>Ga0136641_1000185_pt1 | contig 26940 bp, 27 predicted proteins | sample EliLak1302023Y_FD_115312 | JGI IMG/M metagenome (GOLD analysis project Ga0136641, IMG submission 115312) | Freshwater microbial communities from Elizabeth Lake, Yosemite National Park, California, USA - 13020-23Y | ecosystem: Environmental > Aquatic > Freshwater > Lake ...
AGTTGCGTACCCGAGAGGCATAAAGGGTGAAGCCAAGTTAAGGCCCGTAGACGCCTGGTCCGTCGAAAGGTCGTAGCGGATGCCCGTGATAGGGTCCGGCACATCAAAGTTCACCGGCTCCTGAATAACAATGGTACCCGCGGCAGTGGCGCCCTGGGCACTACCAAGCGGCAGGTCGACATAGAGAACGGTGGTCGAGGATCCACCAAGAACGTTCACCCTGAACGCCGCAACACCGGCACTACCCCTAAACGAGAGAATTGAACCCGGTAGAGGAGCAGATGCAAGCGCAGTGCCCAGTGTGAGCGTAGTTCCAGCAGGGTTAATGGTGCCTGTATTCAGGGTGTACCTATACGACGAGACACTACGGGGGCCGCTATAAAACAGATTGGCCGTGAAATTGAGAGACGTGCGCAGCTGGATCTTGCGGTCAACAAAGACGTTTAGAGACGGGACAAGGACCTGAAACGTCATATTCGCCGAAGTGGCAGCAATCGCGTTGAACGGAGCAACGCTCACGGACAGTGCACCCTTCTGCACCGCATACGCAGGCGGGTCCTGCATAAGGCGGGCATCGTACACAGCCGTCTTCGTGATAGAAGACATCTTTGCCTTAATAGCTTGAGCTGAAAACTCTTTAAGGTTAGGGGCGTAGTCTTACGGATGGGTGACACAGAACAGATCTATCCTTAAATGGGCTTTGATCAATAGAAAAACCAAATGGCGCAGAGCGTTTCAATTATTTGTCTATTTCCGCTCAAAGATATATCGCATGTTCACGTTGCCGCCGTTTGAGAGGCTCAGAGGCCGCAAGATCTGACTCTGTTTCATCCGCAGATTCACGACGTAATCGATTTGCTTCAGATCCGTCGCGCTCTTCATATCCACAGAAACCCTATTTCCCTGCGGTTCAAAGTTAATCTCATTTCGATACTCCTGACCGAAATTCGGCTTGATGGAAAACTCTGCAAGAATCTTCTTTGTCTGTGAAGCCCCTTGGTTTGCCGAGGCACCTGAAACAGGAATGTCCCCGATAATTGTCGGAGCCATCGTCTGATCATCAAGTAGAGGAACGCTGCTCGTAGTTACGACAATTGCATCCACTGGTTGCCACATGTTTCCGATCGACGGGTAATCCTGTGCAAACGTATACTGATACGGCTGGTTGCCGCCGACTCGGCCATAAGGAAGATACCCGGTTGCAACAGACGTCGGCGTAAAGAGTGGAAGTGGGAGTGGCACACTTAATCCGGCATTTGCCGCCTGCGGGAGATACCGTACATAAGACGTCTGAAGATTCGTATGTGCATCAATGTACAAGAGACGAAGCGCCGGCCAGTTTCCAAATAGGCTATGAAAGTAGTCGTCACCCTCAAGGATCATGCGCTCATCGAAGCACTGACCCGCCCTTCGCGCAATCTTGTATGGAGGCGTCGAGAAAAGCAACCCCGTTCCTGTCAACCCGTAAGAGTCGCGAGCCTGGTCGTCAAATGATGAATTCAAAGTCTGCTGATAACTCGTATCTGGGGTATGAGCGAGATCGTCGTTATTTCCGAGGTACCCGTCATCTGCATTTGTCGGCTGCGTACCGCCAAACCCATAGCTGTCGAGATTAAGTGTAAAGAGCTGTGTAGAACTGTTGAAGCTAATAAACGGAGGCAGCGTCCCAAGGACGACAGCATTTGCATCGATGCGTTTAGGGGACACATTTTGTTCTCCAGATGTATAATAATTTGTCCATTGCCCTGATGCTGGAGGAGTTCCCACGACAGGCGAACCCGTCACAACCCACATGGTAAACACGCCCACAACAGTCGGATTGTGATATGTCACAACATCCCCGGTACTATACTTTCCGAGAGGATTCCAACTACTCCAGATAGACTCGCCGACGCTTACCCATGCATTACCAGATCCAGGAATTTGACTTGGAAGATTGCCACCCGATGCAAACTGTGAAATGTAGGCAAATCCCTGATAGTTCACGGCGACGATCGTTGTGGCTGTGCTCGCAGCATAGACTCCGTTGATATCCCATACCGCATACGCAATGCAATTCGCCTTCACAGCAACGGCCAGCTGTCTCTCAAGGCACTGTAGCGTAAAGGGTTGGTTTGCATCAAATTCATCCGACAGACAACGAGCAAGCGTTGGATTTACAACCTGATTCAAAAGATGCTGGTAGCTGTAGCAATCGAAATACGTCCCAATATACCCACTCGTTACATCGCTCTGGGAAGGAAAGACCGCACTTTGGTCCTCAGGCACCCATCGTGCGTTCTTGTATGCAGCCAAGTTAAACGTTGACCGAAACCCCAGTTGATAGTTTCGAGGGGCTGAATAGTAGACGGGTGATCCGCTGGTTGAAGGGGGGATTGAGAATGTAGTATTCGGAATAAATCCGAGAATCTTTGCCACTTGTAGGTTCCCTGACTTGTCCTCTGATGTAGTGTTGAAGGTATTAAACGTCTCAGGAAGAGTGAAATCAAAGACAGTTGTTGGCGCCGCGGTGCCTGCGCCATACGAGTACCCAATGGATGCGAACTGAAGGACCTGAAGACCCGTAGAACTCGTGTCGATTGTCTTACAAAATGCAGGACACCCCGCCCCAGTTGATCCAGACGCAGCAAAAAGTGAATTTAGACGATCCTTAAATGCCGCTGTCGTTATGGTGGTCGATCCGCCCGTGTTCGTAATGCCCCCAACGTTGCCGAATGCAATAAGCCCGCCATCGAGCTTTGAGCCTAGATTTCCATTTACCGTATTGTACGATGTCCACGACAGGCTTCCAAACGTTGGCCAAGAAATCAATGTTGCGTCGATCGCAGCAGTAATAAGGATATTGTCACCAACTGTATACGTACCAGTTGCATAGACTGGACCGCAAAACGTCAGCGAAAGACCAGGCTGCATTGCCGTCTCCCATTGGACTACTCCGTTTTCAATGACAGGAACCGGCGGGGCAGTAGGCTCCCTCCGCAGAATAGGCACAAAGAGTGGAATGTTATTCGTTGTCACTGCCGCTCGGACGAGACCTATCATATACGCCGCAGTCGAACCAACGAGAGCGTGCCCAGACCTCGTATCCGTAAACATAGCATCTTGACCGTGTGCGCCCTTCTTTGTCACGCCAAAATCATTTGAGATCGATACCGATAGATTCGTATCGTAGTAAACATTACCATCCCCTGATGTGGAGACGACACCGGCACTAATCGCACCATCGTAGCGAGATCGCTTGCTCATTTCGGCTTATATACCAGATCCAAGCTTTTGCCACAACTACAAGATCTGCCTAAATGTTAAGTAGTTTTATTCCTACAAATGCCCAAGCCGCCTATAATCAAGGCAAGAAGATTCTTGAGGTCGGTGACCGCCTCGGGAGCAACTGGCTTGGACGGGTGCCCTTCTCCTCCGACTATACCCAGAATGACATCGACGCTCAGGACCTGGAGAACCAAACCGTTGCATATCCACCCGTGCCGCCCTCCCGAGATGAGTATCGTGCTGCAGTCGATCAGTCGTACGCGAAAGGCACGCCGCCTTTGACACAGGTCGGAAGCTTTGCGTTTTTCGAGTCGACTCCAACGCTCAAGTTCTACAAGTCAACGACATACCCTATACGGTATCTCGTCTCTGTGCGTGGTACAAAGTATGGAGAGGACTATGGCAATAGCGACCTTCAAGCAGACAAGCTCATCGCATTCGGCCAACTCGAGCAGAGCCCTCGATACATGCAGGATGCCGCTGATATGCAGCGCGTCTTAGGCAACAGACCAGAGGGCGAGAAGGTCTATGTCACAGGCCACTCACTCGGTGGGGCCATTTGCGATTTGTTCCTTTTCAACCACCTTGCAGACGCGGCAGTCACCTACAACCCAGCGATGCAATTGAACAAACAGGAACCAAAGAACCACAGGGTCTATAATGACCACGATCCCTTGTATTTACTTGGCGTTCCGCACTTTAATACCCCTCCAGAGGTCCATAAGGATACGAACGAACCCCCGTACAACTACGTAAGGCGCCTCAATCCCGGTCTTCTTGTCTATGACGAGCTTCGCGCCCACGACCTTGCAAACTTGTCTGGTACAGGAAGGGGGGCAAAACGGACCGCGGACATGATGGGCAAAGGATTTTTTGACAGTCCAATGAACACAGTTAGTGGTGTAATAAAATCAACTACCGGGATTGATACGAATGCTCTTCCGAAACTCGACACAAACTTAGCAAACATCTCAGGAAATATCGCAGAGAGGTTCGGCTACAACAACTACGACAAAAAGACAAGGGACTTTCTTCAAGCCCACGGCGATGAACGCGTTACATCGCTCAAAATTAGGCGTGCTCCCGTTGCTTACGCTGTCCACGCTCTACTAAACGCAGTCACGGCTGGGACGTGGGCTCAAACGCGCCCTAAATACGGGTACGACGACATCTTTCACGTTGCGCTCATCGTCAATGATAAGTACGCTATCCAGCGCATCGGGCGTGTCAGTGTCAACTTTCCAGACAACAGTCCCGATGCCGAGTATTTCCATATCTACCTGGGTCGTGGAAATGCAAACCACTCCGTAAACGATCTGACCATGAACAAGATATTATCTCAGACTGAGCAGCGCGTAGGCCACAATACCTTTTGGATGTACGATTCCTTCAAAAACAACTGCCAGCATTTCATCCTCAATATCTTGACGACACTTGGTTACAATGCACAGCCGGGCGTTACAGAGTTTCTCTTGCAGCCGACCGAGGAACTCTTGAAGGAACAGCCAGATTCAACCCAGACCATTGCCAACTTTCTTACGAATCTCGGAGCCATTACGGGCGTCGGTACTGGCAAGCCTAAACGACACCCCGAAGGCGACGAGTCTGTGCCCGGGCTCCACAAGGCCTTTTCCGAGGATGATATTCGCAGGATCGCTGGTGACATTCCAATTCTCCGGTATCCCGAGCTCGCAAGCATGATGGACACCAGTCAGCTTTTCAAGGGCAAGGTCGGCGCCGCGCTGCTTTTCTTGACTGAGGGAGGCAGCGACGGCCACTGGATCGCGGTCCTCGATAAGCCCGACCACCATGAGGTTTTCGACAGCTTTGGTACAGCCGTTGATGGCGATCGCGCGTGGCTTGATAAGCATAAGCTTATGGAGTTTCACGAGACTGCGCCGCTGCTTTCGATTCTTCTACGAACGAGTGGTAAAAAGGTCATGCACAATACTCATAAGCTTCAAGAGGACACTGCCGACACCTGCGGGCGGTATGTCGCGGGTCGTATCGCGAGGGCCGACACGCCCCTCCACCAGTTTGTGGCTGACTTAACCTCTAATGGTCGATCTCCTGATGTCAATATTACGGAAATGACGAACAAAATGAAGGGTGGGTTTTTGCCTGTTTTGGGTGTGGCGTTGGCAGCTGGATTGGGAGCAAAGGCATACGGCAATGTCCAAAAGGCCAACAATGCCGCGGCGAATACCCAGTCTGTGATCGACACAGCCAACAAGGTCAACGACTACTTTAAGCCGCAGCAGGTGCAGACTGCTACGAATTCAAATGACACCACGGCGTTGCGTGACATGGCGCATAATAATCCTAAACTAAAGGCTATGCTAGCGGCCAAAGGATTTTCGTAGATTTCATCTTATTGTGAGTCAGATTGAGTATGAAATGGCCCGATCATCCCAGACGCATCGTAAAAATGTCATCCGCAAATTCCACCTCGAAGACAAGGGACATTCGCTTCCAGAGCTTAGTCGCGTATCGCATACACCTCTAGGTGTGCTCCAACAGGTCTACGATCGAGGCATCGGAGCCTATAAGACAGATCCATCCTCTGTGCGTATGCGGGGCTCTTTCAAAAAGGGTGTCCATGCCCCCATGAGCCTTAAGCTTAGTAAGGAACAATGGGCAATGGCCAGGGTCTATTCCTTTCTCGATGGCAATCCAAAGCATGACACCGATCTACGGTAGCGACCCCGCTTCCGACTGCATTGGGCACTGCCGGACTCCACTACACCAAAAGTGCACTCGTTTTGTAGTTTGCACAAATTAAAGCTTTTGCCCCTTAGCGTCGTGTCGATTGACTGTAACATACACTATGGGATCGGTGGTGGATACATCGAGTGTCGGAAGACCACCGTCCTTTGTCGTCTCATCGGCATCGAGCAGATCAAGCAGCAGCAGCTCCTCAGCGTCATCTGACTCGGTCAGCGTCGAGGAGGGCTCGAAGGGACGCATGGTGCGCGCATCCCAGCGCACCGGACGCGCCTTCTCCTTTCTCGTGAACGTAACCGATGCAGCCTGGCGACCTCCCGTTGTAACTGGGACAATTAAGGACCTGCTGATCTTCGCCTGTGGCCAGATGGAAGCTTGTGAAGACGCCTTTTGCTTCCGCGCATATGCAGAGTTTGCCAGCCAGGTCAAGTCCGGTATCCTTCGACGCTGGATTACCTCTGAGTCCGCCGATGCGATCGTTAACAGCTTTAACTGCACGCCGATGTTTCTCAAGGATCGCGAGATGGTCATCCGCAGCCGCACCGACCCCATGACGCGATTCAAGGACCCACTGGATCTGATCGGTCTGCCTCATTGGCAGATCGGCAAGCAGCCCGGTATCTCCAAGCCCGGCGAGCGCACTGACTTCGAAGCCATCCGTGAGCTGCTGCGCGACAACGGACCCGACGAAGGCATTCGACTCGTCGCCGAGCAGTTCCCTGGCCAGTTCGTGCGCTATCCAAGCGGCATCACGCAGCTCGCACAACTCGTCATCCCAAAAGTACGCGAGGCAGCCGAGTTTAAACTAAGGCCATGGCAGCAGGCGCTGCACACTATCGTCAAGGGCAAGCCCCACCCGCGCCACATCTTCTGGGTCGAGGATGGTCTAGGCAATAGCGGCAAGAGCCGTTTGTCGACCTTTTTTTGCCGCGAGATGGGCGCTGTCGAGCTTGACGGTCGACTTCAGGATGCCGCCTTCTCCTACACCGGCCAGAAGATCGTCATCTTTGACCTTGCGCGCGCCGTCGAGCCCGCAACGCTTCGAGACCTTTACATCGTTGCCGAAAAGCTCAAGAACGGCCAGATCTACAGCTCCAAGTACCAATCGCGCCTCAAGGTCTTCGACGTGCCCCACGTAATCTTTTTCTCCAACTCGCCGCCTCCCATCGGCGTTTGGAGCATCGACCGCTTGCAGCACATCACCATCTCCCAGTCGGTCGGCTTTAGCGCATCCTCCGCGGTCATGGCTGAACACATCGCAGACGATGAACCGGAGGTCTCCGGCACCGACCTTTTTAAACAGCTTCTTGAGGCCGAGATCAAAAAGGCCACAGACGCAAACAAGGCCGCCCAGGAGAAGCGCGCCCGAGACGAGGAGGACGCCGAGGAACGAGAAGAGGCCGACGCCTACTCTGCCGGCAAGATTGCGCTTCTCAGTGCACAGAAAAAGGACGCGGAGGCAGCAAAGCGGAGGAGGCTAGACGCGCTCGCAGACCGCGAAGAGAGTGAACTCTAGTTTACCACCTTTCACTTCTTCTTGCGAATGCTCGCCATAAACGCCTTGGCCGCAGCGGACCCCTTTACGAGTCGCGCGGGCTTCTTGTGCTTCATGTCAGAGTCCTTCATCATTGCCCCGCCGGGCATCTTGTGCATGCTCTCCGTCTTGATGTGACGAGGACCCTTCTTCTTTTTGCTGTGGTCGTTGTAGCTATACGATGAGCGCAGATTGTCCGGAATCATACTCGTCTTCATTTTCCACAGAGTAGGCCTCTCCAATTTATGATCAGCGATAAGCGCCGCCACCGCCGCCACCGCCGCCACCGCCACCGCCGCCACCGCCGCCATTTACACGGCGAATGTGATCTTTAATTTCCGCCAAAAGACGAGCACCTTCCTCATCCTCCTCATCCTCCCCACCCTCGAAATCCTCCGAAACCTTCTGGTCGCTCGCAGCACCACGATCCTCTGCTGCGACATAAAGACCACGAGGTGGCTCTGCGCCGCGATCTCCAGCGACAGCCGCAGCAGCAGACGCGCGAGGAGGAGGCGGTGCCACTCGCACAGGAACCGCAGGGTTGGCAGCTGCATCGCGATCGGGCACCGCGTCAGCCACATCCGCGCCCTGCTGAGGAACTGGTGCCTGGCCGGGAACAGGCCCACCTGGCAGTGGCCCCTCAGCAGGCCTCTCCGGAGCACCCGCCGCCGCAGCGCCATGCTGTGCCGCCTGCTCCCTGGCAACGCCAGCTGCGCGCTCAGCAGCGGCTGCGACTGCAGCGTCCAGCGCAGCCCTATGCGCAGCTACTGCGGCAGCGTCTAGACGATTGTACTCCTCTATCATCGCCTCCCTGCGCAGCTGAGCAATTTGTGCATCTCCGCGCGCCCGAAGGCGAGCCAACTCGACCTGCCGCCTACCCTCCGCGTCTTGAGCCCGCAGTTCGACTCCAATGCGTCTCTGTTGATCCTGAAACAACTGCTGCGCCCGCATCTCGCGTTGCATATCCTCTTCATTTTGGCGCCGCAGACGCTCCATACGTTCCATTTGAAGAGCCTCATCTCTGCGACGCATATCCTCCATCTGTTTCTCCGCATAGTACCGTCGATCGCGCTCCGACAAGGCGAGATGGCGATCGCGCAGTTCCCTGACAAGGTCAGTCGCCGGAACCCCACCCGCCATACGAGAGAAATCCCGACCCCGGTTGCGCTCTGCCTCAATCCGATCCTCCTCCGCATGTCGCAGTCGAATCGCCCTGTCCTCGAGCACCGACCTGCCGAAGTTATACATTCCATGCGCAACATTGCGAGCAGCGCCCAATGCCGTACGCGGTACAACGAGAAGTGCCTCAGGAAGAACATCAAGCGCACCTTCAACGAAATCCCCAGCAACCTCACGCGGATCTGGAAGAGCATTACGCATTCTTTGTGTGTCCCGTGCCACACCCTCTTGTATCGCAAGAAGAACTTCATTACCAGCCTCACCAATTTGATTCAACCCCCCACGAAACGCCTGGCCAAGCCGCGCCTGTGTCTCACGCGCTGCAGCCTGTGCCTCCAAATGCCTCCGCTGCCGGTCCCGCTGCGCCGCCGTTAGCTGGCGAAATCGAGCATCCGTGGCTGCCACGTCCTCTGCAGAAAACTGCTTGCGCTTGGGAGGCCTCGGCGGCTCAGGAGGCTCCTCCCGACGGCGCTTCGGAGGCATCTTTGCGTGGCGCTCTGCGCGTGGCGCCTTCGCGTGGCGCTCTGTGGACCTACACGTTTACTCTGTCTAGTACACGTCAAATGCCTGTCAATACAACCCCAGTTGCAGTGCGGCTCGCTGCTTGAAACGGGTTCTGCTTTGCTTTTGGCGCGTTCAGACTCGAGTCGCGCTCTTGGATCGCCTGGATACAGGCGGGTATAAAGCGATCCTTAAAGAATGCAGTGGATGCGAGGACTGTCCTTGATGCATATGCGGGCACATAAGGCACACATGACACAAAGAATTGATGCGCTTGCCAAACCACGAACCACGCGCGCACGCACTTGTCCGGGTACATCAACCGCAACAAGTGCAAACTGCCCTGGATCTGGGGCATATACTGCCGAGGGATGCAGAGATCGTTCTTGGCTGCGTACGGATGCCCAGGGCCGCTCCGTTGAAACGCAGGACACTTATACTCGACCAGCGCCACCTCGCTGCGATCGCTATTCCAAAGAAGCGCATCCGGGCTAAAGCCAAGACACGGACTGTCAGGATGGCGAAGAAAGCCAGGGTGCTCGAGCGTGCTCCCATCCTTGAAGTGCCACTTGTCCGGTCTGCCCCCGCTTTCCGCCCCAATCGCCTGACCCAGATGCGCCGTCAAAAAGGTACAAAACGCCTCCTCCGCATGCCCCTCATGTAGCACGCCCCACTGCGTAAACGGATTGCCCCGAAACCCGTCGCGCTTAGGGAACGTCTTCGACGCCAATAGCTTGTTTGCCGACATGCCCGGGTTCTCGTCGCTCGCACTCGCAAACTGGCTCGCGGTGATCGCAAAGGTCCGAGCCGCATGCCACTCCGGCGACCTCTGGTCCCCCTCGATCGTCTTGTATGATGGCAGAGCCACGGTTGTGTAAAAGTTGGCAGCTGTCAAGACCTCTGGTAACGACTCGCGGAAGCGAAGGTAGACGTCGTCCCCTTCCTCCCACGGCATACCCCGGTTCGCCTGCTCCGTGTGCGATGGAAGCTCGGATAGCTCGTACTTTGCATGCGACAGAGGCGTCGCCATGGCCGTCGGCTTAGTGAGAGGCGTGATCCCGAACTGCGCAGGACAGTCCACACTATTCTGTATCGTGATGAGACGCATCGTAGGCGCGTTAGGCTTTTTGTCTGTATACACTGCGCTCTCCCCATCCCCCCGCGCTCGCTTTCCCGACATCCCCTTGACCGTATAGCTTGATGCTACTCCTGTCAGCCCACGATATTCTGATTTGCTTGCTACTCGTCCTCCTCGTCGAAGAGCGGCGGGATAGCGCTTGTGCTGCGCATGAGCTCGTGCTCGCGCTGCGCCTCGAAGACCTGCCGGTTCATCTGCTCAACCTCCTCGCTCGTCACCGCCGCGTTGGACGAGGACGACGAGCGCACCAGCATGCCCAGTGAGTTCTGCGGGCGACTGTCCATGCGCCGCGCCAGCTCCGCCTGCGTCTGCGACGGGTCCGACGATGTTGAGAAAGCCGGGATGTAGTCGCCCGTCGCCGCGCGGCGCCGCTTCTCCATATTTGGCGTCAGATGGCTCGACACCGCATCCCCGTACACGGCGTTCGTGCCCCCGCCCGCGCCACCCGTGTTGCCGCGCATCGAAGAGCCCAGGTTGAAGGGGTCTGGAAACGAGCTCACACCAGAGCTCGCCAGCGCGAAGCCAGCCGGCGCCTCCAGCGCAGGCATGACCGCCGAGCTCTTGTCCGCGCCACCAGTGCCCGCCCCGTTCTGCAGGATCACCGAATCCAGCGACAGCGCGATCGACGCATTGCCGCCCGGCGCGATGGCCCAGTACAGGGGTCGGATGAGAAGGTAGCGCGCCACGCAGCCGCCGTTGCGGTCCGTCGCGATGTCGCCTGGCCCGACGTAGCGCACGCGCTGCGAGCCCACAGGCACCGGGCCCTCGATCGGCAGCGTGTCGCTCACCGTGAGCACGTCCTTGGCATACGGCGTGTCCGACACGCCCGTCACCAGCGAGAAGCGCGTGGCCGTGTTCGCGAGCGGCGTCGTGCGCGGCGCCCACTCGATATTGCTCACGAACTTGCCGCTCGGGCCGTCCTTGGTCTCCAGAGACTCGATCTCGCCCACCCGGCCATTGACGCGCAGCGTGATGTACGACTCGCACATCGGCTCGCCGTCCGGGCCGCGCAGCGCCAGCGCCTTGTACTTGAGCGCCACCGCGCTATTGTCGCGGCCGATGTACTCAGCATCCTGCTTGCTAAAGAGCTTGCCGCGGTTGCGGATCAGAAAGGCCTTGAAGAGCTGGTCCAGGCTGTCGAGCGACTCCCAGATCTCGCGGTTGATCTGCAGACGGATGGTCAGCTTGCCGCGCCCCTTGCCCAGCACGTCCGGAAGCGTGAAGCAGTCATACGGCGTCTTGACGGTCTTGATGATGAGAGGCGGGTTGTGCGCGCCCAGGAAGCGGAAGGTCGTCTGGCTCTTGCGCGACCCACCCGACAGGTCCACCGGGTCGATCCATCCAAGCTTGTCATTGTCCGCGGGCTCCTTGATGGTCACCACACCCTCCCACTTCACAGGCATCGGCTTGACGTTGCATCCTGCCCACGACATGATGTCTGTATATAAGTCGCTTGGGATCGGAAGGTATGACGAGTGTTGCATAGACTTGATGCGTGTCGCTGCGTGTCGTTCAGGCTCGATTTTGGCAATCAACGAAATCGTCACTTTTTAAATCAGTCTTGTCAAATCGCCCTGTTTACCGAAGCTGCAAGCGGGGTCGGAGAACGGATACTTGGTACGATGGTAGGAGTCGTATCCTCGACGTCTACGCTGGTCACACAATTACGGCCACAACAGACAGATCGGATACGCTTATGGTTTGTCGCATTGAAGAGAGGGATAAGGAAGCGGTAGACAACAAAGAGGGCAATTGTGAACGCAGTGCCTACCCCCCCAGCGACAAGCGTCTGACTATCGCCCATATCGCCTTATATTTAACAGAAGTATGTCGGATCGATGTTGCGGTGTGCCTTTCGACCACGAAGATGCTCTTCTGCATGACGTAGCATATGTGGCTTCGAGCCACCAAAGCCACCAAAAGAACCTTTCTGGGACGAATCCGCAAATTGCATGCCTTGATACTGTGGAAGGAGGTTTGCCTGTTGAGCAGCCAAGTCTGCATCGCGTGTGCGCTGGGCATTCTCCTGCATGACCCTGTCCGTTTCAGCTCGCGCTTGAGCTTCGGGTGTGATCGTCGACGACGGTACCGGTGCCGTCGCATCAGACACAGGTGGTGCCGCAACGGGGCTGGGTCCAGACGTCTCATTGTTCGCAGTACTTAACGCAACAAAATTCTCACCAACAGCCTCAGCTGGACGCAGATTGTACGCCACTTGATTTAACGCTGCAGCTGCACCAAAATTAAATTTAGCACTATTAATCCCAGCTTGGACCCATTGACCTGCCGCGGGTGCTGCAGGCGTTAAACCCCCGTAAAGCCGGTTCCAGACACCGAGCCTTTCCGCCGCCTTCTCAGCTACTACACCAGCCTTGCCAGCAACAGTACCCATTACCTTTCCGATCGCAGGTCCACCCACTGCCAAAACGATTCCGATCGCGTCCATGGGATCAAACGGCTTTCCCTGTGCGGCATGCGTAATCATCTTCGTACATGCAAGTGCAGTCTGCATGGCTGCAAACGCCATGGGCGCACCCACGCCACCGATAGGAGCAGTAACGACAGCTGCCGCAACAGTCAGAAGGATTGAAGCGATCTGGAAATACGTGTCAGGGTCCTCAAACTTTTTCCTCCAGTCTTCCTCCGTACCGACCTGAGACTTAATAAATGTTGCCAGCACGCTATCAGGGTTGGAAAATTCATTCACGAGGGGAGCAAATGCCTCGTCAAGTTTTTCCTTATCGGCTCTTGCTTGTGCCAGGATCTTGTTTCCGAGGTCTGTAAATGCGCCCTTGATATCCGCCCCCGCTTTATTCAATGCATCCGCGACGCCATTCTGAGTGGGGTCTAATGCACGCTTGATATCATCCGGAAACTGCTGCGTAACGTTTTTGAGGCTTTGAACTGCATTGTCTATAGACTGCCGAAGACCGTTCTTGTTCGGATCAAAGACGCTACCAAGCGCGTTTTCAGTTTTCTTCGCGGCCTGCCGCAGCAAGCTGTCTGGATTATTGAACTCGTTCGCGAGACCGTTCTTGTTGGGATCAACAACACCTCCGATCGTGTTGTTAAAGAAGTCTTCAAATGCTCCCCTTCCCTTCATGCGCCGATGGTGCTTTGCCCCCTTCCGACCCGGCCGCCCATCAGAACCAGAAGACGACGTAGAAGATGGCGACGAAGACCGCGAACGGTCAGATCGCTTCACCTTTGGCATGATGACATGAGCTTACTTAGCTTTGATATGTACTCGTTTCGCTCAAATTCGAGTTCGAGCGCACCCACGGTATCCCCCTTTTGCGTCTTTTGTTCACGTAAGATCCTCGCCTCTTCAATCGCATCATATAGATCTAACGCAAAGGCAAGGTTTGACTCATCCTTCACCCTTGACGCAATCAGCGCATATAGAGGCGCATGTGTCGTTTGAAACGCGACCGAAAACTGAACGCGCGGCACCATTTCACGTAATGTGCAGTTTCTAGTCAATCTCCGAAATGTCCTCCATGAGCGGGGTCAGACTCTTCGCACCCGTCTTTGCACCCGACGATGCGTTTGATGGACTGAAGGGCATGCTCTCCTCCGGCAGCTCCTTCAGCGGCTTGACGCATGCATAACAAAACGCCGTCATCACCTCATTCAGAACCTTTCCCATCTCCATCTCATCATTCAGGATTGCGAGTGGAACCGTGTTGTCTCCACCCACCCACATCCGAGGGCACTCATCCCACAACCGACACTGCGCAGGATACGAAGGCTGTCCAGTCAGGGACAAGACGACCCCCAGCGTAAGAATGCGCGGAGCGCGCGGCTCGCATCCCTTCTCCGTAATGCGCACGAACGTAGCATACTCGTCAGGGCGAAGCATCGGAGCCTTCTCGCATGTATACCCCTCCTTACTGATCCCGATCTCGATATCCTGAAACGTAGGGCCAAAGGTCTCCTTCAGCCAGTTGTGATCCATCGCCCGGTCCGCAAAGCCCTCCGTACCATGAAAGATATACTGGCGAATCTTCACAATCGCCCTCTCCGACAAGAGACACGGAATCACCGCGGGTGTCTGGGACGACATTTTGACGTAGGTCTACGTATGTCTTTGTGGAGCAAATCTGTAGTCCAACAAGGTCGAACGAAATGTCTGTAGCAAATCCACTTTCTTTGAAGATTCGCATTCCGACCGAAACCGCGCGTGCTCCGCGCTTTCCAAAAAGAGGGTTTCTCGAGATCGCCGAGGATGCCGATGAGGAGGGTACATACGACGAAAGCCTGTCTGCAATCCTTCGGCTACTTAAGAAGGCTGCACGCGAACGCGATACGCAAAAGACACATCTTCTTTCCGTTTCGTTACACGCCTTTCTTTATTACAAGGGTGGACACTACGCACTGCCTACTCAGGCACCGCCCCCGCCGCCGCATTTGACCCGCCGCCGCCTGTCGCCGGCCGAAATGCAGACGCATTCGAGCGACCGTTGACCGGGGAATGCGGCGGCGACTGCACTGACTGCATCGACTGCATCGATGGGACAAAATACGGCGGAATGCCTTGGACCCCCACACTCTCGTCGTCCTCGTCGACCCCCTCGGCGAAGAGGCGCGAGACGCTCTGCTTCCTCGGCGCACCCGGCGCCACCGGGGGGCGACCGGTGCGGCCACTCTCGACAGACAACCACTTGACCGGCGGCTCGGCCGCGCAAACGGCGGCCTTGAAGTCACTGTCCCCCCAGCTGAGGTCGGTCACGCTTGGCCCGCGCGCGCTCTTGCACATCTCCCAAAACGTGACATACATCTCATGCGTCTTCTCGAGCTCATCGTACACATTCAGCGGGATGAGCAGAAAGCCCTCGTCGGTCGTCGTGAACTTCCAGCCGAACTTGTTGAGGTATGTGTCGAGCTCCGTCAGCAGAGCGCTATGCACATGGATGTAGGGGCGGACCTTGTGTGAGAACTCTACGCGGATCTGCCACGGCACACACTTCACGACACGGTCCGCAACCGCCGCAAAGCTCTGAAAGATAGCGATGTGGCGCTGGTCGGACCACGCGATCGTATCGTCGAGCGGCACATCAAACGAGAAGACCGCCGTGTGTGCGTCATTTGTGATAAGCTTCTGGATAAAGCCTTGCTCGAAGATCTTGGGCATGATCGACTTGCTCCAGATCAGACGCACCATGTCGTTGCGCTTCTCTCGGTGCATATAGGCATCCGCCGCAGCCGATCGGGTGTCGATCTCATTCCGGCTGATGACGTCAAAGGCGAACGACATTTTCGGCAATCGTCAACTTGTGTTCACTTTTCAATCACTTGCTCTTCTTCGCCTCCTCTGCCAAAGCGGGGTTTCCACACATCGCTCCGACCTGCCCCATCACCTCCTCAATCGCATCCTCGGCCTCTTCCAGGACCTCCTCTGTTGACTTCTCGATTGCATCTGCGGCAAACTCAACAGCGGCTCTTTCCATACCTACGAGAGGCGCGGGAAAAAAAGACTCGACATACCCCTTCAGCGACCACAGACACCATGGAATAAAGGTGTAGACCGTCTCGCGCGCCAGGATATAGTAGAACACAAGGCGCATCGCCCACCAAAAGAGCGCAAGCTCATACTCATGGATCACGTTGGTCATGATTGCCTCAAATGTCCTCGCAGCGACAGTCGGAGTCGGCGTAGCCGTCATAAAGAGTAGATGATAGTCCATTTAACGATAGATCAGTCTCACCTTGAATACGCACACGTAGACTGATTGTAAACACAAACCAGGATGCTCAAGCTCGGAACTTTTGATCGGAAGGCTAGGGAGCCAGATGCATTCCAGCCTGTCGCCATCCTTCATTCAAAGACCAGCCCGCGGGATGGTCAGTGTCTCTTGGTCGACACCTCGAAAAGGGCCATCGTTCCCACACGCGAGTTCATCCTACCCCAAGACGAGTTCTTTGCTCTAGAACCCAGCAACCTCGAGAATGGCCGCGATGTCATTATGGTCGGAGGCAAGTCAGGCAGCGGCAAGAGCCATACGGCCAAGAATTTTGCGATTCGCTACCACATGCTCTGGCCAAAGCGAACGATCCGTCTCATCTCCTTTCTCGATAAGGACGCAACGCTCGACGAGCTAGACTTCATCAAGCGTGTCAAGGGCGAGAGCATCAGCGACGAAGACGCGAGCAATCTGGCCAAGTACGAAAAATCCCTGACCATCTTCGATGACATTGAAGGATTTGAGCGCGATGCCCCAGAGATTCATGCCACCCTCCAGCAGGTCATTGATATGATCGCCGCGACAGGCCGCCACTCCGCCTCCTCCCTCCTCGTGGCCTCCCATCTCCTAACGGACTACAAAAGGTGAGTCGGACGACGGGCCTTCGGGTCTAAAAAGAGATGGAGTCAGTTGATGGTGCCGAAAGGGGTCGAAAAGTAGAAGTTTTTCAGGATTAGGTTTTAGGTTTTAGGTGACTATAAGAACAGGCGAGGCGGCCTGGCTGTATAACTATGTCACCTAAAACCTAAAACCTAAAAAAAACTTCTACTTTTCGAGCCCTTTTCTCTTCGCATACGCTGACTTTTTCTCTTCTTCCCCGTAGGACCCGGCTCTTCTTGGGGGAGGCGCATAAGTTCGTCCTTTTTCCTAACGGCTGTTCGATGAAGCAGATGACCAATCTCCTGGGTCTATACGGCGGATGCGATTCGGATGAGCTTAGGCGTATCCGGAAGCTTCCGAGCCGTTGGGTGGCCCTCTGTACACAGTTCCCATCCATTGTTCTCTATGAGAGTGGATGCTATCTCTTGCATGGCGATACCGAGGATCAGAAGATCTCGGGCAAAAAGCGCCGCCTTGAGTCGGGTCTGACGGGTGAGAAGGCTCAGAGCGAGGCGGGCTACGAGAGGGATGCCTATAAGGCTGCGGGTGGGGGCGGGAGCGATGACGAGTAGTTCGGTTCACATCTCTCTACTGCTCGTCCGACCCGCACACGCATGCCTCCTCGGTCTCGGCGAGGCAGTCCTCGCAGAAGACCTTGACCTTGTGCTTCTTGGGTGGCGGCTCCATGAAGGACGGCTTGCTTGAGCTTGACGACGAGCTTGACGACGATGAAGACTGCGCTGGGCCGGGCTGGCGCGGGTAGGCCGCCTGGCCGACGAGCGGGCGCTTAGAAGGCTTGGCGCCCTTCTGCTCCCACTCGTCGTCGTTGCGCTCCTCGCGCTCCTGAAGCTTACGCTCGCGCGCGCGCTCCTTCTCCTTGTCCCTGCGCGCGCGGTACTCCTCGGCGGTCTCGGCGGCGCCCTCCTCGGGAAACTCCTCAATGTCCTCATCGGCGGGCTTGTGCGCCTTCTCGGCAAGAGCCTTGCGAAGGTTGGCGACCTGCGTCACCATTGACTTGCGCGCCTTCTGGGCATTGGCCTGCGCGGCGTCGAAGCCCTCCTTGTAGGCCTGTGCCTTGATGGCGGCGCGGTCGAAGGACTCGCTCTGCTCGGGCTTGGCCTCACTGGCGCGCACGAGCTTGATGCAGGCCTGTGTGAGGCGCATGCTGAGGTCGACCTTCTCGCTGAGCTGCTTGAAGGCCTTGGTCTGGAAGTCGACGAGCACCTCGTAGCTCTCCTTGGTCATGTCGTCTGACTCCTTGATGATCTTCTCGAACCAGGCGGCGTGCTCGCCGGCCAGGTCCTTGTAGCCGCTGGCGGCCTCCACCACGACCTTGGCCATGTAGGCTCCGAAGTCAATGGTCTCAACGGCCTTGGAAGCCTCGGGGGCCACCTCGAGCGAGATCTTGGGCGACAGGCCGCCGAGGCCCTCCTGCTCCGCCATTTTTTTTGCACCGCGCGTTTGCTCGGGCGGCGGCGAGGAGGTGCGGTCGTAGGCCGAAAGCTCAAAGTCTGCGTGCGGGAAGTGCGCGCGCTCCTTTTGCTCGGACATCGCTCTAGCTTATCTGCAAAGGAGAGGGGATGACCTGAAGGTTAGCAGAGTGCACACTGTACTCAACAAGACCCAGTGGGTCCGGTCCCTCGTAGGGGACGGTCTAGGGTGTGTCAGTAATCCTTTCTAACAAGGACCTGTAGGGAATGGAGTAGGGCGACCCCAACCTTCCTTTCTCAAGGGAAGGCATAGGGGTATCATTCTTACTGCACCCTACTCCACTACCGACACACCCACCGACCGTCCCCTCATACGATACTACAGATCCAGGGCGGTATAAGAAGGTCCTACGCTAGGTCAAACGCACTAATCGACGACGACGACGACGCCCGCGGCGGCCTCGGCGGCGGGGGCGACCTCCGGCGTGGTCGAGGGCGCGGCGTCGAGCGCCGCAGCGACCTTGGCATTCTTGAGGGAGCGCGACTTGGACCGGGCGATGCGCGCGTACTCGCGCTCGCGCTCGCGGCGCTGGACACACTTGTCGCACGTCTTGGCGCGACGCGCGGCTTTCGGGCTGACCTTCTTCTGAGGCTTGACCGCCTCGTGTGCCTCGCCCGTCGCGGCATCAAGCGTCAGGCTTGCCTCGGCGGGCATGGTTTCAAAGGTCAGTGTCTTTGCAACGTCTGCGAGGCCCGCATCATCCGGAACAACCACAGCCACGGGAGCGTCATCTGATGTAACCACACTCGCGAGCTTTGTAGCATTACTCTTCTTGGAACGAGGCATTTCGAAATTTAAACTCAAAAAGGGGGTGGTTCTATTTTCTGCTCTTCGTCCTCCTCGTCCTCCTCTTCGTCGTCGTAATCGACCTTGGTCGTCGCTGTCGATGTGGAGGTATTTGAGGGGAAGGTAGGCGCGGGCGGGGGCGGGCCTGATGTCGAGCGGATGATACGCCGTGTCTGTGTTAGGCTGAGTTCTAGCTTTCGCTTCTCAACTCGGGACGTCTGCGCGGCGATCCGATTCCTCTCCTTTCGCCGTTCGCATGCGCTGCATGGAGGAGGAGGCGCGCGCTGCATGAGCCCCGCGTTCATGCCCAGCTCAAAGGCGGTCTTAAGCGCAAGCGTATACTGTTGGTTTTCTCGGACGCCGCCTGTACTGGAGGCGCTACTTGCCGTAGCTGTCTCGGTACGCTCGACACGCTCGCGTTCGCGCTCGCGCTCGCTCTCCTCGCGCTCGGTCTCCTTATCCTTCTCTTCTTGGATGTATACGTTATACTCCCATTCGTTCATCGAGTACTTGTGCACGGGATGGAGAAACGTCTTTTTCGTATCCCATTGATAGTTGGGGTTATAGACCTGGCCGAGATCCATGGGTCGCTGCTTTGTGATGTTCATGGCCTTTGCAAATGCGGCTTGTGCGGCCTCTTGCTTCTTTGCGCGATTTCCGTGGAAGGGATCGACCATTTTGTGTCAAATTGAAAGCAGTTCAGCGCAAGAACCTTAGAAGCGGGGTTCGATGTCAACACACATCAGCACCGAGAAGACAGATCAGGAATGGTCGGACCTGATTCATCGCTCAAAGGGTCTGTCGGACAAGTCAAAGACCTCGTATCAGAAGCAGCTTCGCAGCATTACAGCGAAATTCGGCATTTCAGGGCCAACGAGCCTTTCGTATATCATGTTCCATCCAACTGCGGAGGCGATTGTGAATGCGATGAAGGCTATTCCCGACAATTCACTGCGAACGTATATTGCGGCGATCCTTTCTCTTTTCAAGCGAGGCGAGGAGGCTGGACTGTTTTCAAGGCAAGATGAGACTGTGTTGAAATCGTATCGCAAGTGGTCAGAGATGCTTCAAGTCTCGTCAAGGTCGTACAAGAAGCGCATAGACGACAATGAACCAAGCGAACGAGAGCGATCGGCGCACGCGTCTCTTGATGAATGGGACGATGCATTCGAGCGCATGTACAAAAAAGACCCATATGGACAGAATACACTGCTTGTGGCTTTCCACGCGGCAATGATGCCACCGCTTCGAGGGGGTGACTTGGCGCTTGTGCGCATCGGATATCACGAGACTGGCAATTGTGTATACGAGACTCATAAGGGATCGAAGGTATATACGCTTCTCATCCGAGACCATAAGACATCCTCATCGCACGGGGATTTATCGCGAACGCTGACAAAGCGAATGTCAAAGATCTTGGATGACAATCTCGACAAGGCACCACGCGAATGGCTCTTTATAAACCAGTCGGGAATGCCCTTTTCCGACTCAGGGTATTCAAACTGGAAAAATTCTGTTTTCAAGGATGCGTTTCATCGCAACGTGACATCAAATTCTCTACGCCATTCTTTTATTAGTAGTATGGACAGACAGCATCAAACACTGGCAGAGGCGAGGGCAATTGCGAGGCAGATGGGACACGGTCTGAATACCCAGCGGCAATATGTTCGGTTCATGTAAGCCGCTAAACGTTAAACTTTTTTTCATACGTCCTGACGTTTTTAGCTAGGCTTGTCGACTCTCCCCATAGTATATAATACGAAAGAAATCCTGCCTTTTCTGGATCGCCCGTGCGAAGATCGTTCTTGTGTCGTGTACGGTAGCGATCGCGCTGCGCCTTATCTCGTGTTAGGGTATAGTCGTCCATTCCCTTTGACCCAAAGAGTGTGGTCTTGCCGTTTTTGAAGGATGCAGACCACTTGTGTACGCCATCGTTGGCAGGCGTGACTTTCATCGTGGTATATGCCTACATAGACCATATACGAGTCTATCTGATGCAACCCCGCTTTGTTTCACGACGAGTCATGCACACTCTTCAGTTTTACCAGAATCCTTCATTTGCCATGTTGGACGTTTTAAATGACTCGAGCGCCGAGCGCGTGGCCGCCGAAACGGCGCAGTATTATTCGCATGCACACGAGTCGTGTGAGATCTGCGGATGGATGCAGGCGACGATCTATGACCCACTGACGATGGACTACCAAAGCTTTGCGACATGGCCGATGATCTACCCAGGCGAGTCATTCACGCGCGACGTCTTAATGTGTCGCGTGTGTTTTGATCGCGCGATTGACGCGACTCCTTCAATCAACAACCCCGAAGACGAGATCTTGGTAACGGATGACGACTTTGCGGGCTTTGAGTTTGACGCTGCGGCCATCGAAGACGTTCTTTCCTTTGTCCCCATAGATAACACACCACAGATCGTAACGACAGAGCTATGGGACGCTATTCTACTACAGGCGATCCGCACAAACGCAATGCGAAGGGCGTCTGACATGGCATCCGATCCAGTTGAACTTGTAGGGTGAAAAAGATCTGTCTTTGCGCTTCATTTCTTGCGTCTGTGAAATCAGGATTCATATCACTCGATAATAGTTTCACTTCACGATATCAAGTGTATATATATACTTAGTCGCCCAGAATGGCCAGCCTTATGGAGACGTGGAATGACACGCCGGGGTCTGCGATTTTGAAGCGTCGGCAGTTTGAGGAAACGCCACCTTTCAACTTTTTGATGTTTCAACAGGGCATGTTTAGTGGAAAGAATATCGGTGATCTAGATAGCGTGCCTGGGTATTACGGAGCAACCTTAGATGTGCGAACGCCGCAGAATGCGCGTGCGATCCAAAATATTCGGAAGGCACGTGCCGTTCACAATTTCGAGAAGCATGGTGTGCTTTCGACACCTTTCGAAAAGCGCCTTGAGGCGTATCGTATGAGCGCACGAGCACCAAAGATTCGCCAGCAGCTCGTGGGCCCAGCGCGTGGAAACGCTTTCAAGTTCTCTGGTCAGCGGGGTGCACAGTATAGTGATCCGCAGATTATTAAGAAGCTCGGGTATGATAAATCCGGTATAGCCGTTCACGATCTACCGCATTTTCGGCGCCTTGCTCTGCCGTCGAGCAAGCTACAACCGCCTAAGCCGCCTAAGCGCAATAACGACAAGGAAGATGCCCCCCCTGAGCGGTAGAAACGTAAAGTGAAAAGAGTTCATATTTACGAGGCGTTGTAAACAGTGCCATTTTCACATATATAGCCTCACTAGCGACTCACAATGGACCTACACGCCGATCTAAAAAGTTTCCGCGAGGCACAGCGTGTTCTACGGGCCGACGAGGTCACCGATCGTGTCTATGATCTTGCGAACCGGCCTGCGAGAGGCGTCGACGATGTGTTAGTTGTGAAGAATGAGACACAGATGGGTATGCGAACACCTACACAGCTTCGTACCCAGTTTTACCTAGGCGATGAGCGGGTAATGAGTAAGCTGATCCCAATGCAGATCGACGACCGCGACCAGATATTTATGAAGTCATTGAGTGGCGACGTCCTTGACATGTACGAGTGGCACAAGGGAGCAGGGAATACGGACCTGCATTCCGTCATTGTTGCTCATAACGATTTTGCGAAGCAGTTTGCTGTGCAGTTTTCGAAGGCACCAGAGATCCCTCCTTACAACCAGGAACTTGACATCAATCCATATGGAGAGCAGGGCAACGATCCACGCGCCCTCCCCCCCGGACCCCCTCCTGGACTCCCTGTCGAGCAACCAGCTGGTGCACTTCCTCCAGCAGACGCTGAAAATGCTGCAGGGGCCGCTGGTGGTGCTGTGGGGAACGCTGGGGCTGCTGATGGGGGCGCTGTGGGTGTTGCAGAGGACCCTGCAATGGTGGCAAGGGAGCGCTCACTATATCAGCGTACGATGCAGAAGATTGAGGCGCATATTTTACAAAAGTATGGAGGCGCTGTAGAGGAGGGTGCTCCTCGACACGATGAATTTAATGCGGAATTCACGGATGTGATGACAAGATTCTTTGCGGCGTATCCAAATGAACGCATTCCTTATCCGGCTCGTGAAGTGGCTGGCGGTCCACCTTCCGGTGTTGGTGCAGCGCCTGGGGCTCGGGCGGCCCTTTCAAATGCTGCGGCGGCAAACGGTGGTGCGAGCGGCGGACCTTCAAATGCTGCGGCTGCTGTTGGCGATGCGAGCGGTGGACCTTCAAATGCCGAGGTTGAAGCTGCCAATGCTTCCTTGGCGAGAGATCCAGGTGGCCTGGCACAAGTTGCATCGAGTCTCCTTGCAGGAGGACCAGCTCAAGCTGCGGCTCAAATTGGACCGAGTGCTGCTCTTTCTCAAGCAGCTGGTCAGTCGGGCTACGATCCCATGCGACAGATCAATAACAGGTTTAACCAACCGCGCATTCATGGGCCTGCAAATAGGCCTCCTGGTTACGTTCAGAATGAAGCGCAAGCCGGCCAGCCTCCTGCACCGCCTCCTGGTGGTGGAGCGGTAATCCTTCGTCCCAATAACGGTGTCGATGAGATCGGCCGCATTGGTCGCTTTGAGGAGCCAGAGGAAACAGCGCTAGCAGCAAACATGCCACAAGCAAATAGGGGTCTCGCAGTTCTTCCGGCAGCTGCGGCAAATCCACCACGTGGAGTTGCTGGTGATGTTGCTGCTGGAATTCTTGCTGGTCAAGCTGCTCGTGCCAGAAATGCTGCGTTTGCTGATGGGGTTAATTTCATTGCACGCATACCAGGAGCCATCCACGAACAGATAGTTGATGCAATGCAGCCAGCCGTGAATGTTATACGCGGAGCATCTCATGCAACCGTGAATGCTTTACGCGGAGCATCTTATGCAATAAAATCTCTGTTACCAAATGAGGAGGATTTGATGCGCGAAAGCAGAGATTACCAGGAGGCATACGAGGAGGCTTTGATTCGCGAACGCGGATATTACCAGGTGGAAGACGAGGAGGCTTTGATGCGCGAACGCACAATGGTCGAAAATGGCGCGCGTAGAGGCCGAATTGATGGAGGAGAGCATGTGGATGACCGACCGGGTGACGTACAGCCCGCAGCAAACCAGGCACCACAAGCAATTGAACCTGGAAATTTGGCGGACTTTCAAACTCATGTTCAGATTATTGAGGACGCGATTGATAGTCTTTCCGATGCAGTATTCAGGTTTAAATGCAAGGCGTATTTAAAATATATTCGGACTAGTAATCAAAGTCCTTCAGCTAAAGAACAAATGCTCGCAACACTAGAAGATCTAATGCAGAATTTTGCTCAAGACAGCGCTAATGCTTCTTCTAATGCGGCGTCTGCGGCACCTGCACCGGCACAGAGACAGGCACCGGCACCGGCGCCGCGACCGGCACCGTTGCAGGTCCTGCGACCTGCACCGGCACCGGCACCGGCGCCGCCACCAGTACAACCGGCACCAGCGCCGCCACCGGCGGCATCGGCCAGGCGGAGGAACCCTGCTATTGTCGGACAAGTCCATGCAGCTATCTTTTCGATTCCCAACAAGGATCTTCTACAGACTACAAAAGCCAGGGATCGGCTGAAAAACCATGTAGCTAGAATTATGCAGATGATTAGACGAGATGCTGATTTTTCCATCGATGATGTTGATACCGCTGTCAAGCATATCATGACTCATATCGAAGGAACGCGTGCGGATGAGTTGAAGGAAAAATTGACAAATATCCTGGATCGTACCATGGGAGGTGCGATCGAGGGCGTGCGTCAAGTCCCAGCTAACAACCCTCTTAATACCATACCAGGACCAGTTACAGGGATTCTTGGTGGAGTAGGCAAACCGGAATTGGCGCAGAAACGCGCGCGCGCTCCTCATCAGATTGCAGGGTCTCCCGAGGCGAAAGAGCATATGGCAAAACTTCGAGCCAAGAGAGTGAAGAAGGGGGAGTCTTAGACTCGGAGTCAGAGACCAGGGAGTTTCACTTGTTCGCGCGGGCATGGACTCGGAGTCAGAGACCAGGGAGTTTCACTTGTTCGCGCGGGCATGGACTCGGAGTCAGAGACCGGGGAGTTTCACTTGTTCGCGCGGGCATGGACTCGGAGTCAGAGACCAGGGAGTTTCACTTGTTCGCGCGGGCATGGACTCGGAGTCAGAGACCAGGGAGTTTCACTTGTTCGCGCGGGCATGGACTCGGAGGCAGAACTAGACCAGAGTGCGTTACGGGACGCAGGCATGGACTCGGAGTCAGAGACCAGGGAGTTTCACTTGTTCGCGCGGGCATGGACTCGGAGGCAGAACTAGACCAGAGTGCGTTACGGGACGCAGGCAGTTGGTCTGACACCCCCTAGGCACCCCAACTTCAACCCCAAACTGCCTAAGTGAACTTCAACTTCAAACTGCCATTTTAACTTCAAGTTGAACTTCAACCGACCGTTGATGGTAGACCCATTTCAACTTCAACCTCTGTTTTCGTAGCCGTTGGTCGAACACCCTTCTCGGATTTTCTGGCCGGATCGACCGGATCTTACCTGACCGGGGTGAAACGTTCCGTGATCCGGTCACTCCGGCCACAGAACGCGGCCACCAGCGGGGTCGGCTGTTTTGGTCACGGTCGGCGCGTTTCGAGACGCGACCGCCGATTTTCGTCACAAAACTCAAACCTTCGACCCGCGACCCGCCCGCCTGCCTCCCCCTTGTTCGGTACGTCCTCGATCTCAGGCCGCGAGCGCTTGGAAATTCATGGAGCCGATCTCTCAATCGGCAACTCGACAGAAAAAATTCTCTCGGCCTCCACCCGTTCGCGCCGCCGCCCGCCGCCGCCGCCGCCGCCCGCCGCGCCCGCCGCCCGCCCCCCGCCTCCGCCAGCGCCAGCGCCTCCCCTAGCAGCCACCGGCGCCGCCGCCTCGGCCGCCGCCGCCGCCATCGTCGGCAGCGCTGGCGCTGGCGCCGGCGGCCACGACCCGGCTTACACGCCAAGCGCCCCTGTGACGTCGCGTTCTCTGACTTCAACCCTCAAAATTTCCGGTGTAGATTCCAAGATTCTTCGCAAGATTCCAACCAAGATGCAGCCGTCTATCTTCGACGACATGGCGCCGCGCCCCGTGCCCGAGGCCATGAAGCTGGCGGCCAAGAACCCGCTCTTCAGCCAGAAGATCCGCAACTACCGCTGGACCGCCTGCGCGCTGGTGGAGGCCTCCGGGTCCAAGGAGCGCTTCAACCTCTACGCAGGCGACCCAGCGGAGCCCGCCGGCGTGTACGGGACGCTGCAGCTGCGGAACGACCGCATCTTCAACACCGACTTTGGCGAGAGCTTCAACTTCAACCCCAAGGCGAGCCTGCTGACGTGGTTCCCCTACCTGCTGAGCAACTTCAACCGCCTCGTCAACGACTGGTTCGACAACCCGGGCGACCAGGTGGCCGACGAGTACGCCACCAACTGCTGGCAGTTGGCCTACGTCACGCTCAGCATCAAGAACTTCGAGAACAAGCGCTTTTTCGCGACGCCCACGGGCGCGATCCGCTGGATCGCATCCGAGGCCCCGGGCGTTCTGTGGCGGATCATCACCTCGCAGAACGCGCCGGATTCGCCCTCGTGGGTCAAGGAGGCGGATTGGGCGGGCGCTTACAAGGCGGCCATGGACGAGGCGGCGACTGAGGCGGAGATCCGAGACGTCAAGATTTCCAAGAAGATTCTCTGCGAGTACTTCTTCAACATCACCGGCCTGGACACGCCGGAAATTTCCATGTGCCGCTGGCTCGGATTCGACGAGGAGGACATCGAGGACATGTAGATGCGGGAGATGCGGAGCGGCGGATCTACGGATCGGATCTAGGGGGTCGGATTGAAGTTGATGTTGAAATGGGGATCCAACTGCCAGCGTTCCGCCAACGGTCACCAGAGAAAGGTCCAACTGTAGGGTTGAAGTTGACCATCATTCGTAATTTATCCGCATAATTTATCCGCATAATTTATCCGCATAAT
>Ga0136641_1000186_pt1 | contig 26910 bp, 21 predicted proteins | sample EliLak1302023Y_FD_115312 | JGI IMG/M metagenome (GOLD analysis project Ga0136641, IMG submission 115312) | Freshwater microbial communities from Elizabeth Lake, Yosemite National Park, California, USA - 13020-23Y | ecosystem: Environmental > Aquatic > Freshwater > Lake ...
ATTGTAGCCTGTGCGGCCCAGCGACCGTCACCAGCGACCGTCAGCGCTGGCCGCAGACGGTCAGGCGGCGGGCTGCTCGGTGACCTGGGCCCAGGCCTGTGCGAAATCAGGCGGCGGCGGACACGTGAACGACAAGGGCGCGCGGCTGATCGGGTGCTCCAGGCTCAGCGTGACCGCGTGCAGCGCCTGACGGACCAGGCCGAACTGCAGGCGGCCGCCGTAGACCAGGTCGGCAACCAGCGGGTGCCCGCGTGACGCCAGATGGACGCGGATCTGGTGCGTGCGGCCGGTGTGCAGCGTACAGCGCACGGCGGTCACGGCGTCGCGGCCGGCCGTCGAGGCCACAGCGCGCACGTCGGTGCGCGAAGGCCGCCCGCCGGCCACCACGGCCATGCGCACCCGCACCCGCGGGTCGCGGGCGATGGGCGCGTCGATCGTGAAGGCCGCTTCGGCCAGCACGCCGTGCACCAGGGCCACGTAGCGCCGGTGCACCAGGCGGGCGGCGATGTCGCGGCTCAGCGCCGTGACCGCCTGCAGCGACTTGCCGACCATCATCACGCCCGAGGTGTCCTTGTCCAGCCGGTGCACGATGCCCGCGCGCGGCAGGCTGGCCGACGCAGGGTGGCGGTGCAACAGGCCATTCAGCAAGGTGCCGGACCAGTTGCCCGGCGCCGGGTGCACCACCAGGCCGGCCGGCTTGTCGATGACCAGCAGGTGCTCGTCCTCGAACAGCACCGTCAAGGCCATGGCCTGCGGCTTGAAGGCCAGGCTCTCTTCGGTCGGCACCAGCACCAGGTCGACGACCTGCCCTGATTTCACACGGCGCGAAGACACGGTGGCCGGCTGGCCCGCCAGGCGGACGTGGCCGCCCTCGATCAGCTGCTGCAGGTGGCTGCGCGAGAACTCGGGCGCCAGCGTCACCAGCACCTTGTCCAGGCGTTCGCCATGCAGGCTGGCGGTGAGCTTCAAGGTCCGGGTTTCGGGCTCGACATCGAGGTCTTGCAACTCAGTCATCTCGGGCAACGCCTGCGCCTCGACGGGCGATACCGGCTCCCTATAATCTTGGTTCTTCGAGCCGACCGACACCATCCGCAATGACCGTTACCCTGAAGTGGCGCGCCGCGCTCCTGGCCCTGCTGGCTGTGGCGCTGCAACTCACCGGCTGCAGCACCACGAACAAGGACGAACCCGCTCAGAACAGCGCGGAACGATTGTACAAAGACGCCAAGGACGACCTGAACTCGGGCGCCTACGACCGCGCCATCAAGACACTGGAACGCGTCGAAGGCCTGGCCGCCGGCTCCCTGCTGGCGCAGCAGGCCCTGCTGGACATGGCCTACGCCAACTGGAAGAGCGGCGAGCGCACCACGGCCATCACGACCATCGATCGCTTCATCAAGCTCAACCCGTCGAGCCCGGCCTTCGATTACGCGCTGTACCTGAAGGGCAGCATCAATTTCAACGAGAGCCTGGGCCTGCTGGGCAGCCTGTTCGGCCAGGACCTTTCGGAGCGCGACCAGCGCGCCGCCCGTGATTCCTTCCAGGCCTACAAGCAACTGTCCGACCAGTTCCCCTTGTCGCGCTACACCCCCGACGCCCGGCAGCGCATGAGTTTCATCGTCAACTCGCTGGCCCAGTACGAGGTGCACGTGGCGGGCTACTACTACCGGCGCGGCGCCTACGTGGCCGCCGCAGCGCGGGCCCAGCAGGCGGTGACCGAGTTCCAGCAGTCGCCGGCCGCCGAAGAGGCGCTGCACATCATGGTGCAAAGCTACGACAAGCTGGCCCTGCCGCAGCTGCGCGACGACGCCGACCGCGTGTTGCGCCAGAACTTCCCGAAAAGCCGTTACATCGCGGCCGCCCAAGCCGCGGCCGACAAGCCGTGGTGGAAGGTTTGGTGAGGCGGGTGGCGTCAGTGCTCTGACGCCAGACTCGAGAGCCAGTCCAGCGCCTGGGCCTCGTCGCTGATCACGCCCATGGCCGGCAGTGCCGCCAGCAACCGTCGGCCATAGCCCATCTGGCGCATCCGCGGGTCGCACACCACCAGCAGACCGCGGTCGGTCTCGGTGCGGATCAGGCGCCCGGCGCCCTGCTTCAGGGACACCGCGGCCTCGGCCACGAAATAGTCCTCGAAAGGATTGCGGCCCTGCTCGCGCAGTTGCCGCACCCGGGCTTCGACCAGCGGATCGTTCGGCGGGGGAAAAGGCAGCTTGTCGATCAGCACGCACTGCAGCGCGTCGCCAGGCATGTCGATGCCTTCCCAGAAGCTCTGCGAGCCCACCAGCACGCAGCCTCGGCCGTCGCCGTAACGCTGCAGCAGCGCACGGCGCGGCTCGCTGCCCTGCACCAGCACCATCAGCTCGCGGCCCCGCGCCGCCGCTTCGTCGTGGATGGCCTGGGCCACCAGGGGCAGGACGCGCAGCGTCGTGGTCAGCACAAAGGTCCGTCCGCCCAATGCCAGGGCACAGCGCGCGGCCAGCGCACCCACGGCGGCGGGGTGGCCCTGCGCATTGGGCAAGGGCATGCCGGCAGGCACCCAGACCCGGGCGTTGGCCGGGTAGTCGAAAGGGCTGCCCACGCGCAGGCGGCTGGCGTCTTCCAGGCCGGTGCTGGCGGTGAACCACGACAAGGCCTCGTCGTCGCCCAAGGTGGCCGAGGTGAAGATCCAGGTCTTGGCTGATGCGGCACGCTGCTGGGTCAGCATTTCGCGGATGTCCAGCGGCGATTCGACCAGGCGCGCCTGCTGCGGCGTCAGGTCGATCCAGCGCACGTGGTCGGGCGAGGTCGCCGCAGCAAACCGGCTGCACAGGGTCACCAGGGCGCGGCAGCGCTGCTCGAGCTTGGCGAATTCGGGCGCTGCTTCGCTGACGCGGGCCAAGGCTTCGGCCGCCGCCCGGCAGGCAGCGGCCAGGTCCCGCAGCGGTTGCGGCAAGCCGTCGGCGCGCTCCTCCCAGCGCAGTTTCAGCATCGCCCGGACCTCGCGGATGGAACCCGCTGCCGACAGCCGCATCTCGCGCGCGGCGAGGTCGATGCCGGCTTGCAGATCGGCCCAGGGCTCCAGCCCGCGCGCGAACTGCAGGCCCGCGGCCAGCACGTCGCGCGCCACGTCGATGGCCTGGCCGGTGGACAACAAGGTGCCCAGGAACTGCACGCCGGCTTCGACCAGTTGGTGCGCTTCGTCGAAAACGGCGATGTCCACCGTCGGCAGCAGTTCGGCCACGCCGCTGTCGCGCAAGGTCAGGTCGGCAAAGAAGAGGTGGTGGTTGACGACGACGAGATCGGCCGCCATGGCCTCGCGGCGGGCCTGCATGACATGGCAGTCGCGGTACTCGGGGCACTCGGTGCCCAGGCAGTTGTCGCGGGTGGAGGTGACCAGCGGGATCACCGGCGAACGCTCGTCCAGCCCTTCGACCTCGGCCATGTCGCCGCTGCGCGTGCCTTGCGCCCACAGCACGACCCGGTTCAGCGCGCGGATGGCGTAGCGGTCGGGCAACTGCCCCGAGGTCTGCGCCTCGGCCAGGCGCAGCCGGCACAGGTAGCTGGCGCGACCTTTCAGCAGCGCCATGCGCACCGGCACGTTCAGCGTTTGCGCCAGGCGGGGCAGGTCACGCAGGAACAACTGATCTTGCAGGCTCTTGGTGGCCGTGCTGACCAGCGCCCGACGCCCCGACAGCAGCAGCGGCACCAGGTAGGCGTAGGTCTTGCCGACACCGGTGCCGGCCTCGGCCACCAGGGTCTCGCGGCCGTCCACCGCCTGCGCGATGCGCTGGGCCAGCAGGTCTTGCTGCGGCCGCGGGTTGAAGCCCGCTTCGCTGCGCGCCAGCGGGCCGGTGTCGGAGAAAGCCTGGGCCACCGCCGCCGGCAGGCCCTCCATCCTGTGGGCGTCGGTCACGCAGGCTCGGGCGGGTCGAGCTCGGACTGGAGCCGCAAGATCAGGTCGCGCAACACCAGTCGGCGCTTCTTCAGGCGCCGCAGCACGAGTTCGTCCCCCGGCCTGTCATCCGGTTTGCGGTCGATGAGGTCGTCCAGATCGGCATGTTCCATGCGCAATTCAATCAAGCGGCGAGACAGGGAATGGAGGTTCTCGCCCATTGCGATACGACTTCAGACTAGGGGGTCGGTTTATATTCCGTGACATGTTCTCAAGCGCCGTTCAACCCTATCGAGTCAGCGCGGCCACCGGGCTGCACCGGGGTGACCGAGCGTACCAGCAAGACCAGGTCGAAATCATGGGCCACCAGCGCGTGCAGGGCTCGGTGCTGGCCGTGGTCGCCGACGGCATGGGTGGCAAGAGCGGCGGCCGCAAGGCGGCCGACCAGGTTTTGCTGACCAGCCGCCAGATCTACGAGCGCTATGTGCCGGTTCAGGATGACACCGCCGAAACGCTGCGCCAGGTCGTGCTGGAAGCGCACCTGATGATCAAGTTGACCGCCATCACCGCGGAAGAAGAGCCGCATGCCACGGTAGCGGCCTTCTGTCTGACGCCCGACTTGAGTTGCGACGTCGTGCACGCCGGTGATTCGCGGGTCTACCACTTCCGCGGCGCCGAGATGCTGCGTCGCACCACCGACCATTCCTACGTCCAGCGCCTGATCGACGAAGGCAAGATCACCGAAGAGCAGGCCAACAGCCACCCGCAGTCCAACCTGCTGACCGGTTGCCTGGGCACGCAGTCCGACCCCCCCGTCACGCTGTGGCACATCGATCGCCTGGAATTCGGTGACACCATGCTGGCCTGCAGCGACGGCCTGTGGCATTACTTCACGCCCAAGGAAATCGGCGCCGTCCTGCACGCCCTGCCCCCGCGCGAAGCCAGCGAGATGCTGATCTCGAAGGCCCGTCAGCGCGCCCGCGGCGGTGGCGACAACCTGTCGCTGGCGCTGCTGCGCATCGACCCCCTGCGCTGACCGGCCGAGGCGCCGGCCCGCCGGGTTCAGCGCCGCGCGGTGCTGGCGGCCCCGGGCACGGGCAGGGTCGTCGCCGCTTTTCCCCCAACAGCCCGCTGGGCGTTTCGGCGCGCCAGGTCGGCCTGCGCAGCATCCAGCTGCTCGGCCCGCTGGGCCGCAGCACGGGCGCGCTCGGCAGCTTGCAGGGCGCGCTGGGTGTGCCCGCCACCGGCCAGCGCGGCACCGGGCTCGCGCAGGGTGGCACTGATCGCCGCGGCCGCGTGCGCCGGTGCCGGACCCATTTCGGCGGCCGGCTCGACCACAGCGGATGCCGATGTCGAGGGCGCCGGCGGTCGGGCCATCCGGGCGGCCTGGCGGTCGTTGGCTCGCTGTCGGCGCCCGGCATCGTCCAGCGCCAGCTCGCGCTCGCGCAGCGGCTCCAGCGCGGCCCGGCGGCGAACGCGCAGTTCGTCGACACAGGCGGTCACGACAAAGCGGTCCTGGCAGGCCCTTTCTTCGGCTGCGAAGCGATCGACGAGGCCCTGACGCTCGACCGCCAGGCGCTCGCGTTCGCCCGGCTGCGCCCAGGCCAGGACCGGCAAGATCAGCAAGGCCAGGCAGCAACGCATCTGCAGCCTCAGGTCAGCGAGGTGTCGACATCGCGCCGCGCCAGCGCCAGGAATTCGGCCGACTGCATCTCGTGCAGCCGCGATACCGTGCGCGGGAATTCATGCGCCAGCGGTCCTTCGGTGTAGAGCTGTTCGGGCGCCACGGCGCAGGACATCACCAGCTTGACGCGGCGGTCGTACAGCACGTCCACCAGCCAGGTGAAACGGCGCGCTTCGCTGGCCAGTCGCGGTGGCATCTGCGGCACGTTGGACAGCAGCACGGTGTGGAAGCGCGAGGCGATTTCCAGGTAGTCGTTCTGCGAACGCGGGCCGCCGCACAAGGTCTTGAAATCGAACCAGACCACGCCGCCAGCCCTTTTCACGGCGCGCAATTCGCGGTGTTCGATGTTCATCACCGGCTCTTCGGCGCGCGCCTCGGCCAGCTGGTCGAAGGCGCAATCCATGGCCGCGTCGGCTGCGGCGCCCAGCGGGCAATGCAGCAGGTCGATCTGGGCCAGCGTCTGCTGGCGGTAGTCGGTGCCGGCATCGACATTGATGACTTCCAGCTTGCTCTTCAGCAGCTCGATGGCCGGCAGGATGCGGTCGCGGTGCAGGCCGTTGGGGTACAGGCCATCCGGGTGGAAATTCGACGTCGTGACGATGCTCACGCGGTTGGCGAACAGCGAATCCAGCAAGCGGTGCAGGATCATCGCGTCGGTGACATCGGCGACATGAAATTCGTCGAAGCAGATCAGGCGGAAGCGCCGCGCGATGCGCCGGCCCAGTTCGTCCAGCGGGTCGACCGTGCCTTTCAGATCCTGCAGTTCGCGGTGCACCTCACGCATGAATTCGTGGAAGTGCAGGCGCGTCTTGCGCGTCAGCGGGACGGCCTGGAAAAAGCAGTCCATCAGGAAACTCTTGCCGCGCCCCACCCCGCCGTACATGTACACGCCGCGCGGGATGGGCGGGCGGCTGATCAGCTTGGTCAGCGCATTGCTGCGGCGGGCCTTGTAGTCGGCCCACTCGCGTTCACAACGCTCCAGCGCGGCGATGGCGCGCAGTTGGGCGGGGTCACTGTTGAAGCCGCGGTCGACGAGCGTGGCTTCATAGAGCAGGCGGACCGACACGCGATCAGAAGTTCAGCGTTCGCTTGTCGACGGCCAGCGCCGCTTCCTTGGTGGCTTCGCTCAGGCTCGGGTGGGCATGGCAGATGCGCGCGAGGTCTTCGCTGCTGGCGCGGAACTCCATCGCCACCACGCACTCGGCGATCAGCTCGCTGGCCATGGGCCCGACGATGTGCACGCCCAGGATCTCGTCGGTGGTGGCGTCGGCCAGCATCTTCACCATGCCCGTGGTGTCGCCCAAAGCCCGCGCCCGGCCGTTGGCCATGAAGGGGAAGGTGCCAGCCTTGTAGGCGCGGCCGCTGGCCTTCAGCTGCTGTTCGGTCTGGCCGACCCAGGCGATCTCGGGGCTGGTGTAGATCACCCACGGGATGGTGTTGAAGTTGACATGGCCGTGCTGCCCGGCGATGCGCTCGGCCACGGCCACGCCTTCTTCCTCGGCCTTGTGCGCCAGCATCGGGCCGCGCACCACGTCGCCCACCGCCCACACGCCGGGCAGGTTGGTGCGGCATTCGTCGTCCACCAGGATGGCACCGCGCTCGTCCAGCTTCAAGCCCACGCTTTCGGCGTTCAGACCGATGGTGTTGGGCACGCGGCCGATGGACACGATGAGCTTGTCCACCGCCAGGTCCTGGGCTACGCCCTTGGCGTCGGTGTAGGCCACCGTCACTTGCGTATGAGCGCCCTTCTTGGCGTTCTTGATCGCACCGACCTTGACGCCCAGTTCGATCTTCAGACCCTGCTTGGTGAAAGCCTTGTGCGCTTCCTTGGCGATCTGCTCGTCCACCGCGCCCAGGAAGGTCGGCAGGCCCTCCAAGACCGTGACATCGGCACCCAGGCGGCGCCAGACCGAACCCATTTCCAGGCCGATGACGCCCGAACCGATGACGCCCAGCTTCTTGGGCACCGCACCCAGCTTCAGCGCGCCGTCGTTGCTGAGGATGTTGACCTCGTCGAAGGGCACGTCGGGCAGCGCACGGGCGTTGGAACCGGTGGCCACGATGACGTGCTTGCCGATCAACGATTCATCGCCGACGGTCACTTCATGACCGCCATGGTCATTGGAAGTCGCACCCTGACCGGGCGCGACGGACTTGGCAAACGCGCCCCGGCCGTGGAAGAAGCTGACCTTGTTCTTCTTGAGCAGATAGAGGATGCCGTCGTTGTTCTGCTTCACGACGGTGTCCTTGCGGGACAGCATCTTGGGCACGTCCATCGTCAGGTCCTTCAAACCGATGCCGTGGTCGGCAAAAGCGTGGCCCGCGTGCTCGAAGTGCTCGCTGGACTGCAGCAGCGCCTTGCTGGGGATGCAGCCGACATTGGTGCAGGTGCCGCCCGGCGCCGGGCCGCCCTTGTCGTTCTTCCATTCGTCGATGCAGGCGACCTGGAAACCGAGTTGTGCGGCGCGGATGGCGGCGATGTAGCCACCCGGGCCACCGCCGATGACGATGACGTCAAAGTTCTTGCTCATGGTGTCGGCCTCAGATGTCGAACAGCAGGCGCGACGGGTCTTCCAGCGCTTCCTTCATCGTCACCAGACCGAGGACGGCTTCGCGGCCGTCGATGATGCGGTGGTCGTAGCTCATGGCCAGGTAATTGATGGGGCGGACCACCACCACACCGTTCTCGACCACGGCGCGGTCCTTGGTGGCGTGCACGCCCAGGATGGCGCTTTGCGGCGGGTTGATGATGGGCGTCGAGAGCATGCTGCCGAAGGTGCCGCCATTGCTGATGCTGAAGGTGCCGCCGGTCAGGTCGTCCATGCCCAGCTTGCCGTCCTTGGCCTTCTGGCCAAATTCAGCGATCTTCTTTTCGATGTCGGCGAAGCTCATCTGGTCGGCGTTGCGGATCACCGGCACCACCAGGCCGCGCGGCGAACCGACGGCGATGCCGATGTCGAAGTAGCCGTGGTAGACGATGTCGGTGCCATCGACGCTGGCATTGATGATGGGGTACTTCTTCAGCGCCGCCACCGCCGCCTTGACGAAGAAGCTCATGAAGCCCAGCTTGACGCCGTGTTCCTTCTCGAAGCGGTCCTGGAAGCGCTTGCGCATCTCCATCACCGGGGCCATGTTCACTTCGTTGAAGGTGGTCAGGATGGCGTTGGTGGATTGCGACTGCACCAGGCGTTCGGCGATACGCGCGCGCAGGCGCGACATCGGCACGCGCTGCTCGGGGCGGTCGCCCAGGGCGCTGGTCAGCGGCGGTGCGGCCACCGCCGGCAGCGGCCGGGCCGCGACCGCTGCGGGCGCCGCGACCACCGGGGCTGCAGGGGCCGGCGCGGGTGCGGCCACGGCCGCCAGCACGTCACCCTTGGTCACGCGGCCGTCCTTGCCGGTGCCGGGCACCGAGCCGCTGGCCAGCTTGTTGTTGGCCATCAGCTTGGCCGCGGCCGGCATGGCGATGCCGGCCTTGCTGAGGGCCGCAGCGGCCGGGACGGCGGCCACCGCTACCGGTGCGGCAGCCGCAACCGGCACCGCGGCGGCGGTCTTGCCGTGGGTGTCGATCCGGGCGATGACCTGTTCGGCCACCACCGTGGCGCCGTCGGCGACCAGGCACTCGGCCAGCACGCCGGCGGCCGGCGCGGGCACTTCCAGCACCACCTTGTCGGTCTCGATTTCAACCAGGATTTCGTCGATGGCCACGGTTTCACCGGGCTTCTTCTTCCAGACCAGCAGGGTGGCTTCGGCCACGGATTCCGACAGTTGCGGAACCTTCACTTCAACGGTAGACATGTGCGATCTCTTTGTTCGTTCTGGGGTGCGCGCGGGGCGACTTACTTCGTGAGCACGAAGCCCTTGAGCTTGCCGAAGGCCTGGTCCAGCAGGGCCTTCTGTTGCTCTTGGTGGAGGTGGGAATAACCGACCGCTGGCGAAGCCGAAGGCGGCCGGCCGGCATAGCCGAGCTTCTGTCCTTCGAGCATGTTCTCGTGCACATAGTGCTGCACGAAGAACCAGGCCCCCTGGTTCTGCGGCTCGTCCTGGCACCAGACGACGTCGGTGGCGTTCGGGAAACGCTTGATCTCGGCTGCGAAAGCCTTGTGCGGGAAGGGGTAGAGCTGTTCGACGCGGATGATGGCCACGTCCCAGGCCTTCTTCTCGTCGCGCTTCTTGATCAGGTCGTAGGCCACCTTGCCCGAGCAGCAGATCACGCGCTTGACCTTGTCGCCTTCGACTTCCGTGCGTGCCGGCCCGATGACGGTGCGGAACTCGCCCTTGGTGAATTCGGCGAGCGGGCTGGTGGCGTCTTTCGCACGCAGCAGGCTCTTGGGCGTGAAGATGATCAGCGGCTTGCGGAACTGGCGCACCATCTGCCGGCGCAGCAGGTGGAAGATCTGGCTGGCCGAGGTCGGCTGCACGATCTGCATGTTGTTGTCGGCGGCCAGTTGCATGAAGCGTTCCAGCCGTGCGCTGCTGTGCTCGGGGCCCTGCCCTTCGTAACCGTGCGGCAGCATCAGGGTGAGCCCGTTGACGCGGCCCCACTTCACTTCGCCGCTGGCGATGAACTGGTCGATGACGACCTGCGCGCCGTTGACGAAGTCGCCGAACTGGGCTTCCCAGATGGTCAGCGTGTTGGGTTCGGCGCTGGCGTAGCCGTACTCGAAACCGAGCACCGCTTCTTCGGACAACAGCGAGTCGATGACGACGAAGGGCGCCTGGCCGTCGGCCACGTTTTCCAGCGGCACGTAGGTGCCGGTGTCCCACTTCTCGCGGTTCTGATCGTGCAACACGGCGTGACGGTGGGTGAAGGTGCCACGGCCGCAGTCTTCGCCGCTCAGCCGCACGGCGTAGCCGCTGGCCACCAGCGAGGCGTAGGCCATGGTTTCACCCATGCCCCAGTCGACGTTGATCTCGCCCCGGCCCATCGCGGCGCGGTCGGCCAGCACCTTGGCCACCAGCGGGTGCACGGTGAACTTCGGCGGCACGGTGGTCAGGCGTTCGCTGAGCCGCTTGATTTCAGCCAGCGGCAGCGCGGTGTCGGCGGCATCGGTCCACTTGCGGCCCAGGAAAGGCGCCCAGTCGACCGCGTACTTGCTCTTGAAGTTGGTCAGCACCGGGTCTTGCGTGTGGCGGCCTTCGTCCATGGCCGAGCGGAAGGCCTTGACCATGTCGTCGGGGCCGCTTTCGGGCAGCACGCCCTGGGTCACCAGCTTGTCGCCGTAGAGCTTGCGGGTGCCCGGGTGCTTGGCGATGGTCTTGTACATCAGCGGCTGCGTCAGGCTGGGCGTGTCCTGCTCGTTGTGGCCCAGCTTGCGGAAGCAGACGATGTCGACGACCACATCTTTCTGGAACTCTTTTCTGTAGTCCATCGCCAACTGCGTGGACCAGACCACCGCTTCGGGGTCGTCGCCGTTGACGTGCAGCACCGGCGCTTCGATCATCTTGACCACGTCGGTGCAGTACAGGGTGCTGCGCGTGTCGCGCGGGTCGCTGGTGGTGAAGCCGATCTGGTTGTTGACCACCAGATGCACGGTGCCGCCGGTGAAATAGCCGCGGGTCTGCGCCAGCGCCAGGGTTTCCATCACCACACCCTGGCCGGCAAAAGCCGCGTCACCGTGCACCAGCACCGGCAGCACCTGCGCGCCGCTCTTGTCGCCGCGGCGGTCCATGCGCGCCTTGACCGAACCTTCGACCACCGGGTTGACGATTTCCAGGTGGCTGGGGTTGAAGGCCAGGCTCAGGTGGACCGGGCCGCCCGGTGTGGTGATGTCGCTGGAAAAGCCCTGGTGGTACTTCACGTCACCCGACGGCAGTTGTTCCGGCGCGGTGTGGTCGAACTCGGCAAACAGGTCGGCCGGCATCTTGCCCAGCGTGTTCACCAGCACGTTCAGACGGCCGCGGTGGGCCATGCCGATGACGATCTCCTGCACACCCGAGGCACCGGCGCGCTGCACCACCTCGTCCATGCTGGCGATGAAGCTTTCGCCGCCTTCCAGGCTGAAGCGCTTCTGCCCGACATACTTGGTGTGCAGGTAGCGCTCCAGGCCTTCACTGGCCGTCAGGCGGTCCAGGATGTGGATCTTCTCGGCGGCCGTGAAGTTCGGCTTGCTGCGCCGCGATTCCAGGCGCTCCTGCCACCAGCGCTTTTCCACCGGGTCGGTGCAATGCATGAACTCGGCGCCGATGGTGCCGCAGTAGGTCTCGCGCAGGGCCTGCACGATCTCGCGCAGGCTGAGGTGCTCGGCCTTGCTGAAATAGGTGTTGGCGGCCGAGAAGGTGATGTCCATGTCCGACTCGGTCAAGTCGTAAAACGTCGGCTCGAGTTCGGGAATCTTGGGCCGTTCGGTGCGCTTGAGCGGGTCCAGGTCGGCCCACCGGCTGCCCAGGAAGCGGTAGGCGGCGATCAGGCTCTGCACGTGCACCTGCTTGCGCGCCACGGCCAGGTCGGCCTCGCTGGCCTTCAGCGCGAAGGCGTTGGCCTTGGCACGCAGGGCGAAGGACTCGACGACCGGTGCGTGGGCCACGTCGCGCGCGGTGCTGCCGTCGGTGGCCGGCACATGCTGGAGATTGTCGAAGTAGGCGCGCCAGGTTTCAGGCACGCTGCCGGGGTTGTCGAGGTAGGCCTCGTACAACTCTTCGACATAAGGGGCATTGCCCCCAAACAGGTAGGACGTGGACCTGGATTGCTGCATCATCTTTCGCTCACCTTGCGCACCGGGTCTGCCGGGGCTCTGATGGGTTGATCAACCTTCCGCGGCCCCGGCTTTACCGGGTGGCGGACTAGCGACCCGCCTAGCGTTCAGCAAGCCGAACAGCAAGGGGACGGGAAGGACCGGAACTTCGTTGGTGCAGGACTCTATCACCCTGAAGCACCGCATCGTCGCCGCCAATTGGACGCCGCCTACCCTGCTGTTTTGCTGACAAGGCGCCCCCGGCCCAGCACAAACTGCGGGCGCCATGCCACCCGATCTTTCAGCGCGCGTGATCTTCCTGCGCCCCGAAGCCCCCGCCAAACCGCCCGAGGGCGCCGCCTGCAACGGCTGCGGCGTCTGCTGCGCCGTCGCACCCTGCCCGCTGGGCATGCTGATCAGCCACCGCCGGCGCGGCCGCTGCCGGGCGCTGGTCTGGCACGCTGAACACGCGATCTACCGCTGCGGCGTGATCGCCCGCCCGCAACGCTGGCTGCCGGGCTTGCCGGCGCGCTGGGCGCAGCGCCTGGCGCGACGCTGGATTGCCGCCAGCCGGGGTTGCGATTCGTCGTTGACCGTCGGCTGAACCGGCGTTTCCCCTCTCGGGCAGCGCCCGCCTTGCCTCTAGCATCGCGGGCTTTGCAACGCTCGACGGGAGCCCGCCATGAACCTCAAAACCCTGCTGGCCAGCGCCACCCTCGCGGTCGCGCTGGCCGGGCCAGCCCAAGCCCAGACCCTGCGCTGGGCCGCGCAGAACGACATCCTGACGCTGGACCCGCATTCGCAGAACCATGCGACGACCAACGCCATCCTGATGCACGCCTACGAAGGCCTGACGCGCTATGGCGCAAAGTACGAGATCGAGCCGGCGCTGGCCACCAAGTGGACCTTCACCAGCCCGACCCAGGTGCGCTTCGAACTGCGCAAGGGCGTCAAGTTCCACGACGGCAGCCCCTTCACCGCCGATGACGTGATCTTCAGCTTCAACCGCATCAAGCAGCCCCAGGGCACGATGCAGATCTACGTGACCGGCATCACCGAGATCCGGAAGGTCGACGACCACACCATCGACCTGATGCTGTCCGGCCCCAACCCGATCCTGCTGCGCAACATCATCGACTTCCGCATCATGAGCAAGGCCTGGGCCGAGAAGAACCGCACCGCCAACGTGCAGGACTACAAGGCCAAGGAAGAAAACTTCGCTTCACGCAACGTGATGGGCACCGGCAGCTACAAGATCACCGGCTGGATGCCCGAGCAGCGCATCACGATGACCATCAACACCGCCTGGTGGGACAAGCACCCTGGCAATGTGAAGGAGGTGGTCTACACGCCGATCAAGAGCGACCCGACCCGCGTGGCAGCCCTGCTGTCGGGCGACGTGGACCTGCTGACCGACCTGCCCACGCAGGACGTGGCCCGCCTGCGCGCCGACCCCAAGCTGAAGATCGTCGACGGCCCCGAGGTGCGCACCATCTTCTTCGCGCCCGACATCGGCAGCGCCGAGCTGAAATACAGCAGCGTCAAGGGCAAGAACCCCTTCGCCGACAAGCGCGTGCGGCAGGCCATGAGCATGGCCATCGACCGCGGCGCCATCCAGCGCAACCTGATGCGCGGGCTGTCCATCCCGGCCGGCATCCTGGTCGCCCCGGGCGTCAACGGCAACACGCCCGATATCGACGTGCCCACCAAGGTCGACAGCGAGGGCGCGAAGAAGATGCTGGCCGAGGCTGGTTACCCCGAAGGCTTCGAGTTCCGCATGAACTGTCCGAACAACCGCTATGTGAACGACGAGGAGATCTGCCAGGCGGTGATCGCGATGTGGGCGCGCATCGGCATCAAGGCGCAGCTGATTGCCGAGAACATGGCCACCTACAGCCAGAAGTTCCAGAACTTCGACACCTCGCTGTACATGCTGGGCTGGGGCGTGGCCACCTATGACGCGCAGTACACGCTGCAGTCCATCGTGCGCACGCGCACGGGCGGCGCCGACGGCAACTTCAACTTCTCGCGCGTCAGCGATGCCCAGGTGGACAAGCTGATCGACGCGATGAAGACCGAGATCGACGTCGCCAAGCGCAACGCCATGCTCAAGGAGGCGCTGGTGCGCGTGCGTGACGAGGTGCTGGTCATCCCCATCCACCACCAGATGCGGCCGTGGGCGATGAAGGCCGGCGTGAGCACGGTGCACCGGTCTGACGACCGACCCGAGGCGCGCTTCACCAGCGTGCGTTAAGGCGCCGTCGTACCCGGCACCACCCGCCCGCCCTGCATCAGCAGCTTGATGGTCTTCTGCGGGTCGCCCAGCAGCGTGGCTTCCTGCAGCGGGTCGCCGTCGACCATCAGCAGGTCGGCATAGGCGCCGGCCACGATCTGGCCGATCTGGCCTTCGCGCTGCATCAGACGCGCGGCGTGGATGGTGGCGCCTTGCAGGATCTGCAGCGGCGTCTGCACGGCGCTGCGCAAGGCGAATTCGGTCGATTGACGGGCATGCATGTGGCCCAGCAGGTCGGTGCCGAAGACCACCGTCACGCCCTCGGCCTGCGCCAGCGCAATCGCGTGCTGGCCGCGTGACTGCACATGGCGCAGCTTGTCCAGCATCTCGGCCGACCAGCCGAGTTGCGCGCCTTCGTCGGCCAGCGCCGCGTAGGTGGCCAGCGTGGGCACGAAGTAGGTGCCGTGGCGCTTCATCTCGCGCACCGTGGCCTCGTCGATGAGGTTGCCGTGCTCGATGCTGCGCACGCCGGCCTGCACCGCGCGCGTCACGGCGCGCGGCGAATAGGCATGGGCCAGTGCGTAGAGGTTGGCGGCCTCGGCTTCCTCGACCGCCGCACACAGTTCTTCCATCGAAAACTGTGTGCCGGCTATGGGGTCGGTCGGGCTGCTGACGCCGCCGCCGGCCATGATCTTGATCTGGTTGGCGCCCTGGCGCACCTGCTCGCGCACGGCGCGGCGCACCTCGCCGACGCCGTCGGCCACCGCGCCCAGCAGGGCCAGGCCGGCGCAGGCGCAGAACATCTCGCTGCGCACGCCGCGCGGTCGCATGTCGGCGTGGCCGCCGGTCTGGGTGATGGGCTGCACGCTGATGAACAGCCGCGGCCCTTCGTAGAGGCCGCGCGCCACGGCGGCCTGCAGACCCCAATCGGCACCGGCCGCGTCACGCACGCTGGTGAAGCCGCGGCGCAACATCGCGGCCATCAGCTGCGACGACTCCGCACCGGTCAGCGAGGGCGGTTGCAGGGCCAGCCCCGGCAGGTCGTGCGAGGTCGCCGAGACGTGCACATGGGCGTCGATCAGGCCCGGCAGCACGACGCGCCCTTCGGCGTCGATGGTGCGGCCGACGTCGTGCACCTCGATGGCGTCCTGGGTCACCGCGACGAAGCGGTCGCCCTCGATGACGAGGGTGCTGCCCGGCCGCAGCACGCCCTCGGCGCTGTCGAAGACGGTGGCGTTGCGGACGAGCTGGCGCACGGCGTTCAGCCCAGGCGCGCGCGGGCGACGGCGTACTCGCGCTTCAGGCGCGCCACCATCTCACCAGCCGGCACCACCGCCTTCACCGCGCCGATGCCCTGGCCACAGCCCCAGATGTCTTTCCAGGCCTTGGCCTTGCTGCTTGCGCCGCCGCCGAAGTTCATCTTGCTGGGGTCGCTCTCGGGCAGGTTGTCGGGGTCCATGCCGGCATTGCGCACGCTGGGCTTGAGGTAGTTGCCGTGCACGCCCGTGAACAGGTTGCTGTAGACGATGTCGTCGCTGTTGCTGTCGACGATGCACTGCTTGTAGCCGTCGGAGGCGCGGGCTTCGGTGGTGGCGATGAAGGCCGAACCGATGTAGGCGAAGTCGGCGCCCAGGGCCTGCGCGGCCAGCACGGCGTCGCCGGTGCTCATCGAACCGCTCAGCGCCAGCGGGCCGCTGAACCATTCGCGGATTTCCTGAACCAGCGCGAAGGGGCTCTTCACGCCGGCGTGGCCGCCGGCACCGGCGGCCACGGCGATCAGGCCGTCGGCGCCCTTCTCGATGGCCTTGTGGGCATAGGCGTTGTTGATGATGTCGTGCAGCACGATGCCGCCCCAGCTGTGCACCGCCTCATTGATGTCGGTGCGCGCACCCAGGCTGGTGATGACGATGGGCACCTTGTACTTGGCGCAGACCTGCATGTCGTGCTCGAGCCTGTCGTTGGTCTTGTGCACGATCTGGTTGATGGCGTAGGGCGCCGACAACTGCTCCGGGTGGGCGGCATCCCAGGCAGCCAGGGTTTCGGTGATCTCGGCCAGCCAGTCGTCCAGCAGTTCGGCCGGCCGTGCGTTGAGCGAGGGCATCGAGCCGACGATGCCGGCCTTGCACTGCTCGATCACGAGCTGGGGATTGCTGATGATGAACAGCGGCGAGCCGATGACGGGGAAAGGCACGCGTTGCAGAACGGGGGGCAGAGCCATCTTAAAAAGCCTCCAGAGCGAGAGCGGTGACGGCTTCAGACCCTTCGACGATGCTGTCGCGCAGGGCCGTGGCCTTGTTGAGGATGTGGTCGCCGTAGAAGCGCGCCGTGGCGATCTTGGCCTTCATGAATTCGACGTCCTGACCCTCGGCCAGGCGGTCTTCGGCGGCCATCAGCGCACGCGCCATCTGCCAGCCGCACATCACGGTGCCGCTGAGCATCAGGTAAGGCACGCTGCCGGCGAAGACGGCGTTGGGGTGGGCCTTGGTGTTGCCGGCGACGAAGTCCACGGCGTCCAGGAAGGCCAGGCGGCCGGCGCGCAGCCGCCCGACCATGGTCAGGCAGGCGGCGCTGCTGCGGGTCGCCAGTTCGGCTTCGGTGGCGGCGATCTGCGCCGCGATGGCCTTGGCGACCTGACCACCGTCACGCGCGGTCTTGCGGCCCACCAGGTCGTTGGCCTGGATGGCCGTCGTGCCTTCGTAGATGGTCAGGATCTTGGCGTCGCGCAGGTACTGCGCCGCGCCGGTCTCCTCGATGAAGCCCATGCCGCCGTGCACCTGCACGCCCAGACTGGCCACCTCCTGGCTCATCTCGGTGGACAGGCCCTTGACCAGCGGCACCATGAATTCGTAGTACGCCTGGTTCTGCTTGCGCACTGCAGCGTCGGGGTGGGCATGGGCCGCATCGAAAGCCGCCGCCGCCACCATCGCCATCGCGCGGCAGCCTTCGGTGTGGGCGCGCATGGTCATCAGCATGCGGCGCACATCGGGGTGGTGAATGATGGGCGCGGCCTCGTTCAATGAACCGTCGACGGGCCGGCTCTGCACGCGGTCACGGGCGTACTGCACGGCTTTTTGGTAGGCCCGTTCGGCCAGCGCCACACCCTGCATGCCGACGCCGAAGCGGGCCGCGTTCATCATGATGAACATGTATTCCAGGCCGCGGTTTTCCTGGCCCAAGAGCGTCGCCACGGCACCACCTTGATCACCGAACTGGAGCACCGCCGTCGGGCTGGCCTTGATGCCCAGCTTGTGCTCGATGCTGACGCAATGCACGTCGTTGCGCGCACCCGGCGTGCCATCGGCATTCAGCAGGACCTTGGGGCAGATGAAGAGCGAGATGCCCTTCACGCCTTCGGGTGCACCGACCACGCGGGCCAGCACCAGGTGGACGATGTTGTCCGCCATGTCGTGCTCACCGTAGGTGATGTAGATCTTGGTGCCGAACAGCTTGAAGCTGCCGTCGGGCTGCGGCTCGGCGCGCGTGCGCACCATCGACAGGTCGGAGCCGGCCTGCGGCTCGGTCAGGTTCATGGTGCCGGTCCAGGCGCCTTCGACCATCTTCGGGATGAAGGTGGCCTGCTGTTCGGGTGTGCCGGCGGTCAGCATGGCCTCGATGGCGCCATCGGTCAGCAGCGGGCACAGCGCAAAGCTCATGTTGGCGCTGTTGACCATCTCGCCGCAGGCCGCGCCGATCAGCTTGGGCAGGCCCTGGCCGCCGAATTCGACCGGGTGCTGCAAGCCCTGCCAGCCGCCTTCGGCGAACTGGCGGAAAGCCTGCTTGAAGCCGGGCGTGGTGGTCACGACACCGGCCTTGAAGGATGACGGTTGCTGGTCGCCGGTCCAGTTCAAGGGCGCGACCACGCCTTCGTTGAACCGGGCGCATTCCTCGAGCACGGCGGCTGCCGTGTCGTAGCCGGCATCTTCGAAGCCGGGCAGGCTGGCAACGGCGTCGATGCCGGCCAATTCCTTCATCAGGAACAGCATGTCCTTGACGGGTGCGCGATAGCTCATGGTGGGGTCTCCGGACAAAAAAAGGGCGCCTTGTCGGCGCCCTGTTGCGGCCTGCTTACAGGCTGTTGATCAGTTCGGGCACGGCGCTGAACAGGTCGGCCTCCAGGCCGTAGTCGGCGACGCTGAAGATGGGGGCCTCGGGGTCCTTGTTGATGGCCACGATGACCTTGCTGTCCTTCATGCCGGCCAGGTGCTGGATGGCGCCGCTGATGCCGACGGCCACGTAAAGCTGCGGCGCGACGATCTTGCCGGTCTGACCGACCTGCCAGTCGTTGGGCGCATAGCCCGCATCCACGGCCGCGCGGCTGGCACCCAGGGCGGCGCCCAGCTTGTCAGCCAGCGGCGTCAGCACATCGTTGAACTTCTCGCTGCTGCCCAAGGCGCGGCCGCCGCTGACGATGATCTTGGCGGCCGTCAATTCCGGGCGGTCGCTCTTGGCGATCTCGCTGCCGATGAAGGTGGACGAGACGCTGGCGGCCACCGCCGTCAGGCTTTCGACCACCGCGCTGCCACCCGTGGCCGCCGCCGGGTCGAAGCCCGTGGTGCGCACGGTGATGACCTTGGTGGGGTCCAGGCTCTGCACGGTGGCGATGGCGTTGCCGGCGTAGATCGGGCGCTCGAAGGTGTCGGCGCTGATGACCTGGGTGGCGTCGCTGATCTGCGCAACGTCCAGCAAGGCCGCGACACGTGGCGCGACGTTCTTCCCACTGGCCGTGGCCGGGAACAGGATGTGGCTGTAGCCGGCGGCGATGGCGACGACCTGCGCGGCCACGCTCTCGGCCAGGCCGTGGTCCAGGCCCGGGGCATCGGCGTGCAGCACCTTGGCGACACCGGCGATCTGGGCCGCAGCGGCCGCGGCGCCGGCTGCGCCCGAACCGGCGATCAGCACATGGACGTCGCCGCTGCACTGCAGCGCGGCGGTGACGGTGTTGAGCGTGGCGCCCTTGACAGTGGCGTTGTCGTGCTCGGCAATGACCAGTGCAACCATCTCAGATCACCTTCGCTTCGTTCTTGAGTTTGCTGACCAAGGTGGCCACATCGGGCACCTTGATGCCGGCGCCGCGCTTGGGCGGCTCGCTGACCTTCAGCGTCTTGATGCGCGGCGTGACGTCCACACCCAGGTCGGCCGGCTTGAAGACTTCCAGCACCTTCTTCTTGGCCTTCATGATGTTGGGCAGCGTCACGTAGCGGGGCTCGTTGAGGCGCAGGTCGGTGGTGATGATGGCCGGCAGCGTCAGCTTCAGCGTTTCCGATCCACCGTCGACTTCGCGCGTCACGTTGATCTGACCGTCGGCGACCTCGACCTTCGAGGCGAAGGTGCCCTGCGGCAGGCCGGCCAGGGCGGCCAGCATCTGCCCGGTCTGGTTGCAGTCGTCGTCGATGGCCTGCTTGCCCAGGATGACCAGGCCGGGCTGTTCCTTGTCGATCAGCGCCTTCAGCAACTTGGCCACGGCCAGGGGCTGCAACTCATCCGCGCATTCGACCAGGATGGCGCGGTCGGCACCGATGGCCATGGCCGTGCGCAAGGTTTCCTGGCACTGCGTCACGCCGCAAGAAACGGCAATGATCTCGGTGACCACGCCTTTCTCCTTCAGCCTGACAGCCTCTTCGACGGCGATCTCGTCGAAGGGGTTCATGCTCATCTTGACGTTGGCGATATCCACGCCCGTGCCGTCGCTCTTGACGCGCACCTTGACGTTGTAATCGACCACCCGTTTGACGGGTACCAGCACCTTCATGAATGCGCTCCTGGGCTCGAATGACGTGAACGTTGAACGTTTGATTCTAGGCGCGGCCGCCCATGCCGACAGGCACCTTGGCGACAAATTAGAACGGTCGTTCTATTTTTTCGGTGCGCGCCGCACTGGAGGCGCGTCGGCCTTGGACGGCCAGGGAAAGCATGTGGTGCCCGGAGCGGGACTCGAACCCGCACACCTCGCGGCCGCAGATTTTAAGTCTGCTGCGTCTACCGATTTCGCCATCCGGGCGCACTGCAAGGATACGGCGCCCGCAACGCAAGACGGCCCGCCATGGGCTGTGGGCGGACTGACGCTGGCATGCATTAAAGTCCTGCGCGATCGACCGGGACGTCAAGGCATCAACATCCTGGCGTCGCCATGAACGGAGCTTCAGGAGGTGAAGAAGTGACCCGATGGGATCGGCCTTTCCAGGCCTGCGCTGCGACGTTGGCCCTGCTGTCCTTGGGCCTCGCGTGTTTGACCGCTTCAGCTCAGACCCCCGGCTCCCAGCAATCCTTGCTGCGCGAATTGCAGCAGCGCCTCGTACAGCAGCAGTCCTTGATTGACGCGCAACAGCGGCAAATCGACCGCCTGGTTCAGATGGTCGAGGGGTCACGATCGTCGGCTGCCCCCGCATCGACTGCCTCGAATTCCGAGCTCGCGCCCGCGCCTGCTGTCAACCCGTCAGCCGTCAACCCGCCGTCAACGCCCGTCGTGGCCTCCCGTTTCGAGGGCATCAAGCTGACGCTTGGGGGCTCTTTGCGAACAACGCTCATGACAACCACGGCGCGCGCGCAGCCTGATGGTTCCCCGTTTTTCCTGCTGCCGCAAGTGCCGGGCGCACCTCAAGGCAGCACCAAGCTGGATGCGCGCCCGAGCAGCATCCTGCTGGGCATCGACGGCCTTCGAACGGGTGATTACCTGGCCGGCGGCCTGCTGGTCTTCAACATGAACAACGGCGACCTTTTTTCGCCCGGCTATGGGCTGACACCGGTCCTGGCGTGGGCAGAGCTGAGGAACGCTGATGCACGTTATGCCATCGGACTGCAGGAGGATGTGTTCAGCCCTCGCATGCCCAAGATGGTCGACAGCATTTCGGCCCTGGCGGGCTCGGGAAACCCCGGCAATTCATCCCGCTCGCAATTGCGAGCAGAGCGCTACATCACGCTGGGCGGTCGGGATCGACTCACCCTGGTGGTCGCCGCGGCCGACTCCACGTCGAGCAACATCAAGCCAACAACCTCGACCGAAAACGTAGGCTTTCCAAACCTGGAGTCACGCGTGCTGTGGAGCGCAGGCGGCACCGACGCATCGGCATGGGTGCCCGGCAATGACTACGAGTTTGGCGCCTCTGGCGTGGTGGGGAGGTTACGCACCTTCTCGGCGAGCGGTGCTTTCAGCGCCTTCAAGACAGACATGTGGGGCGTTTCCCTTGACGGTCGATGGCGCCTGAGCCGGCAGTTCGCGGTCCAGGGAGAACTCTTCACCGGCTCGGCGCTGGGCGCCTACCTGGGCGGGGTTTTCCAGACGGTCAACCCGACCACCCAAAAGCCCGTGCGAGCCTCTGGTGGCTGGGGCGAGGCCATGTGGTATTGGCAACCGACGCTGCATACGCACCTGGGCTACGGTGTCGACAAACTGCGGGCCAGCGACCTTTTCCCAGCCGCGCTTTCGCGCAATGAAACCGGCTTCCTCAACCTGATCTGGGACCCCGCCACCTATGCGCAATACGCCGTCGAGGCCACCTGGCGGCGTACCCGCTACGAGGGCCTGCCGCAAAACCAGGGTGTGGGGCTGATGCTCACCTCGGAGTTGCGGTTCTGAGGTGCATTCGTTCCCATACCCATCCGCTGTCCACAAGAGTCCAACATGAAACATCTGCGCCTGCTGCTGATACTGGCCGGCTTGTTCCAGGCCGCCACGGCGATGGCCGCTTCGGCCGACGCCATCTACCTCGGCGGTGACATCCTCACCATGAAAGGCAAGTCGCCACAGTACGCTCAGGCGCTGGCGGTGCGTGACGGCAAGATCGCATTCGTCGGGAGCAAGGCCGGCGCGATGAAGCTCAGGGGCGGGTCGACCAGGGTGGTCGATCTGGGCGGCGCCACGCTGCTGCCGGGGTTCATCGATGGTCACGGGCACATGATCCAGTTCGGCAAGAACCTGATCGATGCCGACCTGTTTGGCACGCCCGACATTCCCGACCTGCTCGCTCGCATGAAGACTCAGGCGGCCAAGGTGCCTGAAGGCGCCTGGATCGTCGGTTTCGGCTACCAGGCCAAGCGCATGAAGGAAGGACGCACACCGACGCTCGAGGAACTCGACACTGTTTCGGCAGACCATCCGGTGATGGTTGTCGACGGCTCCGGTCACCTGGGTGCCGGAAATTCGGCGCTGTTCAAACTCACCGGCGTCAGCGCGAGCACCGCCGATCCGGCTGGCGGCAACTTCTCACGCAAACCGGGCTCGCAGGAGTTGCTGGGGGCCATGGAGGAAACCGCGCTCAATCTCGTTCGTGCGCAACGTCCGGCCTTCAGTGGCCAGCTGGCTGACCAGGTGGCCACCGGTGGCGCCGCAGCCTGGGCCAGCTACGGACAAACCACGGCTCAAGAGTGCGGTGTGGGTCTGGGCGCGGATGACATCTCCCTGGTTCGCAATGCCATCGACAAGAAGCTGCTGCCGATCGATCTGTATGTCTGCGCCAAGGACTCGGTGACTGACCCCGTCATCAACGCCGCCTACTCGGTACGTGCGGACTACCAGCCGGACGGCACCTTGAGCAAGCTGCTGGCCGCACGCCCGGACCTCGACAAGCGCTACATCAACCGGGCCCGCCTGGGGGGCATCAAGTTCTGGCTCGATGGCAGTCTGGACACAGCCTGGTTTGCCAAGCCCTATGCCTTCAACCCACCGGGCAAGACAGGCGAATACAAGGGATACGAACAAATTTCGGATGCGGCGCTCGATGCGGCCTTCGACAAGTTCTGGACCACAGGCATTCAATTGAACATGCACATGAATGGCGACGCGGCTGCCGAACAGGCCCTGCGCGCCATCGAGCGAGCGGTCAAGAAGCACGGCATGCGCGACCACCGTCCGGTGTTCATCCACGCCAGTTATCTGCGGCCCGATCAGATCGACCGCATGAAGAAGTACGGGGCTGTCCCCAGCTTCCTCACCGCATCGCTGCCTACGGCTGGCGACATCGTGGTCAAGCTCTGGGGTGACGAGCGCGCGGCGCACAGCATGGCGGCCGAGACGATGATCAAGAAGGGTATCCCCTTCAGCTTCTCGCACGACTCGCCCGTCTCACCTTCGCCAGCCGTGCTGCCGATCGTGGATGCTGCTGTGAACCGCCGCACATCGAGTGGCGCGGTGGTGGGCCCGGATGAGCGCGTGTCGGCTTACGACGGCCTGCGTGCCGTGACTGCCATGGCGGCCTATCAGATCAAGGAAGAAAAGACGAAGGGTACTCTCGAGGCAGGCAAGCTCGCCGACATGGTCATCCTGGAAAAGAACCCGCTGAAGGTCGATCCCCTGACGATCAAGGACATCAAGGTGCTGGAGACTCTCAAGGAGGGTCAAACTGTTTATCGGCTCAAGCGATGAGCGATCACGCGCCGGCTCGCTTCCGTGGTCATGGTGGGGCCCCGCGTTCGCTCCGGGGGGCCAAGCCGTGATCGCGCGCTGCATCACCGCTGCCCTCTGCCTGCTGTCGGCAGGGCAGGCAGCCGCCGGAACGGTGACCGGCTCCGTTTATTACCTTGAGCGAATCGCGCTGCCCCCGGATGCTGTGCTCGAGGTCGTGGTCGCCGACGTCTCGCTGGCGGACGCGCCAGCCAGGACCATCGGCAGGACCACGATGGAGCCCGCTGGCCAGGCGCCGATGGCCTTTCAAGTGCATTACAACGACAGCGCGGTGCAGTCAGCGCACCGCTACGCCGTCCGCGCCACCATCCGCGTCGGAGGCGGGCTGCTGTACACCACGACCGAAAACTACCCGGTGCTGATGGGGGGCGGCACGACCGATATGGGCCGGCTCAAGCTTGAGCGGGTCACCGAAAGCAAGGCCGTTCCAGACCGGGCCGTCGAGGGTACCTACTGGAAACTCAAGCTGCTCGGCGACACCGCAGTTGCGTTCGGAGGCCCTGGCCGCGAGCCCAGCCTCACCCTGCATTCCACCGATCACCGCGCCGCAGGGTCTGGGGGCTGCAACACCTTCACCGGCAGCTACAAGCTCAAACCACCTGCGCTCACGTTTGCCTCCACCGCTGCCACGAGGCGCGCGTGCGTCAACGGCATGGAGACGGAGTCCGCGTACTACGCGGCGCTCGCTCTGGTGCGAACCTTTTCGGTCAGCGGCGATGTGCTGACGCTGTCGGACGAGAGCGGCAAGGTGTTGGCGACGTTTGTCGCCGTTGATTTCTGAGGATTGGGGAGGGTGGCAGGCAACGTAAGGCTCGGCTGACCGACAGACGGTAATCGGTGCAGGCTATTTCTTGCCTTCCCTTAGCGCCCTGCGCGCCTTGAGCAGATGCTCCGTGCACTGTGCGTGTGGGTATCGGCGGCTGAGCGCGGCGCTTGGCGGCCCCGGGTCACACGTCGATCCGTGCCTCCACCCGCCCGGCGCGCACCGCAGCAACCAGAGCTGCATGGTCGCGCTCGTTTTGGTCTGCATAGGCAGCGGCAAAGCCGGCCAAGCCCGTTTCGAAGGCATCCGTGCTGCCCAGGTAGCCGGTGAGCACCACCGCGTCGCCAGAACGCTTGTGGGCACGTGCCAGCGCCCATCCGCACGCCTCGGCATAGTTCACCATGGCGAGCGGATTCATGATCTCGACCATCGGTTTGATCTTGGCATCGCGAAGTTGCCGGACATAGAAATGGCGGCCGCTCTTCTGGCTGGTCATCCAGCCGAGGAAGATGTCAGAAGCCGACTGCAACAGCCGCTGCCCGAACACCACCCGCTCGCCATGATGCTGTATCGGCAGCCGCCCGCAGTAGGGCTCGAGCACCGATGCGCGTGCTTCTTTGAACTGCAGGAACAGCGGGTCGCCGTTGCCCGACACCATCAGCGCAATGCCGCAATACGTACCGACACTGCCGACACCGACCACCTTCACGGCGACATCGGCGAGCCGGTAGCGCTGTGCCAGCATCCGCCGTTCTGGAGGCAGGCTGTCCACGTAGTCTGCAATCATGGACTCGGCGATCGCATGAAAACCAGCCTGCCTTTGAAGGTCCTGGTCGTGGAAGATCAGAGGCGGTTCGTCCTTGATGCGCGGTGTGTCACCTGCCTGATGGGTGAGTCTGGCGAACTCCTTCAGGTGCGCCGAATCGGCCTGGGCCTTGCGGATGCGTTTGAGCGTGAGCTTCTTCTGTTCGTCATCGGGGTTGGCCAGGACCAGCTTCTTCAGGTCGATGAACTCGTAGTACGCGTCGAGCACCGGCATCTCTGCGTATCGGGCGATCTGCTGGCGGTAGCTGCGTGCCGCTGCGGTCGCGCAAGCCGTGCAGTCGGCGGTGGTAAATCCGTTGGCCCGCCCGGCAATGACGAAGCTGGCGGTGAGCCGGCGCACATCCCACTCCCACGGGGCCACCGATACCTCATCAAAGTCGTTGATATCGAACACCAGCCGGCGCTCGGGTGTGGCGAAGCCGCCGAAGTTGACCAGATGCGCGTCTCCGCAGGCCACCACATTCAGGCCGGTGTTCGGCAGGAAAGACAAGTCGTGCGCCATGATCGCCGCAGCGCCCCGATAGAAAGCGAACGGGCTGGCCACCATCCGGCCATAGCGGATGGGCAACAGCTCTGGCACACGACCGGCGCTGTTGGCGATCAGCAGGCCGATAGCATCGGCGCGAGCATCTGCCACCTGCCAGCGCGCCAGCGCACGCCGCGGGCTGAGCGTGCGCAGCCCGCGGCCTTGAACCAGACGCTCGGCATGCCCCAGTCCGTGCGACTGGACGGGCAGATGGGCGACCTTGTGGGCCGTCGGATTAGCGCCCAGGGCGCCTGACCTCTTGCGGGGCGCTTTTTGGGGTGCCTTCTCGCGCAACTGCTGGCTCGGGGCCGGCTTGCGCGCTGTGACCGACGGTTTGCTTGCGATGCTGCCTCCCACGACCGGCAGGTTGCGGCAGCGGCACGCTGCGCCAGACGCCGCTCGGCCCGTGCACTGTATCGCACGGCTCGTCGCCCGCCTGCAGCAGGGTGCCGAACCTCTCGGGCGCCCGACCCCGGAACGGGCGACCAAGCCGACGGCGGCTGCAGCCTGTCGGAGGTGACGCAAAACAGCCGATACACAGGCTGTCGATTTCGTTCAGTTGTCTGGAGGCGCGATCCGGAGTCGAACCGGACTAGACGGATTTGCAATCCGTTGCATAACCGCTTTGCTATCGCGCCAAGTTGTTGATTATAAACAACTTTTTATGATTTCGGTGAGGTGCGTAAAAAACCTGCTACTCGAAAATCTACCCGAAGCTGTCTCAACATCCAAGTATTGTAGCCCGCCACACTTGACGTCTCCACTGTCGAAGGCCCACTCGTTTTGATGAAGCCGCGCAACGGGCGATCACCGGCGAACAGCAGCTTGATCACGGGAAGGTGCCCTTCAACCAGGCATATCGAAGCTCCGGACCCGACCCCTTCTTGTCCTTCGCCGCGCCAGATTCGACGCCCAAGAGCCGCCCTTCGTGGCGCCGATC
>Ga0136641_1000187_pt1 | contig 26880 bp, 23 predicted proteins | sample EliLak1302023Y_FD_115312 | JGI IMG/M metagenome (GOLD analysis project Ga0136641, IMG submission 115312) | Freshwater microbial communities from Elizabeth Lake, Yosemite National Park, California, USA - 13020-23Y | ecosystem: Environmental > Aquatic > Freshwater > Lake ...
AAGTTACCGCAAACCCAGACCTCAAGAAATTGAGGGTTGAAAAAGCAAAAAAAATGTTCAAAAATTGGGCATAATTGAGTTGCTGAAATACTCAAAATAAAAGACTTAAAGTGGCGCCAATAGACGATCATTGAGTGGCTCCATTAAGGTGATCCCTGACACCACCCGCAGTGAAGGCGTTGGAGGCAGTCGACACATAAGGTGTGCAGTGTGTTTGACCATAATAGGCACCCTTTCTGATTGTGACATTTGGATTAAAAAAACTGGAACGCTCATTTGTTGTAATTGAGATTCAGTGCCCTTAAGCGATGACTTGCTCCCAACAAATGGTCCATTTTTAAACTCAAAAAATTGATGTTTTCAGACGCAGTCACCTTATATATTGTAGCTTTTAGTCATGCAACATTTTTCTTAAAAAAAAGTTGTACATACCTTTTGACCGCGCCGTATTTAAGAAATAAATGAAATAGATTTAAATTAACCAGATGCCCAGTGCTTTAAATCCGTATTTTTTTGGCAAAAGTCAAGGCCAGCAATCTCTATGGTGCGGCATTGAATGCAGCTATTCAAGACAATGGATTTTTCGGTGAATTGGCAAGTTGGGTGATGACCAGACCTAAGATCAAAACGGCAATGCCCAACAATTTCATGGCATTGATCTCTCGGACCATGACCCCTAGCAAACCGAAATGATCGATGACAGCTGAGACCATGACTTGAGCGACAACTGCAAACATGATGAAGTTACCAACACCAAGTTGGGGCGCAAGTAAGGTCGCGCTCAAGACATAAAAACAAACGATCAGACCGCCCATGAGATCTATGGGGCTGCCTTCTAAAAGACCAGCGAAATTAGGTATCTCAGGCTTGACGAAGAAGCCCAGCACAACACTGGTTGAGAAAGCCACAACAAACAAAACCATGGGTGCATGAAAAGCCTCTCCCAAACCACGCCCAAGCCTTGCATTGAGCACAGCCATGATCGGGATCAGCCCACCTGCTAGAGCAGCCCACAGTGCGAATCTAACTGTCATATGTATTGCCTTTCTTCTTTATAGCTTGTTCGATTCTAAGCAATAGAATTCAGGTTTTGATATAAGACTCCAGTTGTTCAATATGAAAAGACTGCTCTTGGATGATGGTCTTCACAAGGTCACCAATCGATAATATACCCACCAACTTGGAGCCTTCTAAAACCGGCAAGTGACGTATTCTTTTGTCACTCATCATGTGCATGCAGTCCTCGACCGTGCTGTCGGGATCAACGGTATACACCTTTTCACTCATGATTTCACTGACACTGGTTTGCGTGGAGTTTTTACCGAGTAAAACCACCTTACGGGCATAGTCTCTTTCTGAAAAAATTCCGACCAAGTGCTCAGCTTTCACCACGGGCAAGGCCCCCACATTGTGGTCGGCCATCATCTGAAGAGCTTTCAAGACACTCGTCTCTGGAGGTATCGTGATCACCCCAGAATGTTTAAGAGCAAGAAGTTGACTCACTTTAACCATGACTGTCTCCTTAAATAAGCATCGACCGATAAAAAATTCGCTCTCCTCTTCATTAAAGGTCGAATTGAAAGGGGCGTCAAGGGGGTTAAAGCGTAGTCATTTCTTTAAAAAAAGTCATCTCCAAACGCGAGGCTTCTTAAGGGAAAACACCTCTCTTTGTCAGCATCTAAAGAAGTGAAGACGATAAAAAAAGGCTTTGTGAATTCATTCAAGTCAAGGCCGATAGAGCCAACTCAACTTGATCCATGATCAGTGAAGTGATCAGTGAATTCCCCCTGTTCATGCACAGGACTTCTGTGCTTCAATCAATTCATTGATGAGGTCATTGCTGAAGTCATCCCTCAAATCATCCCTCAAATCATCTCTTAAGTCACTCCATCACTTCAACACTGAAACAAGCTCTGACACATGAAACAATTCATTAGAATCCTTTTTTCACTCAACCTCCTCTTCTTAGGCATTCACAGCATGGCGTTCGAAATCAAAGTCATTGCCTCCGTGGCTTTCAAAGAGGCTTACTTGGCCATGCAAGCTGGGTTTGAGGAGTCGACTACGCACAAACTCACCACCCTTTGGCTGCCAACGGTAGAGATCATGAACCGACTGAAGGCGGGTGAAGAGGCCGATTTGGTGATCGTTTCTTCAAGCAGCATCGATGAGTTGATCAAACTTGGCATCATCCAACCCAAGAGCGCAAAGCCTTATGTCAAATCAGGCATTGGCATTGGCATGCAAAAAGGTACTTTGAAACCTGACATCAAGACGTCCGCTGCGCTCAAACAAGCACTGTTGAATGCCAAATCGGTGGCCTACTCGACTGGTCCTAGTGGCGTTTACTTGGTCAACTTGTTCGAAAAGATGGGCATCACTCAGGCTTTGGCCCCAAAACTGAAAATCATTCAAGGCGAACCGGTCGGTGCGGTGGTTCAGCGAGGAGAGGCAGAAATTGGATTGCAACAAATCCCAGAAATCTTATCGGTACCAAGCATTGACTACGTGGGGCCACTTCCAAGTGACATTCAAAGCATCACCGTGTTTTCTTTTGGTGTTCATGAAAAGGTCAGAGACTTGTCAGCCGTTCAAGCTTGGATCAAAGTGCTCCAGTCCGACGCCTCATTGCCGCACATCAAAAAATTTGGCTTGGACCCAGCTTGGTGACGCATGGACGTGAGCATCCAACCGCGCCTCAAAAGACTTGATGCATCGACGTTTGAATCCAAAGCAGATCACTTGCACCCAAGCGCCTAAGCGCCTGAGCGCATGGGTGCAAGCTTTTGAACCGATAAGCAGGGTTCAGTGCGTCACATCAAGCGTTGAAGGCATCCAATGCTTTGTTGAAGGTTGGGCTCGGTCTCATGATCGCAGCCATCTTCTTCACATCAGGCAAGAAATACCCACCGATATCAACCGCTTGTCCCTGAACGACCCGCAGCTCTTCCACAATGGTTTTCTCGTGGTCAGAGAGGGTTTTGGCCAGAGGCGCAAACTTGGCTTGCAAGTCTTTGTCCTCGGTTTGCTTGGCCAATTCCTGCGCCCAATACAAGGCCAAGTAAAACTGGCTACCCCGGTTATCGAGTTCCCCAGTTTTGGGCGAGGGGTTCTTGTTGTTGTTCAAGAGTTGTCCCGTTGCTGCATCCAAAGCTTTGGCCAATATCTTGGCTTTGGTGTTGTGGGTCTTGATCCCTAACTCTTCAATGCTAGCAGCGAGTGCTAAGAACTCACCCAAGGAGTCCCAACGCAGATGGTTTTCTTCCACCAATTGTGTGACGTGCTTAGGAGCCGAGCCACCTGCACCGGTTTCGTACAAGCCCCCTCCTGCCATCAAGGGCACGATGGAGAGCATTTTCGAGCTGGTACCCAACTCCATGATCGGGAACAGATCGGTCAAGTAGTCGCGCAAGATGTTGCCCGTCACAGAGATGGTGTCCAAGCCACGAATCGCACGCTCAAGTGAGAAGCGTATGGCACGCACTTGAGACATGATGTGAATATCGAGTCCCTTGGTGTCATGGTCTTTCAAGTACACGTTGACCTTTTTGATCAACTCAGCCTCATGGGGACGGTAGGGATCCAACCAAAACACCGCTGTCATGCCGGAGTTTCTGGCGCGCGTGACTGCCAATTTCACCCAATCGCGAATGGGGGCGTCTTTGACCTGGCACATTCTCCAAATGTCGCCCTCTTCGACGTTTTGACTGAGCAAGACCTCGCCCGTGGCCAAGTCAACGATGCGCGCTTCGCCATCTTCTGCTGCTTCAAAGGTTTTGTCGTGCGAGCCGTACTCCTCGGCTTGTTGCGCCATCAGGCCCACGTTGGGAACTGTTCCCATGGTGGTGGGATCAAACTTACCATTGGTTTTACAGAAGTTGATGGTCTCTTGGTAAATACGAGCAAACGTGCTCTCTGGAATCACTGCCTTGGTGTCTTGTGGTTTGCCATCAGCATCCCACATCTTGCCACCAATTCTGATCATGGCGGGCATGGATGCGTCCACGATCACGTCGTTGGGCGCATGCAAGTTCGTGATCCCTTTGGCAGAGTCCACCATCGCCAAGGCAGGACGGTTGGCTTCACAAGCCTTTAAATCCGCCATGACTTCGTCTCTTTGGGCTTGTGGCAAGGTTTGCAACTTGTCGTACAAATTCACCATGCCATTGTTCACATTGACACCGATTTTTTCAAAGAGCTTGGCATGTTTGACAAATGCATTCTTGTAATAAACCTTCACCGCATGACCAAAAACGATGGGGTGCGAGACCTTCATCATGGTGGCCTTCAGATGCAGAGAGAAAATCAAACCAGTGTCCCTTGCATCGTCCATTTGTTCTTCAAAGAACGCATAGAGAGCTTTTTTGCTCATGAACATGCTGTCAATGATCTCGCCAGCCAGCAAGGAAAGCTTGGGTTTCAAGACCAAGGTTTTACCGCTCTTGGTGATCAATTCCATTTTGACATCACGCGCTTTGTCCAAGGTCATGGACTTCTCACCATGGTAGAAGTCGCCGTGCTTCATATGGGCCACATGGGTGCGTGAGGCCATGCTCCATTTGCCCATGGTGTGAGGGTTCTTGCGCGCAAAATTCTTGACCGCCAAAGGAGCACGACGGTCCGAGTTGCCCTCTCTGAGCACGGGATTGACGGCAGAGCCCAAACACTTGGAGTAACGCGTTTGGATGGCCTTGTCCTCTGGGGTTTTAGGATCCTCTGGGTAAGCGGGCAGCTTAAAGCCTTTGCTTTGTAGTTCAGCAAGACAAGCGGTCAGTTGGTGAACAGAAGCGCTGATGTTGGGCAACTTGATGATGTTGGTCTCAGGCAAAAGCGTCAATCGGCCCAACTCAGCTAAATTGTCAGGCAACTTTTGTTCAGGCGTTAAAAACTCAGGAAACTCGCCCAAAATACGAGCCGCAAGGGAGATGTCGCTTTGAGCGACTTCGATGCCCGTTGGTACCGCAAACGTGCGAACGATCGGTAAAAAGGATGCCGTTGCAAGCAAAGGAGCCTCGTCGGTGAGGGTGTAGATGATTTTTGATGTTTCTGATGCCATTTTTTGATCTCTTTTTTTGACGTTGTGAGCTTGACCTAGGGTCGATTCCCCCATTCTAAGCGATCCCATGGTGCTCGGAGTTGCTTGCAGGCTTGGGAGCTAAAGGCTGGCCTACTGTTGTAAGCCTTGGGCTCAAAGCCAGCGTGAAAGTCTTCAACTTTGACCCCTCCAATGAACCTGATTTTAGAAAAATTACACAAAACTTACGCATTGGCGCTCTCGCGTCCACGCCTTGTGGGAGGTCTAAGAAACGAACAACGACAAAAACTGCGCATGCATCACAAAATTGTTGGGGTGACTTAAACACAAAATAGACGCACCACAGAGGCTTTCTCTTTTATACTCACCTCGCTTTGGTACCTCACGCTCGAACAAGCCGAAAGAACAAGACTCCCTATGCTCGCTGAACTCAAACCTTACTTGACGGCACTTGTCATGCCCCCCGCCTCCATGATCATTTTGTTGATCTTGGGTTGGTTGATGTTGGGTTCGAAAAAATACATGGCCCGCGGAAAGTCCTTCATTGTGCTGGGCACCCTGGGCCTTGGACTTGTATCAAGCACCCATGTGGCGGTTTGGCTCAATGACCATTTGCTGGAGCAGTACCCGATGGTGAGCGTGCCCCAGTTGATTGAAGCGAAAGCCGGCGCCATCGTGGTCTTGGGCGGCGGGGTGGAGATGGACCTGCCCGATGGGGTGGTGCAACTCCAAAGCCCAGCCCTGGACCGACTTCGCTACGGCGTGGAGTTGCACCGCAAAACGCTGATCCCTTTGCTGGTCTCTGGCGGCAAAGGTTGGGGTGCAAAGACCGATTTCGAAAGCGAAGCACAGGTGAGCAAAAGGGTGGCCCAAGAGGCCTTTGGTGTGGACGTGAAGTGGCTTGAGAGCCAAGCACACGACACCCAAGAAAGTGCGGCCAACACCTTCAAGGTGCTGGAGCCCGAAGGCATCAAAAAGATTGTCTTGGTGACCCACGCCTGGCACATGCCCAGAAGCGTTCAACAATTTAAAGCCGCGGGCTTTGAGGTCTTGCCCGCCCCCATGGGTCAGATCACAAGCAGCAATGAAGCCCTACTGCAATCCATCCCGAGTGCTGGCGGTCTCAAAAGCAGCTTAATTGTCCTGCGTGAATCACTCGCCATGCTCATGTTGCGTATCAAGCCATGGACCGTGATGGTGCGCGATGAACTTGAAAAAATGATCAACGCATGATTGGCACTTGATAAGCACTTGATAAGCACTTGATAGGCACTTGATAGACCCTTGATTGGATCCGTCAAAGCTTGATGAAAGACAAGCAAAAAAAAGACGACCTTAGGTCGTCATTCTTTCACCATGAATGGACCAATCAATGGCTGGTTTCTGGTTGTGGCAACAATTCGTTGAGAGCGCGGGCATATGCCATGCGAGCAGTTTGAGCGATGGCCATGTCACGTTGCAACTCCGCGATTTTTGCATCGGTGGCTTGCAGCGACAAGAGTTGAGCACGGGCGTCTTCACTCAAATCTGAAAATTTGTATTCTTTATCGTCAATTTTGATGGTATCCATGGATTCAATTCCTTAAAAAAAGTTATTTTACCCTGATTTCCTACCTTTTTTGGAAGAGATCTGCCTGAAATGCACGCAAAATCTGGAAGTACGGGAGAACATTTTGCATGTGAGATCCAAGCGCATCAAGGTTTTTTTGAATAAAGGCAGACGTTTTCTGGCAATTCATGTAATATCTGTAAGTCAGTTTGCTTTGCTACCCAACATGGCTTGAACCTTTAAAGCGCCTTTGCACATGAACATTTCATCCAATGCACCGATTCAAAGAGGGCCTGCCCCAAGCCCTCGTGCACCTATGGGTCCGTCGGAGAAGGCCGCGTCTGGCGTCAGCGACTCCAAAGCCGGCCCACAAAGCCGAGTTGAACGGTATGCGCAAAATGCAAACGACATCACGCAAATCAAAGAGCAAGTCGCCAAAACACCCAGCAACCCTAGTCAATCTTTGAGCGCAAGCGCTCAACTCAAAGGCTTGCAAGCGAGCGTCATTGGGCAAAATGGCATTTTGAGCAAAAGCGTTCAAGGTTTGGTGCAGCCGCAAAATTTACCCTCGACTTTGAGCATTCTCAAAGACCGACAAAACATTCAAAAGCCCATGGGTCCTGGGGCCTACACGTTTGCCAAGACCTATGCTGAAAAAGAGACCTCGCAAAGCGCAATGGCTCAAATTGGTAGCATGTCGATGGCCAACAAAACCCCACCTGCGCCCAACCCAGCTTTGTCAGCACCGCCTCCTAGAGGTGCACAACTTCAACTCTACTCACCCAGTTTGAAAGCGGGCAACAAAAGCTTGGACATTCAAGACCACGGCATCAATGCCTTTTGATCCCCTTGGATTGCAAAAGGCAAATTCGCAAAAGACCGCGAGGCTATTAACGAACGATGGCAATGGCATCGCGCTTGCCCGCTTTGAAGGTGTAGACCGTTAGCGCGCCATTTTTAATGTCACCCTTGTTGTCAAAGCTCAGGTTGCCGGTCACGCCTTTGTAGCCGGAGGTTTGAGCCAGGGCAGGCAAGTACTTGGCAGGCTCAACGGAGTTGGCTTTCACCATCGCAGCGACCATCAAATTGAGGGCATCGTAGACGTAAGGGGCGTACAACTTCACGTCCGTGTTGAAGCGCTTTTGGTACCTAAGACCGAAGTCTTCCATGCCTTTTTTCTGGTTACCGTCCACGCCACCAGCTTCGGCACAAACCACTTGACCGTCCATCAAGGCGTCTCCCGCCAACTTGGCCAACTCTGTCGTACAAATGCCGTCCCCTCCCATGAATTTGGCCGTGATCCCCAAAGATTTCATTTGTTTGAGCATGGGGCCACCGACGGCATCCATACCACCAAAGAAAATGATGTCCGGCTTCTTGGCTTTAAGCGTCGTCAAGATGGGCATGAAGTCGGTGGCCTTGTCGCTCGTGTATTCACGCCCCACCACCACACCGCCAGCGGCTTTGACGGCTTTATCGAACTCATCGGCGACACCTTGTCCATAGGCCGTTCTGTCGTCCACGACCGCAATGGCCTTGCCTTTTAAATCCTTGACCGCGTATTTACCTAAAACGCCACCGAGCTGAACATCATCGGCAACCACCCTGAAGGCGGTGTTGAAGCCTTGGCGGGTGTACTTAGGGTTGGTCGCTGAAGGAGATATTTGTGGGATACCTTCATCAAAGTAAATTTTAGAGGCGGGAATGGTCGTGCCTGAGTTCAAGTGACCGATCACGCCTTTGACTTTTTCATCCACCAGTTTTTGTGCAACCGCGGTGCCTTGCTTGGGGTCTGAGCCGTCGTCTTCGGCGATCAATTCAAATTTGATTTTTTTGCCACCAATTGAAATCCCTTTGGCATTGAGCTCTTCGATGGCCATTCTGGCGCCGTTCTCGTTGTCTTTGCCCAAATGTGCAATCGGGCCACTCAAAGGTGCAACGTGTCCAATTTTGACCACTTGTTCCTGTGCAAAGGCTCCAAGCACGGTACCTAGAGAGGCACACAGACCCAAGACAAGCGTTTTTCTTTTGTTGAACAAAGTTGAAGACCATTTCATGGTGGTGGTGTCCTTATGTGGCGAATTTATGGCGAATTTGTGGCGAGTTGAAAATGAAGCATCGGGTCTGTGGCTCATAGATCATGAACTGCATGCACTGCACGCACTGCATGAAAGCTCGACCACAAAGACCTTGATGAAATTATGCACGCTCTTTGGCCTCTTCAAGCCCCAAGGCTTGAAAAAATCAATCGAACTCGATGCGTTTGAAACCTAGGCCTTGAGCTTGCAAAATCTTCAAACAACCCGTTCAACTGCGCCACAGCGCATGCCGTGTGGCAAGCGCCCCGGGCAGGATGCTTGACTGAATTTGAGACGGGTCCAGTCCAAACTGGCGCTGCACGATGGGCGCTATGACCGATCTGAGGTCCATGGTGGGTCTGAGATCACGACCCTCATACAACTGCCCACTGGCCAGTCCAGGCCAGTCGCTCAAAACCCTGCCCCCTGCAACGCTGCCACCCGCCAGGAAGGCAACGCCTCCCGTGCCATGGTCGGTACCCCCTGAGCCATTGAAACGGGCCGAGCGGCCAAACTCGGTCATGACCAGCACGGTGGTGTTGGCCCATTGGGCTGCAAGGCCTTCACGCAAGGCTGCGAGCGACTCGTCCAGCCCAAGCAGCAAACGCCCGAGTCGTGCGTGTTGGTTGGCATGGGTGTCCCACCCCCCGGCCTCAAGCCAAGCAACACGAGGCCCTTTGGGATCGGCCAAAAAGGTGCCTGCTTGCTTGGCAAGCTTGGCCAATCCAGCGCTACCCTTCGCGCCCATGGCCATGTCGTTTTGAACTGCGGCCTCGCCGAATGCAGCCGCAAGTTGGGCGTCACCGCGGTACATCTGAGCCACCCGTGTCATGAGGTCTTGGTCCACTGGACGACGTCGATCTGGCGTCCAGGTGCTCGCACCCTCGGCACCTCGAAGTGCCAGCGGCATCGCTGCGGTGATCGCGATGGCTCGCTTGTTGGTGGCCTGCAAAGCGCGGCCCAACCAACCGGTGCTTTGAACAAAGGGCCGCTCGCCGCCACTCTCGAGCAGTTGCTGGGCATCGAAATGCGAGCGCTCGCGGTAGGGGCTGGCGGTGGCATGCACCACCAGCAACTCCTTTTGCGTGTACCACTGGTGCAAGGTGGACAGTGCGGGGTGCATGGAGAAGGTGCTGTCCAAGGCACGAGCCTGAGCCTGAGCCTGAGCCTGAGCCTGGGTCTGCGCTTTGGCATCTTGATCTGAGCGCAGCGCCGCCCAGGCCGGGTCTCCCAGCGCCGGAACCGCCGCCAATCCATCCAGCGCACCTCGCAGCATCACCACGACCAGGCGCGGGCCTATCGGTTCATCGTTGGACGCGGGTGCGGCAAGCACCATCCGATACGGGGCAAAGGTACCTGCTGCAGCTGCTGCACCTGCTGCACCTAAGGTACCTAACAAGCGCATCGCGGCGCGTCGAGCAAGCTGGGTCTGCATGTGCTTATCTCCTTTGAAACTCGGGACTTGCCAGCGCCAAAGCCAGCGCCTGAGCGCTGCTGTCGGCGTTGTCGATCTGTGTGCGAGAGGACTCACTGAGATCCTCACCCCAGGCCCGTCGGGCCAGGGCTCGGGCATCTGCTGCATGGCGGTTCAACTCGCCAAAGCGGTCCGCCCACTGGACGCGCTTCTTCAAGGCATCGGGAGACAACCAATCCTCGGCTCGGTCGGGCCAGCCTTGTGGAGATGGGGCCTGGCCGATTGCTTGGCCCATGCTCTTCAATTCAACCACGGTGCGCTCGATCGAGGTCACCGGTATGTTGAGCATGCGGTGGGCCGATAGGACAAGCTCTTCGGGGCGTTTTAACTTGGAGCGGTTGGCTGCACTCCAAGCCAGATCATGACCAAAGAGCGCAGTGGCCACGGTCGTCAAGTCGCCACGGCTGTCGCGAAATCGACCAGCTACCCATTCCACCAAGTCGACGGGGGGATCGTCGCTCACAAAATGGCGCACCAACTTGGTTGCCAAAAAGTTGGCACACGCTGGGTGTTGGCTCAGATCATCGAGCAAGGCATCTAGGGCCTGAGGGCCTTCCGCATAGTGTCGTCCTAGAATAGTTTTAGGGCCCGGCTGGTGCAGTGCCGGCACGAAAGCCGCCTTGCCGCCCGTTTGCGCGTTGACCGTCCAGCCTGTCAACAGTTGTGCCGTCTGCGTCACATCTTGCTGGGTGTAACCACTGTTCACACCTAGGGTGTGCAATTCAAGGAGCTCGCGCGCAAGGTTTTCGTTCAAGCCTTTGCCACGCAAGAGACCCGCGCGAGACTGCGGACCGATCGATTGCGCATTGTCCAGATAGATCAACATGGCGGGGTGCACGATGGCGGCGCGCAAAAGATCCTTGAAGCTGCCCATGGCATGCGGGCGGATGGCCTCGTACTCATGCGGCCACACCAAGGCGATCATGGCGCCTTTGGTCGAGGCCACACAAAAATGGTTGGCCCAGAAATTCACCCAACGCTCAGCAACGGGTGTGGGCGTTTCAATAGCATGCTGCCAGCGCCGCTGCAAGGCCTTCATGTTGGTCTGTCGAAGCGTCACTCGGGATGGGGTCATCGGCCCCAAATCATCCTTGGGTGGTTCGACCATGTCTGAAGGCTTGGGCGCCAGCGCAGCCTTGAGCACCTCGCGGGTCAATTGCAAAGCCGACGCGCTGTCCATGAGACCTTTGGTGTCCATGGCGACAGGCTGCCTGAACTGCTCAAGCACCCAAGCACGTGGATCGGACTGAAGTGCACTCAGGCGGGTCTCGGAGTAACCGAAGCGGTGGGACGCGATGGCAGCTGCTTGCATAGAGTTCCTCCGTGAGCAAGAGGTGAAAAACGGATGAACAACTCAACCGCTTCTAGAAGATTGTAAGGAGCGTTTTATATCAATGCAAGGCCTCTCAAGGACTGGCCAAAAAAGAGACGCTAGCCCTTGGCTTTGCGGTCCTGCTCGGCTTGCTCGAGCACATCGGTCATGCACGATGAGATCAAGTCGGGCAAGATCACCTCAAGTTCTCGCATGACACGCGCATAGACCTCTTGGGAGAGGGAGTGCATCCATTCTTCAGCATCCATGGAGTCGAGCGCTTGAGCATGGGCATGGGCATGGGCATGGGTGCTGCGTGCAGATGGAGAGGTAGGGAGGGTGGGCACACGGAGCAAAAAATCAGGCTGGCTCAGGACCTTCAAGGCCAAGAGATCCTCTTGGGCTTTGAGGTCTGAGCGGGAACGCTCTAGAGGATCTGTTCGGCGTGCAGGGTCTGAGGGGTACATGGGCGGGTACACGGGCGGGTTCATGGGCGGGTTCATGGGTACTTTAGCAAGTTGGTAGGAAGTCCACGCATCAAGCAGCGACTTTTTGAGACAAATCGTGGCGCTTCATGCTGTAGCCGCGCTCTTGGTAAGTCTTCCAACGAAGCCGCGCACGTGCCTTGTCCTCGTCCTCGGTGCTGACCAATTCAATCACGCGCTCGAACTTCTCAAAACCATTGGCCAAGGAGTCTCCAAGGCTCAGCAAGACCTCGTGGTGGGGCAATTCGTTCAAAGCACTCACATCGCTACAAAGCACGATGGGCGAGCGAGACAACACATAGTCAGGTGCATCGATCATGCAATGCGCCACAAAATCATTCGCCCCAAGCTCCCACAAGGACTTGTCCAAGGCCCTCAGGTGCTCGATGTCTCCCCAAACCATCACCTTGGCTCCTGCTGAGAAGGCTTTTCTCAAGAGGCGACAGGCGTAATGGAGCTTGTCGGGCGTGTTGAAATGAAAAGCGATCTCGGTCATGAGTTGGCCTTTAAGCTTTTTTGAGCTTGGTCGCTGAGGCAGAGTCCGCCTCTTTTGAGGCCTGAATCAAATAAGACAACAACATGGGCACGGGCCTACCAGTCGAGCCCTTGCCTGGACCAGAGCTCTTCCACGCAGAGCCCGCGATGTCCAAGTGAGCCCAGTTCATGTTGCCCACGAAGCGCTGCAAAAATTTGGCCGCGGTGATCGAGCCTGCATATCGATCGGCCACATTGGCCGTGTCGGCGAAGTTGGATTTGAGTCCCTCAGCGTATTCTTCATCCAAGGGCAGTCTCCAGCAAGGGTCGAGCGTTCGCTCGCCAGCGCTTAGCAACTCATTGGCCAAAGGGTCTTCCACCGCAAACAGACCCGTTCTGAGGTGCCCGAGTGCGACGATGCACGCGCCCGTGAGTGTGGCAATGTCAATGATCGCGCGTGGCTTGAAGCGCTCTGCATAGGTCAGGGCATCACACAAAATCAAACGCCCTTCTGCATCCGTGTTCAAGTTCTCGATGGTTTGTCCGGACATGCTGGTGACCACGTCCCCGGGTTTGACTGCACGTCCATCAGGCATGTTTTCACAAGCAGGAATGAGGCCGACCACATTGATCTTGGGTGACAACTCGCCCAAAGACTTGAAGACCCCAAGCACGCTTGCAGCGCCACACATGTCAAACTTCATCTCGTCCATGGCCGCACCCGGCTTCAAGGAAATACCCCCGGTGTCAAAGGTGATGCCCTTGCCCACGAGCACAACAGGAGCGCTCGACTTTTGAGCCCCGTTGTAATGCATGACAATGAAACGAAGCGGCTCCTCCGAGCCTTGCGCGACAGACATGAAGGAGCCCATCCCAAGCTTGGCCACTTCTTTGGGCCCCAAAACTTGCACTTTGATGTTGGCATACTGGGCGAGCCCCAAAGCCGCTTTACCGAGCAAGGTCGGTGTGGCATGGTTCGCGGGTCGGTTCCCCCACTCCTTGGCAAAGGCCATGCCTAGCACCCGGGCGTGACCCTCCTTGAAAGCCTCTGCAGCTGCAGATTTGTTCTTGCTTGCCTGAGCGCTGTCAGCAACAACATCTGTAAAGAGGCTCACCTTGGAGAGCGCAGCGGCCTTGGCGCTGGGCTTGGTGCTGGTGTAAATATAAGCACTGTCTGCAAGGGTTTGCATCGCAGTTTGCAGGTTTTGTCCAGTAACATCGGGCAAGTACACACTCAAATGTGCACAATGTGGCGCTGCGGCCTTGAGTGTCGTCATGCCCGCTTGCAGCGCATGTTTGACGTCTTTGGCCTTGGCGGCGCCCAGATGAGCCAAAACAATCGGGTTGGCCAAGACGCCAGGCACATTCCAAAGAATCTGTGTGCGTGGGTTCTTGCTTTGAAGTTGTTCGGTTTGGAGGCTGTGGGCGATCAAGGCCGTGAGGCTAGGTGGCAAGGAGGAACTGCCCTTGGCTGCCAGAGATTTGGATTTTTTAAGAGGACGGACTTGCGCTGGATGGGTGGAATCCACCAAAACCAAGAGTGCGTCCGTTTTGACAGTGCTGAGTGAGTCGAGTGCGGTATATTTAAGTTCGAAGTTCATAATTCAAGTTTTCATCAATACCCCAATGTTATTCCATTCTTCACTTCGCCAAGAGCTTATGAAAAGTTTCGGTGCAACATTGGTGATTTTGGTCACGATCGTGCTCACCATGATGCTGATCAGGACCTTGGGACAAGCGTCAAGAGGCAATGTCAACCCTTCAGAGGTAAGTCTGGTTCTTGGCTACACCATGTTAGGGCATCTGCAAACCATTTTGACCATGAGTCTCTTCATCTCCGTGGTCTCGACCCTCATGAGGCTTTACAAAGACAGCGAGATGGTGATTTGGTTGACCGGGGGTTGCCGGTTGATTGATTTTATCAAACCCTTCATGAGTTTTGCCTGGCCCATCCTCCTCTTGATCTTTGTGTTGGCCATTTGGGTGTGGCCGTGGTCCTACCAGCAAAGCCAAGAGCTCAAAGACCGTTTTGAAAAAAGGGGGGACTTGGAGCGGGTCGCACCCGGACAGTTTCAAGAATCGGCCAATGGGCAGCGGGTGTTTTTCATTGAAAAGGACTTGGACGCTGACAAGGAGGGCAAAAATGTGTTCATCGTGACCAACGATCGAGATCGCCAAACCATCACATCGGCCAAAACTGGAAGCATTCAAACCCTCAACGGTCAACGGTTTTTGATGCTCTCCAACGGGCAACGCCTTGAGATCTCCAACACCAACCAAACGCTCAAATTGAGCGAGTTCAAGCAGTATGCAACGCGCATTGACCAAGACGCCTTTGCAAAAAACGATCCGATTGCCAGAACCACACCAACCTGGGACTTGATCACCCAGCCGACCAAATACCATTTGGGTGAACTCAGCTGGCGTTTGGGCATGGGCCTGGCCGCCTTCAATTTGGTGCTGATTGGACTGGCCTTGGCACAGGTGAACTCAAGAGGTGCCAAGGGGCGACATGGGCTACTGGCCCTCTTTATCTTTATTTTTTACGAAAACATGGTCAATTTGGGGCAAAACTGGGTTGAACAAGGCAAGCTTGGCTTTTGGAGCCTCATCTTGGGGCTGCATGTGGGCGTGTTTGCTGGCGCGGTCTTTGTTCTTTGGACGCGCAACATTGGGGTGTCTTGGGAGATCAACACGGTCAAGATCTGGGATTTCTGGATGAAGCTCAAAGGTCTGAGGACGTCTTCATGAAAACCTTGCAAAGGCTCATTTACTTGGAGGTCTTGACAGCTGTGGGTTTTGTGATCCTTGGATTTTTAGGACTGTTTTTTTTCTTTGACTTGATCGACGAGCTCCAGTGGGTTGGCAAGGGACTCGGTCTTGAGAGTGGCCCACAGTCCGAACAAATCTATTTGGTACCCCACGCCTTGAGCTACGTGGCCCTGATCATCCCGAGTCACATTTACGAATTGATGCCGATTGCCGTGTTGATTGGCACCATTTATGTGATGGCGCGCATGGCGCAAAGCTCAGAGTTCACCATTTTGAGAACATCGGGTTTGGGCCCTGTGATGGCATTGAGGCTCTTGATTGGCCTGGGTTTGGCCTTTGTCGTGCTGACCTTTGTGGTCGGGGACTACCTCTCTCCCTTTTGCGACAAACAAGCGCAACTCTTGAAGTCCAAGTACTTTGGGCAAATCTCTGTTGGACAAACCGGGGCTTGGCTCAATGAAAAGCAAGCGTTTTCTCACCAAGCGGTGAATGTGGGTGCGTTGACTTCTGATGGATCGATGCGAAACATCAAAATCTACGAATTCAACAACCAAGGCCGCATGATTTCTCTCACCCATTCGGCCTCGGGGGACTTTTTACTCGATGACGACGCTTGGTTGTTGAAGGGTGTCAAACGCGATGAGTTTCCTTTGTACGAAAACGCTCAGAATTTAAAACCCGTGGTTCGCTTGGACGTAGCGCAACTGAGGTGGCCCACGACCATCAAACCCGAGATGGTGGCGGTCGCTCTCTTGAAGCCCGAGCGCATGGGCACGATCGACTTGTTCCAATTCGTTCAACACCTTCAAGCCAACGCACAAACAACCCAACGCTATGAGATCGAATTTTGGAAAAAAGTCTTCTACCCTGTCAGTTGTTTGGTGATGGTGGTTTTGGCGCTGCCCTTTGCTTACCTTCACTTCAGGAGCGGCAACATTTCGACCTTGGTCTTTGCCGGCGTGATGATTGGCATCAGCTTCTTTTTGATGAACAACGTGTTTGGCTACATCGGTAATTTGAACCAATGGGTCCCCTGGTTAGCGGCAGCCACGCCTGGCATCATTTACACCGTGGTGTCCTTGATGGCCTTTGGCTGGCTGGTGCTCAAACAGTAGCGCTTTGGACTTTTCTTTTTTGTATTTGAAAGATTTTCTATTTTGAAATCCATCATCGTCTTTGCCCATGGCTCAAGAGACCCCTTGTGGCACGAACCCATCAAAGCCATTGCCGCGTCCATTCAAGCGCAGTCGCCCACCGTGCTGGTGCGCTGTGCCTACTTGGAGATGACCGCACCCAGCTTGCTCGACTGCGCATCGGAATTGGTCGCACTTGGGGTGAAAGAAATTAACTTGTTTCCCCTGTTTTTAGGCGTTGGGCGTCACGCACGAGAGGACCTTCCCGAACAGGCCCAGGCCTTGAAGGAGAAGCACCCAGGCGTCGCCTTGAAGGTGATGCCCTCAGCAGGCGAGATCCCTGAGGTGGTGACCTTTTTGGCTCAAACGGCTTTGAAGGGCATGGAGCTTTAAGACATCAGCTTTGTAAATCAAGCCTTCTACAACAAGCTTCTTGCATCAAGCTTCGTGCATCAAGTTGCCCGCATGAACTCCGTCATCAACTGGTTAAAGGCAAGCGGGTCCTCGACCTCAGGCAAATGCGCAACGCCTGGCCACTCAAAGAACTTGGCCTTGGGCAGTTTGGGCAACAAAAGATCTGCGTTCTCGGCTCTGGGGTTGGTTTGATCGAGCTGACCTTGAACCATCCAAACGGGCATGCTCATCCTCTGGGCATGGTCTGGGGTGAAGAAACTGCTCAGGCGAAAGGACACCGCTCTGAGCAAACCCGCGGGCTGGTTGGCACGGCTCAAGTCGATCAACATGTCTTTGATGACGGGCGAGGTCTGTGGGCCCACCAAGGCGTCCACCCCGGCATCAGCGTATTGATAGCCACCTTGAAGGATCCTTTGCGCTCTCGCCTCAAAGCTTGCTCTTCTTTCAGGGGTGACCTGGGTTTGCCCAACGCCAGTGCCTGTGAGCATCATGCGCTCGACCCTGTCTGGATGGTCAATTGCAAAAGCTTGCGCCACCACCGATCCAAAGGAGTTGCCACAAAGGCTCACCCGGCTTAACTTCAAAGCACGAAGAAAGTCCCTTAGAGCATTGGCATAGTCATGTTCATTGGGGTGTTGTGCCATGAACGCATCGCTCAGCCAATACCCTGGCGCATTCCATGCAATGACGTTGAAGTGTTGGGACAACTCAGAGAATTGGAATCGAAAGTAAGTGCTGTTGGCACCAATGCCATGCAAGAAAACGATAGCTGGAGCGTCCCATGGACCTGCTTGCATGTAAGAAAAACGGTCCCCGAGGTACAAAGATCTGGAGACGTCTGGGATGCGTAAAAACCGAGTTTCAGGCAAGGACGGGAGGGGCTGATCCCAGCCTTGAGGTCCAGGGGCCTTTGAACCTTCAGGGGACGTACTGGCTGTGCTGGCCGCGCTGGGCATATGAGGTGGACTTGGCTGAGGAGGCTGCGTAGACCGCTTGGACTGCGTTGGCTGGGTGTGCTGTGACATAATGAAAACGATGGCTTTTTTTATGAATGGATTTGAACAATGCGGTTTTTTTTTCGAACTCTGGTGGGTCAAGGTGTTCAAGCAGGACGTGTGCTCAAGACCTGCTCACTGGCTTTATCGATGTCATCAACGATGGCCTTGACCATGGCCTTGACCATGGCTTTGACCGCCACCCAAAGTCTAGCCCAAGATTGGCCCAGCAAAGCGGTGAAGCTTGTGGTCCCCTACCCTGCAGGTGGAGGCGTGGACTTGTTGGCCAGGGCCTTGGCCTATCGCTTGCAAGACAAGTGGCAGCAGTCGGTCACCATCGACAACCGTTTGGGCGCCAACACCCTCATTGGTACCGAGGCCGTGGCCCATGCCAACGACCCCCACACCTTGCTCTTCACCACCGATGCGACCTTCACGATCAACCCGCATCTCTACACCAAATTGCCTTACGATTTCGAGCGGGACTTCACAGCCATCACGCAACTGGTCTCCTTCAGTCAACTGTTGGTGGTGGGTCAGCGCACGGGCATCAACTCCATGGCCGAGTTGATGGACCTGGCCAGGGCCAAGCCTGAGGCCTTGTCCTACTCCTCCTATGGACCAGGCAGTCAGCCCCAATTGGCCACCGAACTGTTCAAACAAAAGTCTGGCTTGTCCATCTTGCATGTCCCCTACAAGGGCATCCCTCAAGCCATTGCTGCAGTGGTGGCCGATGAGGTGAGCATGAGTTGGTCGGGTGTGGTCTCGGCCAAGCCCTTCATTGCCAACAAACGCATCAAGCCCGTGGCATTTGGGGGTAAAACCCGCTCGCCATTTTTTCCGGAAGTCCCCACCATGACCGAGCTTGGCTTCCCAGAGGTCGATGCCAACGTATGGGTGGGTCTTTTTGCACCCAAGGTCTTGTCAAGCGCTGTGGTTCAAAGAATCAACAAAGATGTGCTAGCGGTGCTCAACGACCCAGCTTTCAAAGCCAACGAAATGGATGCCAAAGGCTATGACTATTCAGGCTTGGGGCCCGATGAGTTCAACAAACACATCAAGGCAGAGCTTGCCTCCAGAAAGACTGCGGTGAAACTCTCTGGGGTGAGTTTGTGATGGACACCTCCAGACCCGAGGCACTTGACTCAGAGCCGCGGGTTTACAAAGGCATGACGCAAAGGCAATTGGACTGGGCCTACGACCAGGCCAACCATGCAGCCAACAGGGTCCAAGTCTTGGAGCAAATTGCTCACAAAAGTGCTCTCTCAAGACAACTCCTGCCCGAGCCTTTGCGCTTGTCGTATGGACGCGAACCCATCGAGATGCTGGACTGGTATGTGAGCGAGAAGGCCCATTCACCGCTTGTGTTTTTTGTGCATGGCGGAGCTTGGAAGTCAGGCACGGCCCAGAACAATGCCCTGCAAGCGCATTGGCTCCATCAGGTGGGGTGCCATGTGGTGATTCCAGATTTTGATGCGGTAAGCGACGTGGATGGCAACCTCTCGCACTTGGCGCGACAAGTCCAAAACGCTTTGCTCTACACCTACCAAACGTGTGCCAAGCACGGGGCCAACCCCCAAAAAATCGTTGTGGTGGGACATTCTTCGGGCGCGCATTTGTCGGCGTGCATGGTCACGAGAGACTGGAGAGGCCTAGGACTCCAAGAGCACCCCATCAGTGCCTTGCTGTGCTGCTCGGGCATGTATGAACTCGAACCCGTGAGCCTCTCAGCGAGAAGCCAATACGTCCGCTTCACCCCAGAGATGGTGCAGGACTTGAGTCCACAAAGAGGGACTGAACATTTCAAGATGCCTGTTGCGCTTTTGTGCGGTGACCAGGAGTCCCCAGAATTCATAAGACAGTTTCAAGAGTTCTCTGAAAGTTTGAAGCTCAAGCACCCAAGGGTCACCACGCATTGGGTGCAAGGCGTCAATCATTTTGAAATTTTAGAGACGCTTTTTGACCCAGACTCCATTCACGCGCGCGCGCTGAAAGCCTTGATGGAAAACCCCATCTGAAAGCTGTGCGCCCTTGAGTCCAGGTAGCTTGAAAGCACCCCAATCTAGGCTTTGTTCTAAGGCCCGTTAGGACCGCGTGGTGATGGTTTTGAACGCATCCGATGTCCTTTTCCCACATCACAGCACCCAGCTTGAAAAGGGATGCATGGGTCTGAACATTCGCACAACATCATCGATTGAACGATCGATGATTGAACTATCTATGGTTGAACGAGCACCTCTTTTTTGGCTCTCCTCTGGCAGACCAGGGGTTGTTCTTTTAGCTTACTACTATTTGATCTATCGAATTATTTAATTATAATTAGAAGTTATGAACTTGCATCAATTCAAATTCGTCCATGAAGCGGCCAAACGAGGTCTGAACCTGACCGAGGCCGCCAAGGCCTTGCACACATCACAACCGGGCGTCTCCAAGGCCATTCTTGAACTCGAACTTGAGTTGGGCGTTGATATTTTTGCTCGTCATGGCAAAAGGCTCAAAACCATCACCGAACCTGGGCGCCACGTGTTGTCAAGCATTGAGGTCATCTTGAACGAGCTCAACAACTTAAAACGCATCGGCAATGAATACAGCGCCAAAGACTCGGGCACCTTCTCCATTGCGACCACCCACACGCAGGCCAGGTACGTCTTGCCTCAGGTGCTCACCGACCTCAGACGAGCCTATCCCAGTGTGAACATCAGCCTACACCAAGGAACACCCAGTCAAGCCGCTCACATGGTGATGGGCGAAGAGGCCGATATCGCCATTGCCACGGAATCCTTGGCCGACTACCAAGATCTGGTCACCTTGCCCTGCTATGACTGGCAACACGTCTTGGTGCTGCCACCTGGGCATGCCCTGATTCAAAAGAAAAAACCCATCACCTTGAAGGAGCTCGGGGCATTCCCCTTGGTGACCTACCACCCAAGCTTCACGGGCCGACAAAAGATCGACCAAGCCTTTCAATTGCACCATTTGAGCCCCAACATCGCTTTGGAAGCCATCGACTCGGACGTGATCAAAACTTATGTGCGCATTGGCATGGGCGTTGGCATCATTGCAGAGATGGCCGTAGAGCACCAACTCGATTCGGATTTGGTGTTCAAACCAGCCTCCCATTTGTTTGGCAAGAATGTCGCTCGTGTGGCCTTTCGAAGAGGCGCCTATTTGCGGCAGTTCGTTTTGGAGTTTGCCAAGCTTTTGAGCCCCAAGCTCTCAGAAAGAACCATCCGTGAGGCCATGAACGGCAGCAAAACCTGAGTTTTTTTGATGCTGACTGGTAAAACTACTCTGAACGCCGAAGGCCTTTTGCCCTGAAAATTTTCACAACACAAAGGCCCTCCTTTTCCACTTTTTTATTGAACTCCCGCTCCATGACGCCCACACTCGACTCAAAACTGCCCCATGTGGGCACCACCATCTTCACCGTGATGTCGGCTCTGGCCCAAGAACACCAAGCGGTGAATTTAGGTCAAGGCTTTCCAGATTTCGCCTGCGATCCGCAATTGGTTCAGCACGTCACCAACGCCATGCTTGAAGGCTTGAATCAATACCCTTCCATGCTGGGCGTGCCAGAGTTGAGAAGAGCGGTGGCGAAAAAAATTGAGGCGCTTTATCAAAAAACCTACGACCCCAACAGCGAGATCACCATCACCGCGGGGGCGACCCAGGCGATTTTGAGTGCCATTTTGGCGATCGTGAGAAGCGGGGACGAGGTGATCGTGCTCGAGCCTTGTTACGACAGTTACATCCCCAACATCGAGTTGGCTGGGGGTGTGGTGGTGCCTGTGCCCTTGAAGCCAGGCAACTTCAAGGTGGATTTTGAGGCGATTCAAAACGCCATCACCCCCAAAACCCGAGCCATTTTGATCAACTCTCCGCACAACCCCAGTGCGACCATTTGGAGCGCCGAGGACTACCTAAAGTTAAGCGACATCTTAAAGGGCAGCTCCATCTTCCTCATCAGCGATGAGGTCTATGAGCACATGGTCTATGCGCCCTACCATCACCTGAGTGCTGCAAGCTTTGAGGTCTTGGCCGAGAGGGCCTTCATCGTTTCAAGCTTTGGTAAAACCTACCACGTCACCGGTTGGAAGGTGGCTTATTGTGCCGCACCGGCACAACTGACAGCTGAATTCAGAAAGGTTCACCAATTCAACGTCTTTACCGTCAACACGCCCGTGCAGCATGCCTTGGCCAGGTACATGCAAGACCCAAGCCCCTACATGGAACTGCCCGCTTTTTACCAAAGAAAGCGCGACCTCTTTCAAGCAGGTCTTGCAAAAACCCATTTCTCTTTGCTACCCGCTCTTGGGAGCTACTTTCAGTGTGTGCGGTTGGACGATTTGAAAGTGCCAGAAAAGTCCCTAGGAGAATCCAAGTTTTGCGAGTGGCTCACCACAGAGATAGGGGTGGCGGCCATTCCGCTGTCGGCTTTTTACAGAAACGGTTTTGATCAAGGCATTGTTCGCTTTTGCTTTGCAAAAAAAGACGAGACCTTGAACTTGGCTCTCGAACGTTTGGCCCAACTCTGAGCACCTCGAAGGCTCTCTTTTGAGAGCTTGTTGTTGAAGATGCCTTTTAAAAAAACCTCTACTGCTGCAAAAGCGCCCAAGCCTTCTCCAAACGCTTGAGGCTCACCGGTTGAGGGGTTCTGAGCTCCTGGGCAAAGGCACTCACCCGCATTTCTTCCAGCATCCAACGGAACTCTCGCGTCCTGTCGTCTTCTTGACCTTTTCTTGCATCCATCCAACGCCAAAATTTGGACTCCACGGGCTTGAGTTCTGACAACTTCATCTGATCCCGGGCAGGATCGGACTTGTACTTGTCCATTCGCAAATGAACGGCTTTGAGGTAGCGGGGCAAATGCTGCCACTGGGTGTAGGGGATTTGGGTGATGAAGCGCGGCGTGATGAGCTTGTTCAACTGCCCCTCAAGGTCCTCGCTCACCTCGGCGGGCAGCTTCATGTCCTTTAATTTTTTGCGGCAGGCTTGGTACTCAAGCAGCACTTGATGGATGCTCTTGCACACCTCTTGGGCAATCAAGTTAAAGCGTCCACGACCTTCTTGCAAGCGAAGCGCGAAACTGCCCCCATCGCGTGGCCAAGGCTCGTTCATGAAAGCCCTGTGGACCGACACGCTCAAGAGGTCTTTGAACACCTCGTCGCTCGCCGCCTTGGGGCTGACTTGCAGGTAGATCATGTTCATGCCGACCAAGGCGGGTAAGTTTTTTTGCAAGAACTTGATGGACTCCTTGAGCTCCAGCACAAAGAGCCGCTCAAGGCCTTTGGCAAGCTTGCTGTGCGCCACATCAGGTTCATCAAAGACTTCGATCCTGACACCGTCTCCCACATCCACCAAGGCCGGAAAGCCCACCAAAGATTGCGCGCCTCGCTTGATCTCCATGAGTTCGGGCAAGGGCTCAAAGTCCCAAGTGGTGTAGACCTTGTCGGCGCTCGGAGGTGGGTCATCAGCTCTTGCGCCCTGTGCCTTGGCTTTGGCCTGGTCATGGGTCTTGTCATTGAAAGGCAGGTGGCTCGTGTTGGCAGAGCTCAGCTGGCTCCAAGCCTCTTTGGATGCGCCGTCTTTGGGACCTGTGTCGGAGTTCAGTTGGGTTTTGATCGAGGCCAGGGCTTGGAAGGCACCGCGCGCTTGGGTGCTCAATTGGGCCTTGAGGCTGCCCAAGTTACGGCCTTGGGCGAGCATGCGTTGGTGCTCATCGACGACTTGAAAGTGACACAGCAAATGCACCTGCAGGGTGTCCGTTTTAAAGTCCGTGGCCTTCAAATCCAATTGGGTCTTTTCTCTGACTTGTTGCAGCAAGCTGTTCATCAACGATCCATGCGCAAAGCGCTCAGGGGTGCACAAGGCATCGTAGAACTGTTGCGCGCTTTGCGGCAAGGGCACCAAGCGCGATCTGGGCCGTTGGGGAAGACTTTTAAGGAGCGCTTGAATTTTTTCTTTGAGCATGCCAGGCACCAACCACTCCGCCCTGTCCTCTTGCACTTGGTTCAGCACAAAAAGTGGAAGGGTGACACTCATGCCATCTCGGGCGGCACCGGGCTCATGCAAATACTCGACCTTGCAGTCCACACCGCCCATGCGAAGGGTGGGCGGAAAAGACTGGTAGTTGATGCCTTTGGCCTCGTGGCGCATGAGCGTTTGTTTGCTCATGAAAAGCGGAGAAGCCTTGGGCTCGCTCGCCATCTGCTCTTTGTACCACTTCTCCAGCGTTTGTCCGCTGTAGACGTGTTCAGGCAAGAGTTCGTCGTAGAACGCAAAAATCAGCTCATCGTCGACCAACACATCTTGTCGCCTGGACTTGTGCTCCATGTCTTCGATTTCATCGATCAACTGTTGATTGGCCGATAAAAACTTCAACCGCGTCTCCCACTCTTGGTGCACCAAGGCCTCGCGGATGAAGATTTGCCGAGCCGCTCGCATGTCCAGGCGTGCAAAGGGCACGCGACGCCCGTTGTAAACCACCAAGCCATAAAGCGTTGCACGCTCGTAGGCCGCAACTTCGGCGTGCTTTTTCTCCCAATGCGGATCCAGGAGTTGTTTTTTAAGGAGGTGCCCACCCACTTCCTCCAACCAATGCGGTTCGATGTTGGCAACGGCCCGCCCAAAAACACGTGTGGTCTCGACGATTTCCGCTGCCACGATCCAGCGCCCTGGTTTCTTACGCAAATGCGCCCCAGGGTGCTTGTAGAACTTGATGCCCCGAGCACCCAGGTAATGCTCTTGCTCGTCAGGCTTGAAACCAATGTTGCCAAGAAGCCCTGAGAGCAGACTCAAATGCAACTGCTCGTAGCTGGCTGGCTTGGGGTTGAGCTTCCACCTTTGCTCGTGCACGACGCTCAAGAGTTGGGTGTAGACATCTCGCCACTCCCTGAGCCTTCTGGGGCTCAAGAAGTTTTGTCTCAAGAGCTGATCAAATTGGCGTTGGCTCAATCGGGGTTGAAGCACTTGGGCGCTGGGACTGGCTTGGGCCCTGGCAGGAAGGGGGCGAAGTGGAGGCTTTGGGTCTCCCCTTAGAGCACCCATTTGGGACTGAACTTGGGCACTCAACTGCAGGCTCAGTTGGGCGTAGTCTTTGGAGCGCATGGTCGCTTTGGGCCCCAGTGGCCCTGGCCGAGTTGGCTGGGCTTGTTGGGCTTGTTGGGCTTGTTGGGCTTCTTGAACGTGAGGAGTGGGGGCTTTCTCCTTCTGAGATGACCTGGTCAAACCGCGATGGGGCCTTTGTTGAGGGTTGAGCACCGGGGGGGCAACCTGTTGATGGGGCTGGGGCTGGGGCTGTGACGCTTCTTTCTGCGCTTTGAACTCCTTGGGTTCTTTGTCACCCCTGGCCGTTTTCAACCAATGCCAAAGCGTCACAAAGCCCGTGAATTCACTTTTGTCGTCCTTGAACTTGGCATGGGCTTGATCGGCTTGAGACTGTTGGGACAGGGGACGGTCGCGCACGTCTTGCACACTCAAGGCAGAAGCAATGATCAACACCTCGTCCAAAGCACCCCTCTCTCGCGCCTCCAAGATCATGCGCCCGACTCTGGGGTCCAAGGGCAACTTGGAGAGCTCTTCACCCAAACGTGTCAAGTGATTGAACTCATCCATGGCACCAAGTTCATTGAGCAACTGGTAGCCATCGGTGATGGCTTTGGGCTTGGGAGGCTCTAGAAAAGCAAACCTCTCCACATCTCCAAATCTCAACGACTTCATTCGTAAGATCACACCCGCGAGAGAGCTTCTGAGAATTTCAGGGTCGGTGAAAGGACTCCTGGCCTTGAAATCTTCCTCGCCATAGAGGCGAATGCAAATGCCGTTGGCCACTCGACCACAGCGCCCGGCTCTTTGATTGGCCGCAGCTTGTGAGATCGGTTCGATCAAGAGCTGCTCGACCTTGGAGCGGTAACTGTAGCGCTTGACGCGAGCGAGACCCGAATCGATGACAAAGCGAATCCCAGGCACGGTCAAAGAGGTCTCGGCCACATTGGTGGCCAAGACCACCCGTCGTTGTGAATGGGCACTGAAAATTCGGTCTTGTTCGGCCTGGGTCAACCGCGCAAAAAGCGGGAGAACCTCTGCATTCGCGTTGCTCACCTGCCCCTTCAAGTGCTCTCTCAAATGATCCGCCGCTTCTCGAATCTCTCGCTCACCAGCCAAGAACACCAACACGTCGCCGCCCTCCATGGGGTTGCTCCACAACTCATCCAAGGCGTCTGCAATCGCTTCGTTCAAGCCGTAATCTTTTGCCTCTTCAAAGGGGGCGTAGCGCAGCTCCACCGGAAAGGTTCGCCCAGAGACTTGGATGACAGGCGCGGGTCCTTTGCTGGAGGCAAAATGCTTGGCAAAGCGGTCCGAGTCGATGGTGGCCGAGGTGACAATCACCTTCAAGTCGGGGCGCCTGGGTAAGATTTCCTTTAAATAACCCAACAAGAAATCAATGTTCAGACTTCTCTCATGGGCCTCATCGATGATGATCGTGTCATAGGCATTCAACAAGGGGTCGCCTTGGGTCTCGGCCAGCAAAATACCATCGGTCATGAGTTTGATCGAGGACTGGGGGCCCAGCTGATCGTTGAACCTGACCTTGTAGCCCACCACATCGCCCAAGGGGGTGTTGAGCTCCTCGGCAATGCGCTTGGCCACCGAAGTCGCGGCAATTCGTCTGGGTTGTGTGTGGCCGATCCAACGCGGCTTGCTGCCCTTGGGCGCATTCATTCGACCGCGCCCAAGCGCCAAGGCCATCTTGGGCAATTGCGTGGTCTTGCCCGAGCCCGTTTCACCAGAGACAATCACCACTTGGTGCTCCTCGATGGCTTTCATGATCTCCTCTCGTCTCATGGAGACGGGCAAAGAAGGCGGGAATTCGATGTTGAAAGAAGCGTTTGTCAAAAAAAGGCCAAAATTAGTTCACAATGGAGCATTATCTCAGCTGCAAGCCCCAAATCAAAAGCGTCGGTGTCAGATAAGCCCATGCCCACCCCTTTCAGGGCGGGGCTTGCCTGCAGTTCATGCGCGCCAAGGCTTTGACGGGCCATGTTTATTTTCTTGAGCAACACGCCCTTATGTCTTTGGTTTTTAACTTCACCTTTGTGCCCTGGTTCAGATCGGTGGCCCCCTACATTCACATGCACCGGGGCAAGACCTTTGTGGTGG
>Ga0136641_1000188_pt1 | contig 26796 bp, 25 predicted proteins | sample EliLak1302023Y_FD_115312 | JGI IMG/M metagenome (GOLD analysis project Ga0136641, IMG submission 115312) | Freshwater microbial communities from Elizabeth Lake, Yosemite National Park, California, USA - 13020-23Y | ecosystem: Environmental > Aquatic > Freshwater > Lake ...
CCCGAGAGGGGCTAGAAAAATGTCAGCCGGTGCGAGTAAAATGTGGCACCTAAGAGACAATTCAATACGGAGTATTTGGTTAGGTGATAGCTATTGGCAGAGCCGGGGGATTTACAGTCCCCTCCCATTGGCCGCTCGGGCAACCCGCCAAGGCTTTCTATGCGACCGGGTAAGGGTACAGGAGCGGTCCACTAACTCGCTAATTGGCGCTTGTCCGACAACTGACCTTTAATTAAGGCATGCAATTGCGCCGAAAGCCAGTACTAATTGGCCTCGCAATTCTTGTTGTGATTTCGGGGGCCACCTCCGGCACTGTTTTGTATGAATACATTCAAGATCATAAAACTCTCCCGCCAGTTGCATCACATACTGATATTACAAACCAACCAATGCGAACTTTTGAACAATCCCTTGCCACTAAAACACCTGCAGATGTTTCTAACTATTCAGATTCTTCATGCGCCAAACTTTCACCGACCTGGGTGGCTGATGAAAATGCACAACAAGGCGTAGCAATGACGGTTAAAGATTGGAAAAAACTCAACTTACGAGGTGCTGCAGGAAGTGCGCTATGGCTCAATAAAACTTCAGGCGGTTGTGGCGACACCATTGATATTCATGCATCTCTATATGGAAGTAGCGCCGACACTTTTCACACAGGAACACGAAGTATCGAAGCTCTACGAATTGGTTGGTATCAAGGATCTGGTGCTCGACAAGTCTGGGATTCTGGGCCGATAAATTTAAAGGAAAGAAAGATTAGCTATCCGCGAGATGCCACTCGAATGATTGAAACTAAGTGGCCAACTACGGTGCGCTTAAAGTTAGATCAACATTGGGTCCCCGGTTTTTACTTATTTATTACACGCTCTTTTGATGGCACAATTGAAAATGCGGCACCATTTGTTCTACATAGTCCATTAGGTAGTTCAAAATTGATGCTGATGCATTCCTTTATTACATGGAATACCTATAACACTTTTGGTGGCCGATCAGGTTATTTCGGTGGGGGCGCCACAAAGACTGAGCAGCGAAATGATCGCAGTCGCGTTGTTTCATTAGACCGACCAATCGTTGGAAGCGGTGGTTTCAGTATTCACCGTGATGCCGTTTCATTAGTCCAGTTCATTGAAAAAGCAGGAATTAACTATGACCAGTACTCAGATTTTGATCTAGATTCCTGGCCTTCCATTACTAAAAGCTATAACGGAATAGTTCTGGGTGGCCATCCGGAGTATTTCACTCACCGTATTTATGACACGTTGGTTTCTGCGCGAAATACTGGAATTAACGTTGCAATTCTCGGTGGAAATACTGGCATCTGGCAGACACGATTAGCTGATTCAAAAGTTGGAAAAAATCGTCGAATTATTATCTATCGCGTAGCTGCGCAAGACCCAGTCACCGATTTAAAGCAAGTAACAATCAAATTCGAAGATCGCCGATTAAATATTCCACCAACACTTCTCACCGGAAGTTTGGCGGATGGCGTGCATGTTTATGGTGAAATGAAGGCGGTCACAATTCCAAAGTGGCTCACACTTGCGGCTAACTCAACAATTACTGGTATCTCTCCAGATAGCGAGGTGGAGCATGCTGTTAGTACCCCAGCTGCTCCCCCAACAGTGAATATTTTATTTTCAGGGATTATGCAATATCGAGATACGCCAACGCCGGGTTTACCAACAAGACCCGTCTCTGTCGCCCAATCAATTTGGTTTACGACACCATCAGGTGCGGCAATCTTCAATGCTGGGATCACCACATGGAGTTGTGACTTAATACAAACCTGCGCAGATTCCACCGTTGATGAGGCATCACGCGCAACAATGGCATCAGTCACTACTCAAATCTTGAATCTGTGGCAGACAAAGGCCGTTGGAAAAACACTACACAATTAGAATACAATCGCGTTTCACAGAGCTAAAAGGAGTTAAGCCATGGCTGATGCAAGTTTTGATATCACTTCCAAGATTGACCGTATGGAGCTTGATAACGCCATCAACCAAGCAGTGCGCGAAATTGAAACCCGCTTTGATTTTAAGAATACGGGCTCCAAGATTGAGCTTGAAGGTGAAAAGGTTTTGATTGAAGCCGATACTGAAGAGCGTGCGAAGGCTGCCTTAGATGTGGTGAAAGACAAGATGGTTAAGCGTGGAGTATCGCTTAAGCATTTAGATGCCGGAGCCCCGCAGCTGAGCGGGAAAATTTACAAAATTGCTGCACCATTAAAAGAAGGTATATCTACCGAGAATGCCAAAAAGATTGCAAAACTTATTCGCGATGAGGGTCCAAAATCTGTTAAGACTCAAATTCAAGGCGATGAATTGCGTGTGACTTCAAAAAGTCGTGATGATCTGCAAGACACCATGGCCATGGTTAAAGAGGGCGGATTTGATTTCGCTGTGCAGTTTACGAACTTTAGATAAGTGAGTAAAAATAAACTAGGACTTGTTTTTGGGGTCAGTGCCTACGGTTTATGGGGATTATTACCGCTATTTTGGTCACGACTTGAACCGGCTAACCCTTTTGAAATAGTTTCGCATCGTGCTGTATGGACTTTATTCTTCTGCATAGTAATTTTAGCAATCACAAAATCATTAAAGGCAACACTAAAAACTCTCAAGCGGCCAAAAATTGCTGCAAAACTCTTTGTAACTTCGGTGCTAGTTTCTATCAACTGGCTTGTCTACATCTGGGCAACTAACAATGGTCACGTTGTTGAAGCTTCATTAGGTTATTACATCAATCCATTAATTATCATCGCTTTTGGCGTTATTCTACTCAAAGAAAAAATGCGAGTATTGCAATGGGCCGCAGTTTCAATTGCATCAATCGGAGTTTTAATTCTGACTATCGATTATGGACGGCCACCATGGATTGCACTAACTCTTGCTATTTCGTGGGGTAGCTACGGCCTTATGAAAAAGCAGTTAGGTCTTGGCGCACTTGAAGGTTTAGCAATTGAAACTGGCATATCTTTCATTCCTTATGCCGCCTATTTAATCTACTTAGGTAATCACGGAACCGGTCAATTTGGTCACCACGTGGGTTCAACAATTCTCTTAATTAGTGCTGGGGCTATTACGGCTATTCCCCTGCTCTTATTTAATGGTTCTACAACTCGATTGCCATTTACGACTATCGGTTTATTGCAGTACATCACTCCAACTTTGCAGTTCTCAATTGGTGTGTGGGTACGTCACGAAGCAATGCCAACGGCTAGATGGATTGGTTTTCTTGCAATTTGGGTTGCACTAATAACTCTAGGAACAGATTTAGTGCGATCAAGCAGAGCGGTCGATAACCGCGTCGCATAGCGACATCAAAGCCCCAGTTGCATCACACACTGGAAGCGGTCCAAGTGCACTACGCGCTTCTTTAGCAATCTGATGGAGTTGATCACGGGATTCATCTAATGCTTTGTGCTTCCTTAATGTAGATAAAACCTGTTGGACTGTTGTTTCATCCTCAATTGGCCCTGACAGTAATTGTTGCAGTTCGCGATCGGCAGAGTCTGATGATTTCATCACATTTAAAGTAACAAGCGTTGGAACGCCTTCGCGTAAATCAGTACCCGGGGTTTTACCTGATTGATTTGATTCGCTGGCAATATCAATAACATCATCGGCCAACTGAAAAGCTACGCCAATTTTTTCACCAAATAAAGTTACGGTCTCGGTAATATCTGATGGCGCTCCAGAAATCATGCCACCATAGCGCGCACTAGCTGCAATTAGTGAACCGGTTTTATCTGCGACAACTTTCAAATAATATTCCAGTGGATCTTGCCCCGGGTTTGGCCCTTGGGTTTCCATGATCTGACCGATAACTAATCGTTCAAAAGTGCGGGCTTGCAAGCGAACGGCTTCGGGACCTAAATCGGCTAATAAATCTGAGGATTTAGCGAAGAGAAAATCTCCCGTCAAGATTGCAATTGTGTTTCCCCAACGAATGTTTGCACTCTCAACTCCGCGCCGAAGTGGTGCTTCATCCATAACATCATCGTGATACAACGTTGCAAGGTGTGTGATTTCGCAAGCAACTGCCGCTGCAATAATGCCGCTGCCGGTTGGATCGCCAAATTGGGCAGTGAGCAGCGTCAAAAGTGGGCGCAAACGTTTACCGCCGGCGGCAACTAAATGATGGGCAGTCTCATCAACAAATGGATATTCGCTGCGGGTGTGGCTTAAAAGCAGTGACTCAACTTGCGCCATTTGTGCAACAAGTGTTGCTTCAAGAGCTGGAGCAACATTAGGGATACCAAATGTTGACATCAGCGTATGAAAGTCGCGAGATTTGTTATGAAGTTAAGAAGTGGTGCTGGGTAAACGCCTAGGCCAACTGTTACAGCCAATGAAATAATTAAAGTGAGTTGTGTAAGTGCTGAAGGAATCTCGACACCAGTTCCATCTTCAACTGGATCGGTGAAGAACATCATGACAATTACGCGAATATAGAAAAATGCCGCAATTGCACTTGAAAGCACACCAGCAATAACAACTGCTTTCGCACCACTCTCGTAAGCTGCAGAGAAAATTGAAAACTTTCCGATGAAGCCCGATGTAAGTGGAATCCCAGCAAAAGCTAATAAGAAGAAAGCAAAGGAAGATGCCACCCAAGGTGAACGCTTGCCTAGGCCTTTCCAACGATTTAAATCAGTAACTTCGCCAGCTGAGTCGCGCACCAACGTTACGACGGCAAAACCACCGACGGTTGCAACTCCATAAGCGAATAAGTAGAAGATTGATGCATCAAGTCCGGCTTTATTCAATGCTATAACACCAGTTAGTAAGAAACCGGCGTGTGCGATAGAAGAGTAAGCCAACATACGCTTTACATCTCGTTGAGTGATTGCAACTAATGAACCAAGCAACATTGTGATGATTGCAATCAAAGATAGAACAGGTGACCACGACCATTGGGCGTTTGCAAAAGCGGTGTAGAAAATTCGTAGCATTGCACCGAAAGCGGCAACTTTGGTAGCCGCTGCCATAAATGCAGTGACTGGCGTTGGTGCACCTTGGTAAACATCGGGTGACCATGCATGGAATGGAACTGCACCAACTTTGAAGAGCAAACCAACTGAGAGAAACGCTATGCCGATAAGTAAGAAGACATCGTTTCCAGCCGCGCCAATTATTGCATTATGAATTCCAGCAAAGGTTACTGAGGATGAATATCCATACAAGAAAGCTGCGCCAAACAAGAAGAATGCCGATGAAAATGCGCCTAGTAAGAAGTACTTCAGCGCCGACTCTTGTGAAGCTAAACGGCGACGGCGTGAAAGCCCGGCCATTAAATATAATGGAAGTGAAAGCATTTCAAGGGCAACAAATAAAGTAATGAGATCACTGGAAATTGGGAACAAAAGCATTCCCGCAACTGCAAACAGAGTCAGTGGATAAACCTCAGTCACTTGATTTCCAGTTTGCAAAGCATGGCGCTCTTCATCAGAGCCTGGCAAAGATGCTGCTAGCGCGGTGAAGTGCTCAGTGTCGGCAATAAGAAATACTGAAATAATTGAAATTATAAGAATCGATGCTTGTAACAGAACTGCTGGACCATCTATAACAACGGACCCCATTGCTGCAGACATTGAAGACTCATGCCGAATTCGCCAGACTTGAACGAGTGATAGAACAAGTGAACCCAATGTCACGCTGAGCTGTGTAATAGGGCGAAGTGCTTTAGATACAAAAGCTTCTACGAGTACGCCAATAAGCGCACCGCCCAGCAAAATTAAGATTGGCGATAAAAGTGAGTAGTTGAGAACTGGTGCGACGAATTCCATTATTTATCACCATTCGTTGGAGCCGGATCAGTAAAGCCCATTTGAGCGATGACATGTGCCGAAGCTGGATTAATAACTTTAAGAAGTGGTGAAGGATAAAAACCAAGAGCGATAATGATTGCTATTACTGGAGCGATGGCAATCTTTTCGCGAAGATTTAAGTCACTTAAATTTTCATTGCCTAGGGTTGTAGGACCATGCAAAGCCTTTTGTACCGGAATCAATATATAAAGTGCGGCTAAGACAATTCCAAATGTGGCGATTACTGCATGCACGGGATAGCGCGTAAAAGTTCCAACTAGAACTAAGAACTCACTCACAAAGCTAGACATACCTGGCAAAGCAAGGGATGACATTCCAGCTAGGAAAAATGTCCAAGCCATCACTGGAGTAACTCGTTGCAAACCACCAAAATCAGCAATGGTTGAGGATCCACGGCGCGAAATCATCCAGCCGCCCACCAAGAACAACGCTGCCGTTGAGAAGCCATGGTTAAACATATATAACGTTGCCCCGCTTTGACCTTGTGAGGTCATTGCAAAGATTCCCATGGTAATGAATCCAAAGTGAGAGATTGAAGTAAAAGCAATTAAACGCTTCAAGTCGCGTTGACCAATTGCAAGGAATGCCCCATACACAATTGAAATTACTGACAAAATCAAAATCAAGGGTGTGAAAGTTTTGCTGGCATCTGGAAATAGCGTTAAGCAATAACGAATCATTCCGAAAGTTCCGACTTTATCAAGTACACCCAATAATAGAACTGAAGTTCCTGGAGTCGCAGACTGTGCAGCATCAGGTAACCATGTGTGCAAAGGCCACAGTGGAGCTTTAATTGCGAAAGCAATAAAGAATCCAAGGAAGAGGAAGTTTTGCGTAGTTGAACTCATCTGCAAGTGTGAGAGTGCAGCTAGGTCGAAAGTGTGGCCGCCTTGATCACCTGACATTACATAAAGGGCAATGATTGAGGCCAACATCAGTAATCCACCAAAAAGTGAATAAATGAGGAACTTAACGGCCGCGGCTGAGCGTTCGCCGCTGCCGTATCCACCAATAAGGAAGTAGACAGGAATGAGCATTGCTTCAAAGATTACGTAGAACAAGAAAACATCAGTGGCAGCAAAGACACCGATCATCATTGTTTCAAGAACCAAAATTAGAATATAGAACGTCTTAACTGACCAACGCCCACCTAGCGATTCATTCCAACCGGCCAAAACTACGATTGGTGCCAATACTGTTGACATTAAAATCAAAACTAATGCTAAGCCATCAATGCCAAGCGCGAAGTTAATTCCAAAGCTTGGGATCCATGAATATTTCTGGACAAATTGCAGATCTACATTGTCACGCTGGAAACCAACGGCCAACCAAATAGTTGCCGCCGCTACAACTAACGTAGTTGCAAGCGCTACTTGCTTAGTCAAAGTTTCATTAGCTTTTGGAAGAGCGGCAATGACCACTGTGCCGACAATCGGCAAAAGCATTAAGAGAGTTAATGAGTTCATTATTGGACCACCATCCAAATCGCGGCAATCAATAAAGCTGCACCAATAAGAATGAGTGCGGCATAACTGCGTACGAAGCCATTTTGTAGGCCTCGAAGAAGCGAACCAGATCCAAGAGCCATACGAGCAACACCTCGGACTGCGCCATCGATAACTGCTTCATCGGTTTTAACTAAAGTTGCAGTGAGAGCTTGTCCGGGGCGCATAAAGACGGCTTCATTGAATGAATCTTGCATCAAATCTTGGCGGGCAATTTTTGTAAAGACTGAAACATCTTCTGGAGCAACTGCAGCAACTTCTTGACGTGAATACTTAATAAAGGCAATTGCTACACCAATTGCAACCATGATTAATGCAAGCGCAGAAACAACCGTAGGCTTTAAGCGCTCGGTGAGTTCTCCGTGTTGTACGAATAATGGAGCTAGCCAATTAACAAGTGCATTACCGCGACTGAGTAAGAAGCCTGATGAAACCGAACCAATTGCTAAAACTGCCATTGGTAACCACATTAATAATGGAGATTCATGTGGATGCGCTTCATCATCCCACCGTGATTTTCCAGTAAAAGTCAGAATCATTACGCGAGTCATATAAAACGCAGTGATACCTGCACCAAGAAGGGTTACTGCGCCCAAAATAATTCCCTTGTTACCGGCGGAGTTAAAGGCAACTTCAATAATCTTGTCTTTTGAATAGAAGCCGGCAAAAGGTGGGACTCCCAAAATCGCTAAGTAACCAAGACCAAATGTGGCAAAGGTGATTGGCATAAATTTACGGAGTGCGCCGTATTTACGCATATTTACTTCATCATTCATCCCATGCATGACTGATCCAGCGCCTAGGAACATGCCAGCTTTAAAGAAACCGTGAGTAAGTAAGTGCATGATTGCGAAGGCATAACCAACTGGACCAAGACCTGCACCTAAAATCATGTAACCAATTTGCGACATTGTTGAAGCTGCAAGCGCTTTCTTGATGTCGTCTTTTGCTGTACCAATAAGGGCACCAAATAACAACGTAATTGCACCGACGATTACAACAAGTAATTGCGCAGTTGGGGCCGCATCAAAAATAAAGTTAGAACGAGTAATTAAATAAACACCAGCCGTAACCATGGTCGCCGCGTGAATCAGCGCTGAAACTGGGGTTGGCCCAGCCATCGCATCGCCCAGCCATGCCTGTAAAGGAAATTGAGCAGATTTTCCGGTAGCAGCTACTAGCAACATGATTCCCATTGCCGTTAATCCGGCAGTAGAAGTGTGACCTACGGCCGATTTGATGCCATCAAATGAAACAGTGCCCATTGTTGCAAAAGCAATCATGATGGCAAAAGAAAGACCCATATCGCCAACGCGGTTCATGACAAAAGCTTTCTTTGATGCCGTGGCATATGCAGGCTTTTGATTCCAGAAACCAATTAATAAGTAAGAAGCCAGACCCACGCCTTCCCAACCCACATAAAGATTGAGATAGCTGTTACCTAGAACTAATAACAACATCGCTGCGATGAAAAGATTTAAGTAAGCGAAGAAGCGGCGGCGATCATGATCATGTGACATATAAGAGATTGAATAGATATGAATCAGTGTTCCCACACCAGTAATAAGTAGAACAAAGCAGATTGAAAGTTGATCCAACATCAAGCCGGCGTCTACTTTAAAACTGCCAACTGAAATCCAATCAAAAAGCTTTTGAGTCACTGGGCGATCTTGATTTGTGCGGCTTAGCATCTGTGAGAGTTGATAGAGACCAACACCAAATGCCGAAGCTGACATTAACGTTCCAAGGATGTGGCCCCATTTATCGGCACGACGACCAGCTAAAAGAAGAATTGTCGCGCCAAGCAATGGCAGGGCAATTAAGTAGACCAGGCTATTTGAAGTCGTCATCATTATCGCTTCAACAAACTAGCATCATCGACAGATGCTGATCGGCGCGAACGATAAATCGTCACGATAATTGCTAGACCAACTACAACTTCGCAGGCCGCAACAACCATCGTAAAGAAGGCAACTACTTGACCATTGAGATCACCATTGATTCTAGAAAATGTTACAAAAGCTAGATTCGCTGCATTGAGCATAAGTTCCACACACATAAAGACCACAATTGCATTACGGCGAACTACTACGCCCACTGCACCGATCGTGAAAAGAAGTGCTGACAGATAGAGGTAATTAGCTGCATCCATTTACTTCTCCTCCCCTGCGCTGGTATCAACTTTGCCAAGTTCGAAGTTTCCAGATGAAAGCATGTCTCCACGCGCTTCTAAAGTTGCGTTGATCGAATTGGCTGCTGGTGTTCCATCAGGTAATAAAGCAGGTACATCTACGGCGTTATGGCGAGCAAATACTCCAGGACCAGGAAGGCCCGCGGCATTTGCCAGCGATGCGCCACGAAAACGTTGAATTGAGAGTTGACGTTGCGTTGGACGAAGTTGAATTCGTTGATGGTGCGCCAGAACCATTGCACCAAGTGCGGCCGTAATTAAAAGCGCAGAGACCACCTCAAATGGCCAGACATACGTTGAAAAGAGTAGTTGAGCTAGACCCTTTACGTTTCCGTTGGCATTTGCATCTTGTAAACCAACTGCTTCGCGACCAATAGTTGCACGGCCAATGAGCGAAACCATTAATCCGCCGAAACCGATTGCTGCAGTAATTGCCATTGGGCGCAGACCCGTAATTGTTTCAGTGAGTGAATCAGATGAATCCACACCAACCAACATAAGAATGAATAGGAAGAGCATCATGACTGCACCGGTATAAACAACAATCTGAACAATTCCTAGAAAGAGTGCATCTTGAGCAATATAAAAAATAGCTAAGTTGATCATCACTGAAGCCATCAAAATCGCTGAGTGCACGGCTTTTTTGACGAGCAACATCCCAAGGGCTGCAGCAACAGTAAGCGGCGCTAGAACCCAAAAAAGCACCGCTTCGGGCGCTTGAGTCTGACCGACCGCAATAGCTAAATTAATCATTACTTCACATCCTGAGACGGATGAGATCCTTTGACATCACCGTTGTAATAATTCGTATCGTTCATATCTGGATACATTGGATGTGGGGGCATCAACATTCCCTGACGAAGTGGTGCCAGTAAATCTTCCTTTTCAAAAATTAACTTTGCACGAGTGTCATCAGCTAACTCATATTCATTTGTCATTGTAAGTGCACGAGTTGGACAAGCTTCGATACACAAACCGCAGAAAACGCAGCGTAAGTAATTAATTTGATAGACCTTGCCGTAACGCTCACCGGGTGACATTTGATTATCGGCAGTGTTATTGGCGCCTTCTACATAAATCGCATCGGCTGGACAAGCCCACGCACAAAGTTCGCAACCAATACATTTTTCCAGACCATCAGGATGACGATTGAGTTGATGGCGACCATGAAAACGTTCTTCGGTGAGCGCTTTAACTTCAGGATATTCAACAGTAAGTGTCTTCTTGAAAATCTTTGAAAATGGAACCCAGAAACCTTTGAGGTGTCCTAAGAATCCAACAGATTCACCGGTCTCCATTTGAACATAAGGGACATCATTAACTGAGATCTCATTTTTCTTAAGCGGTTCGAGTTGCTCAGACATGATCGCCTCCCTTGCCAGAGTTTGAAACATTAATTGATGAAACATGCATTGGGATTGTCGGAACTGCAAATGTTGGTGAACTTACTATTTCTTCTTCCAGAGCTTCTAATTTCTTCTTCTTGGCATTATCGAAACCAAGATTCACAACCATAACTAGCAAAACTATGGCACTAGCAAAGCCGACAACCATTACTCGAGGTGCGCCATGAAGTGAAAGTGCGCGCAGGGTTGCAACGACCAAAATCCAGAGAATTGAAACTGGAATCAAAATCTTCCAACCAAACTGCATGAATTGGTCATAGCGAAGTCTTGGCAAAGTTCCACGTAACCAAACGAATACGAAGAAGAAAACTAAAACCTTCGAGAAGAACCAAAGCGCCGTAAACCAGCCACCCAGCCACGATTCAGTAAAGCCAAGGCCAGGAAGGGCGTGGTAGCCACCTAAGAACAAAGTTGTTGCAAGTGCAGATACTGCAATGATGTTGACGTATTCAGCAAGGAAGAAAAGCGCAAACTTGAGTGATGAATACTCAGTGTGGAAACCACCAACCAGTTCACCTTCAGCTTCAGCTAAGTCGAAAGGTGCACGGTTAGTTTCACCCACCATTGAGATCGCATAGATTGCAAATGATGGGAACAAAACAACGCCGTACCACCAAGTTGATTGCGCAGCCACAATGTCAGAAGTAGACATCGAACCGGCATAAATAAATACAGCAACAAGTGAGAGACCCATTGCTACTTCGTAAGAAATAACTTGAGCACTGGAGCGCAAACCACCAAGAAGTGGGTACGTAGAGCCCGATGACCAACCTGCAAGAACGATTCCATAAACACCAACTGATGCAATCGCTAGAACATATAGAACTCCAACTGGAAGATCAGTGAGTTGCATTGCCGTGGTGTGACCAAAGAGTGAAACTTTGCCGGTAATTGGAATTACGGCGAAAGACATAAAGCAGGTAGTAGCACTGATAATTGGTGCAATTACGAAAACAATTTTGTCCGCAGCTGCAGGAATTAAATCTTCTTTTAGCGCTAATTTAACGCCGTCGGCAAGAGCTTGGATTAAACCAAATGGACCAACTCGGTTAGGACCTGGGCGCTCTTGCATGCGACCAACCAGGCGACGTTCGCCCCAAACAGACATAAGCGTTAACACCACACAGAAAATAAAGACTAGGAGCGCTTTAATCGCAATGATTCCGCCAGAATCTGCACCAATGAGTTCTGCTGTTGTCATGCTTTCACCACCGTCACTACTGCGCCATGTGCAACGCCTAGGTTTATCAGTAATTGAGATCCACGTGAATTACGAGGTGCCCAGATTGCATCATCATGAATATCTTCAACGAGCGCACTTAAGTTCACATATCCCAGTGGAGTTGAAATCTTGAGTTGATCGCCATCGGCGACACCCAAAGCTTGTGCGCGCTTAGGTGAAATAACTGCAACAGTTTTGCGTGAAGTTCCCGCAAGATTATCTTCACCCTTTTGTAGCGTTCCCATATCAAGTAAGCGACGCCATGAAGTCAAAATAAATTGATCACCACTGACGGCTGGTTGCGATTGGGTAGAAACTTTATTCATTGCCACGCGTGCACCATCCCATTTACCAAGGGAAGCAATCTCTTTAATTGCTGAAGTGACCGTTGCAAGATTTACTGAAGCACCAATTTCTTCGGCGATCATTGAGAGAATTCTTAAATCACTGCGATTGAGCGAATCTGCAACCGCTGCATCAAATGAACGTGCACGACCTTCCCAGTTAAGAAACGAACCGCTCTTTTCAGTTATTGCTGCCACTGGAAGAACAACATCGGCGCGCTGGGTAACTGCACTTGGTGCAATTTCTAATGAAACTACAAAAGCTTTTTCTAAAGCTGCTAACGCGCTCTGGCTGTTATCGCCATCAAGTGGATCAACGCCACCAACTAGTAGTGCGCCAATTTCACCTGCATTAACTGCGGCATAAATTTCATTTGAGTTCTTGCCATTTTCTGTTGGCAGTGAATCCGCGCCCCACACTGCGGCAATATCCACTCGCGCTGCGGCATCGGCAACTGGTCGACCGCCTGGCAAAAGATTTCCGATTGCGCCGGCTTCTAACGCACCGCGTTCACCTGCACGACGCGGAATCCATGCAATTTTTGCGCTGCTGGAATTAGCTAAAGCCGCAACTGCACTTAGTGCGCCAGCACTTTCTGCGGCACGTTCGCCCACCAAAATTACTGATTTTCCAGTTAAGGATCGTGAAGATATCGCTGCTTCTTCTTGCCCTGGTGCAACTTTTACAAATTCGCCATTAAGTTTTTCAACTCCAATAGAGAGTTTGGTTGCAATAGCAGTTACTTTCAAGGCGCGCTTGCGAACTTGTTTATTAAGGCGCAAGAAAACAATTGGAGATTCTTCTTCAGGTTCAAAACCAACGAGAAGAACTTGGTCAGCACGGTCAATATCGGTGTATCGAGTCGTTGAACCAACTACATGTGCTGCCAGAAATTCACGCTCTTCATCTGATGAAAGTCGAGAACGGAAATCAATATCATTTGTTCCAAGAGCCATTCGAGCAAATTTGCTGTACCCATAAGCATCTTCATATGTTGCTCGGCCACCAAGTAGTACTGCAGCTTTTGCAGATTTCAAACCCTTGGCCGCAGCAGCGAAAGCTTCGGGCCATGATGCGGCAACTAATTCACCTGCAGCGTTACGTACTAATGGTGTTGTTAAGCGATCAATTGCCGTGACGTATTTAAATGCCCAACGTCCTTTATCGCAGTTCCATTCCTCATTAACTGATGCATCGTCACCGGCTAGACGACGCAGAGTTTTTCCACGACGAACATCAGTGCGCATATCGCAGCCTGATGCGCAGTGTTCGCAAGCCGATGGTGTCGAGACTAAATCAAATGGACGTGCACGGAAACGATATGAAGCTCCAGTCAATGCACCGACCGGACAAATCTGTACAGCATTTCCAGAGAAATAAGATTCAAAAGGTTTATTTTCATAAATACCAACTTGTTGAAGTGCGCCACGTTCATTCAAAGTAATGAATGGATCGGAAGCAATCTGTTCTGAAAAACGTGTACAACGCGCGCACAAAACGCAACGCTCACGATCAAGCAAAACTTGTGACGAAATATTGATTGGCTTTTGGAAAGTGCGCTTTACGCCTTCAAAGCGCGTCTCGCCTTGTCCATTACTCATCGCTTGATTTTGCAGCGGGCATTCGCCACCTTTGTCGCATACTGGGCAATCCAGTGGGTGGTTAATAAGCAAAAGCTCCATTACGCCACGTTGAGCTTTTTCAGCAACTGGTGATGTTAATTGAGTTTTAACAATCATTCCTGGCTCAACTGGAATTGTGCATGAGGCTTGTGGCTTTGGAAATGCACGGCCATTAATTTCAATATCAACTAAACATTGGCGACATGCACCGACTGGATCTAGAAGTGGGTGGTCACAAAAACGAGGAATTTGAATTCCTAATTGTTCTGCGGCACGAATTACTAGAGTTCCTTTTGGAACATTGACTTCAAAACCGTCGATGACAACGGTAATCATGTCGACAACTTCAGTAGTCACTTATGCACCAGCCCCAACAAATAGCGTTGATGCAACTGGATCGAATGGGCAACCACCGTTAGTAATGTGGGCGATGTATTCATCACGGAAATATTTAATTGATGAAGTAATTGGACTTGTTGCTCCATCACCTAGTGCACAGAATGAACGGCCCATGATGTTGTCACAGAGATCCAACAACTTCGCTAAATCTGCTTCGGTACCTTTTCCATCTTCCAGATCGCGTAGAAGTTGTACTAACCACCAAGTGCCTTCACGACAAGGTGTGCACTTTCCACATGACTCGTGCTTATAAAATTCAGTCCAGCGCAATACTGCACGCACAACACATGTTGTTTCATCAAAAATTTGTAAAGCTTTAGTTCCAAGCATTGAACCTGCAGCTGATACACCTTCGTAATCCAAGGGCACATCTAAGTGTTCAGAAGTAAAGATTGGCGTTGAAGAGCCGCCAGGAGTCCAGAACTTCAAAGTATGTCCGGTGCGAATTCCACCAGAGAGCTCAAGAATTTCACGCAAAGTAATTCCAAGTGGTGCTTCAAATTGTCCAGGATTATTTACGTGTCCTGACAATGAATATAGCGTTGCGCCTTTGCTCTTTTCAGTACCCATTGCTTGATACCACTCGGCACCATTTGCAATAATCGCTGGAACTGATGAAATTGATTCAACGTTATTTACAACAGTTGGACGGGCGTAAAGGCCGGCAATAGCTGGAAATGGTGGGCGCAGACGAGGTTGGCCGCGGAAACCTTCGAGTGAATCAAGAAGTGCAGTTTCTTCACCGCAAATATAAGCACCGGCACCAACGTGCAAAACAACATCAATTCCCTTACCAAGGTGCCCGGCTTTGTAAGCATCTTCGATTGCTTGATTAAGGCGGCGAACAATGTGTGTCACTTCGCCGCGAATATAAATGAATGCATGCTTTGCGCGAATTGCATGGCAAGCAATAATGCAACCTTCAATAAGAACGTGTGGGTTAGCCATAAGCAAAGGCATGTCCTTGCACGTTCCAGGTTCTGATTCATCGGCGTTAACAACTAAATAGTGATCTTTATCGTCACCTTGTGGAATAAAGCCCCACTTCATTCCAGTTGGGAAACCTGCACCACCTCGACCACGAAGACCAGAGTCTTTAACAAGTTGAATAACTGCATCGGGATCCATTGCAAGAGCTTTTTTCGCTGCAGCATAACCACCATGACGTGTGTATGCCTCAATAGTAAATGAATCTTTTTCATCCCAGTGGGCTGAAAGAACTGGAGTTAACTTGGTCATTTACTTAGTTTCTCCCTTAGCAATTTTCAAACCTAGAAGCGTAGGTTCACCAGCTTGCACACCTTCATTCGCTTTTCCATCATTTAAACCCGCTAGAACTGCTGATACTTCTTTCCACGTTCCTAAAGTATGTGGTCCACGAGTTGGTGGCTTTGGATTTCCTGCGCGCATTGAATCAACTAATTCTTTAGCTGATTGAACGGTTTGGTTGTCATAAAACTCCCAGTTAGCCATGACTACTGGCGCATAATCACAAGCGGCATTGCACTCGATATGTTCGAGTGAAACTTTGCCATCTGAAGTAACACCATCATTTTCAATTCCAAGATGATCTTTGAGCGCAGCCATAATCGCATCGCCGCCCATCACTGCGCACAAAGTATTTGTACATACACCTACGTGATATTCACCTACTGGGGTTGGCTTGTACTGGGTGTAAAAGGTAGATACCGCAGTGACTTCAGCTGCGGCCAGGTCAAGCTGCTGCGCGATAAGTTCAATGCCTTCATTTGTAACATAACCAGCACGTGATTGAACAAAATGTAAAAGCGGCATAATCGCAGAGCGAGGTCGTGGATAACGTTTAATAATCGTTTCCATGATTGCTAGATCTTCGTTTGAGAATGCCATTAGCGGTCTACGCCTCCCATAACTGGATCGATTGAAGCAACTGCACCAATAATGTCGGCAACCATTCCGCCTTCACTCATCGCTGAAGTTGCTTGCAAGTTATTAAATGAAGGTTCGCGGAAGTGCATGCGATAAGGACGTGTTCCACCATCGGATACAACTTGTGCCCCAAGTTCACCACGTGCAGATTCAATCGCTACATAAACTTGGCCTGCAGGAACGTGGAAACCTTCAGTCACTAACTTAAAGTGGTGAATTAAAGATTCCATTGAAGTACCCATGATTTGGCGGATGTGGTCCAGTGAATTTCCCATTCCATCGCCACCCACTGAAAGTTGTGCCGGCCAAGCGATTTTCTTGTCCGCAACCATTACTGGTGCACCTTCGAGTTTTTCTAACTTATCGAGAGCTTGTTCAACAATTCGCAATGATTGCTCAAGCTCGTTCATACGAATTAAGAAACGTCCATAAACATCGCAGGTATCAGCAGTGATTACATCAAAGTTGTAATTTTCATAACCAGAATATGGCGCAACTTTGCGCAAGTCCCAAGGTAGTCCGGTCGCACGAAGAACTGGCCCAGTGATTCCAAGCGTTGTACAACCGGCCAAATCTAAATAACCAATGCCTTGTGTTCGCTTCATCCAAATTGCATTACCAACCAACAGCGTTGTGTTGTCTTTAAAGTTTTTACGCATCAATTTAACGGCGTCGCGAATTTTAGGAATTGCTCCAGCTGGTAGATCCTGCTGAACGCCGCCTGGGCGAATGTAAGCCATATTCATTCGCAGACCCGAAATCATTTCAAAGATTTCAAGCACGGTTTCACGTTCACGGAAAGCGAAGAACATAGGGGAAATCGCACCTAATTCAAGGGCTCCCGTACCCAAAGCCACCATGTGTGAAGAGATTCGATTGAGCTCCATCATCATTACGCGAATGACACTTGCACGCTCTGGAACATCATTAGTAATTCCCAAAAGCTTTTCAACAGCTAAGCAGTAAGCCGTTTCATTGAACAAAGGTCCGAGGTAATCCATACGAGTAACAAAAGTTGTACCTTGAGTCCAGCTGCGGTACTCCATGTTCTTTTCGATACCGGTATGTAAGTAACCAATTCCGCAACGCGCTTCAGTAACCGTCTCGCCTTCAAGTTCTAGAACTAATCGAAGTACTCCGTGGGTTGATGGGTGCTGTGGCCCCATATTTACAACTACGCGCTCTTCTTTAGTTGAACCAATTTCTTGTACAAGAGCATCCCAGTCACCACCAGTTACTGAATAAACAGTTCCTTCGGTTGTGTCACGTGATGGTGCATATGGATCAAAAGTTGTCATGTGTAATTCCTCCGCTCATTTGGAGGAGGAGTTGTAGCGCCTTTATATTCAACTGGGATTCCACCGAGTGCATAATCTTTGCGCTGTGGGTGGCCTTGCCAATCATCGGGCATCAAGATTCGAGTAAGACCAGGGTGACCATCAAAAACTATTCCAAACATGTCAAAAGTTTCACGCTCATGCCAATTATTTCCAGCCCACACTTCAACTAGTGAAGGAATATGTGAATCTGAGTCAGGAACTGAAACCTCTAAACGAATTCGACGATTATTTGTAATTGAAAGAAGTGGGTAAACCGCATGAAGTTCGCGACCTGAATCGGCTGGATAATGCACTCCAGAAACACCCATGCACATTTCAAACTTTAAAGAGTCACGCAAAATCATTGCGACGTCAACTAACTTTTCGCGCTTTACATGCAAAGTTAATTCGCCACGATCAACAACAATGCGCTCAATAGCTTCTGAAAAAAGTGGAAATGCGCGCTCTAAATCATCGGCAACTTCATCAAAATAACTGCCATAAGGACGCTCAGATGAGCCCGTTGACGCTGCAGTTCTAACTAAACCGCCATAGCCGGAGGTGTCCCCAGTTCCCTGAGCGCCAAACATTCCTTGCTCGCTCATTTACGCTAGTAGACCCTTCATTTCAATCGTTGGCTTAGCGTTCATCGCCGCAAGTTCTACTTCCTTGATGATCTCTGCACGATTTGAACCAAGTTTTTCATCATAAATTTTTGAATGAAGTTTCAAAATTGCATCAAGTAACATCTCTGGGCGAGGTGGGCAACCCGGCAAATAAATATCAACTGGAACTACGTGATCGACACCTTGCACGATTGCATAGTTATTAAACATTCCGCCTGAAGATGCACATGCACCCATAGCAATTACCCACTTAGGAGCTGCCATTTGATCGTAAATTTGGCGAAGAACTGGCGCCATTTTATTTGATACGCGACCTGCAACGATCATCAAATCTGCTTGACGTGGAGAGGCGCGGAAAACTTCCATTCCGAAACGTGAAATGTCATATTTTGCTGCAGAACCAACGGCCATCATTTCGATTGCACAACAAGCAAGACCAAAAGTTGCTGGCCATAGCGAATTCTTACGCATGTAACCCGCAAGTTTTTCAACTGTAGTTAAAAGGAAACCGCTTGGAATTTTTTCTTCAAGACCCATGAATTAATCCCATTCCAATCCGCCACGGCGCCATACATATGCATATGCCACGAAAACTGTTGCGATAAAGATTGCCATTTCAACTAAGCCAAAAATTCCAAGGGCATCAAATGAAACGGCCCAGGGGTAGAGAAAAACGATTTCAATATCAAAAATAATGAAAAGCATTGCAGTTAGGAAGTATTTAACTGGAAAGCGACCACCTTCGGCAGCTTGAGGAGATGGTTCGATTCCACATTCATACGCATCTAGCTTCGCGCGGTTGTATCGCTTTGGTCCGGTGAGTGCGCCAGCCAGAACGGAAAACGCGGCAAAACCAAAGCCAATCGCGCCTAGCGCCAAAATCGGCACGTATGGATTCGATGTGGATATCACGTGTGGAATCTTAGAACCGACCGGCCTATGCCGATGACCGCTAGCCCTTTATCCCGCTGTGAACTGCAACAACTCCACGAGTCAGGTTTTTCCAGGTTATCTGGCTCCAGCCCGCCTTTTCCATCGCCGCCGCTAAACCGGCTTGATCTGGCCAGGCCCGAATCGATTCCGCCAGATAAACATAGGCATCGGGGTTGGATGAGGTTTTGCGGGCGATGACCGGTAAGGCCTTCATTAAATACTCCGTATAAATGGTGCGAAATAACCGCCATGTTGGATGACTGAACTCAACAACAACCATTCGCCCACCAGGCTTGGCCACGCGTAAAGCTTCGGCGAGCGCCTTGGGGTAATCCACAGTATTTCGCAGGCCATAAGAAATAGTCACAACGTCAAAGGTATTGGCCTCAAAGGGTAAATTCAGAGCATCGGCCTTGGAAAAATTCAGATATGGGCGGCTTTTTCGACCGACCGCCAACATTCCCTCGGAAAAGTCGGTGGCAAAAACGGTGGCACCGGCTTTGTGAAGGGGTTCAGAGGAAGAGCCCGGCCCAGCCGCTAAATCCAGAATCACCATCCCGGGGGTTGGGGCGATAATTTTCGTCGCCGCTTTTCGCCAGGCTTTAGTCCGCCCCAGGCTCAAAAGATCGTTTACGAGGTCGTATCGCTTAGCCACTCCATCAAACATCGCCGCTACTTCATCGGGATCCTTGTTCAAATTAGCGCGGGACATAGCCATATTCTCCCTTGAAGTAGGCTCATCCACAACTCAATGAACTGAAAGGTCGGCGCATGTCATTTTCAGCTACATCCCTTCGGGCTACGGTTCTGCCACGTGCCAGCGCTTTGAGTAACAGCGCTTTGATAGTCGGTGGAGTTATTTTTCTAGCTGCGCTCGCCCAAATTGCGATTCCAGTTCCCGGTTCTCCAGTTCCTGTTACTGGTCAAACTCTTGGCGTTCTCTTACTTGGTGCCACATATGGAACTTCACTTGGCGTAACAACATTTGCAATGTATTTATTGGCTGGAATTGCTGGCGCCCCAGTTTTTGCGGGCCAAAGTTTTGGTTTAGCTAAAGTCACTGGCGCAACTGGTGGATATTTAATTGGAATGTTTGTTGCAACCTACCTTCTGGGTTTATTTGCTCGAAAAAGATTTGATCAAAAGTTTCTAACAGCACTACCTTCAATGCTTTTTGCAACGCTTATAACTTTTGCTTGTGGCGTTTTTTGGCTACACCAATTCACAGGGCAAAGTTGGAGTTGGACTTTCAAAGCCGGCGTTACTCCATTTGTTATTGGTGAAGTTTTAAAGATTGCCATTGCTGGAACTTCACTGCCAATACTTTGGCGATTAGTTAATCGAAAGAACGCTTAGACTTTAATTACATGATGGCTTCCCTTACCCCAGTAACTACAACGCGCCTTGGCGAACATTTGCCACTACTCGATTTATTGCCGGATTCCCAACCTTTTGCTTGGGTTCGCGCAGGTGAAGGATTAGTTGGTTGGGGCGTATATGCAACAACCACCGTGAGTGGCCCACATCGCTTTGCCGATGCGCGTCATTGGTGGCAGAAGCAATTAGAGGGTTTTGCTGTTACAAATACGGTGCACGGAAACGGTACTGGTCCAGTTCTTTTTGCATCATTTTCATTTTCGCCTGAAGATGTCTCGGTTCTAGTGATTCCGCGAGTAATTGTGGGTAATAAAACCGGTAAATCCTGGATTACATGGATTGGATCAGAACCGCAACCAGTTTTAAATTCATCGGCGCCAAAGATTCCTAACACGTCAATTACATGGACTGCCAATGAAAGCAGCGATGAAGCCTGGAAAAATCGAGTACAAACTGCAGTGAATCGCATTCAAAATAACGATCTAGACAAAGTTGTTTTAGCTCGCGATGTAATTGGAACTGCAACGTCAACTATCGATGCTCGATCTATTCTTCGAAACTTAGCTAATGAATATCCATCGACATGGAATTTTTCCGTCTCAGGCTTAGTCGGTGCGACTCCCGAACTTTTGCTTCGCTTAACTCGCGGTATGGTCACTTCGCGCGTTTTAGCTGGAACAATTAGTAAAACTGGCGAAGACGAACGAGATTTAGCTTTAGCTGCATCGTTAGCTCGATCTTCTAAAGACTTAGAAGAGCACGAATATGCGGTTCGTTCTGTTGCTGATGCTATTGAGCCTTTTTGTACGTCAATAAATGTTCCAGAATCTCCATTTGTTTTGCACCTAGCAAATGTCATGCATCTTGCAACCGATGTGACTGGAGCCCTTGCCGAAACTCTGGCGCATGTAGATGCTTTTACTATTTTAGAAAAACTACATCCGTCTGCCGCTGTGTGTGGAACTCCACGTCTGCAAGCAACCGTTTTAATCAATGAGATTGAAGGAATGTCACGTGGTCGTTACGCCGGGCCAGTTGGCTGGATTGATGCCGCTGGTGATGGTGAATTAGGTATTGCACTTCGTTGTGGGCACATTAATGGTGATTCAATCCGAATTTTTGCTGGGTGTGGAATTGTCGCCGGATCAGATCCTGAAAAAGAATTGGCTGAAAGTGAAGCGAAATTTATCCCGATGCGAAGTGCGCTTCGTTAAATTGAGTTCATCGCTTCATAAATAGCTTTTAGCGAATCTGCATTTTTATCGCGCGATGGAACATTAGCTACAACAACATTGATGCCTTTGACTGGTTGTGCAATGCACTTCTTAAGAGCATCTATACTCGTTATTGTCGATGAATTAATTCCCATTGACGCCGCAATAGCTGCAGGGTCCAGGCCATGAGGAGTTCCAAACACCGTTTCGAATCCAGGCACACCGCGTTGTGGCAGAGTTGAAAAAATGCCTCCCCCGTCATTATTAATAACAATAAAAGTGCAGTTAATCTCTTCGCGATTAATCAATCCCGTTAAATCATGAAGGAATGAAAGATCACCTAAGACGGCAAAGGTTTGCTTGCTCGCGGATGCAATTCCTAATGCGGTAGAAATGTTGCCGTCGATGCCAGCTAAACCACGATTGGCATACGTAGAAACTCCAGTGCGAGGAGTTGCGAAACCTTCCAAGTCACGAATTGGTCGCGATGAGGATACAAATAATGAACTTCCAACTGGAAGCGCTGCCGCAATTTCTCTAGCAATTGCGGCTTCAGTAAATCCGTTTAATGCATCAATACTTTTCTTGCACCGTGCTGCATATTTTTGCCACTGCGCTAACCACTCGTCACTTGCTGGTTGCGTGTTAAGTGAAGGAATCTCGGTAAATCGCTTATCTGCGCTGCGATCGCTATCCACAGTTGCCATTCGTGGATCAATGACGATTTGAGTCGGCGCCAATTTTATATAAGCGTTAACTGAACGCGACAAAGTTGTTCGGCCTATAACAATTACGGTTTGAGGAATCAAAGCGGCACGAATTTCAGTAGATGTTAAGAAAATCGATGCGTGTGCAATTGCACTTGGAAAAGTAAGTGGGTCCTCAGCAATAATTGGCCAACCCAAATTCATGGAAAATTTATTAACTGCTTCGGCCGACAAACCTCCACGATCATGCCCAACAACTAAAACTCCCCGGTTAGCATCACTCTTGAGCGTTCCGGGCTTAGTTCTGGTTTTAAATGTTTTTGGCGCCGCTTTAATTTCATCCAACCACTGAGTCGAATCATCCGGCAGCATTGGTTCATCAAACTGTAGATTTAAATGAACTGGACCATTTCGCAAACTATCGAAAGGTAATTCCATAGGAAATACTGGACCATCAATATCGGCAAAGTAGCGAACTGCTTTTCCATAAATACGAGCTTGTTCAGTAGTTTGATTAGCACCAGTTTTACGCAAAATTGCGGGGCGATCCGCAGTTAAAACTAGTAACGGTGCATTCGTATGGCTAGCCTCTAAAACTGCTGGGTGATAGTTGGCAACGGCAGTTCCACTGGTGCAAACAACGGGAACGGGGCGACCGGTGGCTTTAATTAAACCAAGAGCGAAAAATGCTGCGGTTCTTTCATCGATTCGTATATGAAGTTTAATTAATTCGCGTTCAGCGGCTGCATGAAAAGCTAAAGATAAGGGTGCGTTACGCGAGCCCGGAGATATAACTACGTCGGTAATTCCAGCTTCGATGATTTGGCGCACAATTACGCGAGCAAGGCTAGTTGAGTTATTCATTTCAATAGCTCCGCAGTTCTCATGATTCGATTCTTCCACCAATCGAAGCGTTCTGGTGACACATCTAAACCCTCAAAATTCGGCTCAAACTCAGTGATCTGGATATTTCCATCAACAATTGGCAGATTACCTACATTGGATTTCAGCAGTGATGCCGTAGCTAAACCACAAGCAAAATCCAGAGTAGGAAGGATTGCAGCAAGTTTTAATCCGTACGAAATACCTACCGCACTTTCAAGTGCACTCGAAACAACGACCGGAATTTTATGATGTTCGGCAAGTTTCATCGCCCGATTAATTCCACCTAGCGGTTGCACTTTTAGCATCAGATAATCAACCGCGCCATCAAGATTTACGTCAAAAGGATCTTTTGCTTTGCGCAACACTTCGTCGCCAGCAATATAAAGTGGAATCCGGATTCTACTTTTCAGTTCCCTTAATTCTTCAACCGTATTGCATGGTTGCTCAACATATTCAAAAGCCCCAACTTCTTCATACATTGCATAAAGATTACGTAGCGCGTCATCTACAGACCAAGTGCCATTGACGTCGATTCTGATTGCAGCTTGTGGATGGAGCGACTTGACCGCGGCAATACGAGCAACATCTTCTGACAAGTTATCGCCGACTTTAATTTTAAAAGTTTTAACTCCTGGATATAAAGCAACAATCTCTTCAATTCGTTTTTTGTCATTTATTGCAGGGATAGTTCCATTCACCGCAATAGAACTACGTTTAATGGCTGGTGCTGCGATAGTTGCCGCTTCAATTGCGCAGCGCAGCCATGCCGCACTTTCTAGGTCGTCGTACTCAAGAAAAGGGGAAAACTCAGCCCAACCTTGCCGACCTTTAAAGAGCGCAACTTCGCGGTGATCTATTCCACGAAAATTAGTCTTAGTTGGAAGTTTTATGACTCGCAGTGAGTCAATGAGCTCATCAAGCATGTGTTAAGGACGCTTTGGGAATTTCCCGAAATCAGGATTTCTTTTTTCCTTATATGCGTCGCGGCCCTCTTGACCTTCTTCTGACATATAGAACAAGAGCGTTGCATCGCCAGCTAACTGTTGCACTCCAGCTAAACCATCATCTGCAGCATTTAAACTTGATTTGAGTAAGCGCAAAGCAAGTGGAGAGTTGCGTAGCATTTCGCGGCACCAAGAAACAGTTTCTGCTTCAAGCTCTGCAACGGGAACAACGGTATTTACTAATCCCATATCCAAAGCTTCTTGGGCATCATATTGGCGCGTTAAGAACCAAATCTCGCGGGCTTTCTTTTGACCAACGTGTGCGGCTAATAAACCTGCACCGTATCCGCCATCAAAGGAACCCACCATTGGACCCGTCTGGCCAAACTTTGCATTGTCGGCAGCAATTGTTAAATCGCAAACAACATGAAGAACATGTCCCCCACCGACTGCCCAGCCAGCAACCATTGCAACAACTGGTTTAGGTGTACGACGAATTTGTACTTGTAAATCTAAAACATTTAAACGCCCGATACCTTTTTTAGACAACTTGTCATCGCCTAGATAACCATCATCTCCACGGACGCTTATGTCGCCACCGGAACAAAAAGCTTCAGTTCCTTCGCCAGTCAAAATAATCACGCCAACATCTTCATTGTCGCGCGCTAAATTAAAAGCTTCGATTAATTCAATAATTGTTTGAGGGCGGAACGCATTGCGAACTTGTGGCCGATTAATGGTGATCTTTGCAATGCCATCACCCATTTGATATTTAATATCTGCAAAATCTTCACCACCGGGCGCATTGACCCAGGCAGGAATCTCTCGGCTACCAAATTCACGCTTAAACGGCTTGCTCACATTTCCTCCATTGTCTTTACTAGCGATAGCCTACGGCTGCAATGGACATGAAGTCACAACGAGATATTCGCCGAGTTAGCCCTGCGTGCGCAATCCCTGATTTAGTGGGGGAAATCGCGGCCGCATTGGCTGGTACTGGGCCGGCGCTCGGTATTGGCGAAATCCGTTCTGCTACATGTCCGGCACATATTGCCCTTGTCATCGGCACCAGCGGTACGACAGGAATGAGTAAAGAAGTCTCGTTTAGCCCGCCTGCACTTTTAGCATCAGCTCGTGCATCAAATAAATTTCTGAATGCGCAATCTGGACAAACGTGGTCATTATTTTTGCCAGTAACACATATTGCTGCAATCAACGTGATTGTTCGTTCAATGGAACTTGGCACACTTCCAATTGATTTACGTGAACATGAAGGTGAATATCCGATAGTAGATTTCACTTCTATCGTTCCGACGCAGTTATTTCGTGCACTCAACGGCGAAGATCGACTTTTGCGACACCTGCAAACTGCACAAGCAGTTTTAGTTGGTGGTGCAGCTTTGTCGCCAGCCCTGAAAGCCCAAGCCGAGGCGGCAAATATTTCGGTAGTTGAAACTTATGGAATGACGGAAACTTCAGGTGGTTGCATCTATAACGGTCAAGCAATCGAAGGTGTTGAATTTTCAATTAACGCAAAAGGTCTTGTACAGATTCGTGGATCGGTAATGGCAGATAGTTATTTGAATGCACCTGAGCTTTTTCGTAAAACCGATGGTTGGTTTGAAACCAATGACCTCGGTAAAATTACTGATGGAATTCTAAAAATTCTGGGACGTGCCGATGATGTAATTATTTCTGGTGGAGAAAACATTTCACTTACTGCAATCGAAGCCACATTATCAATTCGATACCCAGAAATTGAATTTGCTGCATTTGCTATCAATGACACGCAATGGGGACATGCGCTACATCTTGCAGTTGTGGGTCAAGTTAATGAAAGTGATATCGCGCTTTATTTAGAGGCAGCACTTGGTTCTGCTTCAAAGCCTAAAGGAATTCACCAACTTGATTCGATACCATTGCTAGGTATCGGCAAAGTCGATCGCACTGCGCTTGCGAAAATGGTGGTTAATGAAACTAATGAATAAGTGGATTCTCGGTGCGCGTCCACGCACTTTGCCCGCAGCAATTGCACCTGTGGTTGTTGCAACGGCACTGGCTGGTAGTGACTGGAACTGGTTCCGTGCAGCATTAGCTTTAAAAGTGGGGCTCTGGATGCAAATCGGCGTCAACTACGCCAATGATTATTCAGATGGAGTTAAAGGCACCGATACCAACCGCGTTGGACCAACGCGCTTAGTAGCCAGTGGTTTAGCCACAGCTAAGCAAGTTAAAACTGCGGCATACATCGCTTTTGCAATTGCATCGATCGCTGGAATTTGGTTGTCGTTGCTTTCTTCACTGTGGCTATTACTAGTTGGGGTTATCGCGATTGCTGCAGCCTGGGGATACACGGG
>Ga0136641_1000189_pt1 | contig 26422 bp, 22 predicted proteins | sample EliLak1302023Y_FD_115312 | JGI IMG/M metagenome (GOLD analysis project Ga0136641, IMG submission 115312) | Freshwater microbial communities from Elizabeth Lake, Yosemite National Park, California, USA - 13020-23Y | ecosystem: Environmental > Aquatic > Freshwater > Lake ...
AGAAGGCGTGCAATGACTTGGTTGGAGATCAAGAATGGATGTAATGGGCCTCCCATATTGTCGCCGCGAGTTGTGTGCCTGTCTGCCTCCAGCATTCCAACCTGTTCTCCGTTGATGTCTTCTATGGAGCCGACTTTTGGGGTGATTGTTGATGTTGGATCTACTTGATATTGCACTTCCCTTCCATCGTCTGTTAGTTGCATTGCAATTGTATAATGACCACTTGCTGGAACCTTTTTAGGAAGTTTTGTGGCAAAGCCTGCCTTTTGAACTGCGTCAGCTTTATCAAGTTCAATTTGCTGTTCTGGCTTAAAACTAATTCCACCAATTGGCGCAATGCCTGCCAACGGCTTGGCAGTCTCCTGCGTCTTGGTCTTAAAGCCTTCCCAATCGACCTTGCCGTCCTCAGGTTCTTTAAGCTGTCCTTCTGCCTTTGCTTTTTCAGCCAAATACTCACGATACGGCTCTAGGATATTGGCTAGGTGATCAGATAAACGAGTCGCCGCTTTAAGAACATTTTCCTTTGTGTCAAAATTATCAACTTGAATTACTTTTGTTGGAAAACCAAACTCTCTTGCTCTAAACACAGACACATCGTGATTTCTGATAGTAATCTTGTGGTTTTCTCTATCTGTTTCATAGGTGTTTTCTAGCGTTTCGCCTTCTCCTGTTGGAATAGAGATATGAATATATTTGCTTCCTGTGGAGGCACCATGTTCATCATACCTTGCTCCTAAATTATCAAAAGCACCACTGAAATAATCTAGGACTAAACCAAAAGTAGAATCTTTTTCAATATGGAAATCGTAATTTTCTTCTGAAGGATCAGGCAATGAATAAACGAAAGATTTTAGTTTTTCTTTGAAAGCGTTTATTCCACCATCATGGATTGAGGCATCGTATTTCTCATTATTATCATCGCTCTTCGGCATGAACCTTATGTCGTTGCTCTGCTGGTTAAACCGCTGTGAGAGTGGGATCAGATTGCCTTGGTCGTCGTAGGTTGCAGGGTCTGATAGTTTTATCTGCGACGATTCAAATGGACGATATGTGTCGTGTGAATAATCATCCTCAACATCAATTCCTTTGACTTCTTCAATCGGCTTTCCTGCAACTGATTGTTCATTAAAAAATTCTTTTCCAGCTTCAATCGTGTCTTTATGAATTAGCCCATCATAACCTCTTTGTTTAAGTGCTTTTATGAACCATTGATTATCTGCTAATGCATAAGTATCTAATTCAATTCCTTGAAGAATATTGTCAATTTTTTCTGGCAGATCAGCATCGTCATTATCAATTAATTCTTGTATTGCTTCACGCACATCACCAAAATGCCTTAAACGAAACATACCTTCATTATCAGAAGCCTGTATGTCACTTTCAAATTGAGTGGATTTTTCAAGTTTCTGTAACCTTACAAATAATTTTTTTAAGTCTTCAATTGTAAAAGTAGTATTTGGGTCTTCTTCTGTATTTGGTCGGAAATCATAATTTGTATAATTTTCAATAATTTCACCAAGATTTACTTTTGTTCCGTATTCACGCAAATCCAAAGGGTTTTTTAGGTTTAGATATACCTTCTTTACACTTCCTGTTTCTGAAGGTTTTATTCCTCCAAACATGTCTCTATCATGGGTGTAAAGTTTAGCAACCTCTGGTACATCAGTAAACGAAAGCGTTGCACGACCTCCTTGTGTTTGCATTACTCTACTCTCGTTTAGTTTTTTTCTAATTCCACGATAGAGAGGATATGCAATTGGGAATCCCATTTCTTTTGCTTTTTCATCCACCAGCCTCTGCGCCTCCTCCATATCGCCAGACTCAATAGCCTTGGCGTGTGCCTCGTCTAGCTTGGATGCAGGCATGAAGGAGATGCCGCTTTTTCCTTCATAATCAACCATGTCGCTGTGCAGGACTCCGCGAAGGGTGTCCACCTTTTCAGCTTCTGTTTTAGGTTCGCGTAATTGTCCAGCGGCTTTTGCTACTTTGAATGCCTCTCTGCGACTAACAAATTTTTTCGATCCATCTGGAAAAACTATTTCAAAACCATAACGCCATCCCTCTCTTTCAATTCTGTTGAATTTCCTGTTTTCTGCGCCTTCGATGTCAGAAAGAGGGAATGGCATAATCTCTTCGTGAGATTTTCCTGTTTCATATACAAGTTCGTTTCTAGGGTGTCCTGTTTCAAATGCCGCCGCGCTTACTTTTGTTCCTTCAGCATAACCAGATTTAAGAGTGTCTTCTTTAATTGTAGGTGGGAGTTCATTTGGTGTTACATCAGCCCAAACAAATTGCGGTTTGGATAATGCATCAAAATCATAAATCCTTCCATTGTCGGAATTCACAAAACGAACATTCCCGCCTAAATAATCTTTGCTAATATCAATAGCTAAAAGAGCTTCCATTGGTGCTACTACTTCCTTTGCTCCAACTGCCTTAATTCTGTCCCAACTATCAATTTTTGGAATAATTGTTGTTTTTGCCCCATTGATAGACTCAACTTTTTTTAGTTCAGGAGCATAAAGATAACCAGAATCAACTGCAAAAAGATTGGTGCATTCTTTGAGCCTTGGAAGCACAACACTATTAGAATAATCAGCAAGGATTCTCCCTGCCTTTTCCAGTTTTGGAAGTGTAAGCTCTTTAAGATAGATCTCTCCACGGCGTGTAAAGTCTATGTCTCTGCATTCTTCTAGGTTAGGAGCATTTATACTTTTAACATTGCCCGCCATTAGGTCAGCGCAATTTTTTAGTTGCGGCAGATTAAGATTATATCTGTATTTATTAACAAGAATATCTCCAGAAGTTTCAAGTGAGCGTATGTCAATATCACCTTCAACTCGCTTGAAATTCAGGAATCCAGATTTCTTGAGTTTCGGCAATGATACAGATCCAAATGATGCGGCATCAATGTTTCCGCATTCTTCAAGATTTGGCAGATCAACAACCCCTCCTCCAATCGGAGGAAGACCTTGAGGAAAGTTAATATCTCCTTTAATAACCCTATATTTGTCCCGTTCTTTGTCCCTGAAAGAGTAATCATACGATGTCTTTAAGACACCTGTCTTTTCATCGAAAATATCTGCTTGCGTAGGGGCATGATCCCTAAATGGAGCAATATATTCCTGATCAAAATCTCCGCGAGCCATTCGCGCCCGTGGAGGAATAAAGATTCCTAGCTGATTGTAGTATTTGTAAGCCTCTTCAGGAACCTTTCCAGTTTCCATAACCTGAACTGCCATTTTCCTAAAATCTCTGTCATACAGGTAGCTTTCTCCTCCAGTCGGGCCTTCTCCGCTCCTGATAAACTCCTCTGCCTTCTTGTCATATTCAGGCTTGGTAATATTTTGTGAATCGCCGCGACCTCGCACCTCTGCAATCTGACCATTGTCGGTGCGGATTGCTACCTGTGGCTCACCCTGATCAAAATATAGGTAGAAGTCACCACCAGAGAGGTGGCTGTTTGCAGTTCCTACGCTTCCACCAGTACACCATTTGGTTCCAGCGCAATCTGCGTTCAGCGTCTCTGCGTCACCCATGTCGCTTGACTGGTCGTATTTCTTCCACCCTGTGAAGACTCCGCGCTTCTTTACGCGAGCTTGGATGACATCAAATACGCCCTTTGTATAGGCTTCCTTTGAGGACATCCCTTGGCGCATATAGTCAGCAATCTTGGAAGCGGTTGCTCCTGAAACCTCGTTAGGAACAGCCTCGTTTCCGTTGGAGATGTTCTGGATGAGGGGAACCATCTCGCCGCTTTCGTTGTAGCCAGCATTCACCCTGAACTTGGCGGAGGTGTTGAGGATTGCGGCTACTTCGGCTGGGGTGTAGGAGCCTCTAAACGCCTGATTGCGAAGATTCTCATATGTGTCACCATTTAGCTTTTCTAACTCCGCTTGCTTTTCTTCCCATAGCCCAATATCACCACTTGCAAAAGCATCATTTATTTCATTGATTTTCTTTTGTAAATCCGTCTGATTTGACTCCTTCATCTCCCAAAGTAAATAATTCGCGCTCTTTGCAAGCGCATTAACCCTGAATTGCGTGATCTCGTCTACGCGATCTTGATTAAATGAGTTGTCAAATTCTTGCTGGCTCATGTTGCGGATGCGAAGCCAGTCTGGTGGAAAATCTGCCGCCTGTGCAGGCGTAGCGTTGCGAACCACTTTCTGGTAGTAGTTCTTGATCTTCTCTGGGTCGATTTTGGGAAATAATTCACCTTTTGGTGGTGCGCCTCCATAAACATACGCTCCATACTTTTCACCAACATAATTATGAATAAACGCATCCAGTGCCGCCATCGTTGCAGGCTTGGCCTTAATTCCGCTGTTCTCTAGCTCGCGGTCAAAGAACTCAAGGTGCTGCTTGGTTCCCTCCTCGCGGATCTCCATGCTAGCAGGCATGAAGAACAGCCCAGAACCACCAACTTTCCTAGACGCTTCCATGTAATCATATTGTGATCCAGCAATCGGGTTGTACGAGGTATCTTGATTTTCCATTTCCTCTCGCGCCGCCATGATGCGGTTCACATAATCATCCTTTGTTTCGCCATCGCGCTGTGGAGATACATACCTAACACCAAACGGTTTTTCCTCCTTGCTGTGCGCGGCGGTAATGCCAAGGTCGATAGCTGACGGCCTGCGTTCTTCCTCAACACGGGGAGCTGTCTCACCTTCTTCTGGACGCTCTTCGTAAGGCAAGCCGGATTCCGGCATGGCATTGATCTTTGCCTTGTAATAATCGACTGGTATATTCTGAGCGTTGCTTTTTTGGAGTGAAGACACATGGTCTGCTCTCATCGACATAATCGTGCGATCAAGGTCAGCTTGTTTTCCTTTGAGATAAAAGCGGTTTTGATTCTTAAACTCAGTATCCTTGTCTTTTAGATTCAAGAAGTTGTTAAAGATGTCGCGTTTGAGTTTTGCTTTAGTTTCATCAGCATCCAGTCCTTCCCATCCCTCTCGTCCGGCCTGCCAGTTTGCAAGGTACTTGGTAACAAAGTCATTAAAAAACTCTGACTTGCTTCCGTTCCACATATCAAGAATATGTGGGAACTCAGCACCCCATGCGTGGATCTTATTAAAGAGGCGAGTGGCAGAAATGACTGTTACGTTGAAATTCCCGTCCTTCGTAAAGTGCATTCCAATCGGAACCACATCATACTGCTTCATCATCAGCGACTTTCTCTTCCCTTTCTTGCCGGAGGTTGGCGAATACTCTGCAAGCCAGCGTTGGCCTTCTCCAGATGCCAGCGTCTCGTTCATCGACAAGATTACATCCTTGATTGCCTTGGGAACAACATTCTCCGGCAGGTTCTTGATGTTTTGGATCTGATCGGGCGTGAATGTTCCGCGCCATGTAATTCCCTCTTCAGGAATTTCCCCAGTAATCCCAAGTGCGTTGAGTATCAAGTCCCTGCGAGCCTTTTGATTCTTTTTGATTTGCGAATCAGATAGCATGATCGGGCTTTCACCATCAGGCTGCATGGCAACCTCGCGGGTGACAGTTATAGATCCACCTTCAGGTATCTGGACATTATTAACTTCGTCTGGGATCTGTCCGTACCCTTTTGTTTGTACTGGCCTGCCAGTCGACGGATCTACCTTCCAGCTACCTTCGGCGGCTGATGGATTGGCAACAGAAACCTTGGAAACAACTTCGCCCTTCGCATTTCGTATCGTCGCGTATACCTGAGTCTGATACATCCCGCTATTAACTCCGTACTTTTTAAGAAGACCCTTGTTCTTCTTCATGTCTTTCTGAGAAATCTCAATAGTTGGCTGAGAATCGATTACAGGAGCGATATGACCATTGTAGTCATTGACCGCTTGGATCGATTTTTGGGTAGCCGCCTGAATTTCAGGAGTAAACTCAATGCCAAGTACAGGCGATGGCTTCATTGGGTTAGGGCCACCAACGCCAAGTACGGCATTAACGGCTCTGCCTAGCATATTATTAGAATTGCTTGTCCTAGCCCACCGCATCAAAGCAGTTTCTCCACCATTGAGAACCATTGAGTGGAGCGAATTACCAGCCATTTCAGCGATGTACTCTTCCCTCATGTACGGAATCACTTCCTTGTCAATCATTCGGTTGTTTGCCTCATCCCACATTCCTTGAGAAGAAAGCCAAGCCTTCTTTTTCTCGTCGGTACGGCCTCGCAAATAGTTATTCCACATGAGATCTTTCAGGAACTCATTGGATACCATACCCGTGTCTTGGGACGCTATTGTTCCATCATCGTGATAAATGTTGGTCGAGAAAAGCGCGGAAAGCAGTTCCGAATTAGTTTTTTGGAACTCTTCTGTGCGTCCGTACAAATGACCGCCTTCATGGGTCAATGCATCGTAAATTGTAGACCCGTAAATCCCTGCACGCCGCTTGGCGTTGTCCATATTGATGATTCCAGTAGTTTTGCTCGGATCAAACATGATCGGGTCATTTTTCAATGCGTCTGCAAGGTCTGTTCCTGCACGCAATTCAATTCCTCCGGCTGAAGTGACGACGAAGCCGTCCTGAGATGCAATCATCTCCAGCTTTGCCATGCCCTGCGGAGTGCTTGCCAATTCCTTATTTTGATCTATTAGCCTTTGCAGGATCTGGTCTTTTGTAAGAACTTCCAAACCGACATTGCTTTGTCCAGCAAGCAGAGGCCCATTAAGCCCCCTATGGATATTGGAAAACAGCAAATCCTGCTGTCTTCCGTACTCTCTCATGGTCTCGGAATTGGCACTCATGAACTGAGTCAACTTGTCGTCAGCTTGCTGGTAGTCTTCTTGAGCTTTCTTGATATCTTCTGGCTTCGACTTTGGATTTACCACCAGCGTGCGTAGATCCTCGTACTTTTGCGCCACGATACCGCGCTGATTGTTCACCACATTCCTGTAGTCGCGGATGTCGTTCATGTTGCGCTTCGTTTCATCAGAAGCGTCCTTCTTTGCGTAATAAATCGAAGCATTTTCCTGCCGGATTCTGTTTTCTCTGGCGGTTGGAGATTCATGGATTGCAGACGAGATGATGTGAGGAATCATCATCATAGCCATGCCATTTGCGACCTCGGATGGCATATCCTCATGCGGCGTGCTTTCAATAATTCCCATCGCTGCGGCAAGCGTTCCCGCTTCAATACCTCCGTAAGCCATCGGAACAAGGTTTTGGGCAAACCAATTCGCTACTGGAGAGCTAATCTTGCCTATTTTACCTCCAAACAAATTTTGAGTTGCCTTTGTTGATGTTGGAAGGTTTCCGGCGATTTGAAAAACATTCCCACCAGTCCCACGAAGCCCTTGTTGGACTTTGCCAAGGTCTGCAAGAACTCCGGCAGTACTTCCAATTCCCCTAAGTGCGCCATATCCGGCAAGCTCTCCGGCGGCTCCATATTCAACTCCCTTGAGAAATCCGGCTGCCATTCCAAGCGGCCCTTCATTGCGGTTCCCATACGCCCCAATAGCTCCTGTAGTAAACGGTATAGCCGTACCCAATGCTCCAGTAGTAGCATATTTTTTAAGAGCATCGGCTGCTGCATTGGCATTTTGGCTTATTCCATTAGCCCAAAGGTATGGTTTAGGAACACCCCACGGGCCAAGTTTGATTTCAGTACCATTTCCCCTCTCAAGACGCTCTGCCTCAATCTTATCCTGCAAATCTTTGTGCAGGAGATTAGAATTGTACTTATCCTCTCGCATCTGTTCTTTTGTGCGAGGTGGTGCATTTTCTTTGGGAGCGGCGGTAATGTTTCCCCTTTCATCAACCAAAAATGTTCCTCCTTCCCTTGCTGTCTGAGCAATATCTGTCATTGCCATAGCCTGCGGTAGCAGAGACTCTAGCTCGTTAAGTCTTGCCGCCTCTCGGAAACCTTTTCCAGCAATATTTAATGCCTCCATAGCGGGGCCGAAAACATTTGCTTCAGGGATAAACAATTGAGCGGCTGTAGCCACATCTTCCTTTTCTTTTGGAAGCTGAGATGCCCACTTTTGAAGCGTTGCAGATCCCCAATTCTGCGAGTCTTTCATCCATTGTTGAGTAGCTTGACCCTCTGTAAGTGTAGGATCTTTAAGCATCCGCTCTTTAACGCTGGGTACAAGATAACTTGCAAGTAACGGTCTTAAAAGCTGTGCGTAGCTTTGCTGGCCTCCATCTTCCGTAGGTGCTTCACCAGCATAGTAAAGTATCTTTCCAATGTTGCTTGGAGCTTTAGCATTTACCCGCGCTCTATCTGCATCAATGTCGTTACGGGTCATGAAATTGACCAACTTCTCGGCCTTTGATTTAGGATTCCATGAAATAAGTCCACTTTCATCAATTGCCAGACCAAGATTATCGGCAAGTTCTATGCCGCCTTCTTGAGCCTTACGCGCCATTTGATATACTTCCAGAGGCACTCCTCCAATAGAACCACCAACACTATAAATATCTTTCCCAACTTCCTTTAGTTTTTCCGTTTCTGTTGGTTTTGCTTGCTTATATTTAGGTTCTTCAGGCATCCCCTTGCCAGTAATGTAATCCAAAAATTCGGCATTCTTTGACCATTCTGCGTATTTTTTTAAATAATCTTCCTGTGCTTTCTCATCTTCCAAAGACTGGTAGTACACGCTCTTTTCGCCTTCTTTAGGCGGTTGTGGTTTTGGCGGTACTGGCCTCCCCTCTCGCTGTGCAGCATAAGCCTGCATTGCCCATTGCGTGTATTGAGAATCGTAGCTATCACTAGGAGCAAACATACCCTGCTTTGTGCCTGCTTCGCCCATTCCCAATGCAGTTGAAGGAATTCCTGTAAGAAATGAAAGAGGGGCAGCGGCATCGGCAACATCCTTTGCCGTAGTTCCTACCCCTGAGTATGCCTTGCCAAAAAAGTTAGCCAATCCAGTAGCTGCATTAACAAACGGATGCCTATCTGTATTTTGCGGACTATTGTAGTAGTCCATCATCGCCAAGCTCTGCTTAACACCAAATTTCAGCTTTGGGTTGGCTTTATGTAGTTCGTAAATAGCTTTCCCGTCCGTAGTATTATTAATGTAATCCTGAATCATATAATCAGGATTTTCAGGATCAAACTTTGACGCTTGTGCAATTAGCGAATTATCTTCTTGCGGCTGCTTTTGTTTGCTAACCGATGTTTTGTTTTGAGCTATTTGTTGATCTGGAGGAAGAAAACTTTCACCAGTTACAGATGCCTTGTTTTCAGCAATCTGATCTTCAGGACTTTTGTATACTTGCTGAGTTTCAGCCTTTTGCTCTGTATTCTCTGTTTTGGATGGCGTTAAAACAGATTCCTTGTTCCTTTTGATTTGTTCGTCAGGAGGGAGCAGTACATCAGAGTCTGTGTTAGTTTGTGCCGCCATCTGGTGCTATGAAAATTGGCTGTTGAGGAGTTTCGTGATATATCAGTCGTCCAGACCATCCAGCAGGATAGCGAACGCCATTAATGACTTCTCCGTATTGCTTTAAGTCATCGAAATTGGCAGGAATGCCAGTTTTTGCAATATCCAAATCCTTTAATAACTGCATATGACGCTGGGTGGCCTTTTTATATGCTTCAACGTCTTTCGGTTGCTTGTTTTTTCTATTGCCCCACGCATCATTCATTTCCTTCTCTGTTTGAGATATTTCTTTTTCAACATCTCCCTGCAAGCGAAGAATTGGATACTTGTGAGCGCGATTGTCTTCAGTAATATTTTGGCTTTCCAATCGGTCAATCATGCGGTTTTTGCTAGCTACCAAAGTATTAAGCCCCTCATGCTCCATATTAAGAACCTTGGTCATGGATTCAGCCATTTCTTTTCTTTCTTCAGGAGTAAGAAGATTTGTCGATGATGCCGGAACATTCTTAAAAGCCAGAGTTTGCAATTTATTCCAAAGCGGCCTGTTGTTGGTAAGCATTTCGTACTGATTGTGCGTAGGAACATTACCAGTAGCAAATCGCACATATTGATCCATTAAGCTCTGATCAAGTTGTGACCTATTGCCATAGTTTTCTCCCATTTCAACAAGTGTTGTCAGATCGCCAAAGAATTTCTCCATAGTAGGCTTTATCTTATCCTTGGCCTGTTTAACCGCGGTATCTTGGTTAAATTTATCAACCGATTGATTGAAAGAATCAATCTCCTTAAACTCCTGACGCTGCTTTAGTCTTTGCTCACCAAGATCACCAAACATTGAAGCCTTTTTTACATCGGCAGCAGTAGGCCATTTTACTTCAGTCATGCCATTTCCAACTCCAGTAAGGACTGGAAGTTCAATATCTTTCATGCCGCGAGCTTTTGAATATTCAAGAATAGCTTGGGCTGTTTGATCAGGAATTCCTTTATAGTTTTTATGAAGCTCTTTTTCGTATTCAGGTATTACTGGTGCTTTTTGACTAGCAAGTGCCTGATTACCATCCATGATTCCCAACACCCTCTCCAATGTTGCTGATTCTTGGTTATTCATCCCCCCTAGATTGGACAATGAATTGAAATATTGTTTGGGATTACGCAGTAACGAAGGCTGTGTAGGAGTAGCAGAAACAGATGCTCCAGCACCAAGTCCAGCACCAAATCCATTCTGGTTAGCCCAATCTACATTAGAAAGTTGTTTAAGTGCTTGTTGATTGTTGAAAATTGTAGGTGCTTCCGTTGTTGGGACTGGGCTAGTAATGTCGCCAAGTGGGTTTTTAGGAGCCGGAAGAACATCTTTTGGAGGTTCTGATCCAGTACCAAAGTCTGTGCCTCCCATTTCTTCAATTTCTTTATCTGTGGGTAATTTCCCAAAATCAGCATCTGTTTTAATTTCCTCACGATTGTACTTGTCAGAAATTGTACTTGCAGGAGTTGGAGGGGTAGAATCTTTATATTCTCCAAAAGAAGGAAGCTGTAGGTTTGTAAATCCCTTAGCACCAGCATCTATCATGTGTTGCTTGAAATTTTCCATTTCTTGATTGTGCCTGCGCGTTTCTTCCAACCGCAAATTTGCCAATTCATTAGACTCTGCTGATTTTATGCCAGCAATTTTTTCCTGACTAGCCCTCTCCTCACGCTTTAGCTGAATCTCTTGATCCTTTTCTGCCTGCTTTTGTTTATTCAGATAGATTGCCTGAATCCCTTGCGAAATTCCCTGTGCGGCCTGAGAAATACCAGACCCAATTCCTTCGCTAACTATCTCAGGGCGTGCTGATGGAACACTCCATCCGGCAAGGGGAGAAATTTTAATTGGAGATGATTGACCTCCGGCAAACGACAAGGGCTTTAACCCCGAAAGCTGATACCCTTGGGCTAAGTCAGGGGTAGGAACTTGGATATTAAAGCCTTGAGTTTCTAGTGCCATAAAATTTTAACTTCCACCAAGGTTGATACCTTGAACTGATGGTGACGCAAACATATTTGTGGAAGCTCCTGTAGTATTGACGACAGGGGCGGTAGCAGATGCTCCAGCACCAACTTGCTTGGGAGAAGCTATTCCCGCGCCTCCGGCCTGTCCAATATTACCCAAAGAAGCTCCTTTGGCGGTAGCAGGATTAAAAGCCCCGCCAATGGCCGTAGTCGCTGAACTTGCATACGGGGTGGTTGATGTTACAGAAGCGTCTTTTGTAACCTGCTGTTGATTCGATGCAGAGATTTGTTGTTTTGCCGTATCAGTACCCTTTTGAGCCTGCGTGTTGGCATTTGTGATTGCGGTATTGTATGCCGCATCTTCTTGGGATTTCTTTTGGGCAGCAGCGGCGGCAGCAGCAGCAGCAGCTTGTTGTTGCATTATAGCCAACAATCCACTCTGATCTGTTTGTTGTGGTTGTGACTGATAATAACCACCACCACCTGCTTTAGATCCGCCCATATTACCTACCTCCCAGCGTGCTAGCTTCTTGTTTATTGCCAATAATATTTGCCGCAGTAACCCCCGTGTTGCTAGTTGGAGTAATTTGAGCGGCTGTAGTTGCGGCAGGATTGTAAATCTTAGGGTTGGCGATTTGATTGTATGCAGTATTGGGCATATATCCAGAAGCAGATCCAAGGTTGGAGATTTTGTTCTGCTGTGCCTGTCCAAGATTGAAAGCACCTCCTGTAACATTTGCACCAGTTCCAGCCATTGCTGATTGATAAGCCTTCAACGCGGATGCGTCCTGAGCTTGCTGATATTGGTTTTGCAATCCAATTTGTTGTGCTGCTTGTTGCGCTCCTTGAGATCCGGCTGTATTTGCGGCTTGAACTTGCGAGTTGTAGATAGCGTCTTGCTGTGCCTTCAGAGCGGCGGCTTGTGCAGCGGCTTGTGCAGCCTGCTGCTGGGACAAAAATGCCATCAGAACAGCATTGGAATCGGCCTGTGGATCAGAGTACATACCCATACCACCTCCGCCTCCTTTTCCTCCACCCTTCCAATTGAATAATCCATGGTCAGCAGACCATCTTTGTTTTAAGAAGCTATTTCCGCCCATAATTTTAGTTGTTTTTCAGTTGTTGTTGTAGGTTAAAAATTTAGTAGTTGTACCCATACAATCTTTCCATCTGATCGGGCTGGTAATTAACACCTTTCGCTTGCGGGTAATACGAAGATCCATCCCTGCTATATCCATAAGCGTAGGGAGCGGCTTGTTGTGCATCTGTGACAGAATTATATCCACTAGATGCATTGGGGGTTGCTCCCTTATATGCACCAGCGGCAGAAGAAATACCTTGAGCAAAATTAGAAACACCTTGCGCCATTCCTTCTGTAACTTTTTCAGGGTGTGCGCTGTCAATCCTCCATGGATGCTGATAGGTAGCATCTTGGAATCCCCTGCCATCACGATTTCTAGGATCGATAGCATGAAGAGGTTGAATACTTACTTCGTTATTTGGATTGGCTCCACCCATGCGGCGTAAATTAATGATTTTAAGTGTTTATGGCAACATCTTTATTAATATCCCAAGTTCCGTTGGCATAGAACTTTATCTGGTCGCTCCTAAAGTGACGAATATGTCCTCCATTTCGCATTATTACAGCAAATAGATCATTTTGCCACCCGCTCTCTGCCTGAACATAGAATAAATAGCCATCTCCCGTAGGAGTAACTACATCAATTGGACTTTTGAATTCGTGTATCATGTTATTTGTTCCAAACTGGTTGAAATCCAAGGTCGGGGAATACCATGTCCTCGTATGGAGCCATGTGCGACATATTTGTAATGGTAGCCTTTAGTTTTGGGCAGTAAGCAGGCTGTCCAGCCGTGTGCCTATCAATGCAGTTTAGGCAGGTAGGAATATAGTCGGCATTCTTACTTTTATCGGACTTGTGACCCCAAGCTCCATTAGCAAACTCATACCTATCAAGATCAGGCAATATCCCGTGATCTTCTAGCCATGCATACACCTGATCATCAGTCCAGTCCCTAAGCAAATATAGGCTCATCGGAGACCCCTCGGCGTATCGGATGTCCTGAGTCATTGGTACATGGCCCTTAATAGGGTCTGTATCGCATTGTTTTGTTCCAATGAATACTCCATGCCAAGGCCAATTAAAATTTCCAGTAGGACGGCCTAAAAAGTCGATACCGCAAAGATACTTTTCATTCGCTACAGGACGCTCGGTTCCCAGAGACAGGACAATACATTTAGTTCCCCATTGCTGATATTTCAGGAGATCAAACCTCATCTTGCCCGTATTTACATCAGGGCCATCTGCTATTGCTACCCTCATTGGTGGGTACTCATGCATTTCAAGATCCCACAATTTAATCAGCTTGTCGCTATAGGCATACCTTTCGCGAAAGTACGGCTCCCTGAACTGGACTACAGGAAGGTGAATATTGCACGCAAACTTCAAAAAATGAAGTAGGGCAGTAGAGTCTTTGCCGCCGCTCCAAAGAACGGCTGACTTAGGCCACCTATTTATCCACTCTTTTGCTTTTTCCTTAGTTTCAGATATTAATTTTTGTGTGTATGTTTCATTCATTAAATAGCAACAGCCGCTGCAAGTGCAATGGCTCCAGCCGCTGCTCCTCCGGCGGCATACATTGATCCAGTAGCAGAATTTTTTGATTGTGCATCGTTGACGGCCCCTTGGTACATTGCTTGCTGGTAATTCTGCCAATTCTGATTGTTTGCATTAACTGCTTGAGATTCAGAACCCATCATTTGATTAATCCAGTCCATATTCGATTGTGCGTTGCCTTGCGCCCCTTGAATCGCTGAATTAATTATTTCCCTACCCAATTTTGCGCGTTGTGCTGCGGCAGACTCAAGCTGTTGTGCGCCAGCGGTAGGGTTGATGCCAGTAACTGGAGGTTGTCCGATTAATGCTTGCGCTTGAGCAATATTTTGTGCGCGAAGAGCCGATCCTTGCTGTGTTGCGGCATCATAAAAACCACTTTTTCCGATGGTGCTATCTTTTAACCCAGTACCAAGGTAATTCTCAAGACCCTTAGTCTTTGACCAGTTGTTAAGCTGATCAGACCACAAATAATTACCTGAAGAATCTTGGTTAACCATATTAAATTAGGCCAGTCTTATTCCCGTATTGATTCATGGTGTTCTGCCAATAATTTGGTGTCACATCCTGATATGACGCTTTATTTAGTTCAGACCTTGCGGCTGCGGCTTCTGGATTTTGCATCTGCTCTAGCTTCTGGCTGTTGTAGGCATTGATAGCGGCTACTTTGTTTGCTTGCTCTAGTTGACCAGATGGCCCGTATACATCGGGAGTATAAGCCTGCTGAGGGATCGAAGAAACCAATTTAAGCAGTTCGCTCTGATTTGTTAGTGCATTCTGACCAAGCTGTGACTGCATGGCAATTTGTGCCAGAGCCAAAGAATTATCTGGCTTAGAAATATAATTAGCAGGATTAGGAGATGATGAGCCGCCCATAATTAAGCCGGACTATAGATTTCTCTCTTTAACCTGACAAGACCTAATTTATTCATTGTTTCTTCAGGAAAATTCATCCTATGCGTGTCAGTTTCTAATGGCACACCTATGTAACTTAGCCTGCCGGAAAGCTGAGTGTGTGTTTTCCAGTCGTTCATTACTTGAATTACATCCCTCGGCCTAGTGAGAGCCGGATGAAAAGCAGGATAGATGGTAGGCAGATGAACATGATCCGAATATCCGAAGAGAGTGTCGTCGCGATAGTGTGCATATACATTTACATTGGGGTGTTCATTAATTTCATGATCAAATGACTTAGCAAATGTCTTGAGTTGGTGAAATTCTTGTGTGTTTGGTGGGATATATTTGTAATTTATTGATGATCGCATGATTAAGTTCCTATAGCTACCTGAATGCCATTTGCAAGCGAAGATTGATAATTCTGACCTTGTTGGGACACAACTTGATCCCTTGTTACGGAATTGCCACACAATACACATGGCAAGCAACCGCTAGATGTCCGATTATCAATTGGTATGCTTGAATACAAAGGTATAACACCATCATTCCCGTATGGGCTAATGAATAGGTTCGGGAAGTGATTAACCTGCTTACTTGCGTCTTGGATCGTAGGCATTTTTTAGCATGGGTTGGCTAGTCGGTATTGCTGGGCAGAGTTCGTTGCTTCTTGAGTTGCAAGGTTAGATGCCTGTTGGATTGCGTCATCGAGCGAGGTATAGCTTGTGAACGATGCTGTAGCGGTTGCCGACACAGCAGGCGTTGAGTTGTTGCAACGGAGAGTTATGGTTCGTGTTTGCGTGCTAGACCATGAGTTTATTGCATTGCCAGCAGATTCTTGTGGAGCCGGAGCGAGATCAACTTTCTCACTAACCCCGTCCTCGCCAACTACGCAATATTGTGTCTCGTTTGAGCTTGGCAATCCTACTGACTTTTCTGACCAGAGGTCTTGGAACATACGGATTGCATCAACACCCATAGCTCCACACCATTCAACTAAGAAGCTAAACGCCTTGTCCACATCGTATGTGTAAGTTGATTCACAGGAAGTTGAAGTAAGGCGAGAAACATTTTCAGTAGTTAGCCTGCGAGATTGTGTTTGTAAAATTCCAAGTTTTGCAATTTGCGAAGCGTATTGGCTGGTTTCAAACTGATAAGGCTCTGTTGCTGCTAGGATTCTGGTATTCAGGATGGGGCTATATGTTCCCTTTGTGCCTCGGTACGATACCTTCACATCGACCGTTCCAGCAATCTGAGAGCAATCCAACTCCCCATAAGCCAGTTGCTTCATATCCATTGAGTCGCCCAGCAAGGCGGTCTCAAACTGGCAGTAAATCCTATTAACAAGCTCGTCTGTAGTGCCGTCCTGATTGATTTGCAAGTATGTGTCATAACGCTCCGGCGAGAACGCCTCCCACATATGATTGAATGAACCATCGCTGGTGCTGGCATAGTCTACTGAGAATGCAAAGATGCGAGGCTGACCAGATATAATGTTTGAAGACCAGCAGACAGGCCGGATACCAGTCCAAACTCCAGCCCATGCAGGAACTTTTGTCTGATTCCATTCTGATGCCGGAGCATAATCCAAGACCATTGTAACGCTGTTCGTAGGCTCCAGATACGGGATGCTGTACAGCAGATAATTCTCAAACGATGCCGCGCATACGCTGCTGGCATCTGCCGCCATGAGCCTCTTTGCCTTAGCCATTTCAATATCCTTGTATAGAACCTGACTAGACAGATACGAGGATGAGGCCACATCGACGCTGACAAGACCTCCCTGAGAGTACCACCACATCATGCCAGCTTGGAATGCGATGCTGTTTCCAGCAATACATCCGATGGTAGGATATAAGGTAGATTGGAAGTTGGGAGTAACTCCCCATTGGGCGCGATCTAACACGCCGCTCGCTAAGCTGTATGTGGATTGATCAGTAAATACATAAAGTCGAGTGTCGTTGTTTTGACCGACATAATCGTGCATCGCAGTAACTGGCCTTGGGACGCTGAAGTCACCTCTTCCGGCTCCCTCGGTTCGTTCTTTCCAACTCAGCGGGTCTGCAAGGTCGGATGCGGCAATAATGTTGCCAGTCGCCACCCACAGGCGACTTCCTGAGTATGCCATCCAGTATCCGATGGGCATCTTTTCAGCGATCTGACCAGACTTGTCAGAGCCGTCCCAGTATCCGGCTTGATTTATACCATCTTGGACGATGACTAGGCGGTGGGAGGGGACAACGGTCGTCGTCGAGCTATTACCAAGTGATGCAGACTGCGTAGCAATAATGAAATTTACATTCTTTATATTCGGGTCGAGCGAAATATTGGAAAGCCTGTATTCATCCCAAGAACGCGGTTGAGTAAGCGGAAACGGCGCATAGTATACTTTTCCGTCAACACAGAAAACCGCATAAGTAATTTCAGAAACAGCAACGCCATTGCCATCTGGGTTATATACAGCGGCCTGCTGCGTAATCGCAACTCCCGCTTGGTTTGTTATTGTTTGAGCCGCTTGAAATTGCTTGTTTGCGTTAAATACTACACCGCCTTGGAAGTTTCCGGCAGGTAGCGATAATTTCATTTTAAACCCATTGCGGGTCTGAACCACTCCGCCCCTGCAAGTAATATTCTGACCGAATTTGTACTGGTCTTCAGGAAGCGTCCAAGGATTCCTAACGGAATTCATGCCATGCATCCACGATGCGGTGGCTTTTATCTGCCTGCCGGATGTGATGTTCGGACTTTTCATTACCAATAATAGACAGAATCTATAACAGGGTCAGTAGCGTCTCCGTATACCAGATTATTTACCTGAATATTCTCCATTGCGTGTCCAGCCATACTTTCGTTCTGGTTACGAAGGTATGCAATTGCCTTTGCCCAATACTTTTCGGACTGATCGGTGAAGTCCTTATCTTCAAGATCGACGGCGTGCAGTCCAGCCATAATCGCACGGGTATTTTCAATCGGAATGTAGTCGTAAACGCTGGTGATTGTGGGGTGGGCCATGCGGTAGATGATCCTAGCCCATGAACATTGCTGACCGATGCGAATCCGGCGGTATTTCGGGTTAACTTCGCTCGGATGGTACTGACCAATCAATGCCATGTCGTTGCTGCGACCATAATCGTAGGCGTAAAGGCTAACATAACCTTGAGTAATCGGCTTTTCGATGTGAAGGATTGCTTTTACCAGAGTTGGAGCGAGGATTGAATCAATAAAGAATGTGCTAGATACAGAATTTCCCGTGCTTTGATACGAAATTCTACCATCTGTAGATACCAAGTTGGTTGCTTGTGCTAGTGTTGGGTAAAGCTCAATGGTATTTGCATCAACAAAGCGTGCATAGTACAGCACGGGATTTGCCTGCGTGCTTGCTGTTAGGCTATTGGGCAGAACATCTCCAGTATTTGGCCTTACGCTTACTTGATCACCAGTATCAAAGATAGAATTAGGTGCTGCAATGCTAGTAGATGACTCCGGCGTAAAGCTGCGTATGATCTTCATGCTGAGTTGACCAACACCAAGTGATGGTATCGACCCATTCATGAATGTAACGGGTGTTCCATTGGAATTCGTAAGGTAGATATTGTTGCCGGAAATATGCACAAAGTAATTTGTGTTTGCAGCAAGCCCATATGGGAGGTTGCCAGTAGATGCAAACTGAACCACCTCGCCATTTGTGAGGTACTCGACTGAGCTAGGCGTTAAGAGTGCAGATCTATTGGTGCTATTGTCAGATGGAATGTATGCCTTTGCATATGCAGGAACGCGAATTGAAAAATATGATTGACCAACTCCAACAGCGGTTGGTTTAACCAAAGATCCGTTAAGGTATACATTGGCAGTTTTGCTGCTTATTTTTTGAAGCGTATAAGGGACATTGGGACTAAATCCAGTAGGTAGGAGATAGTCAGAGGCAAGGTAAATTGTATCACCTGTATTTACTCCATTGAAATCACCAGTCCAAACTCCGTTAAATCCGATGCTGAAAGCCCTAGATAGCGACACATAAAAGTCACCAGATGATGCGCCAGTAATAGTTACCTTCGAGTAATCCGAATTGAGGATTGTAAATGTTCCCGTGCTAGTGTTGAGGGGAGCCTCTGCCCTGTATGCAACTCCGGCCTGAAGCGGAGCAGGTAATGTTCCAGTAGAAGAAAACTCAATTTGCACACCAGTAGATGGTGTGATTTCCACATTTGGAGGGGATGTGTACCCTGTGCCTTCGGTGACGATTGTTATTGCGGTCACAGCACCATTGCTGGCTTTAGCTGTGGCAGTAGCACCAGATCCTCCGCCACCAGTAATTCTTACGATTGGATCGTAAGCATAATTAACTCCGCTTCCGCCGGAGGGGACTGTGATATAAGAAACAAAAGATGTCTGTAGCTTTGCAACAGCCCGTGCGCCATTTGCAGAAGTTCCAGATACAGCTACGCAAGATACATTTGTTGCACTTGCTGTTACTGCGTTTGTAAGGGTTATTGTGAGTCCTACTACCGCAGAAATCTTTGTTCCATCAGGAATATTATCTCCAAAGATGCTTTGTCCCGCTGCCAATCCGTTGGATGAACTGACAACAATGTCCGCGCTTCCAGAAGTCATGGTAGCCGTGAAGTAAATATTTGCTTGCGGAGGTGAAATTGTAATCGTAGGGGCCGTAATATACCCTTGACCAGCTTGTGTAATAACGATTGACCCAAGGGCGTATGTTTGTGAACCAGAAGCATCTGGAATCATCACCGCATACCCTTCTGTATTAGAAGTTATTTGCGAAGTTCCTGTGGGAGGGGTTGGAGGTGCAGAAAAAGTAACGATAGGGGCGTTAGTATAGCCCTTTCCTCCAGTAATCACTTGTACGCTTGTGACTCCGCCGACAACTACTGCCGTTGCGGTTGCTCCAGAACCCGTAGGAGTCTGAATGTTTAATCCAGCGGCTGTAATTTGACTGGTAGTACCTGTGCTGGCAACGGCAGGGATGAGTTTAACGAGTGCGCTAGTTCCGATAAGTCCAGCGGTAATGGTAATCGGGTTTACAAGAACGCTTGCAGATGATGCCGCAGAATCAGCAGCATTCGTGTGCAAAGAGATCGTAGTTGTGTCAATGACATTGACAAAATAGTTCTGACCAGCAAGCAGGGGAGGAGGAAGCGTTCCACCAGAGGTATACGCCTGAACGGAATCGTTTTGATTGTAGTAGTGAGGAACTGAAAACTTAAATGTGGTTTCAGGTGAGATTGGCTTACGAAGATCAACATTGAACTGACCGCTATTGCCAGAAAGAAAGATAGGATTGATGTTGTTTTGAGCGTCAGAGAATGATCCGAATACTTGCAGGTTCTGATTGTCCAGATTTTGCGTAAAGTATGTCGTGTTTTCTACTAGAGGCGAAGGCAATGATCCTGAAAAAGATCCTCCTGTTGCCGCAGAAAAAGTAATTTCATTTGGAGAATCCAGAGATATTGACGGGACTCCATTTACAAGGTTGATGCTAGTAAGTAGAGATGTATTTCTTGAATCCGTAAGCACAACACCATTGGTGGTAGAACCGACAATACTTTGAAGCGATACAGGGTTGTTTTTAGACTTTGCATCCAAAGAGTTTTCGTAAAGCTGGATCGTATAGCTGTCATCTACGCCAATGTAATAGGTTTTACTTGCTATCAGAACGCTAGGAAGGGTTCCACTTGCAAGGCTCAGGATAGCGGACTGACCAGATGCCAGTTGATGTACCGTTTGAGATATGAATTTTGTGATGGGTGATACTGAAACGCTGCGAGTTTGGATTGTAACTCCATCAGGCTCAATTGTTCCATATGGAAAATCAGATTGGGCGTGTACAGGTACAAGCAATCCATCAACTTTTGTTCCATCGGGCAATTGTGTGCGAAGTTCGCGATTGTTGCTGTCAGTTCCTATCACTCGGATCTGAATTCCGGCATCCGCTTGGTGTTCTGCGACCGCCACAAGCTGAGAGGGCTGGCGGATATCCATGATCGTGCTGACAAATCCCCTATCATCCCATGCCCATGAAACGGGATTATACATCCCTCCCTTGTTGACATTGTATTGGAACAGCCGTCCCCTGAAATAGGTGGGAGATCCGTCAATATTAATGGCGAGAGGAACTTCAATCCCGCGAGGGAGCGTGATTGTCTGACCATCCCATCCCGTGCAGACATCTACCTCCTGATTAATATGGAAGTAATGCCCAGACTCCATAAGGGTCTGGACTGCCTCGGTCAGCTTACGAAATACCTTGGCCTGATCTGTGGTTGCAAGAATTTCAGAAGCCTCGTCAATGATCTCGCTGACGAACATTTAAGATGGGTTATTTTTGGCTTCCTTCTTTAGCCATGCTGTTTAGGAAATCCTCGTCGCTACCAGCACCGCCTTGTGAGCCACCAGCGGGAGCGGAAGGAGGCATCTCGGTAGGAGGCCCGCCTGCGCTTGCTCCAGTTTGCTGTGCAACGCTTTGAGCTAGGCTATCAACTCCAGATGCGAGTTGTGAAATAAGCTGATGAATTGCGTCAAAGGCAACTTTGGGCATGGAGATCATAACGGATCCATCATCCACGCCTTGCGGCATTGGAGGGGCCATGTCTCCGGCAGGAGCTTGTCCCATTCCTTGCATGGGAGCGTCAGGTTGTTCGGTAGGGGGCATAGTCTTGTCAGCCATAATATTAGTCGTTGGTTGTTTCGGACGCTGCTTTTAGACCCATGTCGATGGCATCCTCATCGTTAGGTTCCTCGGACTTTTCCTCGGCAGATTCTGTGGCTTCTCCGGCCTTGATCCCATGGATCTCAAGTTCAGTTGTATAGCGGGATACTTCTTTCCCGTTTACCATTACCTTTTCTTCGCGCTCCATTACTTTCTTGTAATGAATAACGGCGGTTCCATCCTTGGGAAGATCCTTCAGGGCATTCTTTTCGTGGAACCAGAGTGAAGGGTAGTGAATGTGCGTGTCGGCCTCGGCTTCAACTTTTTCAATGTGATCCGCGCCTTTCATTGAAAGGTCTTCTCCAAGATCGTGAAATCCTTCGGGTAAATTAATTTTTTCGTGTGCCATAAGTGTTTAAGTTGTAATTGCTATATTAAGATAGTGTCAAGGTTGATGATCTAACAATTCCATCTGATCCTTGATACTTAAATACAAGATTTGTATTGTTAAGCGTTTGAATAACAAGTTCTCCCTTTTGTACAGGTGATGCATTAGGGTTTACAAACTGACCAAATGCCCTAATAAAATAACACATAAGACCCTCACCTGAGTTGCGAGAAATACCCAATATAGATGCCGTGTTGTTTGGATCGCAAGGGACATTCCAAATTACTTGCCGATTCACTACCGACTTCGTGATCTTTCCATACAATGCATTGACAAGATTATCAATGAGGGATGGAACGCTCTCATGCGAGACGCTAGGATATGGTATATCTAGTCGGCAGGCAGATCCGTATGGGTTACCTACTGGAGGATTGTTTTGACCAAATGGTAAAGGATCGCAGGACATGATTAAATATAATGCACATCTAAAAGGCAATTATTTCCAGTTATAGGAGTAGTACTTGAATCTGGCAATGTGCCTGTAATTGCAAATGAAATTCCTGTAGAAAACTTTACTCCTGTTGGTGGCATAAAATTAGAGTTTCCACCAAAACCATTGTATCCACCTATAACAAATGATAATTTAACTGGAGTTGTTCCAACTACTACAGAGCTACTTACCGAATCATAAAATTTTAATGTATAAACTGTATTACCTGCCAACGCCCCCATCCCAAAATATACTCCCAAAAGAATTCCGGCACTTGATTTAACAGATGTGAGATTTAGTCCATCAGATGCAACTAAATGCAATACGCTAGAGTTTGCAGTATTAAGAGTAGGAGGTGCAAGGACTATCGGGCAGCTTGGATCATCCCAAATAACTTCCAAAAGGTCTCCAGAAGATGAAGATGAGGTGGAGGTAGCCAATGTCAGAATATTAGTTCCTGCATTCCAAGTCCCACCAAGTCCACTTGCTCCTGCGGCAAAAATAATAACATTCGTCGTCAAGTCAATGACAGCCAATAGTCTTGTAAAGTTAAAACCATAAGCAGTTACGGCTGTTGTAAAATTAAGAGTACCCGCCCCTGCTCCAGCAGGGGTGAAAGTAGGGTTTACGGAAGATGGGAGTATTGTTTTCATAGATTATCCAAAGATAAGGGCGTTTGTAATGGTTTGAGATAAAGCAGTTCCAGTAAGAGAGCCAGTCAAATTTACAGCATTAGTTGCATTAGTTGCATTTGTTGCATTTGTGGCATTAGTTGCGTTAGAAGCGTTTGTAGCATTAGTTGCAAGAGTCGCTGTAGCTGCGTTGCCAGTACAAGATCCAGAGGAACCCGTGACATTACCAGTAACATTTCCTGTTACGCTCCCAGTTATGTTTCCAGTAACATTGCCAGTAACATTGCCAGTAATGTTTCCTGTAAAAACTCCTGCAATAGAACCAGTTCCAGTAATGGTAGGATTGGTGATTGCAGGTGATGTTAGCGTTTTGTTGGTTAGAGTCTGTACTCCATTCAGGGTAACTTGGTTAGCCGGAATTGGTATAATGTTCAAGACCCTAATGATATAACAAAGAAGTCCCTCTCCCACCTCTCTTGGGTATCCAGTAATTGCAGCAGTATTATTAGGGTCGCATGGGATATTCCAAACAACCTTACCTTGATACACATCCTTTGTAATTGTTCCGTACAGGGCATTTACCAGATTATCTATCAAGCTGGGAACAGACTCATGTGATACGGAAGGATACGGCGTATCAGGGTTACAAACGCCATTATACGCACCGCCATATCCATAATCTGAGCCAGAGCATCCGCAAGACATATGGATGGATGCTAATGATTAATATTCATAATGCAAGTCACATCTTATGGTTCCGAAGTTGGTGAATAATGCCAAACAGCAGTTATACCCCTTCCCGTATCAATTCTAAATTTCTTGCGATGAAGTTTATTAAGTTTGATTAGTTTATTTACCCTTGAATGCATTGTGGTGATTGGCAATGACATTTTTTGAGCCATTACTTGCAGGTTTATCCATCCATCCGGCACTTCGTCTACATTTCCAGTAGAAAAACTTTCATTCATCATTTCTTGAAGCCAGTCGTTAGCAGATTTATTTGTTTTCATTTTTATAGCGGCAACCTCCACACCTCGCCGTGTTGCCTTTGTGTTATTTGTAGCGAGGATTGGTTCAGGGATTCACAATAGTGTCCCCAGATAAATGCTTGCGTCCATGCGAATGTGCTAGGTCGGTTCTTGGCATACTCCAAAGCCCCTCGCCTTGTTAGAGTTCCAATATTGTAGCCTGTTCCGCCGTGCTTTGTTTTAGCACTTGCTGTTGCTACTTTGTGGGTGTGTCCAAATACTATTTTTCTGCGTTTCCCATCGCAATAGGCCGAAGCCATGTCTCTAGCTGCCTGTTCATTGTAAATCGTACCATGGGTAAAACCAATATCAGCAATGTCTACAATCTGCTCAATACCTGTATATGGAACGAGGCGAGCTTTTAACTTTTGAGCAGTATCTTCAATGGACTGGATAATTTTATAAGCGCAGTAAGCAGTAACGCTGTTTTTAGAATAAGTTAGCTTCCACGCTCTGTCTTCATGGTTTCCACAAAGAATGTATGGATCTTTACATCCTGCCATAAGTTCTCGCAAGTGCGTTAATCCAGTATCAATGTCGGGTGTTACTTCGTCTCCATCGTTGCCTGATCCTAATCCATTACCCATGAGCGCAGTAAGGTCGATGAAATCTCCTAGATGAAGAATCGTATCCGGCGAAAATTTGTCTTTAAATTTTAAGACATGATCCCATGCTTCTTCATCAATATATTTTGCATGACTACACGATATTGCGAGTAGCCTTTTCCATTTGTGAATTATGTTTGCCATTAGTGGAATTCCTTTTCTTGTTCGTCATCTGGATCAAAATCGCCATCAACCCATTTCCCAACATGATTCTGAATAGCAAATTTATTTCCCTGCAAGATGTGGGTGTGTTGAGTATCGCCATCTTCGTCAACCCAATTAATAAATACTGCAAGGTTTGGAAAATGTTCTGTGATGATACCAATAGCTTTCTGGAGATTATTCCACTCGCATTCTGTTATTGTTTCTGGCCTCGGAGGAATCACAAGGTCTTGACATGCACGAAACACGCGAGGTCTTCAAGTCTTTTATTCCATCCTGCCAGAAATTTTTGATCGTATGGGTGTTTTTCGACAATTAACGAGTTTACTCGTTTTTGATCATTAATAAATGCAATTGGGTCATGGTTTGTCCTGTTCAGGATCAAATTCGCCTGCTTAACACCGCTTACAATTTTGCAATTGAACCAAACTTCTCCCAGAGGATACTTCATGTCTTCTACATGGAACCGATTCCAATTTCTCCAGTACAAATTAGTCGCTCCATCCATCGTGAGATTGCGTATGTCGTCAACACTAAGATTAAAAGGACTCTCTTTGAATTCTCTGAAGTCGCATCCCCACTTGGTGACCCCTCCGTCATCCCCTTCAACTTCCTCTGCAACGACGAACTTGTAGTCCCCGTAATGCCCCTTGGCAAAGACGCATTCGTGTTCAAATATGAACGGAAGGAACGACTTAAATCGTTGTGTCATGTGTCAGCAGATAGTCTTTGGGATCTCTGCGAAGCTCTGTGATATGAGTTTCTGAATCCGGCAATTCTTGGTTGGAATGTATATCTTGAGATTCGTCTAAATGCTGAAGGACGCTCATTCCCTTAAAGTCAACTACTGCTTGCCCTGTGATTAATGTTGTCGCAAGAGCAGCAAACGCCATCACGCAAAGGTTTGCTAATTCCATTATGTCTTTCGCTACTTCCGCATGGCTCATTATTAGGAATGCAGAAATAACAAAAACAAACAGGACACACGCACAGGCTAAAAGCCCATAAAGGGCTTTTTTTGACTCCGATGCCTTCTGGGATAACTTTGATGAGATTAACTGTTCTTTGTTCACAAAGCAAATCGCCAAGCTGTCTTGATCCCGATATACCCCACAACGCATAGGATGGAGACAATCGCAATTCCCCGCCAAAACCATAGTTCCTTTAAAGCCTTCTCTTGCTTGCTATGCCAGTATACAACATCATTCTGTGCCTTGTTTAGCTCCTTGGATTGCTGATCAACTTGTGCCTCGTAATTTGTAATCGCAGACTCAAGGTTGCTGAGTGCCTTTTGCCCCTCTTGCTTTACAAGCGGCTTTAATTTTTCAACCGAAGTGCGAACCGCTACAACAGAAGGAGCAGTATAGGAAACTTTCTCTTTATTGGACGCACATCCAATAAGAATTATAGATGCACATACAATAAGAAGTTTCTTCATTTGTTCCTGTTCTTGTGGTCTGCGTAGAGATCGTAGGCTAGCTTTGCAAATGATGCTAATCCGACCAAGATACCAATCACCATGCTGGCTACGCGAAGCTCAAGGTCAATCATTGGGTCAAGGCTGATAGCCGCCGCCGCAATAGGGGCAGTCATGCCTATTGCTCCGGTAGCGGCTGTATC
>Ga0136641_1000190_pt1 | contig 26400 bp, 18 predicted proteins | sample EliLak1302023Y_FD_115312 | JGI IMG/M metagenome (GOLD analysis project Ga0136641, IMG submission 115312) | Freshwater microbial communities from Elizabeth Lake, Yosemite National Park, California, USA - 13020-23Y | ecosystem: Environmental > Aquatic > Freshwater > Lake ...
CTGGCCGAAAAGCTGCGTGCCGGTGGCGCTGGTATCCCCGCCTTCTTTACCAAAACCGGCGTGGGCACGATGGTCGCTGAGGGCAAAGAATTGCGTGAGTTTGACGGTGAAACCTATGTCATGGAACGCGCTTTGATGCCCGATGTGTCGCTGGTCAAAGCGCACCGGGCCGATAAGTCGGGCAATTTGCAGTTCCGCCTGACGGCGCGCAACTTCAACCCCGCAGTTGCCATGGCCGGAAAAATTACCGTGGTGGAGGTAGAAGAGATCGTCGAGACCGGCGCCATCGCCCCGGACGATGTGCACCTAGCCGGTATTTACGTACACCGCTTGGTACTCAACGCCACGCCGGAAAAACGCATCGAAAAACGCACTATTACCGAAGCACCGCGCGACCACGCGGCGCAAACCGAAAAAGCAGGAGCCTGAGCATGAGCTGGACACAAGACCAAATGGCTGCGCGTGCAGCGCAAGAGCTCGAAGACGGTTTTTACGTGAACCTGGGCATCGGCATCCCGACGCTGGTGGCCAACTTTGTGCCCAGCGACAAGGAAGTCTGGCTGCAAAGCGAAAACGGCATGTTGGGCATTGGCCCCTTTCCCACGGAAGATGCGGTAGACGCCGACCTGATTAACGCCGGCAAGCAGACCGTGACCACCATCAAAGGCTCCAGTATTTTTGGCAGCCACGAAAGCTTTGCCATGATCCGCGGCGGCAAGATCAACCTGAGCATTTTGGGCGCTATGCAAGTGAGCGAGCACGGCGATTTGGCCAACTGGATGATTCCGGGCAAGATGGTCAAAGGCATGGGTGGCGCCATGGATTTGGTGGCCGGCGTCAAGCGCGTGATCGTGTTGATGGAGCATGTGGCCAAAAAGAAAGACGGCAGCGAAGACCTGAAAATTTTGCCCCAATGCACTTTGCCACTTACGGGCGTGGGTGTGGTCGACCGCATCATCACCGACCTCGCGGTTATGGACGTGACGCCGCAGGGTCTGAAAGTGGTGGAGTTGGCGCCTGGAGTGACCCGCGAATTGGTGCAGTCCAAGACCGGCGTGAAGCTGCACTAAGCCGCTTTTTTCTTTACATTTCTTTGACGGCGCGCAATGCGCCGCGCGCAGACGCGGCTTAGACTGACCGCAAGCGCGCTTTGCCGGAGCAAGGCATCCGGTCGTCACAGGTACTTATCGGCCTGCTGTTGTTCGCCGCAGTCACTTGGCTGCGGCTGGGCGCTGTACGCCAGTCGCCTGCCCGGCCTGACCAGCTAAGGCCTAATGCGCACCCGCAGCGTCTGCAGGCGCTTTGGCTGAAGGCACACCTTGCGGCGGCGGCTGCATCGGTTTGGCGAGCCAAATAATCGGTATCAGCAATAAGAAGATCAACGCTGAGGCGAGAAAAATATCGTCCGCCGCCATGGTGGCAGCCTGCTGGTCTATCAGCCTATTGATACTGGCCAGGCCTTGCTCCTGGCTCATGCCTGCGGCAGCAAAATTGCTGATTGCGCTGGTGGTGGCCTGACTGCTCCGGTTGATCATTTCGCTAAGTTCAGCGTGGTGCATCGCGGTGCGGTCCTGCCATAAAGTAATCGTGACCGAAGTACCGAAGGAGCCCCCCAAAATCCGCATAAAGTTCGATAGCCCTGAAGCAGAGGGCATTTGCGCTGGTGCAATGCCGTTGAGCGTTAGCGTGGACAGAGGAATAAAGAAAAACGCCACCGCAATGCCCTGGAGGATGGTGGGCATCATGATGGTCATGAAGTCCGCCTGGGTACTAAATTGCGAGCGCATCCACAGCACTACGGAGAACATGACAAAAGAGAAGGTGGCAAGTTTGCGCGGGTCAAATTTTTGAACGTTTTTGCCAACAATGGGTGAGAGCAATATGGCAAACAAGCCCACGGGCGCAAGCATCATGCCCGCCTGCGTCGAGGTGTAACCCATGAACTGCTGCAGCCACAAGGGAAATAACACCAGATTACCAATGAACAGGCTATAGGCAATGGCCAGGCAGATAGAGGCCCAGCGGAAGTTGCGCATCTTGAGCAGGCGCAAATCCACCACCGGGTGCTTGTCCGTCAATTCCCAGGCGATAAAAAACGCGCCGCAGATGGAGGCCACCAAACCCAGCACAATGATTTCGCTGGAGTGAAACCAATCGACTTCTTTGCCCCTGTCGAGCATGATTTGCAATGCACCCACGGCCAGCACCAAGAGTGTCAGGCCTACCGTGTCTATGGGGAGTTTTTGGCGCTGCGATTCACGTTTTTTGTAAATCGTCCAGGTGATAAACGCCGCCGCAATGCCAACGGGAATATTGATGTAAAAAATCCATCCCCAGTGCGCGTTGTCGGTTATCCAGCCGCCCAGCAAAGGGCCCATCACTGGCGCTACCAGCGTGGTCATTGCCCACATCGCCATGGCGATACCGGCCAGTGCGGGTGGGTAGCTCGACAGGAGCAAAGTTTGCGCCAGCGGCATCATGGGCCCGGCCACAAAGCCCTGAAATGCACGCATCGCAATCAGCGCAGGCATATTGGGCGCCAGGCCGCACAGCCAGGAGGCCAGTACAAACAGCAAGACGCTCAAGGTAAATAAACGCACCTGCCCAAAGCGCTGCGACAGCCAGCCGGTCAGCGGCACGGCAATCGCATTGGCGACGCCAAAGCTGGTGACCACCCAGGCACCCTGGTTAGGGCTGACGCCCAAATCGCCCGCGATCGCAGGCAGCGATACATTGGCGATGGACGAATCGAGCACATTCATGAACGTCGCCGCAGACAGCGCAATCGTTCCCCATATGCGGGCGCCGCCGCTCAGCGGTGCATGGGCAAGGTGCGGTGAGGCAGTAGCCATAACGCGCTCAAGACTTGCCGGCGGGCAGGGGTGCTGCTTTGCCCGCACCCATGTTGTTGGCAATCACACGCTGAATCTCCGCGGTGGCTTGGCCATCGAGCACCTCATACACATCGGTTTGCACCGACGAGGCGGCTTGCGCCCCATCGGCCAGCGATTTACCATCTTGCGATTTCACGTCCACCGTCACTTCCATCGACAAGCCTATGCGCAGCGGATGCGCGCTCACTTGCGCCGGGTCCAGCGCAATGCGCACGGGCACGCGTTGCACCACCTTGATCCAGTTGCCGGTGGCGTTTTGCGCTGGCAGCAGTGAAAAGGCGGCGCCCGTGCCCGCACCCAGACCGATCACGGTACCTTGGTATTCCACTTTTTTGCCATACACATCAGCCGTCAGCGTCGCGGGTTGGCCAATGCGGATGGTGCGTAACTGCACTTCTTTGAAATTGGCATCCACCCAAGGTGCGCCCAAGGCCACTACCGACATCAAAGGTGTGCCCGGTGCAATACGTTGGCCTAGTTGCACCGTGCGCTTGGCGATATATCCGTCTACCGGCGCAGGCAAAGTGGCGCGGTGCAGCGTCAGAAAAGCCTCGCGCACTTTGGCTGAAGCAGCGACCACACTGGGGTGGTTTTGCGCCAAGGTGTTATCGGTCAGGGTGCGTGCGCTTTGCAATTGCTCGCGGGCGGCCAGGCTGGCTGCTTTGGCCGAACCCAGCGCGTTGTGCGCTTGCGTTATCTGCGCTTGCACATGCGATATTTCTTCGGCGGACACCGCCCCAATTCCTAGCAGCGATTGGCGCCGTGCCAGGTCGTCATCCAAGCGGTTGATTTCGTTTTGCGCTTTAAGAATGTCGCTTTCGCGTACCGTGATTTGCGCTTCGAGTGTGGTGTTATTGGCATACAGGCTGCGTACTTGGCGCACTGCCTGGGCCAGGTTGGCCTCTGCCAGATCCAAGGCCATTTTGGCGTCGGCGGCATCGAGTTTCACCAGCGGCTGACCGGCTTTCACAAAGTCGGTGTCGTCGGCCAGTATGGCGGTGACGGTGCCTCCGATTTGGGGGGTGATTTGAATCACATTGCCTTGCACATAGGCGTTGTCGGTGGACTCCTGGTTACGCCCGGCATACCACTCATAGCCGCCATAGCTCAGCCCTGCGAGTACCACCAAGCCCACGATGGTTAAAGCTTTTTGTCGCCCACCACCCGTGGGTGGGGGGGCAGAGCTGCCTGCGTTTTGCGCACTAGGCGTTGCTGCATGCGGCCTTGCGCCTGGGCTGCCCGCCGCTGGCGCTGATGCCCCATTGGCAGCAATTCCAGCGCTTGCAGCATTGCTGGCTGCTTGCGTGCTGGCCGCTAGGTCGGTGTTGGCAGGCGTAGGGGTAGGCGTGTTGGCTTGGCTCATACAAAGTATCTTTAGAAAAATTAGGGGGTGGTGTGTGATGCAGCGCTTGCGGTGGTGGAGTCATTGGCCTTGCCATAGCCGCCGCCTAGTGCGCGTAAAAGTTGGGCTTGAACGTCCAGGGCGCGGGCTTGAAGTTCAATGGCCTGGCGCTGGTGCGGCACCACTGCGCTTTGCGCATTGATTACCGCTGAGCGCGTTAGCAGTCCCGCTGCGTAGCGCTGTTGCGCGATTTGCAATAAAGCCTGTGCATTGGCCTGGGCTAACTGTTGTTCATGCTGCTGCTTGGCAATGCCTTGCAGACTGCTCAATTGCTCGCTCACATCGCGCACCGCCTCCAAGACCAGGGTGTTATAGCTTTCGATAGCCGCGTCCAGCTCGGCGGATTTGCCATGTAAATTGGCGCGCAGTCTGCCGGTCTCAAACACCGGCAGACGCAGTGCCGGGCCCAGGCCCCATTGCTCGCTGCCCGCGTTCGTGATGTTGCTCCAGCCCACACTGTTCAAACCGGCAAATGCCGTCAGGTTGATATTCGGATAAAACAAAGTTTTGGCGTAGGCCATGTCCGCGCTGGCCGCTTCTACCCGCCAGCGCGCTGCCACGATATCGGGCCTGCGGCCCAATAAATCCATGGGGACCTTGCCCTGCACCGGGCTGGGGTGCAGCGCGCTCAGTGCACTGTCGGGCACTTCCAGGTCCAGACTGGCCTTGCCAGTCAGCGCGGCCAAGGCAATGCGCGACAGGGCGATTTGTTCACTCAGGGCTTCGATTTGTTGGCGGATTTCAGCCATGCTGGTGGTAACCGTAAGGAACTCCAATTCGCTGTCCAGACCTGCGTCTTTGCGCGCTTTGCCGATGGCATTGGCCTGCATGCGCTGCGCAAGATATTGCTGTTGCAGCGCGCGCTGCGCCTGCAGGCGCACCATGCCCAGGTAGGAGCGGGTCACTTGCGTGGACAGCAGCAAACGCGCTTGCTGCGCGTCGGCAATAGCCGCTTGCGTAGCGCCAATCGCGGTATCCAGCGCCGCGCGGTTTTTGCCAAACAGATCCCATTCATAAGACAGGTTTAACTGTAAATTGGCGGTTTGGTACACCCCTCCGGCCAAGGGCGGCGGGTACATGCCGACTGCGCTAAAGCGTTGTTGGGTAGCGTCCAGACTGGCAAGGGATTGCACTTTGTCATTGGCCCCCTGTGCCTCGGTAACTGCCTGGGCGCGTGCGATGCGGGCCTGCGCCGCCTTCAACGAGGGATGGCTTTCCAACGCCTGGCTCACCAGCGTGTCCAGGCGCGGGTCCTGGAAGCTGCGCCACCAATGCTGGTCGAAACTGCTTTCCTTGGCCGTCGCGCTGGCAGTATCGACCGGAGCAGGGTTTGCGCTAGCGGCCAGGGGCACGGCGCGCAAGCCCAGGCTTTCAGGCAGCAGGGCGCGTGCCGTGGGCACGATGCCCGAAAAATCAGCGCAGGCGCTCAGCCCTACGCTGGCACAGACCAAGGCCAGCGCTAGCAACAGCGCGCGCTGCAGGCTGGGCGTGGGCTTAGCCAAAGGCCTGGTCATCGATGCAGGCGCTGCGATGTAAGGGGTGAAGTGCGGATGTGTCATGGTCGGTTCAAGGGTGGTAGGCGTTGTCGTCCGGCTGCAGGGGCCCGGACTTGGCCTGCAAGGCCTGCCCATTGCTCAGCATTTTTTGTAAAAGTGTTTTTAAGGTGGCAAATTCTTCCGCGCTCATGCCCGCTAAGTGCTGGTTCAGCACCTCGCTGAGCACGCCGGGCAGGGTTTGGGCGGCATGTTGGCCGCTTTCGGTCAGGGCGATATGCACCAGGCGACGGTCACGCTCGGAGCGGCTGCGGCTGCACAAGCCCTTGGCCTCCAGTCGGTCCAACATACGGGTCATGGCACCTGCGTCCAACTGGCAATCCCGTGCCAGCTCCGCGGCGGTCGAGCTATGGCCTAGATACAACTTCATGATGGGCAGCCACTGGGCATTCGTAAGTGCGGACCCTGCCAATTCGGTCTCAATGCTGTGGGCCAAACTGAGCAAAATGCGCCGCATCATGTAGCCCACGCTGTCCTCAGGCTGGTAGTTATCGGCCTGATAAAAGGCGTGGCTAACCAAGGCGGGCGATGCGCTATCTGGGGTGACTGCTGCTGCGGACCTAGGGTTTTCCATGAGGGTCGATTCTATTCATTGCATAGGCAATGATTGACATGGCATGGAAATAAACCTTCGCAACCGGTAGGGACTTTGCGATTTTCGTAACGGGCGACAATCAGCCTTCGTGACCTAGAAAGCTCCTGTTTGTCCACTGCTGTAAGCCCTGACGCCTCACCCCCGAGCGCTCCACCGCCCCGCCTAGCCAGCGGGCTGGCGCTGGCGGTATTGGGCGCGGTAGCCTTTAGCGGCAAGGCCATCATCGTCAAACTGGCCTACCGCCACGGGGTCGATGCCATCACCCTGCTGATGCTGCGCATGGCCATGGCACTGCCATTTTTTGTGCTCATGGCCTGGTGGGCAGGAAGACCGCGCCGTGGCTTCAAACCCGAAGCGTTGCACTGGCGCGATCGCTTGGGGATCGTGTGGTTGGGCTTCACCGGTTATTACCTCGCCAGCTTTCTAGACTTTGCCGGCCTGGCCTATATCAGCGCCTCTTTCGAGCGCCTCATCCTGTATCTCAACCCCACCTTGGTGCTGCTGCTCGGGGCCCTGTGGTACCGCCGCGCCATCAGCGCTTACCAGTGGCTGGGCTTGGCCATCAGCTATGGCGGCGTTCTTTTGGTATTTGGCCATGAAGCGAATTTTTCGGGCGAGGGCGTGTGGCTGGGCTCGGCGCTAGTTTTTGGCAGCGCCGTCAGTTACGCGCTGTATTTGTCCTACAGCGGCGAAATGGTGCGCCGACTGGGCGCACTGCGCCTGGCGGGCTGGGCCAGCGCGGTCGCCTGTGTCTTGTGTGTTGCGCAGTTTCTGGTGTTACGGCCGCTTGCCGGTTTAGGGGACCTCGCGCCGCAGGTGTGGACCCTGTCGGTCATCAATGCGTCGGTGTGTACGGTGGTGCCAGTCGTTTTGGTGATGATGGGCATTGAGCGCTTGGGCGCCGGTCTGGCCGCGCAGGTGGGTATGGTCGGCCCCATGTCCACATTGATGATGGCGGGTATTTTTTTGGACGAGCCCTTGACCTCCTGGGTGCTGAGCGGTACGGTGCTGGTGGTGGCCGGAGTATTCGTTTGTACGCGCAGCCCGCGGGCCGCGCCTGCGGTCTAAGCGCATAGCATTGCACCATGCCGAGGCGCTCAAAAAGCAGTTCGGGCATCCCTAAATTGATTGAACTTTGGAGTAAAGCATGGACTTAGGAATAAAGGGCCGCTGGGCTTTGGTATGCGGCGCAAGCCGGGGTTTGGGCTTTGGCTGTGCGCAAGCGCTGGTGCGCGAAGGAGTGCATGTGCTGATGGTGGCGCGTCGGCCCGATGTACTGGCTGCTGCCGCCGCGCAACTGGCCGGCGGTGATGCCGCTGCCAGCGGCGCGCAAGTCGTGCATTGCGCGGCCGATATCACCACCCCCGAAGGGCGTGCAGCCGTATTCGCCATCCGCAGCGACTTTGACATCGTAGTCACCAACGCCGGCGGCCCGCCACCGGGCAGCTTCCGCGATTGGGACCGGGAGGCATGGCTGCGCGCCTTGGATGCCAACATGCTCACGCCCATCGAACTTATCAAGGCCACGGTCGATGGTATGGCCGCACGCGGGTTTGGCCGCATCATCAACATCACCTCCGGCGCGGTGAAGGCACCTATCGACATGCTGGGCTTGTCTAACGGCGCGCGCAGTGGCTTGACCGGCTTTGTGGCAGGGCTGGCGCGCTCTAGCGTCGCTGCGCAGGGCGTCACTATCAATAATTTGCTGCCTGGCCCGTTTGATACCGACCGCTTGCAAGGCCTGTTTGCCAGTTCGGCACAAAAAACCGGCCAAAGCGTGCAAGCGCTGGCCGCTGCGCGCCGCAAAGGCATTCCCGCCCAGCGCTTTGGTACGCCAGAAGAATTCGGCGCCGCCTGCGCTTTTTTGTGCAGCCCACTGGCCGGGTTCATTACCGGCCAAAACCTATTGCTCGACGGCGGCGCTTTTGGCGGTACGTTTTAAGCAGTGACGCTGGCCTGCGCTCAATGCCTTGGCAAGCCGTCCGCGTCTTTGCCGGACCGGTAGTCTGCGGCCCAGGCGTCAGTTTTTTGGGGTGCGGTTTTTCGCGCCGACAACACGATGCCAGCCGCAATCAGCATAAAGGCCGCTGCGTGGAATAGCTGCGGCGACTCACCCAGAAATAAGGTGGACAAGAGCGCGGCAAACAGCGGAATCAGATTCATGAAAAATCCTGCGACCGACGGTCCAACCATTGCTACCCCGGCACCCCATGCGCGGTAGGACAGCACCGCAGGTCCAATACCGATGAATGCTAAGGCCGCGGCCAGCGGCCAGCCAAGTTCCAGGCGGGCGTCTGTAAGCGTCCATTCCAGTGCCGCGCAGCCCAGGGCGCCGACCAGGCCGAACACCGTTTGCGCCAGCAAAAAGGCTGCCCAGTCTGCGCGTATCGAGGCCGATTCGGCGCTGGGGTGGGCCAGCAACCAACTATAAAAAGCCCAACCCATGGCGGCGATGAGCATGTAGACGTCGCCGGCCACTAAGTGAAAACCGACCAGCAGATCCCATTCGCCCCGGCACATCACCAGCACCACCCCAGCGATGGACAAGACAGCGCCCAGCAGTTGCCGCGCCGACACCGGCGTGCCAAAGAAAATACGCCCGATCAGCAGCATCCACACCGGCGTGCTGGCGCCGACCAAGGTCACGTTCATGGCGGTGGAGGTGGTGAGTGCCAGGTAGAGCATGGCGTTGTAGCTGGCGATGCTCAGGGCCCCCAAGAGGGCAAAGCGCCGCCATTGGCTCCACAAGGGGCTGTCTTTGCGCAATACCCAGCGCGCCATGGGCAGCAGCACACAAAAGGCGATGAGCCAGCGAAACATATTCAGCGTCATGGGCGAAATCAGGTGCTGCACCATACGACCGATGACGGCGTTGCCGGCCCACAGGATGGTAGCAAGCGTGAGCAAGAGCGCCGCTTTGGCGCTCATACGCAGGGGGGAGGGTGTGTTCATGGCCGCACTGTAACCAGTGTGGGCGCCGGGGCAATGGCACCTAGCCCGCTCGCATGGGGCGATGGCGAGATAATCAACGCGTTTATTTAACTACCCTTCGCTGGAGCCTACCCATGTCCTCACCTTTGTCCCGTTCCATTCAAATTGACCAGCACGGCGGTCCCGAGCAAATGCACGTAGTGCAAATCGCCGTCGGTGAACCCGGACCGGGTGAAGTGCGTATCCGCCACCATGCGGTGGGTCTCAATTACATCGATGTCTATCAACGTAGTGGCTTGTATCCTATGAATCTGCCGGTGCAACTGGGTATGGAAGCTGCCGGAGTGATTGAAGCCGTGGGCGAGGGCGTGACGCATTTGCAAGTGGGCGACCGCGCCGCCTATGCCAGCCAGCCCCCTGGCGCGTATTGCGAGCGCCGTGTGATGCCTGCCAAGTGCGTGTGCAAATTGCGCGATGGCATCAGCTTTGAAACCGGCGCAGCCATGATGCTCAAAGGCCTGACGGTGCAGTACCTGCTCAAGCGCACCTTGCCGCAAGGCGGTTTGAAGGCCGGTGATTTCATTTTGTTCCACGCTGCTGCCGGTGGCGTGGGATTGATTGCCTGCCAATGGGCCAAAGCCCTGGGCTTGCAGCTCATCGGCACTGCCGGATCGGACGATAAATGCGCCTTGGCTAAGGCCAATGGCGCAGCCCATGTCATCAACTACGCCAAGGAAGATTTTCTGGCGCGGGTCAAGGAAATTACCGGCGGCAAGGGCGTGAAAGTGGTGTACGACTCCGTGGGTAAAGACACCTGGGACAAGTCGCTCGATTGCTTATCGCCATTTGGTTTGATGGCTAGTTTTGGCAATGCCTCTGGCCCGGTAGCGCCTTTTCCGCCCGGCATTCTCGGGCCCAAGGGCTCGGTGTACGTGACGCGTCAGACACTTTTCTCGCATATTTCCACGCGCGAAAGCACGCAGGAAATGGCCGATGATTTGATGGACATGGTGGCCAGCGGCAAGGTCAATATCCACATCGGCCAACGCTATGCGCTCGAAGAAGTTCAACAAGCGCACCGTGACCTGGAAGCCCGCAACACCACGGGTTGCACCATCCTGACCCTGTGACCACCGGCCCAGCCATCAGCCCCGGCCTGGCTCGAGCACTTTGGGTGCTGATGGCGCTCACGCTGCTGGTCAACGCGGCCAGCATGCTCACGCCCATCATCAACGAAGGCGACTCGGTACTCTACGCTGCACTGGCGCAGCATATGCTTCAGAGCGGCGACTATCTGTCGCTGGTGCTGGACGGTAAAGACTGGCTGGACAAGCCGCATTTCCCGTTTTGGATCGGTGCGCTGTTTTTCAAGCTGTTTGGCATTAGTGCTGGTAGCTACATCCTCCCGGGCTTTGTATTCCATGTGTTGGGCGGCTATTACACCTACCGCCTAGCCCGCACGCTGTATGGCCGTGACGCAGCCTTACTGGCTTTGCTGGTGTATTTGTCCACCTACCACCTGATGTACACCACCAGTGCACTCAAGGCCGAGGCCTTTCTCAATGGCAGCGTCATGGGTGCCTGCTACTACTGCGTGCGCCTGGACGCGACGGGCAGGACCAAACATCTGTTGCTGGCGGCGATGTTCAGCGCTTGCGCGCTGATGACCAAGGGCGTTTTTACGCTGCTCACTATTGGCAGTGGAATGTTTTTTTTATGGCTGTACCAAGGGCGTTTGACGCAATTGCTGCGCCTGCGCTGGTGGCTGATGCTTGCCCTGACGCTGCTATGTACTGCGCCGGAGTTAGGCGCTTTGTACTGGCAGTTTGATGCGCACCCGGAGAAAACCGTATTCGGTCAGCAAGGTGTCTCGGGCATTCGTTTTTTCTTTTGGGACAGCCAGTTCGGTCGCTTTTTCAATTCCGGCCCTATCACCAATGAAGGCGGCAATCCTTGGTATTTTGTGCATGTATTTTTGTGGGCTTTTTTGCCCTGGGTGGCCGCCTTTGGGGGAGCGCTATGGGCGGGATTACGCTCGTTTGCGCACGCCACTGTTGGTGAGCGCGATGCATTTGTGTATCTGTGTGCCAGCTTTTTTGTTAGCTTTGTGATGTTCAGCGCCACCGCTTTCCAGTTGGACTACTACACCGTCATCGTGTACCCCTTCGCTGCCATTGTGTGCGGCCGGTTTTTACTGCGCTGCTTGCCTGCCACTGCGGGCGGGGCGCTTTGGATCGGGCAGTTGGTTTGCACGTTGCTGACTCTGGGCTTGGGCCTGGGCGTGGCGCTGCAAGTCGGTGATCCTGGGCTGCTGACTTTGTCACTAAGTATTTGCGCCTTGGTATTGCTGGCCGTCTGGCGCTTACGCCTTTGGCGCAGAGCAGGCGTGTTGTTGGTCTTGCCGGTGCTAGCGGTGAATATCTTGTACGCGTCCCTGGAGGGCATGACCTATATCGCCCATACGCGCTACAGCGTACCCTTCAATGTGTTGCCGGTGCTGGCCAGCAGCCCCAGCACACCAGTGCTCGTCTATGGTCTGGACCCGACTGTGGCCTGGGAAATCGGTCTGTACCGACGTAGCGCGCCCAGCCTGCGCATGGAGTCTATGGACACGGTCAATGAAAAGCCCAAAGACTATTTTTTATTGATCAAGACCGAAGTCTTGCCTGCCTTGGGCACAGCCTTAGGCGCCTACCGCGTAGTGCATCAGGGCCAATGGGTAGACCATAAAACGGGTTTGCTGCCGCGCCAAATCAATCTGGCCAAGGGCGCAGAACCTTCGGAGTCCTTTAGCGTGTTACGCGTGGGGCCCGCTCTTTAGGTATTGGCTAGCGTTTGCAAAAAACTCCCCGATGACCGGGCAAGGGGCGCTGTATCTAGCGTCTGCTAAGCCGACGATGCAAACCGATGGCATCCATCCATCAATCAATCTAGCTTAGCGGCTGCGCCGCACGCGCAGCAACTCGTCCAGGATGAGGCAGGTGGCACCCAGGGTAATGGCGCTGTCGGCGGCGTTGAAGGCAGGGAAATGCATGGCCATCCAATGGAAATCCAGGAAATCGACCACATAGCCATAGAGCACGCGGTCAATCACATTGCCTACTGCGCCGCCTAGCACGCAGCTAATGGCAAAGCAAAACAATTTTTCACCGGCATGGCGGTGTAGCAGCCAGACCATGACCAAGGCTGCCACCGAGCCCAGGCCGGTAAAAAACCAGCGCTGCCAGCCCGAAGCGTCTGCCAGAAATGAAAAAGCCGCTCCGCTGTTGTGCGCGCGCACGATATTAAAAAAATCGGTCACAGGACGGCTGTCGCCCAATTGCATGCTGCCGACAATCAGCAGTTTGGTGAACTGGTCCACCAACACAATCAGGACAGCAATCGCCAGCCAATGCAGCAAGCGCATACCTGCGCGATAGCGTGCCATTAGGCCACCTGCCGGCTTTCGCCGCTGCCAAACAAATTACTGACGCAGCGCCTGCAAATCGTGGGGTGGGCGGCGTCAACGCCCGGCACCACCGTGGCCTCTTCCACATAGTGCCAGCAGCGTTCGCATTTGCTCGCATTGGCAGCGCGTGCCTGCACGGCCAGGGCCTCGCCTTGGGCTAGCGTAACCGTGGAGCTAATGAACACAAAGCGCAGGTCGGCGCCTAGGCTTTGGAGCAAGGCCAGGTCTTGCGTATTGGCGGTGATGCTGACCGCTGCTTGCAGCGATGCGCCGACCAGCCCGGCTACCCGTAGTACTTCGATTTCTTTGTTCACCGCCTCACGGATTTCTCGAATGCGTGCCCACTTAGCGTTCAAGGCTTCGTCCGGTGCTGCTAGAGGCGTGTAATTTGCCAAGAATATGGATTCACGCAGACCCTCGGACACCTTACCCTCGGCGGCCAGCGTGGCCCATGCTTCTTCAGCCGTGAAGCTGAGAAAGGGCGCCATCCAGCGCAGCATGGCTTGCGTAATCTGCCACAGCGCAGTTTGCGCGCTGCGCCGCGCAAGCGAATCCGTAGCGGTGGTGTAGAGCCGGTCTTTGAGCACATCTAAGTAAAAAGCACCCAGGTCTTCCGAGCAATAGACCTGCAATTTAGAGACTACCGGATGGAACTCGTAGCGCCCGAAATGGCCGCCTTCAAACACCTTTCGCTCGGCATTCCATTGGCCCGCAATATCGGCTTGCAAACGGGCTGCGCGGCTTATGCCGTAGCGGTCTACTTCCAACATGGAGGCAAACGGCACCGCATCCTTGGCCGGATCGAAGTCGCTGACGTTGGCCAGCAAAAACTTCAGCGTATTGCGCACGCGGCGGTAAGTGTCCACCACACGTGCCAAAATTTTGTCGTCAATATTCAGGTCGCCCGAATAGTCGGTAGAGGCCACCCAAAGGCGGATAATTTCGGCGCCCAGTTTTTGCGTCACTTCTTGCGGCGCAACGGTATTGCCTAGGCTTTTACTCATCTTGCGGCCTTGGCCGTCGGTGGCAAAACCGTGTGTCAATAGGCCCCGGTAAGGTGCGCGGTCGTACAGCGCGCAGCCCAGCAAGAGCGAGCTGTGGAACCAACCGCGATGCTGGTCGTGGCCTTCGAGGTACAAGTCGGCCTCGGGGCCGGTCTCGTGAAACGGTGGTCGGTCGTACGCGTCCTTATGGCTGCCGCGCAGCACATGTTCGAAAGTAGAGCCCGAATCGAACCAGACTTCCAAAATGTCGGTGCTCTTGCTGTACTCGTCCGCCTTGGCCGTATGGCCTTTGCCTTGGGCGCTCAGCAATTGCTGTATGTCCGTGACCTCTGCGCGGCTCCAGGCCTCGATGCCACCTTGCTCCACCATGGTGGCTGCGATGTCCAAAATCTCCATGGTGTCCGGGTGCAATTCGCCGCTGTCTTTGTGCAGCAAAAACGGCACCGGCACGCCCCAGCTGCGCTGGCGCGAGATGCACCAGTCGGGTCGGTTGGCAATCATGTCGCGCAAGCGGGTTTTGCCGTTTTCAGGATAGAACTGGGTTTGCTCAATCGCGTCCAGCGCGAGTTGGCGCAGCGTCTTGGGTGCCTTGTCTTTGGTGAACACGCCCACGCCTTCGTCCATACGCACAAACCATTGCGCGGCCGCACGGTAAATGACCGGCGTTTTGTGGCGCCAGCAATGCGGGTAGCTATGGGTGATCCCGTAGGTAGCCATCAAGCGCCCTGCGTTTTTTAAGGCCTCCAGAATCTGCGGCACCGCTTTCCAGATGTGCTGACCCCCAAACAGCGGGAACTCGGCGGCATAAGCGCCGTTGCCTTGCACCGGGTTCAAGATGTCGTCGTAGGCCAGACCTTGGGCGACGCAGGAGTTGAAGTCTTCTACGCCATAAGCGGGCGAGGAATGCACGATACCGGTGCCGTCATCGGCGGTGGCGTAATCGGCCAAATACACCGGGGCGGTACGTGCGTAACCGGGGTCAACATGGGCCAAAGGGTGATGAAAGTTAATGTGGTCCAGCGCCTTGCCTTCCACCGTCGCCACGATGGAGCCTTGTAATTGCCAACGCTCCAGGCATTTGTCCACCAATGATTGCGCGCATAGCATCAGGCCGCGTGCTGTGTCCACCAGGGCATAAACCAGACTGGGGTTGAGGTTGAGCGCTTGGTTGGCCGGAATCGTCCAGGCCGTCGTAGTCCAGATGACCGCAAAAGCCTCTTTTTCCAATCGGGGCAGACCAAAGGCCTTGGCCAACTTGTTCGGCTCGGCACACAAAAAAGCCACATCCAGGGTATCGCTTTTTTTGTCGGCGTATTCGATTTCAAATTCGGCCAAGGACGAGCCGCAATCAAAACACCAATAGACGGGCTTCAAACCCCGATAGACAAAACCGCGCTCGATCACGCGTTTGAAAGCCCGGATCTCTCCGGCTTCGTTACTACAGTCCATGGTTCGGTAGGGGCGCTCCCAGTCACCCAAGACGCCTAGGCGCTGAAAGTCCTCGCGCTGCTGGTCGATTTGTTCGGTGGCAAAGGCCCGGCATTCTGCTTGTACGGCGGCGCGGCTTGGGGTGAGCGCCGGGCCGCTCCCAAGCTCACCGTTCCCCTTGGGGGACAGCCCGCCATTCAAGGCGGGCGAAGGGGCACCCAATTTTTTGCCGTGCAGTTTTTCGATGGCGTTTTCAATTGGCAAGCCGTGGCAGTCCCAGCCGGGGATGTACTGCGCATCAAAGCCAGCCAACTGGCGGCTTTTGACGATCATGTCTTTGAGCACTTTATTGAGCGCATGGCCGATGTGCAGCTTGCCATTGGCATACGGTGGGCCGTCGTGCAGCACAAACAAGGGCTGCCCGTGGCGCGCCATACGCAGGCGCTTGTACAGGCCCGCATCGCTCCAGGTCTTGGCCCAGGCCGGCTCGCGCTTGGGCAGGTCGCCGCGCATGGGGAAGGGCGTGTCGGGCAGGTTCAGGGTGCTGCGGTAGTCAACGGGTTCAGTCATACAAGTCTCAGGTGCTGGCTTTGGGGGCCGTTATTGGGTGGGTTGCGCTGCGCCACGGTCGGCGTCGGCTTGCGCTATGGAGGGGCGCTTGGCGCGGGGCAAGGTGCGCCGGTGTGCCCTGTCAAATTCGGGCGGCGAGCCAGGCGCGGGCAGCGTCGCAGTCGCGCTGTATCCCTTGGGTCAGGGCGTCCAGGCCGTCATACTTTAGTTCGTCGTGTAGTTTGTGCAGCAGTTCCACGCTCACAATTTTACCGTAGCCCCCGTCTTGTCCCAGGCTGGCGGGCCAGTCCAGGCAATGGGTTTCCAGCAGCACGCGCCCACCGTTCACGTCATTGGGGTCTAGCGAAGGGCGTACACCCAGGTTTGCCACCCCGGCGAGGGGCTGCTCGGTTAGGCCGTACACCAGCACCACGAAGATGCCGCTGGCAGCGGGTTTCCAGCGTGGAAAGCGCAGGTTTAAGGTGCGAAAACCCAGGGTGCGCCCGAGCTTGCGGCCATGCACAATGTGCCCGGAAATGCGGTATGGGCGACCCAGCAGGCGCGCCGCTTGCGCCATTTGGCCATCGGCCAGCGCAGCACGAACCGCCGAGCTGGACACCCGCAGGCCATGCACTTCGTAGCTATTCATGCGCGCGACGTCAAAGCCCTGGGCCTCACCCGCGGCGTCCAGCATCGCGTAATCCCCGGCGCGCTGGGCGCCGAAGCGGAAATCGTCCCCTACCAGCAAATAGCGCGTACCCAGGCCTTGGACCAGCACTTTTTGCACAAAATCCTGCGGGCTTTGGCCGGCCAGGGCGGCATTAAACGGCAGCACCACGGTTTGGTCCACGCCGCATTGGGCCAACTCTTGCAACTTATCGCGGAAGGTGCCTACGCGGCTGGGTGCCAGTTCGGGGCGTTGCAGGTGCAGCGCAAAGTAGTCGCGCGGATGCGGCTCGAAGGTCAGCACGCAGCTGGGTACGCCGCGCTGCTGCGCCTCGCTGCGCAAAAGCGCCAGCATGGCCTGGTGGCCGCGGTGCACGCCGTCAAAATTACCAATGGTCAAGGCGCAGGCCGGCGCAAGGCCCGGGTGCTGGTAGCCGCGGAAAAACTGCATGCGTTGCTATCTGGTTGCTCAAGGCCGCCCCATGGAGATGGGGGTATTAGCCGGGTTGTCATCGAAACAGGGTATATTGTGACGCAGCCCTTCTCCAGCCTTCAGGGCGCGAAGCGGGGCTGCCCAGTGTGACGTGGTTTTCCCGGTGTCTTTGTGGATCTGGAGGAATTGCTTGAAAGTACTGAAGTTGTCGGCCCAGGGGCTTCCGCAGTCCTGGATTTCCCTCGAACAAGCGGTCGTCAATTACGCAGCAGGCGAAGTGCGCTGGGAGTCCGGCGGCGAAATCGCCATCTTCCGCGGCGGCCACAACGCCGTGACCGGCCTGCAGTCGGTCATCCGCGTCAACAGCATCATTGGCACCCGTGGCGTGCCCAATATCAACCCCTTTAACTTGCGTCCGGGCCTGACCAATAGCAAGCTCTTTGTGCGCGACCGCAATGTATGCGCCTACTGCGGTGGGCGTTTTCACGAATCGGACCTGACCCGCGAGCACATCATCCCCTTTGCCCAAAACGGCGTAGACAACTGGATGAACGTGGTCACCGCCTGCCGCCCCTGCAACCACCGCAAAAGCCACCGCACCCCGGAGCAGGCGAACATGCCGCTGCTTTTCGCGCCCTACGTGCCCAGCCTGTGGGAAGACTTCATCCTGCGCAACCGGCGCATCCTGGCCGACCAGATGGAGTTTTTGATGTCCCACGTGCCGCGGTCTTCGCGGCTATTGATTTAGCTATACGGCGCGACGTAAAGCTAAATTCGATAGCTGCAAGTCTGAGATACGGCCGCGCACGGGCGGGTTTCTCGCTAGCCCGGCACGCGCTATTTGCTGTTAGTATTCAAAGCTGGGGAGAATAAAAAAAATCGATATAAGCAATAAGGCAATCAGTCCACGGCATGTCATTCAAGCAGATCGCGCCCAGAGCGCTGCGCCGCTTCGCCGACTTCTTGTTCATAACAGCAGCCTTGTTGCTTGGCGCTTGCGACAAGGTACAAAATAATCCCCACCCGGCCGGTTCCGAAGCCAGCAACACCCTGTTTTTGCCCTTTACGGGCCGCTCACCCAAATACCTGGATCCCGCCAGCTCGTATTCCAACGATGAATCGCCGTATACCTACCAGGTTTATGAGCCGCCTTATGGATACCACTACCTTAAGCGTCCTTACGAACTGACCGGGCGCGGTGCGCGTGAAGTGGCTCCGCCACAGTACCTGGACAAAGCGGGCAAAGCCTTGCCCGACAGCGCGTCGGGTGAGCAGGTGGCGCAAACGGTATATGACATCCCCATTCGCTCAGGCATCCAATTTGCCCCGCATCCGGCTTTTGCCAAAGATGCCGATGGTCGCTTTGTGTACCATGATCTGAAAGCCGACGACGTGGCCGATAAACACCAAATTGGCGACTTTACGCACACCGGCACCCGTGAGCTGACGGCTGAAGACTATGTGTATGCCATCCGCCGCCTGGCCACGCCCCGTGTGGTCTCGCCCTCGTTTTCCACCATGGCCGATTACATTGTGGGCCTCAGGGAATATGGCGCGGCCGTGGCCGCCAAAGACAAAGCCTTGCGCAAGGGCATGGCGCCCACTGACCGTAACCTGCCCTTTTTGGATTTCCGCGAGCTGGGCTTTGATGGCGTAAGCGCACCGGATAAGTACACCTTGCGTATCCGCTTAGTGGGCAAGTACCCGCAATTCAAATACTGGCTGGCCATGGTGTTTTTTGCGCCGGTCCCTTGGGAGGCTGAAAAGTTTTACGCCCAGCCTGGCATGGCGGCCAATAACCTTTCGCTCAATTACTGGCCGGTTGGAACCGGGCCTTATATGCTGACCGAGTTTCGCGAAAACCGGCGCCATGTCCTGCAGCGTAACCCCAATTTCCATGGCGAAACCTATCCCTGCGAGGGTGCACCGGGCGATCAGGAAAAAGGCTATCTCCAGGACTGCGGCAAACCCCTTCCTTTTGTGGACAAGGTGGTTTTCGAAATCGAAAAAGAAGCGGTTCCCTTGCAGTCCAAATTTATCCAGGGTTTCTATGACTCGCCAGCGATTGAGCGACTAGACATAGGCACCGGCTACATCGTTGCCATGGGCGACGATAAGAAAAAAGAAGCTTTATACAAAGAGAAAGGCATCCGGCTGCCGACCACGGTCGAGGCCAATACCTGGTACTTTGCATTCAACTGGATGGATCCGGTGGTGGGTAAGGGCGCAACGCCAGCGCAGGACGAGCGCAACCGCAAGTTACGCCAGGCGCTATCCATTGCGATTGAATGGGAAGAGCACATTGCGATTTTTGAACGCGGCCAAGGTGTTGCCGGCCAAGGACCGGTGCCCCCCTCGCTGTTTGGCTATCGCGAGGACGGGCCTACCGCCTTCAATCCCGTCGTATACCGCCGAGGATCGGACGGTAAACCGGTGCGACGCAGCATAGACGAGGCCAAACAATTGCTTGTAGATGCCGGCTATCCAGACGGACGCGACGCCAAAACGGGAAAGCCTTTGGTGCTGAGTTTTGACTATATGAACACCAGCAACGGCTCTAAACCTTTGCTTGATTGGTACGCCAGGCAATTTGGCAAACTGGGCGTGCAAATGGAGGTGCGGGCTACGGACTTCAACCGCTTTCAGGACAAGCTCAAAAAAGGTTCGGTGCAAATGTTTCTAGGTGGTTGGCTGGCCGATTACCCGGACGCAGAAAACTTTTTGTTCATGCTGTACGGCCCCAATTCCAAAGCCAAAACCGACGGCAATGGCGAAAACAACGCCAACTACCAGAGCCCCCAATTTGATGCGCTGTTTGACCGTATGAAAGTACTAGACGACGGACCGCAAAAACAGCAGTTGATTGATGAGATGGTGCAAATCGTACAAAAAGACGCAGTCTGGAGTTTCGGCTACTGGCCTACCTCGGCAGCGGCCTACCACCAGTGGATTTTTAATGGCAAACCCACCCAAATTGTGCGCAACCATATTTCCTACTTGCGCCTGGACGCTGATTTGCGGGCTAGCAAAATTAGGGAGTGGAACCGTCCGGTATGGTGGCCCTTGCCCTTGCTGGGCGCTGCCTCCCTCTTAGCGCTTTGGCCGGCCTGGCGTATTTGGCGTCGGCGCGAGCGCGAAACCGCCTCCCGTACCTTGGCAGGGGAGTAAGCACATATGCTCAATTACATCATCCGCCGCGTGTTGTACGGACTGCTGATCCTCATTGGCGTCAACTTACTGACATTTATTTTGTTCTTTGCCGTCAATACGCCTGACGATATGGCGCGCATCAACATCGGCGGAAAGAGGGTAAGCGCCGATGCGATTGCCAAATGGAAAACCCAGCGCGGCTACGATAAACCTTTACTTTTTAATGAGCAGGCCCAAGGCGTGGAGAAATTGAGCAAGACGCTGTTTGTGGAGCGCTCGCTGCCTTTGTTCGCTTTGCAATTTGGTGCCTCGGATACCGGTCGCGACATTGGCTATGAGTTGCGCCAACGGGCACTTCCTTCACTGGCGCTTGCGCTACCTACGTTTTTGCTAGGTGTTTTTGTTGTCGTGGTGGTCTCTCTCATCATGGTATTTTTTCGCAATACCTATGTCGAGTTTTGGAGCGTGGCTTTCGCGGTATTTTTGCTTTCGGTATCCGGTTTGTTTTACATCATTGCCGGGCAGTTTTTGTTTAGCACAGTGCTCAAACTGGTACCCGCGTCTGGCTTTGCCGGCGGTTTAGATATGGTGGTGTTTTTATTGCTGCCGGTAGCCATTGGTATCGTCTCGCGTATGGGGGGTGAAGCTTTGTTTTACCGGACCATGTTTTTAGAAGAAATTGGCAAAGACTATGTGCGTACCGCACGCTCCAAAGGCTTGTCGGAGAGCGTAGTACTTTTTCGCCATGTACTGGGTAATGCCCTGCTGCCGATATTGACCAGCACCGTGGCCGTGCTGCCGCTGTTGTTTATGGGTGCGCTCATCATGGAGTCCTTTTTTGGCATCCCTGGTCTGGGTAGCTTTACCATCGACGCGATTAACGGACAGGACTTCGCCGTGGTGCGTGCGATGGTCTTTCTGGGTTCGGCCTTGTATATCCTGGGCCTGGTACTGACCGATATTTCCTACACGCTGGCCGATCCGCGTGTGCGTTTGGCTTAAGGACGTTTGCAGCATGCCCAAATTCGTCCTGCTCGCCACTGACCTGGCTTTGTATTTTCAGATGCTAGTGCTCGTGCTGTATGTACGCCATGCACTGCGCACGCCGCTGCTGCGGCAGTCCTGGCGCTATGTGCAACGCGACGGTGCCGCCATGTCGGCAGCCGTGGTACTGGTTGTATTTTTGTTGATTGCATTACTCGATTCTGTGCACTTTCGCCCACGCCTTCCGCCAGCCCCTGACGCGGCGCCTGCGGCAGAGATCGCGTATTCCACGCGCACCTTGTCCGTCTTGGATGTATTGCTGACTGGTCCGCGCGAAGCGCGTGAAAAAACCTATTCCGTACCATTGGCGACGCACCAGTTTTCTAAAGAATCCATGCAGCGTGAAGGCGTCACGGTACGTGACTTTCCGCGCCTCCAGTATGGCGGCAGGCATCTGGAGCAGCCGCAGGAACAATGGGGTGGCGATGTGTTGCGCCGTTCGGTCAATGGCCTGGGCAGCGGTCTGTTGGTAGTGGTACTCGGTGCTGCTTTGCTGTTGCTAAGGCAGTCGCAGCGCAGCGGCCAGGCTTTTATGCCGTCGGCCTTGGACCTGTGGCAGGGCCGAAGCGCGCTGCCCTGGCGCGCCATCGGGGTCACCTTGACCGTGTTGCTGCTCTTGGTCGCATGGGTTGCCGCTTTGTGGCCCTACTACCATATCATGGGCACCGACCAGACGGGTAATGACGTGTTGTTTGTGTGCTTGAAGTCGGTGCGCACGGCAGTCGTCATCGGCTCACTCGCCACGATTGCCACCATTCCGCTGGCTTTGTTGTTTGGCATATTGGCCGGCTACTTCAAGGGCTGGGTGGATGATGGCATTCAATACGCTTATACCGTGCTCTCGTCTATCCCCTCTGTGCTCTTGATTTCAGCTTTCGTATTGATGATTCAGGTCTTTATCGATAAAAATCCGCAGTGGTTTGAAACCGGCTTAGAGCGCGCGGACATTCGTTTGTTTTTGCTCGCCACTATTTTGGGCCTGACTGGCTGGGCGCAGCTAGCCAGATTATTGCGCGCCGAAACGCTCAAGCTCGGGGAGTTGGAATACGTGCAAGCGGCGCGGGCTTTTGGTGTGTCACACGCAGGCATCATGCGCCGCCACCTACTGCCCAATGTGACGCACATCATCGTGATCGTCGCAGTGCTTGATTTTTCGGGGCTGGTTTTGTACGAGGCTGTCTTGTCTTACGTAGGTGTGGGCGTGGACCCCAATACCCAAAGCTTTGGCACCATGATCAATAGCGCGCGTAATGAAATGTCGCGTGATCCTGTAATCTGGTGGACCTTGAGCACTGCATTTGCATTTATGGTCGCGCTGGTCTTGTCTATGACCTTGTTTGCCAGCGCAGTGCGTGAAGCCTTCGATCCACGCGCACGTGCTTACCGGGTGCGGCCCGCAGGCGCGTCCACCTTGCCAAGTCAGGAGGCCGCATGATCGCCATTAGCCAACTGAGTACCGAGCTGCAGTCTGAGTCCGGACTGGTGCGCGCTGTCGATCTGCTGTCGCTGACGATTGCGCGCGGTGAAACTTTTGCTTTGGTGGGCGAGTCGGGTTGCGGCAAGTCGATGACGGCGCTATCCATTTTGCGTTTGCTGCCCGATAGTGGCCGTGTGGTGGCGGGCAGTGTCACCATGGGCGGCGTGGACCTCATGGCTCTGCCCGAGCAGCAAATGCGCGATGTACGTGGCAGCAAGATCAGTATTATTTTTCAAGAGCCTTCCACCAGCCTGAACCCGGTCATGACGGTGGGTCAGCAAATTGTGGAAGTCATAGAGCGGCATACCGCGCTGCGCGGCGAGGTGGCCCGTAGCAAAGCACTGCAGTGGTTAGAGCGCGTGGGGATACCCGAAGCTGCGCGCCGTATCGATAACTACCCCTTTCAAATGTCGGGTGGCCAAAAGCAGCGGGTGATGATTGCCATCGCCCTGGCCGCCGAGCCTGATTTGGTGATTGCGGATGAACCTACGACTGCGCTGGATGTCACCATCCAGGCGCAGATTTTGGACTTGCTCAAAGAGTTGCAGCAGAGCCAACAAATGGCCATGTTGCTTATTACCCATGACCTGGCTGTGGTGTCCCAAATGGCGCACCAGGTCGCTTTGATGTACGCCGGGCAGATTGTGGAAGTGGCAAGCGCGGCCGAGTTTTTTGCCACGCCACGGCATCCCTATGCGGTCAACCTGTTGGACGCGTTACCGGACGCGCAGCAACGCGGCCGACGCCTGGCCGCCATTGCCGGCAGCGTGCCGGCGCTGAACCAGCGCTTTAGCGCCTGCCGCTTCGCCGACCGGTGTTCTGATGTCAGCGCGCTATGCCTTAGCGCAGAACCGGCTTTGCATACCTTGCCCGGTGGTCATACGGTGCGCTGTGTGTTGTACCGCGACCCCGACGCACCGGGCGCTGCTACCAGGCATAGTGACTTGGTGCATGAACCCCAACAAGCTGCGCAAGTGAAGGATGCACAGCCGGCGCAGGCTTTGCTGCAAGTGCAGGATTACCGCGTATGGTTCCCGATCCGCAAAGGCTTGTTGCAGCGTACGGTTGGCTATGTCAAAGCAGTCGATGGCGTCAGCTTTGAGCTCCATAGTGGGCGCACCCTGGCGCTGGTGGGTGAATCAGGCAGCGGCAAAACCACCGTGGGCAAAGCTTTGTTGCAGCTACTGCGGGGCACGGCCAGCATCACTGGACAAGCGCATTTAGACGGCATGCCCTTGGGCAGCCTGCAAGGTCCGCAGCTGCAAAAAGCGCGCAGCGCCATCCAAATTATTTTTCAAGACCCCTTTGCTTCGCTCAACCCACGCATGCGGGTGAGCGAGCTTTTGCAAGAAGGCGTGGCCGCTTTGCAGCCGCAGACCAGCGCGGCAGACCGCCTAGCGCGTATCGAAACCTTGCTGGACAAGGTGGGCTTGCCGCGCGGCAGTCTGACGCGTTATCCGCATGAATTTTCTGGCGGGCAGCGCCAGCGTTTGGCGATTGCGCGGGCTCTGGCGGTGGAACCGCGCCTGATCGTGGCCGATGAACCGACCTCGGCCCTGGACGTGTCGGTGCAGGCGCAGATACTCAATTTGTTGAGCGACTTGCAAAAAGAACTGGGTGTGGCCTATTTGTTCATCACCCACAACTTTGGCGTGGTGGAGTATTTGGCGCATGACATCGCCGTGATGAAGGACGGCAAGCTGGTGGAGTATGGCGCTGCCGAGCAGGTGCTGGCGCATCCGCAGCACAGCTATACCCAGGCGCTGCTGCGGGCCGTACCCCGCCTGGCCCGGCGCGCCTAAGTCCGCCGGCCTGCTATTCCCGTCTACGCCCCGGCGGTATCGCCGGTGTGGCCCTGAAGGGCCTACGTTTATGTCCCACGCTTGTCCGCCTCTTTCACGCCTTGACGCTACAGTGCGTCCATGCATTTTTATAAGACACCGGTACAGATTCCCCGTCTCCTCACGGGCCTACTGATTTTTAGCACCGGCTTGGGCGCTGCGCAGGCCCAAGAAGCGGGGGCCAACCCCGACTCCGGCCCGGCGCCTGGCGCCAAGCTCGACCGCGTGGAAATCAGCGCCCGCCAAACGGATACCGAGCTGCGCCGACGCGCCAGCACCGCCAAGCAAATTTATGGCCGCGAAGAACTCGATAAGTTTGGCGATACCAATGTCGCCGATGTCTTGCAGCGACTGCCCGGTGTCACCCTGCAGGGCAATGCGCCACGCTTGCGCGGCATGAGCGCTGGCTACACACTGATACTGATCAACGGCGACCCGGCACCGCCGGGCTTTGCGCTAGACCAACTGGACCCGGCGCTGGTCGAACGCATCGAGGTAAGCAAAGGCCCCACTGCCACCCAAAGCGCGCAAGCCGTGGCGGGCACGATCAACATTATTTTGAAAGATGCACCCAAGCGCTCGCAGCGCGATCTGCGTATAAGCACCGCTTACCGCTTTGAAAAGCCCACCCTCTCCGGGAACTTCACCTTCGGTGAAAAATGGGGCGATGTATCGCTGTCCTTGCCCATCTCCTCGTTCCAATGGCGCGGCCAGATTGACACCGAAACCCACCGCCAAAGCCTTGCTGCAAACGGCAGCGCCGTGGACGCGATACAAGTAGGCGACAACCGCTACCAAGGCCAGGGCATCAACCTGGGACCTGTCCTTACCTGGCGCATCAGCGACGACGAAACTCTGAGCTTGCAGTCTTTTGTGCAAAGCGGCGCTTGGAACAATACGACGCGCTACACCAGCCAGGTGCTGGCGGGTAGCCCCGCCCTGGATGGCGATAGCAGCAATGAAGGCGGCTGGGAATTAGTCCGTAGTCGCTTGCAGTGGGTGAACAATTTTTCTGCGGATGAGCGCATCGAACTCAAAGCGGGCATTCAAGCTTCGCGCGGCCGCTTTGACAACCAAAGCCAGGGCGCGGGCGCTATGCAGCAACGCACCGTGGGCGATAACCGCGAGGCCTCACTTACGCAAACGGGTAATTACACGCGCCTGATCAATGAGGCGCACAGCCTCGCGCTGGGTTGGGACCTGGAACTGCGCCAACGCGAAGAAAAGCGTGACGCTAGCGTGCAAGGTGTCGCTTTGATAAGCAGCCTGCAAGGTCAGGCGTTTTCCGCGCAAGTGCAAAAGGCCGCGTTTTTTGTACAGGACGAGTGGCAGCTGTCGCCGCAATGGTCGGCTACCATGGGTTTGCGCCATGAGCGCATCGCCACGCAAAGCACTGGCATGGACGTAGACCTGGGTAATACCAGCGCCGTGCTCACGCCCATGCTGCACCTAGTCTATAAATTGAACGCAGCCGGCAAGGACCTGGTGCGCGCGAGCCTGACCCGCAGTTACAAAGCACCGGACATCGCTACGCTGCTCGCACGGCCTACGCCCAATAGCTTGTATGCCGACTTGAGCCAAAGCAATACCGTGCTGGCACCGGACAGTGTGGGCAACCCCGCCCTGCGGCCCGAACTGGCTACTGGCCTGGATATGGCATATGAAAAATACCTGGCCAGTGGCGGCTTGCTGAGCGTGGGTGTTTTTTACCGCGAGATCAGTGATTTGGTGCGCGGTGTCACCCGCTTGCAAACCAGTCCCGACTACGCCACGGCACCGCGTTGGGTGTCGCAAGCGATCAATTTTGCATCTGGCAGGGCAGCGGGCCTGGAGCTGGAAATAAAAGGCCGGGCCGGTGAATTGCTACCGGAGGTGTTTGACCCCAAGCTAGCCTTGAGCCTGCGCGGCGCTTTGAATTACTATCGATCGGAAGTGGACACTCTGCCGGGTCCGGACAACCGCCTGGACGGGCAGCAGCCCTGGTC
>Ga0136641_1000193_pt1 | contig 26216 bp, 18 predicted proteins | sample EliLak1302023Y_FD_115312 | JGI IMG/M metagenome (GOLD analysis project Ga0136641, IMG submission 115312) | Freshwater microbial communities from Elizabeth Lake, Yosemite National Park, California, USA - 13020-23Y | ecosystem: Environmental > Aquatic > Freshwater > Lake ...
AATGCTGGATTGGGTGTTATGATGCCGTGCACCATGTTGGTTGCTGATGGACTTTTTAATTTACCATATTGATCTACTGGCACACAATTAATCAGCCAAGGTCGTACATAGTTGGACAACTGCTTGGCTGCCATACCAGGCTCTCGAACCATGCCTGCCGAAATATCTTTCCACATCACCTGATTGTCACTGGTGTAGGGAGCTGGACCGTACAACAAGGTCCACCAAGCGGGCTGTATTGTAAACCCCAGTATCTCCCACGGGCACAGGTGGGGTCTATCTGTGTTCAAAAGATATCTATATACGCCTCTCCAATAACTGGGCAAGGCAGATCCATCAGGTGCTGTGTTGTTGGCATAGTTGTAAGTGAAAGGATTGGCATTGTCAAAACTGATTTGTTTGCTGAAATCTACTCCAACCGATTTGGCCCATGTATAAAAACTGGGCGCAAGCACAGCGTCGAATTCCTGTCTAGAATAATCTAAACTCCTTGTATAGCTTGGTACTATGCTTGATATATCAAACAGTGTGGCATCATAAGAAATCTTGATATTGTTATAGATTCTAAGCTCCAGTTCCAATATCAAAGCATCTCTATAGTCACCATAGGCCAAAACCTGACTGCCATCATGCCCTTGTATCATCAGTTGAGGGGTTAGCAAAGTGGTATCTAGATAGATACTAGGTTCGTACTTAGGCATCATGCCCAATTTGGCAGGAGTTTCTGGCACAAAACAGCCGTCAGTGCTGTCATATTCTATGGTCTTGATCTCGTCACCCTTTGATAAAATTACACTGGCATCAATAACCACAAATGCCTGACTATTGAATGTGTATTCTTTTTGATATACCAACTGAATTCCGTTGTGATATATGCCCACTGCTTTGTTGCTAGGAGTACTCAAGGAAAAGAAATTGCTGAGAGGATAAGTGCGGATTCTGCCATCCACTACGATTAGCTTGGTGACAGTATTGGCACCAAAAGGCACCATGTCACTGAAATTATACGGAGCAGTCTTGGGCTTGATGCCAGTTATCTTGGTCATAGCCAATTCAAACATGGTATTGACATCCGCATCCAGGCCAAGATTACTGATAACAGTTACAAATTCTCTCTTGAAGTTGTTGTAGTCAACTTGTGCCTGGTCCAATGCCCTGATTATGTTGTTGGCTTGATTGGTAACATGATACATGGTCAGGCTGGCTGGCGCACTGTGTTGCACAAATTTGGTACCGTATTGAGTGATATTGCCAAGATCTCTCATATTATTGTTGCCAGGATATGATCCAGAAAAATTATTCAAATTTGTAATGATTGATTTCACATGATCCGACACTTCGCCCAGTGTAAAGTCAGTCATAACACCGTTGAGTGGATTATTTTGTATAGCAAGTGGCACTTCATAAAAACCATTTACATTAATGGCCTGCTGGGCAAATGCTTTAATGGTCACTATGTCCGTTAGGCTTACTGCTTGTTTTAGCTCAATGTTGTAGTATACACTGCCGGCAGTGATGCTGTAGCCGCTGGCTGGCAACAGATTATCATTGATGTACACATGAGTAACTAGATCACTTAACCTTGTGACATCATCAAATATATCTAGAGGGAACAATTTGGTTCGCTTTGAATTTTTGTAAATTCTCACAGCCGCCTGTGTGTTTGACACAGCACATGTTTGCCACCCATTCACTAAAACCTGTGAGTTGCCATAAGTTTTACTGGCCAAATAGCCTATACCAGTTTGAACTGTCACAAACCCTGTGGCCTGTTTGTATTGGAATATGTCCTGGGCTAGATCGAAATTAAAAACAATGTCACCTATGTTGCTGACATTTTGATGGCTTAAAGCAAATCCTAAAAATTTATCCTTGGCTCCCAGGCCTGGTTTGTAGCTGAACACCTTGGTTCCTCTAAATGTTGTACCAGGATAAGTGTTAATGTCTGCATAGCTAGTTTGTTCATTGTCAAACAAATCAAACAAGGGTGCTTGGTTGGTGTTAGTCTTTTGCTGACTCAAGACCCAAGCACCGCCATTGTACCAATACATTAAACTTTTATTCTTTTTGCCTTGTTTGATAAGAACGCTTTGATAAAGACTAGGACTAGCCAATTCTACTAAATGTATTTGCTTACTGCCTGTATTGAGATGCTGAACATCAACAAATTCTACCATGTACAACTTGTTGTTTACTCTGGGATCAAGATCTGCTGTAACCAGTATCACTTGTCCTGCAACAACGGCTTCGCCGTCTATGTTGTAGCCTAACGATCCTTCCACAATAGAAAACATGTCTGTGGTAAAGTTGTCAATGAGGTCAACATCATGGCCAGCATCAGTTCCAAAATTGTACAGTTTAAGATTAGCTTCAAATTCAATAATAGGCCTGGTGGCTCTAGCCGCTTGATCAAGACTTGGTGTGGATGAATTGTATTGCGCACTGGCTGTGATCACATCCTTGTGGAACCAACGATTGTATCTGCTCCACGGATTGTAGTCTCTACTAGCTCTATTAATGGTGATAAAGTCCTGCTGACTGGCATAGCCGGTGGCATCGCTGAAAGGCAAGGAATCAAACGGAGTATCATCGAATAACACCGCTTCGGATGTGGTGTAGGGGCTGATCACTTCCAAAACAGTCTTGGCAATCAACTGTATGCCACTGCCAACTCCTTCAACATAATACTGACCTGTTGCATACTTGTTGGGTAGCACATTGCCTTTGAAATACACCAACATGCCATTACTGAGACTTACGCCGTTGGCCAAAGTATAGGTTTTTTTGCCCAGTACGTCATTATCCACATCAATGTGTGTAGCTTGATCGATGTCAAATATCTGTATGGTGCCGCCCAAGTTTATGTCTGCAGCACTTTGATAATACAAAATACCAGGTGAATATTTGTCTAATACCAAAGTAACAGTGCCATTGGTTATGTTGTTGTTGGTGATGCCAATGGCATACTGATCTGCGGACAACAAACTGCGGGCTGTTCGAATGGTGAAAGGATTGCCGGGACTGTTGATATCAAAAGTATATGTTTGTCCCCGGTACAATTTCAATGTAGGGTTGGGCGACAGTCCATCAGGTGTAAAGATGTATTCGTTGCTGTTGCCATTGCCCAACACACTGACCGAGTAACCACTTTCAATCACATCTGTTTGACCTGTGATCACTATAGGCTCAGGTCCATACGGCAACCAATAGTAATTTTGAAAATTGGTAAACTTGTCCCAGTCAATGTGCGGATCCCATGAATAGGTTTCCTGCTTGTCGAGTCTGGCATGATTGCGCACATCAGCACCTAACACCTGCAACTGATTGATATAGTCTTGGTAATCCTTGAAAAAGGTAACATTATTCAGTTCGTCCTTGATCACTGCGCCCGATTCCAATTGGTAGTTCCGTCTATTGCGACTGAGACCTTGTACAAAGATATCAGATCCTATCGCAGCTTTGGCATTTCTTCGGCCTAAAAATCCTGATATTTTGTCTACTGATCCGGTCTGAAACAGCTGGTCAATGGTGGATTGTAAAAATTTTCTGTTGGCTGTGGTCTGGTACAGCTTGGGTAAAAAATTTATACTCAGCCCTTGGTTGCCTATTGAACTTTTGTTAGCCATCAGTAACTTGCTCCATTGTTTGCACTATTGATATTTTGTGATGTGGCCAATGTGGTGATCCCAGCACCAGTTAATGTTTTCAAATTGGTACTGGTAAGACCAGTCACTATGGCAATATCGGTAGATTGCGCACAGCTAATAAAAATGCTGTCACTGGGGCAAGCAATCTCAAATAAACTGCCAAAATATTGTGTGGCTTGATTTGGCACAATAACAAAACTTGTAATATCTGGGGTCAATTGATTGATAATGTATGTCGACAACTCAGTGAAATAAAATGTATTTCCAAAATCCCAGTTGTCAAGAGCAAAAAATTTGTTTATTGACAATAGTATTCTTGATTTGATATTGGCATCACTGGCTGTGGAGCTGATGTTCTTGATCACATTAAATGTTGCCTGCAATTTTGCATCCGATGCTTGCCCAAATAACAGGATATATTTCACGGGATGATAAATTATTTCATCGCTTATGGCCTTGATCAAGTTGAGGTTAGGACTCAGCAATCCGTTGAGTTCAGCTGAACTGGGTGGCAAGGGCATCATGCCGCTAATGCTGCCATTAGCCACCCATTGTCGGAATAGATTGTCATACCCTTTGGTCAACACATACATGTCTATCAAGTTGCTAGGACTGGGATCAATTCTACTGTCATAATCTGCACTGTGCGTGTATTGAAATTTCAATTTGTCACGGCCTTGGAATATCTTGTAATCAAGACTGGGGGCAATCTGCACTCCATCATAAAACTTAACAGTGTCCGTGTCAATAAAATAGTAGTACATGTTGCTTTGATATCCACCACCTGGATCAGTATCAAGAATTAGTACTGGTCCCAATAACGGATCATTGACCACATATCTATAATCTTCTTGGCCTTGTGATATGAGATATTTTTTTTGAACTATGTATTTTTCTTTATAACTTAAAGATTTAGTAAGTGTGGTTGGATTAACTATGTCCAAAAACAACTGAGGATTATCTGCGATTCCAGTATTGCCGGTATCTGCAAACGACATTATGATTTTTTTTGGATCTATGTAACCATCCTGACCGTTGTACTCACTAATCACTTCCCAGTCATAGTCCTGCGTGAATGGTAACAAGCCAAGAGAATCCTTGATATTTTTTGGTTGCGTGTTTATACTAAGAATCTTGATGTTGTCTTTGACCACGCTGCTGCTGACTACATCGTATATCTTTTGATTAGTATCAAAATAAAATGTCAACTGGTTGTCACTTTCAAAGATGTACCTTTGCATTCTACTGGTTATGGTATAAGAGGTATTGTTGGTAGTAAACAGCACCAGCCAACTAGTATCCTTATGGCTGTTGGTTGTATCACCCTGAGTACCGATACTGAATGGCAATGTAGTATTGAGATTGGTTTCAAAGATTATTTGCCAAGTTTGATTTGCACCATTGTAGCCAAGGCCAAAAGGTTGATTGGAAAAAATCAAGTCAATCATGGTGGTTATGATGCTGGTGCTAAGGGTGCGTGTGAACTTAGGAATTATTTGATCTATGAGACTGCCGTGTGGTATCACACTAGCCAGTGTTATGGCACCTTGTCCGTTACTGAGCACTCCCACTGTGCCACTGAGAGTGCCGCTTGCGGTACCGTCGCCTATTAAACTGCTCACTTGCGCATACACATAAGTGCTTGTGCCCTTGGCTGCCAATGTGGTCAACTGATTGTTGTTAAGTTTGTTAAAATAATAACCCTCGGGTGCGCTGAATCTTAGGATACTGCCTACAGTAATGTATTTGAATGTGGTCTGGCTATCTGCGCCCACCATGTTGGGCACTCCTTCTTGCCCCAAATAACCGGTTGTTTGATTGCTGTCACTTGTCACTGCATTCCATATCACCAATTTGGTATTGTTGTAGTAGTTGACATAATTGTTGTAGTAGAAATTTCGCAGATCCGGCATGTTGAAAATGTTGTACAGTGTGGTGTTGATCACGCCTTCGATGTCGCTTTGTACTATGTAACTGAATACATTCTGTGCTGTGTAGTTTTCGAGATACAATACACCATCATCAGCAAACAGATTGGTACTGGAATATTTGCCCGTTGGATCTTTAAGATCAAAATATCTACTGATACCGCTGCTGGCTCGATTGAGAGACTTGACCTTGGCCACTTGCAGACTGGTTGTCAAAGGACTGATGTTGTAGTCCTCGCCTGTGATCATTCTGTTTTGTGTATAGAAGGTCTGCGGAGCGTTGGCCTTGATGCTGGCATTGGTTTCCGTTGTGGTGCTGTTAGACACAGTGCTGACCAGATTCAGATAAATGGTCAATATTTCTTCCTGACCAGTTGCACTTGTGTAAGGTATGGTCACGCTGACATTTCTTATGTCTGTGGGATTTATGGTGTAAGTGAGCGCATTGCTGGTTCTGTAGTACACCCTGAAATTGCCTTGGGGCAGTTGTCCAAATATGCCATCACCAAATGCCAAACTTATTGCATCGTTGGCCCTAGTGATCACATTGTAAATGGTCTTTATTTTGTTGCTGATGCTGTTGTAAATGATGTTGCTGCCAGCAGTATTGGGCACCTGTGTCCACAGTTTATTCTCTAAGCCTGTGGGAAACAAATCATACAACCACACATCTGTGTTATTGATATTTTCTTTGGCCACATCCACTTGTTGATTTGGTGTGGGTTGATTCAAGGTAAAACTACTGGTGTTTAAACTGCCTTGAGTAAAATTAAAAAAGAAACCGGTTCCTCCACTGCCGGCACCATAGCCATCATCCTTGTAGATAGATGCTATTTTGTTGCCAATTTTAGGAGGCTCTTCGTAGATGTAATCTTTGTTGGCAAATGTGGTGCTAGTAATATCAAAGATCATGGTGTTTCCAGCAATGGGTTTGCTGAAACTATATATGGGCACATTGGTGTTGTTGCCGTTGAATCTGTACTGTGCAGTGGGCACCCCGTAGATTGTAGCACTGTCGGCGGGACTGCCGAACTGCTGTGTGGTAGGAAATGCTGCATTTAATATCTTGATAAATTGATCATACCAGTTGGTGTTGGCACTATCATTCCAAGTGATATTTTGACCTGACAAATTGCGTCCACTGCTGTCCAACACATTTTCTGTGGTATTGATAATGCCGAATTTCAACAATCCTGTACTGGGGGTATTTCTACTGGGACTGTAGTTGATCAATCGTGCCAGTCTCAATATGCTTTCCCTGCGTTCAGCCAATTCTAGAAAGTTTTCTCTGGCATTTAGATCCACACGAAATGCTATGTTTTGTCCCACATAAGCTATGAGGTCGATCAATGCCAAATATTCACTACTTTCTATGTAGTCGTTGAAATCTTCAGGAAAATTGGTACGCACATAGTCAATCATAGTGCGTCTTAAATTGTCAAAGTCGTAGCTTTGGAAGTCTACATTTTTGAAACTGCGATAAATTTTCTGCCAGTCCTCGCTCACCAGCAGGTTATTTTGACGATCCGTTGAGCTCATGATGCTTCCTAATATTTGTATTTATTGAATAAAATTAAGTGCGCAGTTTATCACCTTACAAGACCATTGGCCTGATCAAATTTCATTTGTAGATTTTCTTGTATGTTGTACACTAGATATTTCAAGGTGCACTGTATTTGTATGCCGGTTTGATAGGGCGTTACTAGAATATTAGAAGCCTGTATACGCGGATCACTATTGAAGATAGCACTAACATTTTGCACAATTGAGTTTTGCACATCTGCTGTCATAGGCTCAAATAACAAGTCCCATATCACAGTCCCGTACTCGGGATTCATGAGTCGTTCACCCTGTCTGATATAGAATGCATTCAACAGATCCTGCTTGATCAATTCAAAATCATACAGCTTGAAATTTTGTGTAGAGGTATTGACTGTGCTGAAACCCTTGTAAACCTGTGTGCTTATGGCTTTCACAGGTGCTGCTGTTTTTATGGTAACTTTGTTGTGTATAGAAGCCATGATTAATTACCTTTTCTGAATGTGTCACTTTCGGTGCTGTATTTTTTGTAGGCATTAGGCACTACTGGATCTTTACCAGATTCTCTGTCAGTGACGGCTCTAGCAGAATTTGCAGGATCAAGATTTTCATGTCCTGGCCACGGTTCACTGCTAGGTATGCGCTTCATAATGCTGGTAATGACAGTTTTTTCACTTGTGGGCACTTTGTGTGTTGACAGTGCCGCGGGCGCTTCGGCAGCGGAAGCCGACGCCGCCGCTTCTGCTATACCTGAGTTTAGATTTATTTTGCCGCCATCTATCGCTGTGTTGGCTGCTTTGATAGTAAAGTCCCCTGAACTTGAAACTACACTTGCTCCGCTAACTTTTAGATTCAATGCTCCACCAGTAGTTATATTGGTTGCACCGCCTGTGGTCAAATCAAAAGTGGCACCATAGGATTCTTTCACGGCACCTGTCACAGTTTCGTTCTGAGTGCCGTCCACTTTGATTTTAACACTACCGCCAACTATACAAATTTTATCTTTGCCAACTTCGGTCTGATGTCTGCCTGCAGCTTTTAAATTAAAATTCCTACCAGCTTCCATGTTGATATCCCTACCAGCATAAAAATTCATGTCTGTACCAGTGTGTATGCTGATACTATCTCGGGCAAAAATATCAATTTTGCCGTTGCTAGTCAATTCGATCCACGCAGTGCCACGGCTGTTGCCTATATAGATTAGGTCCTCGGTATTGTGCAACAGTATTTGATGCCCAGTCCTAGTGCGTATCCTAAAAAGCTCATTGTGAGGCCTATGCACATCACCGTCAGTTTCATTTGCATCAATACTGGCATAATCAGGAGGAGTAGATGCTGGGCTACCTTTGCGGATCCAAGCCGCATCACCGTCATCCATAACAAATGTAGTGCCTCCCAGTCTGCTAACAAATGCATGGGCTTCATGTTCTTTTTTGCCTATGAATCCTTTGGGACCTTTTTTATCTAGTGGACCCGGTGTGCTGATGCCAAACACCATGCTGGGTGCTTCCCTTCTTGCACTGCTGGTTGTGATACCTCTTGCATCATCAAACAACAAGCCTTGACGGCTCAGCACTCCGGCAAACAGATGTTCTGGTTTGTAATTTTGTGTGGGATCAGTTGCTGCGCGATTATCATCTATATTTTTATTGTATTCCGCCACTGGCACCCGGCCATAAAGACCTGCTGCATCTGATTGCACATCCTCAACAACTTTTTGGGTAGCGGCAATGCCTGGCATCATGAAATTCATGTTTTCATCAGGCACACATCCAAACCAGTAACCACGTTTGGCATCACCGTCCACAAACATGATCATTACAATTACTCCTACATCGGGCGGTATCATCCACATGCCGTAACTTTTTTGCACATGGTTGTAATTGTCAGGATCTTTTTTGGTAAATTCCACTCCAGTTACACCGTAAAAAGGAGTCATGTACTTTACTCTGTGCAATTGACCTTCTTGTCTTGCTGCGGCTCCAACTGGTCTCAGAATCTCAACTTCCAATGCACCCATATTGGTAGGATCAACATTGCTTACTACCCTGGCCAAGAACGGTCCCGGTTTAGGGGAAGGCTGATCAAGATCACTTTTGGTTAGATCTTCCATCTTTATTTCTCCTTGGCATTTGGATCTTTGGGATTATTTTCAGTACGATTGGCAAACACCTGGTCATTTCTAGGTTCTTTTTTGCTTTCGTAGTTGGGTCTGCGGTATCCAGACAGCTTTTGCGTAAACATGCCCTTGCTGAATGAATTGGTTATGGTATTAATTTTGTACAGGCCGCTCATTCCCAACACAGGAGCTGAGGCATTGTTCTTGGAAAAATCATACAGCCCAGTGGCTTGATTGATGTCAACAGGTGTTCTGAAATTTATCAAGATGTCAACTTCACCACTTTGGTAGTCTACCGAATGATCTGACGCTAGGTTATAGTACTGACTGTGTTTGGCAGTGTAATTACCCAAGCCACTTTGAACTATGTAGTACGGGTCGCCTATGATTTCAAAATTGTCAAGATTAACCATGTCTCTGCCCTTGGTTATACTGTCATGAAACAATCTTGCTGATCTAACGGCCTGTGTTTCCAAACCGCCACCGCCTTGTTTGTCAGTGCCTGACTGGGTGCCAGCAAAACTGTTGAGTCCTGTGCCCAATACACCTGGTGTGGTGTCCGAGTCTTGACCTTGGGGCAGACTTTTTTCCTGAGGATTGCCGGTTTTTTCTGAAGTGCTAGACTGTGCTGCAGTTTTGCTGTCCATCGTGCCACTGAATCCGTCTGCCACATTGGCATTATTAAAATTTGTTTCAAATTTAATATCAAATCTTATGATGTCAGTGTTCTTACCTGTGTACACATAGTTGTATTCTTTCACTGCCTGTTCTTTTAATTTTGGATACCCTTTGGGTTTTGTTTGGGACGGTACAGGACCCGAACTGTTATGCACTGAGTATTCAAGCACTCTGTACACAATCAGTTTTGGCTTTTCGCCAGTGGCTTTGTTTTCTTTGCCTACTGGATACATTTGCACATCTACACTCCACCAAGTTCTATATCCCTCAGGAGTCAAGGCCTCAGGATCTAATGCTTTTTTGGCATAAGTGCTTTGCATGATAACTTGGTTGATAGCGTTGGTAATATCAGTATCCTGACTGAATTTCATTTCAGTCACGGTGGCATCCACAGTGTTTTGTCCTCTTTTCAAATTACCCTTGTCATCGTATGCATCATTATCCTTGCCGATTGGAGTATCAGCTTTTCTTGTGTCGTCAAAGCCCATAGTTGACAAACCAATTTTGTTTGTGCTAATGGCTCCTTGTATCAGTTCACCGTCCACCTCGCTCACTCCCAATTTGTTATAAATCTGCTGGGAGTTTATGTCCACTGTGGCACCATCTGTATTTTCACCTGTTGTCACTGTGGCCGAACCAGCACTGGATCTATCGGCAGGGAACAGTATCAATATTTGATCAGGTTTTTCCATGCCCACCGCATCAGCAGTATCCACTAATCTTTTGTTAATAGCAGCCTGCAGGCTTTTTTCACCTTTCTGCAACAACTCTTGTACAGTCCTGCCTCGAATTGAATGATCAACTTTGAATTTGGTATACTTGTTGGAAAAGGCTCCATGATTGTCTGGACGACCTTCTATGTCATATACCGCACCATTTTCTGTAACAGTCATGCGCATCACGGTCATCTGTATTGGAAGATATCTACTAGTGTTGGGTATGCTTAATATTTGTCCCGTTTCTTTGTTGCCTCTAAATTCTATTATCAGTAACCATGGAGCAACCTTCCAATTGTTCCATTCAGGTTTGCCGGTGTTGGGATTTTTTTGTTGCGCCAATGCCTGACATGCCAAAAAGAACATGCCCATGCTGTAGGGTTCTATGATCTTGAATTTTACATCCCCAGTAAGATTGCTGTTACTGCCCTTTTCATGACCTATCTGTGTGCCAATTACCAAGTCTTCTATGTAGAAATCAAATTTGCCATAGGCAGTTTGTGGTCTGTTGCTAGGATCTCTGTTAGCCGATCTTGCCAGCAGTTGCCCCGTGATGCCTTTTCGATAGGTTTTGTCAGGATCATTTAATTCTTTCTGTGTCAGTCTTGCTAGACCCAGACTATAGGTATAACTGGCATAATCAAACAAGGGATTAGGGATCGGCAATTTAACATCTAATTTTTTTGTGGCAGTAGGCAACAAGCTGGCCAGTCCACCAAATAATTTTCCTATACCGCCTGTCAATCCATCAAGAGAGAATCCCGAACCAAGGTCGCCTATACCGCCCGCGGCATCCTTGACGGCAGACAGCCCTGACGCTAATCCGTCTTCAACTGCGGTTACAGCACTGGATATCGAATTGCCTATGCTAGAAACGGTGGCAGATGCTTCATCAAATATACCCATGTTACAGTCCTAATGCTTTGTTTAGTCCGCTTTGCTTAGGTAGATATATTTTTGTACCAGGTACAAAATCCAGCACAGGATCCTGTAGCACATCTAGATTTCGCTGAATGAACACCCACCACAAGGATGGTGTGCCGTACAAGGCATAGGCCAGCAGATCAGGTCTATAGGCAAATTTGTTGTCTATAGTGTATAAAATATCAGTTGAACTGGCACTGACTGGTCTAATTTTTAATACATCAAGATAATTCTCGTTGACCTGCGTGGCATAATAGGGACTGGTGTTTGAATAGTCGGCCATGTTAAATGTATCCAAATGGATTGTTCAAATAGCCGCCTTGTACAAATCTATCAAGACTGAAATTTCTCGTACTATTTCTGCTGTACATGGGCATGAGCCTGATCTGAAAACTGCTCTTGGCTGGCACATGGCTAACCCCGCCACTAGTCTGTCCGCCTAGCCCCAAACTGCCAGCCAGGCCAGCCACTTGTCCCACACCACCTGCAAGATCACTTATCAGTCCCGCAGCACCACCAACTAGGCTGGAGCCAAATGCCCCTCCCAATTGACCTGCTATGCCTCCCACGGCATCAGTGACTCCTTGAATAGCTCCTGCGGTGCTACCAACCACATTCACACCGATGTAATCAGTATCTGCTTGCATGGTGCAACTGAAATTGGTAACTGCTACTGGTACATTTTTAAAAACATAATTGCCATATCCGTTAAGGAATACAATAGGTGGAGGATTGCCAGCCTTTGGATCAGATCCTGTGAACATTTTGGTTAAACTTCTTAAATAATGCACAGCTGCGATCCAATACAGAGCCTGGGTGGAATCCTCCACATTCATGGCAGCGGTAATTTGTATTTCTCCAGGGTCACTGGATTTGAACGCATGGAACATGTGGTTAACATGTGTAACATCAATTTTTGAATAAGTGGCGGTGCTGGTCATAGTTATATCAGGAGTGAAAGGAAAAATTAAACCACCTGCTTCTTTTAAAGGTTTGAGCACTGGACTGCCTTGGAAGCTGGTCCATTTGGCCAGGCTGAGTCTCACACGCCAGTCGCTGGCATTTGCACTGTCGTCCCCAAAGCTGGCAGCAGCGCCTGCTAGATCACCTATAATCTCCGCGCCGGCTGACAGTCCGGTACCACTCAAGAGTGAATCCTGCAAACCACCACCGAATAAAAAATCCGTTGCATTTGAAACTGCACCCACAGCACCTTGTGCGTTGGTAACTGCATTTGTTAAGCCGTCAAGAAAACTCATAGTGTTGTCCTTTTGATACAATATTTAGTTGACTTTGATAAGTGCGTAGTTTATAATTAATCATTAGAGGACTCTACAGGATGACAGCCAAAGTAAATTATCTCAACAACAAGGACATGTTGTTGGAAATACATAGATCAAAAAGCTCATATTGCAGCTTTACCAAACCAGAGTACCATCAATACGATCTAATTCTGCCCAGCGTAGAAAAAATCAATGTAAGGACCATTGCAGAAGCCAAAAGAAATCAAGCCAAGCGCATAGGCGATGCAGATTATGCCACCCGTAAAAAAGCCGGAGAAAAAGTCAAACAAGCGGACTGCGAAGTGGACTATAAAAAAATAGCCAAGACAGATGTGGTGTTTAGAGTCATGACTTTTGATCACATTCCCTTGAACAATGTTCGTAAAAAGAATCCTAAAAGTCTTGCTGACCATAGGGACAAGGTGAACTTTCCTCCGTTTCAGCATTGGAAATTCAATGAGGAAGATGTACTAGAATGTGTGGGCAAGAGTCACTGGAAGGGTCCATTAGATACCGGACACTTTGACAAGGATGCTGGCCAAATCACTAACACCTTGGCACGAATGATGTTAAAATTGTGTGAGAGGTATGCCACTAGAGGAAATGTTCGTGGCTATACCTACAACGATGAAATGAAAGGTCAGGCCATACTGCAACTGGCACAAATTGGACTACAATTCGATGAATCAAAATCAGACAATCCTTTTGCTTATTTCACTGCCGCTGTTACTAATAGTTTTGTGCGTGTTATTAATATAGAAAAACGCAATCAAAATATTAGAGATGACATATTGGAGATCAACGGCATGAATCCTAGCTATAGCCGAACGGGTGCAGGCGAACATGCGGCTGCACTGAAAAGACACAATGAGGACATGGGTGAATAATTTATTTAAAAAAATAGCATGTTTTACTGATATCCACTTTGGATTAAAATCCAATAGCAGTGTACACAATCAAGATTGTTTGGACTTTGTGGATTGGTACATTGACACAGCCAAAGCTAGCGGGTGTGACACTGGCATCTTTATGGGAGACTGGCATCACAATCGCAACAGTCTCAACATAACCACCATGGATTACAGTTTACGAGCATTGGAAAAACTAGGTCAGAGTTTTGACAACTTTTACTTTTTCCCGGGCAATCATGATCTGTACTACAAGGACAAGCGAGACATCCATTCAGTAGAATTTGGCAAATACATTCCAGGAATCACAGTGGTGCATGAACCAACCACTATGGGCAATGTAACACTGTGCCCATGGCTTGTGGGAGAAGAATGGAAATCAATCAACAAGAAAGGTGGCAAATATTGTTTTGGTCACTTTGAACTGCCCAAGTTCTTTATGAATGCCATGGTGCAGATGCCTGATCACGGTGAGTTGCAAGTAGATGCATTCAAGGGTTTTGAATTAGGATTCAGCGGACATTTCCACAAGCGTCAGCAGAATGAAAATATGATCTATATAGGCAATGCGTTTCCGCACAACTACTCAGATGCCTGGGACGATGATCGCGGCATGATGATCATGGAGTGGGATGGCACCCCTGAATACAAAACTTGGCCGGATCAACCCACATTCCGCACTGTGAAACTGAGTCAGTTGATTGATCAAGCAGATACCATCATACGACCCAAACAGCATCTGCGTGTGACTCTGGATATAGACATCACATTCGAAGAGGCAAACTTTATAAAAGAAAAGTTTGTGAAAGACTACAACATACGAGAACTCACTCTGATAGCTAAAAAACAAGATCTCGAAATCAATACTACCATAGACATACAGGCATTTGAAAGTGTGGACCAGATTGTAAGCAGTCAGATTGTGAGTATAGACAGCGACACATACGACAAAAACACCTTGCTTGCCATATACAATAATCTATGACCATAAACATAAAAGAATTAACAGTAAAAAACTTCATGAGCGTGGGTAATCAAACGCAGGCTGTGAATTTTGCACAAGAAAATTTAACATTGGTACTAGGAGAAAACTTAGATCAGGGCGGTGATGATGCTGGTAGCAGAAATGGCACTGGCAAAACTACCATTGTGAATGCCTTAAGTTTTGCACTATTTGGTCAGGCCTTGACCAATATCAAGAAAGACAATCTCATCAACAAGATCAACAACAAAAACATGTTGGTAACCTTGGCATTTGAAAAGAACGGCATTGAATATCGAATAGAGCGCGGCCGCAGACCCAATGTGCTACAATTTTTTGTGAATGACCAAGCACAAGAAACTGAAGAAACTGACGATGCACAGGGAGACATGCGTGAGACTCAACGAGATCTAGATGATCTCATGGGCATGAGCCATGACATGTTCAAGCACATTGTGGCCTTGAACACCTATACCGAACCCTTTCTCAGCATGCGAGCCAATGATCAAAGAGTGATTATTGAACAACTGCTAGGCATAACTATCCTGAGCGAGAAGGCAGAAACACTCAAGGAACAGATCAAATACACTAAGGATTCTATCACACAGGAAACTGCCAACATAGAAGCCACACGGCGCAGCAACGAAGGTATACAAAAAAGCATAGACGGCCTGTTGAGCAAACAAAGTGCTTGGCGCAGTCAACATGCCAATGATCTAGAAAAAATCGGCAGAGCCATAGTGGAACTGGAAGGGGTGGACATTGATGCTGAGCTTGCGAAGCATGCGGAGCTAAAAGTTTTTGATGAAAAAACAGCAAAGCTGAAAAGCCTAGAAAAGGAACGAGCTACTTTGAATAGCGCGATAGCGCAAGCGGAGCGAAGCGTCACAAAGTATGACAGCGAGCTCGCCAAATTGGCTAACAAGACCTGTCACGCTTGTGATCAACAGCTACAGGATCACCAGCATGAGTCCATGATGGGCCAAGCACAACTGCATCTGGATGAAGCCCGGAGATATCACAGCAAGGTGCATACGGATCTCACAAAAATTTCCGATGAAATCGAAGCCATTGGCACAGTGCCACACAAGCCCCACATCTACTACGACACTGTGGAGCAGGCACTCAAACATCAAAACAACTTGGCCACATTGGAAACCCAGTTGATATCCAAGAGCCATGATGTGGATCCCTATAAGGAACAGATTGACGAATTGCTTACCACTGCCATGCAACCCATTACCTGGGATGCGGTAAACACCTTGAACACACTCAAAGATCACCAGGAGTTCCTGCTGAAACTGCTAACTAGTAAAGACAGCTTCATACGCAAAAAAATCATTGATCAAAACTTGGCCTATTTGAACAACAGACTCACATACTACCTGGATCGCATGGGCCTTCCACACACAGTGCTGTTTCAAAATGATCTCACCGTGTTGATCACTCAGTTGGGCCAGGACCTGGACTTTGACAATCTCAGCAGAGGCGAGCGCAATCGCTTGATACTGGCTCTGTCATGGAGTTTCCGTGATGTGTGGGAAAGCCTGTATCATGGCATAAATTTGCTGTTTGTGGACGAGCTGATAGACAATGGCTTGGATGCAAGCGGTGTGGAAAGCGCACTGGGTGTGCTGAAAAAAATGGCAAGGGAAAGAAGCAAAAACATCTTCTTGATCAGCCACAGAGATGAACTGATAGGACGTGTTAATCATGTGCTAAAAGTCATAAAAGAAAATGGATACACGTCCTATGCAAATGACTTGGAGGTCAACGAATGAACACCACAACACCCACACAGCTGGCTCTGCTGGATGAACCAGAAGTGCCACGGCAGGAACTGGCACTCACCAAAAAATACGGTCTTCTGACTCGCGAGCTGATCATAATTGAAATGTGCCGTGCCGCCAGACCCGACTGGAATCTGGTCAAGGACATCAGTCAAGGCAGCATGAATCAGCTGGGCATCACGCCTCAAGAACGAGCCGAAATTGAACACATGATGAGTCAGGTGTTTGACACAGTACTGGCTCCACACGTGCCACATGAGCCGACACCTTGATCCGCTTGACTATCAGGACGAAGTCACTCATGATCAACTCATGACTGCCTTTAGAGAATATTTTCGTGCCAATCAGGACTGGATCGCCCGAGGCACACGCAGTGCCGGTGAACGCAGCAGATACTGGCTGGCACAGATACGCATCATTGCCAAGCAACGACGCCAGCTGATACAGCAGTATCGTGTGCATTTGGATCAACAAAAACAGGCCAAACTCAATCACAAACCCACAGAGGCACCCCATACTGGCACTAACTAAAGCATGTGCTGGTATTATCAAGACAACATCATAACTCAACTGCCACCGGACTGTGTGGGTTTCGTGTACATCATAACCAACACAGTCACTGGGCGCAAGTATATAGGCAAAAAGCTGGCAAGATTCAGCAGAACCACCACCAAGATGGTTCAGTTGAAAAACGGCACCAAGAAAAAAAAGCGCATTCGCAGCAAAATTGATTCTGATTGGCCCACCTATTATGGGTCATCACCTGAGCTAACGGAAGACGTTTCCCGCATGGGGCAGGATCAGTTTCGCAGAGAAATACTTTTTTACTGTGCCAGCAAGGCAGAAACTTCATACGTAGAGGCACGGGAACAGTTCAGTCGCAGAGTGCTGGAATCAGATGACTACTACAATGGTCACATACAGGTTCGAGTGCATGGTTCCCACATCAAAGGCCGCATACTCAAGAGCTAACAGCTAGCGCAGGCCAACATCGTGCGCTCTAGACCTGGATCCAGGATCACAGGGACGGAACCTTGCCGGCTCAGCAAGTACTCAACCACTATCCTTGACAGGACGCTGATGGCAAAATCCTTGCTGTTTGGTTGTTTGAATATATTCTCAAGGAAAAAGAGGGTAACCAACCCACGGCGCAGTGTGCGACAATATGCTCACTGTGTCCCGCCGTCGTGATCAAGACTGAGCTCGAAGTACCGGATGACCGCTTCTGTAATGCTTTAATATTGTGTGACATGTTCAACTCAGATAATGTCACTTGGCCCGCTAGGGCCAAGTGTGACTGAACAATCTAGATAATATCGCAACGCTTCGCGTTAACACTGCACAGTAAGTTCGAGCGCAAGCGAAGAACAGAAGAACTCATGTTCTTCTACCAAGTGCCTGCTAAATATCTACATGAAAGTGCATGAAATAATCTCATTGAATGAAACTATAGCTGGAGCAATAAGCGGTGCCATGGGCTCAGTGGCCAAGGGCATTGAACGAGTCAAGAATCCTTCCAAACTGTTCAAGACAGCTGAAAGCACTCTCAAAGACAAAGTGGCTGATGAAATTGCCACTATTGCCAGCAGTGACAACATATCATATGCCGAGGCGGCAGCCAAATACATTACCAAGCACAAGGTGGATGTGGACACCCAAGTGGCGCGACTTCGAACCACACGGGACTATCGTGACATGCCTGAGGATCAATTGCGCAAAGTTGCCATGGACTTGAGGGGCATTGACCCTAAACAACTGGATCCTGCATTTGTGAACAGCGCATTGGGACGCACACAGCGCGGCGCACTGATCAAGGCAGTGGGCATGGCGGATGTGTCAGCGTGGAGGTTTGCTGGCAATGCAGTGAAACTGGGACTGAACGGCTACGGATTTTATATTGGATTCATGGAGCCGTGGAATCAGTTTTCCAAAACCATGAACGGCTATGGTGAACAACTGAGAGCTGGCAAGCTTCAAGGAGGCGAAGCACAATATAATTTTTTAATGAATCAAGAACTGACTGTGCTGCTGGCTGCATGGGGCACTCAGTTGGCAGCTGGCGCCTTCCTCAAGGGCGTGGCCAATAAACTCTCGCCTGGTGAGAAAAAGATGGGCTTTTTACTGCGCAAAGAAAACCCCAAATTTGATCTAGTGACAGCTGCGGGTTTGCAGGTGGTTAGAACTTGGCTAAACAATGGCGAAAATACGAGTGCATTGGCTGGTCTTCTGTTGACTGACATTTTGGGACGAGAACAACCCATTGCACAATACATAGGGCAGTTGGTGGCGCCCATGCTGAGTGTGATTAGATCATTCACCGGTCCATCTGTGCTGGGCGTAAATGTGCCAGCCGCCAGTGGTGCTGATGCAAAAAATGACAAATCAACAGTTACACCTGTAGCTCAAGGTGCTGGCAGTGGCACTAGTGCGGCAAAACCAGCCAGCGGCAATGCCCAAGTGGATGCTACCAGTCCGGCCGCACCTGCTGGTCAGTCCAACGGCGCCCCCATTACAGCCAGTGACTATCACTATCGTTGGGCCGCTGATCCTGACATACGAAATTGGGTGCAAGACCCAGTACACTCGGATAGATTGTTGGATCCCAACTCTGGCAATGACATTGCAAAACCACCTGGTTGGAAACCTGCCAAGAAATAATCACAGTAAAGGCAGTCCTGTGACTTTCACAGTCTCAAGATTTTCCTTTATGATGTTGTAGATCATTTCTCTGTCTTCATGGCTGTAGTTGTACAGCAAATCGTTGACTGATATGCCACCTCGCATGTACCACGAAATTCTAAACAGCTCTTCTTTGAATGATTTTGTTTCACTTTCCAGCCTAACCAGTTTTTCTTCAATGACCTCTGAGGTCAAACCAATTAGGCTACCCCGAAAAAATTTGACTGATCCAGTTCTACACGCAGTTGAGATTCGTGTTGGCAGTTGGTGCACTGAACCTTAAATGCGGGTACACGCCATAGCTCTCGATTTTTTTCTATATGATTCGAAATGGCATCAAACACAGTTTTTTCGCAGTTGTGCATCCATTCCTGTATGAAACTTTTTTCTGTAACAGTTTGGGTGCCAATCTCCACACTTTCCACGCTGGCCACATAGATGTCATTGCGCACCTGCGCCAGATCTCTAAACAGCACATTTATGATATTTTGTTTTTCCGTGTCGTTGGTAACAGCATCCACTTGACTCATTTGCTGTTGCAGTTGGAAATTTTTGAGATTGGCCTGGGTGCTTTCTTTGTATGTCAAAGGTCTAAGATTGATAACCATGTCGTGCAACACAATTTTGTTGTTGTATGTCATTTTTTTAAAATGATCTATCACGGTACCTAAATCCACTTCATATTCATTTTCTGTATTACATGCCGGGCAGGCATTGTCCAAGCTCATCTTGTTGCCAAATGTGGCCACACGCATGGCGGTGAAAATCAGCGTGGTGTCCAATATGCTGAGATCCCATGCGTCCTTGATAGCACTGCAACAGCTTTGAATCACTTTGACTGAACTTTCTCCGCTCAGCAATGCATCTGGAGTTTTCAGTATGATCTCGTCCATGCCTGTCATGGCACACACGGGTATGCTGGTCACATCACCCTGTATGGTGCCCGGCTTGTTGTACACGCCCTGGCTGGGCAAGCTGATAAAGATCTTGGGCTGTCTAAAATACTGTTGAAGGGGATTTTGTGGCATTACTATCTCCAGATAAATATCACGTGCAGTATTTATATACGCACATTCTAACGGAATTTTTTATGGCAGATCAGTCAATTATAGATGCAATCACTGAAGGTTTCAGGCAGGTAATGAAATTGACCGGCGGTAATAGTGTTGGCTCGGGCAATGCAACGGGCGGAAACAGCAAGCCTTTCCAAGACAGCGGCGCTATCGATAAATTAATGAAGGCAGCGGACAATACAGGACAAGCTCTTGGACCGCTGTATTTTGGATTTATAAAACTAACAACGGGTGTGGACGCTACCACTACTGCCCTGACTGGCATGAAAGACTTTGCCTCCAAGTTTCCTGTATTGGGGGGCATGACGGGACAAGCTATCGAAGCCTTAGTCAAGTCAAGAGATGATCTCAACAAGGCCATGTCCGAGGCAGGAGTAGGCAACAATGATCTTGGTAGATTTATCAGAATGAGCGGCGAGGCGGGTTTGACCACAAAAGAATTTGCAGACTTTGCAAAAACTGGTGGACAAGCAATAGCAGGACTTAGCAGCAGTGCCAACAAAAATGCAGAAGCATTCAGCAAAGTACAAAAAGAACTGATAAACAATCCCGCTGGACAAGAGCTAATGAGGGCTGGGGTCGGAGCCAAAGAACTAGCAGAATACACAGCACTCAGTGTTGCCATGGGAAGAAATAGGGATGTCAGTACTCAAAGAGGACAACAACAGTTGGCAACTAGTGTTGCCCTGCTTGGTAGAGAAATAGATAACACAGCTAGAATGACAGGACAGAGCAGAGAAGAAATAGCCAAAGATCTCAAAGCCCGTGCTCAGTCAGCTGACGGCATAATGTCGATGCAGGATCTTGATGAAGAGCAGCAGGAAAACATGAAAGAATTCAATGCCTCTGCTAGCAAACTGGGTCCAGCCATGCAGGATCTTTTGCAAGAAAATCTTACCAAGGGTGCTGTGACCAGTGAAAAAGGCAGGGCTCTTTTGACCATGTATGGTACTGCGGGAGAAGAGTTGCTTCAGGCACAACAAGCAGCGTTGAATGCAAGAACTCCTGCAGATAAAGCCGCAGCTCAAGCGCAACTTGACAAAGCACAGGCTGATGTGATGGCATTTCAAGCCAGTAGAGACTTTGCTAAGAACTACAAAAGCATGACCGACGATCAACGAGCCGTTGTTGGACCAACCATTGTGGCACAAAATGCCTTTGCGCAGAATCTCAAAAAGGCTGCCCAAGAAACTGGTAGCTATGAGGCCGGCATGGCCAAGATGAAAGATGAAGCTAGCAAAGGTAGACTTGGACTGAAAGAAGATGGCACACGCGACGAAGGTCAAGAATTGAATAGAGGCTTGAATGAAGCCAACATTAGAAGCACTATAAGCATGGGTGCATTGGCTGGCAAAGTGGAAGAAGTCAATCTAGCATTTGGAAAAAGTCCAGAAGCCATTAATGCATTTAACAAAGCATTGGGATATGTAGGAGCTGCGAATGAAAATATGGAGGGCAGGAAGCAAAGTTTCAACAAGACTCCTGAAAAAGTTACTAGTATAGTATCTAACATGCTTACTGGTACAGACACACCACCCACAGCAAGCCCAAGCAACGATAAAAATATGCAAAAGACTCCTGAGGGTAGATACAAGCCAGCACCCAAAAAAGAAGACGGCGGTGTAGTACCTGGCACTGACAGCGGCACCACTATCACCGTTGGAGAAAAAGGCAAACCAGAAGCAATATTGCCTCTGGACAAACTGCAAACCATGATGGGCGGCATCACTACTCAAATCAGTTCCGCCACTACACCAGCTGGCGGTTCATCTGTGAGTGCCTTGGACAACAAGCAATACTTAGAACAATGGAAAAAGAATTACGAAGAACAAACTGTAGTGATGATTGGCACAGAAAAGCAGCAGGCCCAACAGGATATACAGTATGCTCAAGAAAGAATCAATTCCAAATCCGCAAAAATAAAAGAGTTGGAAGATATCAAGGCCACTAGAGAGCTGACCGAGGACGAACAAAGGCAGTTGAGATTGTCTCAAAGAGGCAAAGCCAGAGCTGAACAGAATCTAGCCAGCGATCAAGCTAGATTGTCTGTGCTTGAACTTATTGACAAAAGCGGACTGGCCAATCAGGCCAACATGGCGGAAAAGTTTATTGCAGGACAAGCTGACACCAAAGAAGCACAGGAAACAGCTATGAAACTGACAACCGAAGGAGCTTCTGAAATACTTAAAATTAACGGCAAAATAATGGATCCATCTGGACCTGAAGCTAAGGAAGTCATGGCCAAAATGTCAGTATCTAAGGCTGAGATTGATAAAGTCATGGCAGACACCATGGGCATTAAAGCCAGTGCTCCTTCGGACAGCAAAGCCAGTGTCACCGCAACAGGAGGACTGGGTGGCTATGACATGTTCAATCCAGTGATCAAGGATCAGCAGGCCGCAGACGAACAAAAAGCTAAGAGGGCTGCTCAAAAAGCTGATTTGGTCAAGAAAGAAGCCGCAGAGAAAAGTGATGCTGACGCATTTGATCGCTTGACTGTAAAACCCAAAACCGAAAACAAACAGGCAGAGTCTACTGCCAGCCCTGCTCGCGCGGCAGAAACCACTCTAAAAGATCTCAATGACCAGCTGATTGCCTTAAATAAACAAATGGTACAACTAATAAATCACAATGCAGAAATCGTGGATCACACCAAGACTTCCGCTAGAAAAGAACCAGCTGGCTACCGAAAGGGACTTTAAATGACTTGGAAAAAATATTTTACACCTGTGAGCGTTGAGGGTCAGCTGAGCACCATATCAGGCATGACCAATGGCAACAGACCAGGTCCAGCTCGCAGCAACTACAGCAGTTATTTGCCTGATGTTTATACAGGCAGTCCTAATCGTATTGAACGCTATCAGCAGTATGAAACCATGGACTCGGACCCTGAAGTCAATGCAGCCTTGGACATACTAGCGGAGTTCTGCACACAAAAACTTAAAGATAATAAGAGTGCATTTGCTGTGAAGTGGCGCAGTAAGGCCACCAATATTGAAGTACGAGTGTTGGGTGAATATCTCCAACAATGGAACAAGTTGCAGAAATTTGATGTGAGAATTTTTAGAATCATGCGTAACGTGTTCAAGTATGGAGATGCGTTTTTTATTCGTGATCCTGAAACACAAAAGTGGTCATGGGTTGATACAGCACAGGTTATCAAGGTAATAGTGAATGAAAGCGAAGGCAAGAAACCCGAGCAGTACGTGATCAAGAACATAGCTCCTAACTTTGAAAGCCTTGTGGCCACACAGATAACACCAAATATCAATCCACGCAACAACGGCGCAACTTCAGGCGGGAGTGTGGGATACACAGGCACAGGCAGTCAAGCTGGCGTGGGCGTGGCTGGATCCAGCAGCTCTAATAGATTTGGCCTGCAACAAACAGAACATGCTATCAACAGCGAACACGTGGTGCATCTCAGTCTCAGTGAAGGCCTTGACAACAATTTTCCATTTGGCAACAGTCTGTTGGAAAATGTGTACAAGGTGTACAAGCAAAAAGAGCTGTTGGAAGATGCTATACTGATCTACAGAATACAGCGAGCTCCGGAACGCAGAGTGTTTTCAATTGATGTGGGCAACATGCCCAGCCATTTGGCCATGGCCTTTGTGGAACGAGTCAAGAACGAAATACATCAGCGCAGAATTCCTAGCCAAAGTGGTGGCGGACAAAATGTGATTGATTCAGCATACAACCCACTCAGCATCAACGAAGACTACTTTTTCCCCAAAACCGCAGACGGTAAAGGTAGTGATGTGAAAATGTTGGAAGGCGGTAAAAATATAGGAGAAATAGATGACCTTAAATACTTTACGAACAAACTTTTTCGTGGCCTTAGGATTCCTAGCAGTTACTTACCTACAGGTCAGGACGATTCGCAATCCAACTTCAACGATGGAAGAGTCGGCACAGCTTATATACAAGAATTACGATTTAACAAGTATTGCGAGCGATTGCAAAGCCTAGTAAGCACAGTGTTTGACGAAGAATTCAAACTGTATCTCAATTGCAAAGGCATGAATATTGACCCTAGCTTGTTTGAACTCAACTTCAATCCTCCCATGAACTTTGCAAGTAGCCGTCAAGCGGCCATAGATGCAGAGCGTATTAACACATTTAACACTATTCAAGCAGTGCCATACATGAGCAAACGATTTGCCATGAAGCGTTTTCTAGCACTCACAGACGAAGAGTTGGCAGACAACGAACGCTTGTGGGCAGAAGAAAGTGGCAAAGGCGAACCAACTACCACAGATGCTGCAGGCGAACTGCGTAGCGCAGGCATAAGTGCCAGTGGACTGGAAGGGGACATGGGCATGGCGGGCGATCTGTCAGCTCCTGAAGACATGCAAGCTCCTGAAGGCGACATGGGTGCAGGTGCCCCTCCCGTGGCGGCACAACCAGGTGCAGCTCCACCTGTTGCATAAATACAGCATGATACTGAGAGAACTTTTTTATATTGATCCGGACACTAGGCATGTGGCAAATGATCTGCGTTATGATGCAGGTAGAGATGGCGGCCAACTGCACAGGGCTGACTCAAGAAAAACTAGACTGACTCTTAGACAAATTAATGAGTTGAGAAAAAGCAGCGAAGCGCACATACTGGAACAAGAGAGCGAATTGGAATTTATACATGCCATGTATGCAACTCCGGCAGCTCCGCCCGCATAATCTAAAAAAAGGTTGTTTTGACCTCTTTTCACACCTTATCTATACACTTTTTTAATAAAAGTGTAAATATAATACAGCCTTGAACCATAATCACAGGAGAATAAACATGACTGACCGCGCTCAATTTGAAGCAATGCTTGAAGCTTTGATCAATGATGACCAAGACCAAGCCAAAGAAATATTCCACAACATTGTGGTAGGCAAAAGCCGTGAAATCTACGAAGAACTACTAGCAGAAGATTTCTCCTCAGCCGAAGCCAACAAAGCCATGGGTGGACACGCCAAGTCAGATGACATGGAAGAAGAAAACATGGAAGAAGAACAGGACGACATGGATGGTGAAGATGAACTAGACATGGATGGTGAAGATGATGACATGGATGACGAAGAAGAGCCAGAAATGGACATGGACAGCGATGACAATAGCGATATGGAAGATCGCGTGATGGATCTTGAAGATGCATTGGAAGACCTGAAAGCAGAATTTGAACAGCTCATGGCTGATGAAGAGCATGAGCCAGCACACTCAGACGGCATGGATGATCCTGACATGATGGGAGGTGACCACATGATGGGAGGTGACCACATGGGTGACGAAGATGATATGGAAGCCATGATGGAGTATGTGAACAAGGTTGGCAATCCAGTGCATGGTGACAACGGTGTCAACACACTATCTACCATCGACAACATGGCCAACAACATGGGCGGTACAACTGCTAACATCGCAAAGAATTTTTCAACAACCTCAGGTGGTACACAAGGCGGATTGTTAGCGCCCAATGCCAAGGTAGAAAATTTTGGCAACATCAATGTGCCAGGCGCGAAAGCTGGTAAGACTGCATTTAAAAAGCAAGAACCAGGTCATGGCGCTGAAAAAGCCGGTAAGAAAGAGACAGCAGACAACAAGCAAAGCATGTTGAATGGCGCTCCAAAGCGTAACAAATAATACAAGAAACATTGAAAAACATGTTGTACCTCCGAGAGAATCTCAGTTTCAACGAAGCAAAAATGATCGTTGAATCTGATGACAAAGATGGGAAAAGTTTATACATGTCCGGGATTTGTATCCAGGGCGGTATAAAAAACGCCAACCAGCGTGTTTACCCTGTTAATGAGATTGGCAAGGCTGTCAAAACCCTTAATGATCAGATTCAAAACGGTTATTCAGTTCTCGGAGAAGTGGATCATCCAGATGATCTAAAAATTAACCTGGACCGTGTGAGCCACATGATAACAAACATGTGGATGGACGGCCCAAATGGTTACG
>Ga0136641_1000194_pt1 | contig 26029 bp, 23 predicted proteins | sample EliLak1302023Y_FD_115312 | JGI IMG/M metagenome (GOLD analysis project Ga0136641, IMG submission 115312) | Freshwater microbial communities from Elizabeth Lake, Yosemite National Park, California, USA - 13020-23Y | ecosystem: Environmental > Aquatic > Freshwater > Lake ...
CGGCAGCACCGCTGCCGGTTCGTAGCCGGCGATCTGCTCGCGCGCCACGCGCAGCGCCTGGCGCTTTTCAATCAGCCGGAAATGCGCCTCGCTGCCCGGGGCGTCGGCGCAGATGAAGCTCAGCGCCACGCCCTGCGCGCCGGCGCGGCCGGTGCGGCCGATGCGGTGGGTGTAATCGGTGGCCGAACGCGGCAGGTCGAAGTTGATGACCACCGGCAACTGCACCACGTCGATGCCGCGCGACGCCAGGTCGGTGGCCACCAGCACGGCCAGCTGGCCGGTCTGCAGGTCGGTCAGCGCCTGGCTACGGCGGCCGGGGCTGAGGTCGCCATGCAGCGCCGCCGCGGCCACACCGGCCTGACGCAGCTTGTCGGCCAGGTGCTCGGCGCCATGCTGCGTGGCCACGAAGACCAGGGCACGCGGCCAGGCCTCGGTGCGCAGCAGGTGGCGCAGCAGGGTGTTGCGGCGGGCGGTGTCGACGACGATGGCGCGCTGCGTGATGTGGGCGTGAGCGCGGCTGCCGGCAGCCCGGCCGGCCGGGTTGTCGGCCCGATCGCTGCCACCAGCGTCGGCCGGGCCATCCGCCGGCGCATCGTCCAGCGTCAGCACCAGCGCGTGGCGCTGAACGCGGGTGGACAGCGCCTGCACCGCTTCGGGCAGCGTGGCGCTGAGCAGCAGCGTCTGACGCTGGCGCGGCGCCAGCGCCAGCACACGCTGGGTCTCGTCGGCGAAGTCGGCGTCGAGCAGGCGGTCGGCCTCGTCCAGCACCAGCAGGTCGAGGTCGCCCAGGTGCACGGCGTTCTGCCGCGTCAGGTCCAGCAAGCGCCCCGGCGTGGCCACCAGCAGGTGGGCGCCGCCGCGCAGGGCCAGCATCTGCGGGTTGATCGACAGCCCGCCCACCACCACCACGGTCTTCAGCTGCGGCGCCAGCGCCTGCGCCGCGGCGGCGATCTGCGTCGCCAGCTCGCGCGTCGGGGCCAGCACCAGCGCACGCAGCAGGCGCGGGCGTTCGTCAGCGGCGCCCGGCATGTTCAACAGGCGCTGCAACAGCGGCAGCAGGAAGGCCGCGGTCTTGCCGGCCCCGGTGGGCGCCTGGGCCAGCACGTCGCGGCCCTGCAGCACGGCCGGAATGACGGCCGCCTGGATGGCGCTGGGCGTCACCCAGCCGGCGGCGGCGGCGGCGCGCAGCAGGGCGGGTTGCAGGCCCAGCCCTGCAAAGGTCGGGGGGCATGGCGGTGCGAAGGTCTCAGGCATGGGCGGCAGGATAGCCCCGGACAGGGCGGCTTCAGTTCGGCCAGCCGGCGCCGATAGGCGATCACGAGCCGAAAGGCCGCCTGACCGGAGACCACGATGACCGCACCCGCACCGAAGGCCGCTTTCACCAGCGCCAATCCGCATGCCCTGGCCACCATCATGGCGGCCAGCGAGACGCGCAAGATCATCGCCTCGCGCGACATCTTCGACATCTCGGGCAACAAGCTGTGGGCCGGCAACCAGCCGGTGTCGGCCAGCCTGCAGCGCCGGCTGCTCGACCGCCAGCTGCGCAACCCGCTGGAAACCTGCCTGATGGCCGAAGACGGCGTCACGCCGCTGGTGCTGGCGCAGAGCGTGCAGGCGCTGATGAGCGCAGCCACGCCGCTGGCCGCGCTGGTCCAGCCGCACGCACCCCGCATCGCCCTGGAAGCCGGCCATCTGCCGCTGCACCCGGTGGTGCAACTGCTGCTCAGCACCGCGCAGACGGCCCGCCCGGCCGCCTACAACCATGCCATCCAGGCCATGGCCGTTGCCGGGGCGCTGATGGTGGAAAGCGGCGGCAGCGTCGCCGAGGTGCGCCTGGCCATGCTGGGCGGCCTGCTGCACGACGTGGGCGAGCTCTACATCGACCCGCGCTTCGGCGAGGCCGACGCCGACCGCAGCATGGACTTCGCCAGCTACCAGCAGCTGGTGGTGCACCCGCACGTCGGGCAGTTGCTGATCACGCAGCTGACGAACTACCCGGCCGCGCTGGGCCGCGCCATCGCCGAACACCACGAAAGGCTGGATGGCTCGGGCTACCCGCATGCCCTGAAACGCGAAAACCTGTCGACCCTGGGCCGCCTGCTGGCGGTGACGGAAACCACCTGCGCCGTGCTGCGCGGCGAAGCGCCCTACCTGGCCCGCGTCAGTGTGGCGCTGCGCGTGGTGCCAGGCGAATTCGACCTCAGCTGGGCCAGCCGGATCGGCGACGCGGCCCGCGCCCAGCCGGCGCTGCATGGCCAGTTGCCCATCGAAGCGGTGCAGGCGCGCCTGACGCGGCTGGACGCGGCCCTGCAGAGCACGCTGGACAGCGCCCAGGAAGGCGCTGCGCAAGCCGAGACAGCGGCCTTGAAGAGCGGGCTGCAGCTGGCCCGCCACCTGCTGGGGCGCCTGCGCACCGGCTGGTTCGCCAGCGGCCTGTGGAGCGCCGAAGCCATCGCCGACCAGGACGCCGCCGAGGTCGAGGCCGTCGAGGACGAGTTGTATTTCCGGCTGCGTGGCATCGAACGCGCCACCCGCCTGAGTGCCGGTGAACTGCCCGCCGCCGACGGTGAACGGCTGGAACGCTTCTGCGGCGACATCCAGGCCTGGGCAGCCTGACCAGCAGCCCGGTGTCGATGCCGTCGAGGGTCAGGCGGCCCGGTGGCATGACCCGCCAGACCGCCGGCTCGACAGCCCTTGAAAAGCGCTCGCCGAGCCGCACGTTTACCGCATCATGCACATCCCAACCCGCATCCCAACCCGCCCCATAGCACTGCCTGCCCGCCTGAACAGCCTGGCCACTATGGCGGGCCTGCTGGAACGGCTGGACCGCCAACGCTCCACCGCCACGGCCGAGCAATACCGCATGGTCGCCTGCCAGGTCAGCATGCTGCTGGCCCAGGCCGAGCCCGACGAGCATCTGCGCGCCATGCTGAACATCGCACCGGCCAGCGCCGAGTTGTATGAAAACCTGCGCTACGAGATGGCAGGCCTGTGCCGCACGCCGCTGGAGCAGGCACTGAACGCCGAGCTGGCCGCGACAGCGGCGATCAAGAAGGCGCGACTAGCGCTTTGAAGCAGCCCGCGGCCCTTGGCGCCGCAGCCGGCCAGGGACAGGTCCGAATCCGGCGGGTGCCCGGCCGCCGACTGCCTATCATGGGCGCATGGTTCTTGATGCCGATGCCGCCTACCTGGCCCTGCGCACCCGCGACGCCCGCTTCGACGGGCGCCTGTTCGTCGGTGTCACGTCCACCGGTGTCTACTGCCGGCCGGTTTGCCGCGTTCGCGTTCCCAAGCGCGAGAACTGCCGCTTCTTCGACAGCCGCGCCCAGGCCGAGGCCGCCGCCTTCCGGCCCTGCATGAAATGCCGGCCCGAGATCGCTCCGGGTCTGTCGCACACCGATTCATCGCGCACGCTGGCCGACACGGCGGCCCGCCTCGTCGAGCACGCCGTGCACAGCGGGCAGGCGATCGCCCTGCCCGCGCTGGCCAGCCGGCTGGGCGTGACCGACCGCCACCTGCGCCGCATCTTCCAGGCCGTGCATGGCGTGGCGCCGCTGGACTACATCACAACCCAGCGCCTGCTGCTGGCCAAGCAGCTGCTGACCGACACAGCGCAGCCCATCACCCAGGTGGCGCTGGCCAGCGGCTTCGGCAGCCTGCGCCGCTTCCATGCAGCCTTCGCCGAGCGCTACCGCTTCAACCCGACGCAATTGCGCCGCGCGGGTGCCCTGCAGCCCGCCGCCGCACCGGAAAGCCAACCCTTGCGCCTGGCCTACCGGCCGCCCTATGACATCGACGCGGTGCTGGGCCACTTCGCGCGGCGCGACGTGCGCGGCGTCGAAGAAGTCGACCTGGCCCGGCTGACGCTGCGCCGCACGGTCAGCATCGCGAACCAGGGCGCCGCTGTGGCCGGCTGGCTGGAAGCGCGTTTCGTGCCCGACCGCCACGAGCTGCACCTGCGCACCTCGGCCAGCCTGGCGCCGCTGCTCGGCGCGGTGATGCATCGCGTCAGGCAGGGCCTGGACCTGGACGCCGACCCGGCGCAGATCGACCCGGTGATGAGCCGGCTGCCGGTGCCCGCGCGGCCCGGCGCCCGGCTGCCGGCGGGGCTGGACGGCTTCGACATCGCGCTGCGCGTGATCCTCGGCCAGCAGGTGACCGTGAAGGCCGCTCGCACGCTGGTGCAGCGCGTGGTGGACCGCTATGGCGAGCCGCTGGCAACGCCCTTCCCGGCGCTGACCCATGTCTTTCCCAGCGCCGAGGTCATCGCCACGGCCGACCCGGAAACCATCGGCAGGCTGGGCATCGTGCGCCAGCGTGTCAGGGCCCTGCAGGCGCTGGCGGCGGCCGTCGCCAGCGGGGCCATCGAGCTCCACCGCGGCGCGCCGCTGGCGGCCACGCTGGACGCGCTGCGGGCCTTGCCCGGCATCGGCGACTGGACGGCGCAGGTCATCGCGATGCGCGCGCTGGCCTGGCCCGATGCCTGGCCGGCCAGCGACATCGGCCTGATGAAGGCGCTGGGCTCGCGCGACGCCAAGGTCATCACCGCGCAGGCCGAAGCCTGGCGGCCCTGGCGCGCCTACGCCGTGATGCAACTCTGGCACCACCTGGAAACATCGACATGAAAAACGCCCTCATCGCCCAAGTCCGCATCGCCAGCCCGCTGGGCCCGCTGACCCTGGCTGCCACCGCGCGCGGCCTGGCGCTGGCCTGGTTCGACGCCCAGGCGCACCGCAGCGACACCGTGGACGCGCCCGAACAGGCCGACCACCCGCTGCTGGCGCAGGCGGCGCGCGAATTCACGGCCTACTGGGCCGATGCGCGCAGGCTGTTCTCGGTGCCGCTGGACCCGCAGGGCACGCCCTTCCAGCATGCGGTGTGGCAGGTGCTGCGGGGCATCGCGCCGGGCGCCCTGCTGAGCTATGGCGAGGTCGCGCGGCGCATCCAGAACCCGACGGCGGTGCGTGCGGTGGGCGCGGCCATCGGCCGCAACCCGCTGTCCATTGTTGTACCCTGCCACCGCGTGGTCGGCCGCAACGGCGCTTTGACGGGCTACGCCGGCGGCTTGCCGCGCAAGCAGGCGCTGTTGCAGCACGAGGGCGTTCAGACCGCCATCGCGGGCGCCGCCGCGGCCTGGCCTGCGGCGGCCGAGGCGCTTTGCGCGTGAAGCGCGGCAACCTGATCGAACTCTACGCGCTGGGCGCGCTGTGGGGTGCGTCCTACCTGTTCATGCGGCAGGGCGCGGCCGACTTCGGGCCGCTGGCTGTCTAACGGCTTGCTCAGGCTGCCGTCGCGCTGAGCGGCGGCGCTGCGCGGCGGCGTGCGCGCAGCCGCATGCGCAGGCCTTCGGGCGCCATCGCCAGTTGCAGCTTTTCGCGCGGCGCCTGGCCATCGACGGTGCCGACATGCTGCAGCTCGAAGTTGTTCAACAGCACGGCCATGGCCATCTTCATTTCCAGCAGCGCCAGATAGCGCCCCGGGCAGATGCGCGGCCCGGCGCCGAAGGGCATGCTGATGCGCTTGGCGGCGCCGGCGCTCTGCGGGGCCGCCGCGTCGCCCAGCCAGCGCTCGGGGTCGAAGGCCGCTGCGTTGGGCACGTGGCGCTCGCTGATGGCATCGCGGCGCATCACCGCCAGCACGACCATGCCGGTGGTCACCTGGACATCGCCCAGCGTGGTGTCGCGCAAGGCCTGCATGCCATTCTGCGGCGCAACCGGCTTCAGCCGCATGGCCTCATGCGCGCAGGCTTCGACATAGTCCAACTGGCCGACCTGCTCGAGCGTCGGCGCCAGCGCGTCGCCGCAGACCCGCCGCACCTCGGCCGTGGCCTTGGCCAGCGCGGCCGGGTTCTGCCACAGCAGGTAGACCATCCAGGCCACGGAATTGGCCGTCGTGTCTTCGCCGGCCAGCAACATGACAAGGACATTGCCCGCCACCTGCTTGTCGTCCATGCCGCTGCCGGGCTCGTCGGCCGCCACCAGCATGGCCTCCAGCAGATTGCCCGGCTGCGCGCGCAGGGCCGGATCGGCCTGCAGGCGGGCGCGGGCCTGGGCGATGAAACCATCGACCGCGAGATTGACTTCGGCCACGCTGCGCTTGAGGGCGCGGTCGTCGGCCGAAGGAAACCAGCGCCACAGGGGCAAGGGCGCAAAGATGCGCTTGAAGACGGTCGGAAAGATGCGGTTGAGGTGGCGCTGGATGACGTCCTCGTCGGACTGCAGCGTGTTGACGTCGGATCCGAAGGCCAGGCCGGCGATGGCGTCCACCGTGTAGCGCATCAGGTCGGCCTGCAGGTCGATCTCGGTGCCCTGCTGCGCGGCCAGTTGCCAGCGGCCCACCAGGCGCTCGGCCACGCGGTGCAGTTGCGGAAAGAAGCGCCGCACATGGCCGGGGTCGAAACTGGCCATGACCATGCGGCGCTGGCGCTTCCAGGCTTCGCCGGTGGCGCCGAAGACGCCGCCGAGCAGGCCCATCTCGGTCCAGATGGCCTCCAGCCTCGTGGTGCGCCGGAAGCCGTCGGGGCGGTCGCGCAGGGCGCGAGCGATCAGTTCATGGTCGCCGATCACGACGACGCGGCGCGGGCCCAGCTTCAGCCTGAAGATGGAACCGTATTGTTCGCACCACTGCTCGAGCTGCAGGTGCAGGCGGGTGGATTCGATCTGCAGCAGGTTGCCGAAAACCGGCAAGGTGGGCGGCCCGGGCAGATCGTCGAACTGGCGCAATCGGGGCTGAACATCAAGGGTGGGGGTGTCCATTGCGACGCTCCTGGGGCCTCGAGCCCGCCTTCAAATGCACAAGGCCCCATGTTGCCATAGGGCCCTGCGCACAGTCCCCCAGCGTGGACGCCTCAGCGGAACCAGCTCTGCGGCACGGTGCGCAGTTCGCTCGGCAGCGACGAGATGTAGCCCGCCAGCAGCTTCAACTCTTCCAGATTGAAGGCCTTGACCTGCCCGGCCATGATGGCATTGCCACGGCCGTAGTTGGGGTTGCCGGTGGTGGCGTAGGACTTCAGCGCCTGGTACAGGTAGTCGCCGTGCTGGCCCGCCAGCTTGGGGTAGCCCGGGGCGACGGGCTTGCTGAAATTGGCGCCGTGGCAGGACGTGCAGGCGCCCTTGGTCAACAGCGCTGCGACTTCAGCCGACGGTGCAGCGGCCGGCGTGTCGGCCACCGGCTTGATCATCGACGCACCCAGCGTGGCGTAGTAGGCGGCCAGGTCGGCCATGTCGGTGTCGGTCAGCGATGCGGCAATGCCGCGCATCGACGGGTGCCGGCGCTCGCCCTTCTTGTAAGCCACCAGCGAGCTGGTCAGATAGGCACTGTTCTGTCCGGCGATCATCGGCACCTTGTAGACCACCGGGAAGCTGGCCTGGTAACCCACGATGCCGTGGCACCCGGTGCACATGGCGGCCTTCTTCTGGCCGGCCGCAGCGTCTTGCGCATGGGCGGCCACGGAGACGGACAGGGCGCCGGCCAAGGCCAGCAGGAGGGTGATCACTTTGCTCTTCATCGGGGTGGGCGCGGGTAAGGTGTCGGGGCTGAAACCAGCATCGCGGATTATAGGTCGACCCTTATACTGAAACGCACCCTCCCTCCACACGCCCACACGCGCTGCTGCGCCACCTTTGCACGATGAAGTTCCAAGGTTCGGACCAATACGTCGCCACGCAAGACCTGATGCTCGCCGTCAACGCGGCCGTCACGCTGCAGCGCCCCCTGCTCGTCAAGGGCGAGCCCGGCACCGGCAAGACCATGCTGGCCGAGGAAGTGGCCAGCGCGCTGAAGCTGCCGCTGCTGCAGTGGCACATCAAGAGCACCACCAAGGCCCAGCAGGGCCTGTACGAGTACGACGCGGTCAGCCGCCTGCGCGACAGCCAGCTGGCGGCCGTCGAAAGCGCGGAAAAGGTGAAGGACATCCGCAACTACATCGTCAAGGGCGTGCTGTGGCAGGCCTTCACCGCCGAGCAGCCGGTGGCCCTGCTGATCGACGAGATCGACAAGGCCGACATCGAATTCCCGAACGACCTGCTGCGCGAGATCGACCGCATGGAGTTCTATGTCTACGAGACGCGCGAACTGATCAAGGCCAAGCACCGGCCCATCGTGTTCATCACCTCGAACAACGAAAAGGAATTGCCCGACGCCTTTCTGCGCCGCTGCTTCTTCCACTACATCAAGTTCCCCGACGCCGAGACCATGCGTGCCATCGTGGACGTGCACTTCCCCGGGCTGAAGCGGGAATTGCTGGCCGCGGCCCTGAAGACCTTCTATGACGTGCGCAACCTGCCGGGCATCAAGAAGAAACCCAGCACCAGCGAACTGCTGGACTGGCTGAAGCTGCTGGTGGCCGAAGACATACCGCTGGACGCGCTGCAGAGCAAGGACGAGAAGGTGGCCGTGCCGCCGCTGGTCGGCGCGCTGCTGAAGAACGAGCAGGACGTGACGCTGTTCGAGAAGCTGGTCTTCATGCAAAAGCACAACCGCTGATGCAGCCGGTGGCCCCGGTCACGCTGCAGCGTGACAGTGTGAAGCTGGTGCCCCTGGGCCTGGAACACGAAGCCGGGCTGGCGGCGGCGGCGGCCGATGGCGCGTTGTGGAACATCCGCGTCACTTCGGTGCCGGAACCGGCGCAGACGCGCAGCTACATCGAAACAGCACTGCGCATGCGCGAAGAGGGTCACCGCTTCGCCTTCGCGGTGCTGGACGCGCAGACCGGTGCGGTCATCGGCAGCAGCAGCTACCACGACATCGTGCCCGCGGTGCACCGCCTGGAGATCGGCTACACCTGGTATGCCAAGAGCCGCCAGCGCAGTGCGGTCAACACCACCGCCAAATGGCTGCTGATGCAGCACGCTTTCGAGAGCCTGGGCGCACAGCTGGTCGGCTGGCGCACCGACAACTTCAACTTCGCCAGCCAGGCTGCCATCGAGCGCCTGGGTGCGCGCAAGGACGGTGTCTTGCGCCACCACGCGCTGCGCCGCGACGGCACGGTGCGCGACACCGTGATGTACAGCCTGGCCGCGGGCGAGTGGCCCGAGGTCAAGGCGCAGCTGGAACACCAGCTGACACGGCCGCGCTGAAGCGCACCGCACCCGCATACGACGGCCTCAGGCCGCAAGGAGAGACAGCACCATGGCCCGCAAAAAGCCCATCACCGTGGAAGACCTCTGGGCGCTGACGCGCCTGGGCGCACCCAGCCTGAGCCCCGACGGCGCGCAGGCCGTGGTGGCGCTGAACCGCTATTCGATGGAGGCCAACACCGCGCAGTCGGCGCTGTGGCTGCTGTCGACGCTGGGCGGCGCGCCGCGCGCGCTGACGCAGTGCGGCGACAAGGACGGCCAGCCGCGCTGGAGCCCGCACCGCAAGGACGGCAGCGAACGGATCGCCTTCACCGCCAAGCGTGAGCAGGAAGGCAAGAAGGACAGCACGCCCCAGCTCTACCTCATCGCCCCCGACGGCGGCGAAGCCCACCGGGCGGCCGACGTGGCCACCGGTGTCGAGGCCTTCCGCTGGTGCCCGGACGGCCGGCGCCTGGTCTTCATCAGCTGGGTCTGGCCCGATTTGAAGGGCCAGAAGGCCCAGGCCAAGGCCGCCAAGGCCTACAGCGAGCGCAAGGAGACGGGCTACGCGACCAGCGCTGCGCAGTACCGCCACTGGGACCACAACCTGCCCCTGGGCCGTGCGCCCCACCTGCACCTGCTGACGCTGGGCGCCGACGGTGAAGCCGGCAGCGTGCGCGACCTCTTCGAAGGCACGCCCTACCAGTTGGCGCTGGCCGACCCGGGCGCTGTCGATTTCGACATCAGCCCCGACGGCAAGCGCATCGTCTTCGCCTTCGACCCGGCGCCCGAGAAGCGTGGCGATGGCCGCTATGCCCTGGTCGAGATGGAGATCAAGAGCGGCAAGGCGGCGGTCATCGCACACGATGTCGGATGGGACCTGCGCTCGCCGCGCTACAGCCCCGATGGCCAGCGCGTGGCCTTCACGGCCAGCCACCAGGCCATCAAGCACACCATGCCCGAACAGCTGGCGGTGTGGGACCGCGAAACCGGCACCCACGAGGTCGTCAGCGGCGAGTGGGACCACGCCGTGCACGCCCCGCTGCACTGGGAAGACGACGGCCAGGCGCTGCTGTTCTGCGCCGAGGACAAGGGCCGCACCCACCTGTGGCGCTTCGATCTGCCCGACCGCCGGGCCGAGGTCGTCGTGCACGGCGGCTGGGTCAGCGCCTTCGACAAGGCCGCCGGCACCCTGGTGACCATCGCCGACAGCGCGCAGCACCCGGCGCGCGCCCACGCCCACCCGCCCGGCGCTGCGGCCCTGCGCCTGGAAAGCTTCAACGACGCGCTGATGGACAAGCTGGCCCTGGGCCGCGTCGAAGAAGTGTGGATAGCCGGCGGCAAGGCCGACCCGGCAGCCGCGGCATCCGCACCCGGCGACCCGGTGCAGATGTGGCTGGTCTACCCGCCGAACTTCGATCCGAAGAAGAAGCACGCCGTGATGCACAACATCCACGGCGGCCCGCACACCGGGCCGGGCGACAACTGGCATTACCGCTGGAACACCCAGCTCTTCGCGGCGCAGGGTTATGTCGTGGCCAGCGTCAACTACCACGGCTCGTCGGGCTTCGGCTACGCTTTCCTCGACAGCATCACCCACCGCTGGGGTGAACTCGAACTGCAGGACATCGAGGCCGGCACCGACTGGCTGCTGGGCCAGCGCTGGGTCGACAAGCAGCGCATCTTCGCCACCGGCGGCAGCTACGGCGGCTATATGGTGGCCTGGATGAACGGGCACATTCCTGCCGGCCGCTACCAGGCCTATGTCTGCCACGCCGGCTGCTACGACTGGGTCGGCATGTTCGCCGACGACGCCTGGCACTGGCACGCCAAGGAACTGGGCAGCTGGTACTGGGACGACATGGCCCAGGTGGCCCGGCAGAGCCCGCACGCCTACGCCAACGACATGCACACGCCGACGCTGGTCATCCACGGCGCGCTGGACTACCGCGTGCCCGATGCCCAGGGCCTGGCCTACTACAACACGCTCAAGGCCAAGGGCGTCGATGCCCGGCTGCTGTGGTTCCCCGACGAGAACCACTGGATCCTGAAGCCGCGCAACAGCCAGCTCTGGTATGCCGAATTCTTCGGCTGGCTGAAGCGGCACGACAAGGCGGCGAAGTAGCGGCAGGCCCCTAGCGGGGTGCGTATACACCGGCCGTATACACTCAGCGCAGTTCTCTGCTTTCCCGCGAGGTGCGAGATGACCGAAACCACCGTTTTCCAGTCCGGCAACAGCCAGGCCGTGCGGCTGCCCAAAGAGTTCCGCTTCAGCAGCAAGACGGTGGAAATCTTCCGTCGGGGCAATGAGGTGGTGCTGCGCGAGAAGCCGCGCACCATGGGCGATGTCTTGGCTGAGGCCTTCGCAGGCCTGCCACCTCTGACCGAGCAGGACCATGCGGACATGGATGCCATGCTGGCCGCCATCCACGAACCCTTGCCGCCGGACACCCGCGACTGGGACGCCCTGTGGGACGACCACGCCGCCCCGCCCAGGCCCGAACCGAAGGCCGTGCCCGCGAAAGCGGCCAAGGCGGTTGGCGGCAAGGCCGGGTCGAAGGCCGCGTGAAGTACTTGCTCGACACCGACACGCTGAGCTGTGTATCGCGCGGCGAACATCCTGCGTTGACGGCACGCGTATTGAACAGTCCGCCTGAAGATTTGGCCATGTCGGTGGTGTCACGCGGCGAAGCGGAATTCGGCTTGCGCGCAGCGCCGCCTCGCCGCGACACCGAACGCCGCCTGCGTGGCCTGCTGGCGAACCTGCAATGCCTGCCGTTGTCCGAAGGTGCGGCCATCGAATACGGCGACATCCGGTCTGCACTGCAGCGGGCGGGCACGCCCATCGGCGCCAACGACATGTGGATCGCCGCGCACGCCCGCAGCCTGGGCTTGACCGTTGTGACCCACAACACCCGCGAATTCAGCCGCGTTGAGCGGTTGAAGGTCGAGGACTGGCTCGCCTGAAGCCGTCGGACCGTCCGGAGTTCACCCCATGCTCATCGACTTCTTCTACACCCTGCGCGCCGCCAAGCTGAAGGTCAGCGTCAAGGAATTCCTGACCCTGCTCGAGGCCTTGAAGCTGGGCGTCATCGACGACACGGCCGATGGCGGATCGGGGCCGACCATCGACAAGTTCTACTACCTGGCACGCACCTCGCTGGTCAAGGACGAGGCCCATTTCGACAAGTTCGACCGCGCGTTTTCGGCCTACTTCAAGGGCGTGGAGATGCTCACCGACTTCACCCAGGACGTGCCGCTGGAATGGCTGCGCAAAACGATGGAGCTGGAGCTGTCGGCCGAGGACAAGGCGGCCATCGAGAAGATGGGCTGGGACGAATTGATGGAGACGCTGAAGAAGCGCTTCGAGGAACAGAAAGAGCGCCACGAGGGCGGCAGCAAGATGATCGGCACTGGCGGCACCAGCCCCTTCGGCGCCTACGGCTACAACCCGCAGGGCATCCGCATCGGGCAGGACAAGAGCCGCAACAAGTCGGCCGTGAAGGTCTGGGACCAGCGCTCGTACAAGGACTACGACGACACCAAGGAACTGGGCACGCGCAACATCAAGGTGGCGCTGCGCCGCCTTCGTCGTTTTGCGCGTGAAGGTTCGGCCGACGAACTGGACCTCGACGACACCATCCACAGCACCGCGGCCAACGCCGGCATGCTGGACATCAAGATGGTCCCCGAGCGCCACAACAAGGTGAAAGTGCTGCTGCTGATGGATGTCGGCGGCACGATGGACGAGCACATCGCCCGCGTGGAAGAACTGTTCAGCGCCACCAAGACCGAACTCAAGCACCTGGAGTTCTACTATTTCCACAATTGCGTCTACGACTTCATGTGGAAGAACAACAAGCGCCGCTACAGCGAGAAGCACTCCACCTGGGACGTCATCCGCAAGTACAACAAGGACTACAAGCTGATCTTCGTGGGCGACGCCACGATGAGCCCCTACGAAATCCTGCAGCGCGGCGGCAGCGTGGAATACAACAACGAAGAAGCGGGCGCCGAATGGCTGCAGCGGCTGACCAACGCCTTCCCCAAGTTCGCGTGGATCAACCCCGAACCGCAGGGCGTCTGGCAATACCGGCAGAGCATCGCCATCGTTCAGCAACTGATGAACCAGCGCATGTTTCCGCTGACGCTGCAGGGGCTGGAAGGGGCCATGCGCTTGCTCAGCAAATGACCGGGCGCTGGCCGGGTGCGAAGCAGCGTGCGGCAGGCTGGGCTGCGGCCTGCGCGCTGCTGCTCGGGCTGCAGGGCTGTGCCGCGCTGCAGGCGGCTTTCGTCGACCCGCCGATATCCGCCTCGAGCGGGGCCCCGGCCCAGGCTGCGCCCGGCCCGGTCGCGGCCGCCGAGGCCGCCGCGTCGGCCGCGGCGCCCTCGGCCGACCGCCAGGGTGTGCGCGTCGAGGTCGCGGCGCGCAGCGACCTGAAGGCCCTGCTGGAACGCCATCTCGACCTCATCCGGGTCGGCCGCCTGGCGCGCGATGACATCGCCGCCACCGAATGGTCGCGCCTGATCGACGCGGCGCCCAACCAGGTGCGCGAGTTGCTGCAGACCGAGGGCTATTTCAACCCGCTGGTGAGCCTGGAACGCCGGGCGGGCGCCGCCGGCGAGTTCGCCGACGTGGTGCGGATCCAGGTGGACGCCGGCCCGCAGGCCGTGATCGAGCGCGTCACCGTGGAAGTCGAAGGCGAGCTCGAGCGGGGGGCGACGGCCGGCGACCCGCAGGCCCGCACGGTGCTGAGCCAGATCAACAGCGGGTGGGAACTGTCGGCAGGCATGCCCTTTCGCAACGCCACCTGGAGCGCTGCCAAATCGGCCACGCTGGCGCGCCTGCGCGCCTCGGGCTATGCCACCGCCAGCTGGAGCGGAACCCAGGCCGACGTCGACGCCGAGACCCAGCGCGTGCGCCTGTTCCTGGTGGCCGACAGCGGGCCGCTGTTTCGCCTGGGCGACGTGGTGGTCGAAGGACTGGTGGTGCAGGACGTCGAGACCGTGCGCAACCTGGTCGCCGCCCGCGCGGGCACGCCGGTCACCGATGCGCTGGTGCTGGATTTCCAGGAACGGCTGCAGAAGTCTGCACTCTTCGAGAACATCAGCGTGGCGCTGGACGCCGACCCGGCACAGGCCGGCCAGGCGCGCATCAACGTGCGCCTGCGCGAAGCCCCGCTGCAGACCTACACCGTGGGCCTGGGCGTCAGCGCCAACACCGGGCCGCGAGCCTCGGTCGAACAGGTTTACCGGCGGGTCTTCGGTTACGCGGCCCTGGCCCGCAACAAGGTCGAATTCGGCAAGCTGCGCAAGGCCTGGGACGGCGACATCAACAGCCACGCCGGCGTCGACCTCTACCGCAACTTCATCGGCGCGGCCGTCGAACAGCTGACCTCGGACACCGACATCGTGCTGTCGCAACGCGTGCGCATCGGCCGTGCGCAGGACGGCCAGCGCATCGAGCGCTCGCTGTTCCTGCAGGGCGAACGCTCGCTGCGCAAGACGCCGGACGAAACGGTGCGCACCAACGCCTTCGCCACCTCGGTCAATTACCACGGCGTCTGGCGTGAGCTGGACAGCCTCGTGTTGCCCACCCAGGGCTGGAGCTTCAACGGCCAGGTCGCGCTCGGACAGTCTCATGGCAACGACGCCGTCGCCAGCCCGTTCTCGCGGGTCTACCTGCGCCTGACAGGCTACCAGCCGCTGGGCGCCAGCGGCTGGTACAGCCAGGGCCGCGTCGAATTCGGCCAGGTGCTGCTGCGCACGGGCGGCGTGGTGCCCGAGCCCGAACAGTTCCGTGCCGGCGGCGACGACTCGGTGCGCGGCTACGCCTACCGCAGCCTGGGCCCGCTGGTGGACGGCGCGGTGGGCAGCGGCAACGCCTTGTTCACGGTGGCCGGCGAGGTGGCTCACACACTCGTGCCGTCCATCCCTTCGTTGTGGGGTGCGCTGTTCATGGACGCCGGCAATGCCGCCGAAACCTTCAGGCAGTTGCGCCCCGCCGTGGGGGCCGGCGTGGGCCTGCGCTGGCGCAGCCCGGTGGGGCCGTTGCGCCTGGACTGGTCCTACGGGCGTGAAGTGCGCAAGACGCGCATCGACTTCAGCGTGGGCATCGCTTACTAGCCGGCCATGGACGAGCCCGTCAGCCTGGCCGCCCACGACGCCGCACCGCCGGCGCCGCCCGCACAGCACGCTGCGCCGACGCCCGTGCGCACCGGTCTGGGCCTGCTCAGGCCCCTGTTGGCGGTGCTGTTGCTCGGCCTGTTGCTGCTGAGCGGCGCTGCCCTGGCCTTGCGCTGGATGCTGGTGACGGCCGACGGCAGCCTCTGGCTGCTGGGGCATGCGCCGATGGTGCGCGTGCAGGGCTTCAGCGGCGCGCTGCTGGGTGAACGCTGGCAGGCCGACAGCGTGCGGGTTGAATGGGCCGGTGGCCAGAAGTGGCTGCTCATCGAAGGCCTGCAGGCCGACGGCCTGAACTGGCTGTGGCGGCCGGATGAAACGGCCTACCTGGGATTGAAGGCCAGGCAGGTTGCGGCGCGCAAGCTCACGCTGCACACCGGCCCGGCGGGCAAGCGGCCCATCGAGCTGCCGGCCAACATCGCCCCGCCGCTGCACATCGAGGTGGCGCAGGCCCGGCTGGCCGAACTGCAGATCGACACGCAGCCGCCCTGGCATGCGCTGGAGGCCGACGCCTTCACCCTGGACCCGCGTCCAGGGCAGGGTTACACCGCCCGGCGCCTGGCCTTCGAGGCCGGCAGCCTGGGCGTGGCCGGCTCGGCCCACCTCGAAGCCCAGGCCCCGCAGGCGCTGACCGCCCAGGCCACGCTGCGGCCGCTGCTCGACGGCAATGCGCCGCGCTGGGCCGCGGTACTGAACGCCAGCGGCAACCTCGACCGCACCGAACTCAGCGGTACCCTGCGCGGCGTACCGCAGGCGGCGCCGGGCGCCGCCGGCTCGGCCACGCGGCCGGGCGGCAAGGCCACGGCGGCCAGCGCGAAGGTCGCGCCGGCCGTCGACTTGCGCGCCACCCTGCAGCCGCTGCAGGCCTGGCCACTGGCCGCCTTGAGCCTGCGCACCGAAGCACTCGACCTGTCGGCGCTGCGGCCCGATGCGCCCGCCACGCGGCTGAGCGGCCACGCCGAATTCAATACCGGCGGGCGCGGTCGGCCGCTGTCGGTGGCATTGACGATGGACAACGCCCAGCCCGGCCGCTGGAACGAAAGCGGCTTGCCGCTGCAGCGCCTGCTGGTCGAAGCCCGGGGCCAGCTCGCCCAACCCGACCGGCTCGAGATCAGCCGCTTCGACGTGGTGCTGGCCGACGGCACGCGCCCGGCCGGTCGCTGGACCGGCACGGCCCTGTGGCAGGGCCATGAATTGACGCTGGACACGGTGCTGGCCGCCGTCACCCCGCAACGCCTGGACGGCCGCGCCGCCGCGATGACGCTCAGCGGACCGGTGGCGATGACGGCCACGGGCCTGCCCTTGCCGAGCAGCCTGTCGGGTGCCCACACCAGCCCGGACGCCGCCGCAGTGGCACCGGGTCTGCGCTGGAAACTCGACCTGAAAGGTCAACTGGACGCCGCACCGCAAGCGGTCGAACTGCAGCTGGAAGGCAGCCTGGACCCGGAGCGGCTGGCGCTCAACCGCCTGCGCGCCAGGGCCGGCGAGGCGACGGCTGAACTGCGCGCCGTGGTCAGCCGGGTGATGGGCGGCACCCCGCGTGCGCCCAGCCCCGGCGGCTGGAAGGTCGAGACCACGGGCAATCTGCTCGGCTTTGACCCGCTGCCGTGGTGGTCGGGCGATGCCGGCACAGCCTGGCGCAAAGGGCCGCACCGGGTGTCGGGCGACTGGCAACTCGAAGCGCGGCTGCCGCCCGACGCCGATCGCCTGGCGCCGGCGGCCCTGGCCCGGCGCCTGACCGGCAACGGCAGCCTGAGCCTGCACGACTCGCAGCTGGCCGGCGTGCCGCTGGCGGCCGACGTGACGCTGGCCCACAGCCCCACAGCCGGCGCAGCGCCCGCCCAGCTGCATGCCGATCTGCGGCTGGGCGGCAACCAGCTTGTGCTGGACGGTCGCGGCGACCCCGATGGCGATGGCGACAGCGACCATTGGCGCCTCGAACTGAAAGCCGATCAGCTGGGCAACTGGGCGCCCCTGGCCCGGCTGCACCCGGCTCTGGCCGACTGGGTGCCCAGGGGCGGCAGCGCGCAGGCCGTGGCCACCGCCGACGGCCGCTGGCCGGCGCTGCGCACCGAAGGCAAGGCCCAGTTCTCGCAGGTCCAGGCCGGCCAGCTGACTCTGGCGCGGGCCGGTGCCGACTGGCGCATCGACGCACGCCATGAAGGCCGTGTCGAGCAGCCCCTGGCCCTGCTGCTGGACGTTGCCGGACTGCAACTGGGCACGCAGCGCGCCGACAACCTGCATGCCGACCTGAAAGGCACGCTGGGCCAGCACAGCCTGGAATTTTCGGGCGCCTTCCCGGTCGCGCCGCCGCGCATCGCCGAGCAGGTGCTGGGCATCCAGGCGCAGTCGGGCACCCGGCTGCAACTCAGCGCGCAAGGCGCCTGGCGGCCCGACACCGGCGGCGGCGGCCGCTGGCAGGCGCGGGTGGCGAAGTTCCAGGTCGGCTCCTGGGACGGCAGCAACGACGGCGCGCAGCCAGCCTCCGCTTGGGCCGAGACCCACGACCTGAACGCCGAGCTGCGCTTCAGCAGCGCAGGCGCCCTGCTGACGGCCCATGCCGACCCCGGTCGACTGCACCTGGCCGACACCGCCACCCTCAGCTGGAGCGCCGTGGACCTGGACCTGCAGGGCGAAAAGCCCCAGCTGCAACTGCGCGCCGACATCGAACCCTTCGCCGTGGCGCCGCTGCTGGCGCGCGCCTGGCCGGGCATGGGCTGGCAGGGCGACCTGCGGCTGGCCGCCCGGGTCGACATCCGGGCCGGCGACAAGGTTGACGCCGACATCGTCTTCGAGCGCCATGACGGCGACCTCCACGCCGCCAGCGGCGATGGCGTGCAACTGCTGGGTCTGAACGAATTCCGCCTGGCGGTGGCCGCGCACGAAGGCCTGTGGGTCTTCACGCCCACCTCGCGCGGCCGCAGCCTGGGCGAGATCAGCGGCCAGGCCCGCCTGCAGACCACGGTGGACGCGCGCTGGCCGCTGCCCGACGCCGCGCTGTCGGGGCAATTGCAGGTGCAGGTGGCCGACATCGGCATCTGGGGTTCCTGGGTGCCGCCGGGCTGGCACCTGAGCGGCGCACTGAACGGCGCTGCGGCTCTGGGCGGCACCTTCAGCAAGCCCCAGTACACCGGCCAGCTGGCCGGCCGCGGCCTGGGCGTGCGCAACCTGCTGGAAGGCGTGAACGTCAGCGACGGGCAGATGGTCGTCCAACTGGACGGCGACAAGGCCCAGGTCGAGTCCTTCACCGTCAAGGGCGGCGACGGCACACTGAAGCTGACTGGCAGCGCCACTTTCGCCGAGCCGGCGCAGGCCCGCCTGCAGATCCAGGCCGAGCGCTTCAGCGTGCTGGGCCGCATCGACCGCCAGCTCAACGTCAGCGGCAAGGCCGAACTGACGCTGGGGCCCGAAGGCACCCGGCTGGATGGCAAGCTGGCTGTCGACCAAGGTCTGTTCGACGCCAGCCGCAGCGGTGCGCCCACGCTCGACGAAGACGTGAGCGTGCGCCGTGCGGGCGCCGAGGCAGCGCCGCTGGACAGCGGCCCCTCCAGCGCGCGGCGCGCCGTGGCGCTGAACCTGGACATCGACCTGGGCAACAAGCTGCGTGTGCGCGGCCGCGGCCTGGACACGACGCTGCGCGGCAAGCTGCGCCTGAGCACGCCGGGCGGCAGGCTGGCCGTCAACGGCACCATCAGCACCGAGGGCGGCACCTACGCGGCCTACGGCCAGAAGCTGGACATCGAGCGCGGCATCATCAGCTTCAGCGGCGACGCCGACAACCCGCGGCTGGACGTGCTGGCGCTGCGGCCCAACATCGACACCCGGGTCGGCGTTTCCATCACCGGCAACCTGTCGACGCTGCGCATCAAGCTGTTCAGCGAACCCGAACTGAGCGACGCCGACAAGCTGGGCTGGCTGGTGCTGGGCCGCGCGCCGGACAGCCTGGGCCGCAACGACACGGCGTTGTTGCAGCGAGCCGCCCTGGCCCTGCTGGCGGGCGAGGGCGAAGCGCCCACCGACAGCTTGCTGAAGAACCTGGGCATCACCGACCTGTCGCTGCGCCAGGGCGACACCGACGTGCGTGAAACCGTGATCAGCCTGGGCAAGCAGATCAACCGCCGCCTGTATGTGGGCTACGAGCGCGGTGTCAACGCCACCACCGGCACCTGGCAGCTGATCTACCGCATCGCCCAGCGCTTCACGCTGCGGGCGCAGAGCGGCCTGGACAATTCACTGGACGTGATCTGGATCTGGCGCTTCCAGGAAACGCCCGCCGACGCGGCCACCCGCAAGCAGACGCTGCCAGCACGCTGAAGCCGCCGCGCCCGGCCTGCATGCCAGAATTCACGGCTGTCTCGCCGTAGTTCAATGGATAGAACGGGTGCCTCCTAAGCGCCAGATACAGGTTCGATTCCTGTCGGCGGGACCAACGACCTTGTCTCACAAGGTCCCAGAAAATTCGAAAACGCCTATAAGTGGTTGATTTATTTAGGTAAAAGGCAAACCGGTCGTCCCAGACGATCCATTACCGTGCCCTGGCATCCGGGGGCAACTGGGGGCAACATTTGGGGCAGCTGCCCCCAATGTCACTCTCGGACACCGCGATTTGCAACGCCAAGCCGGGCGCCAAGCTCGAGAACGACGTGTTCCCGACCTTGGGCGAACGAGCCGTCGGCGATGTATCTCCTGGCGATATCCGTGTGCTTTTCCAACGCATCGAACGCCGCGGCGCAGGCGAAACCGCAACGCGCGTGTTCCAGAGGCTGCGAGCGATCTACCGATACGCCATCGCGCATGAACTGGTCGATACCGACCCGACCTACCCACTCAAACCAGCCGAGATCTTCAAGCCTCGCAGAACAAAGCATCGCGTGTCGCTCAGCGAACGCGATGTTCCGGCGTTCCTCGACAAGTTGGACAACTACGGCGGTGACCCGAGCACTCAGGCGGCGCTCGCGCTCCCGATCATGACGGCGACCCGACCCGGCGAACTGCGTGGCGCTCGTTGGGACGAGTTCGACGAGCATTCAGCTCTATGGCGAATCCCTGCTTCAAGAATGAAGATGAAGACCGAGCACACCCTGCCGCTTTCAAAGCAAGCCCTCGCACTGTTGAAACGACTGCGAAAGCTGTCGGGCAAAAGTCCGCTGGTCTTCCCGTCGCCGTTCTATCCGGGCAAGCCTCTGAGCGATGGCACGCTGAACAGCGCGCTGGCGCGCCTTGGCTACAAAGGCATCGTCACGGCTCACGGTTTCCGGACGCTCTTCTCGACATGCGCGAACGGAGCCGGCTGGAACTCCGACGTCATCGAAAAGCAGCTTGCTCATGAAGAGCGCGACGACGTTCGCGGCGCCTACAACGGGTTGCAGTGGCTCGGCGAACGGGTAAAGCTCATGCAATGGTGGTCGAACCGATTGGATGAACTTCGCAAGGCATCTTGAGCGCTCGTCGTGGCATCGCTGTGCTTTAGACAATACGGTAAATTGCCGTATCAATGTTCTGGGGCTTGGCCATGACGACGACTTCGCGATTCGATCTGAAGATGGATGCGGACGAGAAGGCCATCGTGGCCAAGGCCGCTGCACTGCAGGGCACCACCATGGCCGGATTCGTGCGCGTCGCTGCCAAGGAGAAAGCCCAGTTGCTGCTGGACCGTGAAGCTCGGCTCACGCTGACAGAGCGTGATTTCAAAACGTTCGCACGTGCACTCGATTCGGCTTTTGCCCCGAACCCGGCCCTCAAGGCAGCCCTGACACAGGTGCGCCGCAAGGTTCGGCGTTCTTGAAGACTTGCCACTCGATCCTGCGGTTCACGGCCGACAAGGATTCGAGTGCGGCGTATCGGCGCTCGATGAGTATCTCCATCGCCTTGCCGAGCAGCACCGCCGACGCGGCATCAGTTCGGTCTACGTGCTCACCGACTCGGCGCAGCCCAAGCGCATCCTGGGTTTCTACACACTCAGCGCGGCCGAGGTCGACGCTGAGCCCATCAGTGAAGCCGAGCGGAAGAAGTTGCCTCGCTACCCCGTGCCCTGCTTTCCTATGGGCCGACTGGCGTGTTGAACAGATCAGCGGGGCCAGGGCCTGGGCAAGTTGCTGTTGGGCTGCGCGGTCGATCGTTGCCTGCAGGCTCGACAGCAAGTCGCGGCGTATGCACTGGTTGTGGATGCGAAGAACGATGTCGCGAAATCGTTCTATCTGCATTTCGGATTCAAGGTGTTGCAGGATGCGCCGCTGACCCTGTACCTGCCGCTTGGAAGGTAGTCGCATGCAATTGGGCGAAAGAGTTGCCCTTCACGGCGAAAGGGAGTTCGGGACTGGATGGCAGCTTTCAGGGCAGTGCCGACTTCCCGAAAAAGCACTCGGGCTCGAACTTGCTGAGAGACAGCTGTCTCAATCCGCGAACTGGAACTCCCGACTGGGAGCCGACGCTCGCACCCGTGGATCTGACCTCCGTAAAGCTGTCCGTGAATTGACTGTTCGAACTGCGGCGGCGACTTCACGAGGTGCATGGTGCCGTCGCGCCACCCACGGCGTGAACGACCTGCTGTGCTCGGCCCTCAATGCCGTGCGGCTGTCACACGCCGCGTCGGTGACGGTTCCGTCGGCGGTGCCGGAGGGTGCGGCGACCCGCGTACCGGAGGCCATGATTTATGCGAGCGAGGTCTCCTTCGCGGTCCTGAGGGACACGGCCGAACTCGACTTTCTGAACCGGAAGCCGGCCGGCTTCTTGCTGCCAGCCGAGGTTGTCGACCTGATGCGCGCGGCAGCTGTCACCGACCTGCCGCTTTGCGTTGGACCGTCGAGCAGCCGTCAAGATGGCCGCCTACTCTACGGCGGGCGCGAACGGCGACGGCCGCGGGCGCTGCCACGCGCAGCCGGCTGGCCCGGCCCGGCGGTGCGCGCCCAGCTTCAAGCCTGCCGTGGGCAACACGGTGACCGCAGACCCACGGAGCCAGCGCGTGTCCGATAGAAGCGAAGTTGTGCACACCCATCGCATTGCGATATCGGTCGAGGCGACGCAGCGCGAGCTGCGGCTGTGCGGATTCGCCTTGTTGAACCACTTCCTGACGATGCACCAGGTCATCGCCCAACACGTGCACCTCCAGCCCGTGGACCTGCTGATCCTGATCGCCACGACAACCGGCAACGTGCAACGGGCCTTGCGAACCGAGGTTCTGCCGCAAGCGCTGCGCGGAATCAGGCCGCTGCCGCCGGAACTGGTTGTGCCGATGTCGCGGCGTGCCATCGCCCGGGTCACCGGCCTGCCGACGGAGACCGTGCGGCGGCATGTGGACAGAATGGTCAGGCGCGGCATCCTGGTGGCCAGGCCGAAGGGCGTGCTCGCCCCGAGCCGGCTGAGCGAAGACTGGGCCGCAAGCGCAGTCCTCAGTCTCCTCGAGTCTCATGCGGTCTGCACCGAACAACTGCTGGCGCTGCAGGCCATCGCACCGCAAGCACCGCGATCCACCAAAGCGAAGCGCGGGTGATGCGCGTGTGCACCGGCGCGGCGATGCGGTGACCCGGATTGGGTCACTTGGCCGGGGCGCCAGCGGCCGAACGCGCACACTTATTCGATGAGCCCACAAATGATCAGGCCCAAACCTCGCCTCAAACTCGCGCTCGCCGTCATTGCAACCCTCGCGACGCTTACCCCCACGCAGCCGGCACTGTCGTGTTCGCGTGCCATGTACGAAGGGCCGAACGGCACGATCGTCACCACGCGCTCCAACGACTGGATCGGATCGCCGGGCACGCATCTGTGGATGTATCCGCGCGGACTCAAGCGCGAAGGCGCTGGCGGCCCGGGTACTCTCACCTGGACTTCCAGGTACGGCAGCGTCACGACCGCCGGGTGGGACATCGCCACGATCGACGGTCTCAACGAGAAGGGCCTCGCGGCCAACATGCTGTACCTGGCCGAATCGGACTACGGCGGGCCGGCTCGATCAGCAACTCGCGCTCGACACCTACTGGCGCACCATCGGCGGCCAGACGATGCTGCCCGGCACCAACCGCGCTGCGGACCGCTTCGTGCGGGCCGCTTACTACATCGACACCGTCAAGAAGAGCGACGACACCAACGAGGCACTGGCCACCGCGCTGAGTGTGATCCGCAACGTGTCGGTCCCGGTGGGCATCAGCACGCCTGGGCAGCCCAACATTGCCGCCACGCAGTGGCGCACCATAGCGGACCACAAGAACAAGGTCTACTACTTCGAGTCGGCCTACAGCCCGTATCTGCTGGCGGTCAACCTGGCCAAGCTGGATTTCTCGGCAGGGGCGCCTGCCCGCAAGCTCAGCCTCACCGAAAAATCCGCGCTCGTGATCGACGGCAACTTCATGTCCGGCGAGGTCAGCCGCTATTTCACGCCGGCCGAGCCGTTCCGCTTCGCGGGGCCGGCCGCGCCCACCAAATAGCGGGGCTCGACGGCAAGCCATCGTCCTGAGGCTCGGAGGTCACTCCTCGCCTGGCTTTCCACTGCATATGGAGGTTACCTTGTCTCACCGCGCGCTATTAACCGCACTTCTAACATCGATCGCTCTGTGGCCGGTCCTTGCCGGCGCCCAGACACCACCGCCTGAGCCGCCGCCGGCCGTGATGTTCGAGAACGTCCGGGTCTTCGACGGCACGAGCGCGCGGCTTTCGCCGCCGCGCAACGTGCTGGTGGTGGGCAACAAGATCCAGACGATCGCCGAAGCCCCGATCGCGCCACCGGCCGGTGCGGCGTTGACGCGCGTCGCGGGCAACGGCCGCACGCTCATGCCCGGCCTGATCGATGCGCATTGGCACGCCATGATGGTCGCCATCGCGCTGAAGGACGGACTTGCGGCGCACCAGGGCTATGTCAATATCGTTGCCGCAAGAGCCGCCGAAGACACACTGATGCGCGGCTTCACCAGTGTGCGCGATCTTGCCGGCCCCGTCTGGGGCCTGAAGCGCGCGATCGACGAGGGGATTGCTGTCGGTCCGCGCATCTGGCCGTCGGGGGCCATGATTTCGCAAACCAGCGGGCATGCCGACTATCGGTCGGTCAACGAACTGCCGCGCTCACCGTCGACGGCGCTGCACAGCACCGAAATCACCGGCTACGGGCGGATCGCCGATGGGCCGGATGAAGTCAGGCGCGCGGTGCGAGAACAGCTGATGATGGGCGCCAGCCAGGTCAAGCTGGCCGCCGGCGGTGGTGTCGCCTCGAACTTCGACCCGCTCGACGTCGCCCAATATGGCGAGTCGGAATTCCGGGCGGCTGTCGAGTCGGCCGAAAACTGGGGCACCTACATCACCGTGCACGCCTACACGCCTTTGGCGGTGCAGACGGCGCTGAAGGCCGGCGTCAAGGTGATCGACCATGGTCAGCTGATGGACGATGCGACCGCCAAGATGATCGCCGACAAGGGGGCGTGGCTGTCACTTCAGCCCTTCATCGACGACGAGGATGCACCCTTCTTTCCAGAAGGGTCCGACAACCGCGCCAAGTTTGTGTCCATGACGCAAGGCACCAACAACGCCTATGCGCTGGCCAAGAAATACCGGCTCAAGCTGGCATTTGGTACTGACACGCTGTTCGATGCCAAGCTCGCAAAACGGCAGGGCGCACAACTGGCGAAGATGGTGCGCTGGTTCACACCCGCCGAGGCTCTGGTGATGGCGACCGGCACGAATGCCGAGTTGCTTGCCCTGTCCGGCAATCGCTCGCCCTACAAGGGCAAACTGGGCGTTGTCGAAGCTGGCGCGCTCGCCGACCTGCTGCTGGTGAATGGCGATCCGATTGCCAACATCAAGCTGATCGAGGACCCGGCCAAGAACTTCGTCGTCATCATGAAGGACGGCAAGGTCTACAAGAACACGCTGCCGTGACACTTCGACCCCCGGTGCTGCGCTGGGTGGCGGGTGCATGGCTCGCCGGCGCGCTGGTGGCCGCAACGCCGGCCGCAGCGAGTGACACGCTCGACTGGAACAGCCTGCGACCGGCTTGGGCTGCCGCGGACAACCCGTTCGAGCGGCTGACACCGCAGCAGACCGACTGGATCACCGAGATCGCGCGGGGCCGGCTCATGCAGGCGCGTGGGCTGCCAGTGGGCGCCGAAGCCACGGCGCGCCAGGCGGCGTTGTCCGCAGCGCTCGCCGCCGAGGGTCTGAATTCCGATGAGTTGCTGCGCCAACGAGACGCCCTGATCGCGCAGCGTCGCAGCGCTGCGCAAGCGCCGGTGCCCGCCGTGGCCGGGCGTGAAGTGCGGCTGGTCGGCCACCTGTTGCCGGCTTCCGCCGACGGCTCCACGGTCACCGACTGGCTGTTCGTGCCCTGGGCCGCGGCGTGCAGCCACACGCCCCCGCCGGCCAACCAGATCATCAGGATTCCGGCGCAGGACCTGACCGACGTCGATCGTCACGGGCCGGCGACGCTCGTGTTGACAGGCCGCATCGATGTGCGGGAACAGGAGTCGCGGCTGCGCTTCGTCGACGGCGAAGTGCCGTTGCGCTCGGCCTATGTCGTCAGCGATCCGAAGCTGGTTCAGCTGCCATCCCTCGCCCGTTTTTCGTCACCTCTTGGAGTGCCACCACCATGAACCGCAAGCTCGCCTGGTCCTGCACGACCTTCGCCCTGGCAATCACCTTGGGGGCCACCATGTCGGGTGCCATGGCACAGCCCGCCGACCGCATCTGGTCCGGTGGCCCCATCCTGACCATGAACGACAAGGCGATGCGCGTTCAAGCCGTCGCCGAGGCGGGCGGCAAGATCGTCGCCGTGGGCAGCAAGGCCCAGGTGATGAAGCTCAAGGGCCCGA
>Ga0136641_1000195_pt1 | contig 26021 bp, 22 predicted proteins | sample EliLak1302023Y_FD_115312 | JGI IMG/M metagenome (GOLD analysis project Ga0136641, IMG submission 115312) | Freshwater microbial communities from Elizabeth Lake, Yosemite National Park, California, USA - 13020-23Y | ecosystem: Environmental > Aquatic > Freshwater > Lake ...
ACATCTGTGCTGTATGCCTGCACCGGTTTTGGATTTAATTTGTAGAGAGTTTCGCCTCCTGTGGTCGTAATTGACTTTAGGTACGCAGGTTTAACCTGCAAACCACGCGAAGCAAATGTTGCATAAGCTGCTGCGATGTCAATGACATGTGGGCTGGCAGTTCCAAGGGTGAATGCCAAGTTTGGCTCCATGCCAACAGCATCAGCCGGGATGCCGGCTCGAATTGCAGACGCTAAGACATTTTCCAGTCCGATAGATTTTGCCAATCCCACAAATGCCGAGTTGATCGAATTTTCAGTGGCCTTTAACAAGGTAACTCGCTCACCATATGAATGGCCACCGTAATTTGTAACCTCGTAATTATCAATCTTGGTCTTATTCATTCCACTAAACGCGGTCGCAAGAGTTGCGCCGCTTTCAATGCCGGCAGCTAATGTGAAGGGTTTAAAAGTTGAACCCGCTTGCCCAATCATCTGGGTGGCATTGTTTAGTTGGTTTTTTAAGTAATCTGCGCCACCATACATTGCGACCACTTCACCGGTTTCAGGGCGCACTGATGCAACACCGATTCGCAACCCTTCAATTTTTTCTTTCGGCCCCTGATCAGCTACCGCAAGAATCATCGCATCCTGCGCTTGTTTATTGAATGTTGTGATTACTCGGAGTCCGCCACGGTTGATTAAGTCTTCACTAATTCCGTTTTGATACATGGTCTGTCTCGCCTGCTCAATCAGATAACCTTGCGGACCAGAAAATGTTTGAGTAGGTGGCTCAGTTAGATACATAGGAAACTGCGCTGATGCTCGCTCCGTTTGACTTAACCAGCCCTGGGAAACCATGCCATCCAAAACATAGTTCCATCGCTGCTGCAATCCGCTTAGATTCTTTTCTGGTGCTAAGCCATTTGGTGCCTGAATAATTGCGGCAAGAAAAGCTGATTCAGCGAGATCTAAATCCAGTGCACGCTTTCCAAAATATTGATTTGCGGCACTTTCAATTCCATATGCATTTCTTCCAAAATAGATGGTATTCATGTAGTCAGCAAGAATCTGATCTTTACCGATCAAAGTCTCAAGCTTGATCGATAGGACCAATTCCTTCGCCTTGCGCGTTAGCGTGCGCTCCTGACTTAAATATGCGTTCTTTGCATATTGCTGTGTGATTGTGGACCCGCCACCTGCACCAGCTGCGCCCATAACATTTTTGACGATTGCTCGAGTAATTCCCTTTATTGAAAACCCGCCATGTTTATAAAAATCACGGTCTTCTGCAGCCAGGATCGCATGTTGTGTAGTGACTGGGATTTGTGAGAAATCAACCGATACTCGGTTTGCTTCACCCAGTCGAGCCAATTCTGTTACTCCGTCGTCGTAATACAGGATCGTGGTTTGGGCCGTGGCAATTTGGCTGGCTTGAGGAATCACTACTAATTTCACAGCCACACCAAGTGCGATTACACCCGTAACGATTCCGAATACTGCAAGTAGGACAAACGTCTTAAATGAGGGGATGAAACGCATAATGCCACGCTTGTTTTTGCGGGGATAGTTTGCCATTCCCCTATTTCAACACATCTCTAGGCTCGCGTGGTGGAGTGCGAGGCGCGCCATCACCTAACACGTAGGACATGTGGAGATGATTCCATCCACAAGACTTACAAACTTCAACTACGTAAACCCGGAAATGTCCATACTCATAGGCTAAAACCTTTAATTCGCCAGTCGTTTTTACTCTTCCAGATAGGTAGCCAAGATCGTCACCAATAATATATGTCACATGCACTAGTTCGCTCCTAGCGCACATCGGGCATAAGCGTTCGGTCTCTTCGCCATGATGTTTAGCTGCTCGCAATAGATACGGGTCGGCGTCACAAACTTGCTCACGCAACAATGCGTCATGCTTGATTTGTTCGAGCACCGCCCGACGCGCTAAAACGTAATCCAAAACGTGGCGCGGGCGGATTGGATCCGCTACATCCTCAGCTGGGTACGGGATCGGGCGCGGTGGTTCGGAACTGACGCCACCAGCCCTAATGCCGGAGATGCTTTGATGTGAACCAGGTCTACCCACCCAACAACCTTAAGGCTGTTGGGGTTTGCTGGCTTAGGTGAGGATTTGCTCGCTACCAATCTTGGTGTACTCTTTAGATGTATCAACTCGATACATCTAAAATACCTACTTTTGGTTTGGAAACACTATGGCTAAAAGATCTGCCGCTCTTGAGCTGGCGATTCTTGGCGTGCTAGCCAAAACCCCACAGCACGGTTACGAACTTCGAAAGCGTTTAATTTCAGTTTTTGGGCTTTTCAGCACTATTTCGTATGGCGCGTTGTATCCAATCCTTAAGTCACTGGTAGAACGCGGACTTCTTATCGAACAAGATGAGGTTGGAACCGGGAAGTACCCAAAACGGGCTCGTATTACCTATGCCCTTACTGACCCTGGCCTGACCCACTTCAATAACTTGGTAGCTGATAGTGGACCTGGCGCTTGGGACGATGACACTTTTGCAGTTCGCATGTCGCTGTTTGGCCAAACCGAAGTTAATACCCGAATTCACATTTTGCAGGGTCGCCGAAGTCGAGTTGAAGATCGCTTGGCAAACCTACAAACAAATTTATCCAAGGGTCGCGAACGCTTGGACTCTTACACTTTGGAACTTCAACAACACGGCCTAGACGCACTCGAGCGTGAAGTGCGTTGGCTAAATGAACTTATCTCGCGAGAGCAACAGCAAGGCACCGCAGAGGGTGGTATCTCGCAAGTTAACAAAAAGTAAGACCGTAAGAAAAATTCACTGACAACTAGGAGGCTTACAGTGAGTGAAGTTAGAGTAGCGATCGTTGGCGTAGGAAACTGTGCTTCATCGCTGGTACAAGGCGTTGAGTACTACAAAGACGCCGATCCAAAAGCATCAGTCCCAGGACTAATGCATGTGCAGTTTGGTGACTATCACGTTAAGGACGTGAAGTTTGTTGCTGCGTTTGATGTTGACGCAAAAAAAGTTGGCCAAGATCTTTCAGATGCCATCTTTGCTAGCGAAAACAACACCATCAAGTTTTCAGATGTGCCACCCACGGGCATAACAGTTTTGCGTGGACACACCTATGACGGGCTTGGTAAGTACTACCGCGACATGGTTGTTGAATCTGATGATTCGCCAGTTGATGTTGTTAAGGCGCTTAAAGATGCAAACGTAGATGTTTTAGTTTGCTACCTTCCTGTTGGTTCTGAAGAAGCTGCAAAGTTTTACGCACAGTGTGCAATTGATGCTGGCGTAGGTTTTGTTAATGCACTTCCAGTTTTCATAGCTGGCACAAAGGAATGGGCTGACAAATTCACTGCTGCTGGTGTTCCAATAGTTGGAGATGACATCAAGAGTCAAGTTGGTGCCACAATTACTCACCGCGTGCTTGCAAAACTTTTTGAAGATCGTGGTGTAACTGTTGATCGTACTTACCAGCTAAACGTTGGCGGCAACATGGACTTCATGAACATGCTCGAGCGCGATCGTTTGGAATCAAAGAAGATTTCAAAGACACAATCGGTGACATCACAGTTACGTGACAAAATCGATCCTCGCAACGTTCACATTGGCCCTAGCGATTATGTTGCATGGCTTGATGATCGTAAATGGGCATTTGTGCGCCTTGAAGGACGCGCGTTTGGCGATGTGCCGTTGAGTCTTGAATACAAGTTAGAGGTTTGGGATTCCCCAAACTCTGCCGGTGTAATCATTGATGCCATCCGCGCTTGCAAGATTGCAAAAGATCGCGGTATCGGTGGCCCAATCCTGAGTGCTTCAAGCTATTTCATGAAGAGCCCACCAGTTCAATATGATGATGCTAAATGCCACCAAGAAGTTGAAGACTTCATTGCTGGTAAGTAACTGCCGGTAAGTAACTTGCTAGAACCGTTGCGCTTCGGGTGTAACTAACACGAAAGCGGCCTCCGTTGCCAAAGGCTCCTAGTTCAACTAGGAGCCTTTGGTTTTTCAACTTCTACTTAGCATATCGATCATTTGGCGTAATTGAAGGTAGCGTGATTTAAGTGAATCGACTTAAGGCTAGATCGTTCTCGTTCTTGAGGCATGCCAATGCGCGAGAATTACTTGCGGTACGAATGTTTGGTCAGGCTGGTGACGGTTTACTTCAAACTTCCCTGGCAACTTTTGTTTTGTTCTCGCCACAGCGTGAATCAGATCCTCGCAAGATTGCTTTGGCGTTTGGCATAATGCTTTTGCCTTACTCCGTAGTTGCTCCCTTTGTTGGCATCTTTATTGATCGCTGGTCCCGACGAACTATCCTGATCCGAGCAAACTTATTGCGGGTAATCACAATGGTTGCGATAGCTGTTGTTATTACCGGCAATTCAGCCAACATTATTCTGGCAGTGCTGGTTTTGATGAGTCTTGGCATCAGCCGATTTGTCCAGGCTGCGCTATCCGCTTCACTTCCCCATGTGGTGGAGGGAGAGGACTTAGTTCCGGCTAACGCACTTTTTCCAACTTTAGGAACGACGTCTGCATCACTTGCGGCAGCACTTGGTATTGCTACTCAAAATCTTTTGGCAAATACAGATTCTGTTAATGCAGGTTTGGTTCTATTTGGTTCAGTATTTGCCGGCACTGCTTCACTGATCGCGATTCGGATTACGCCAAAAGATGTGCTTGGTCCGGATTTAGTTGAAACGGCCATGCGCGACGAGTTTAGAAATGCACTTTCCGGTCTTGCCGCTGGATTTAGATATTTAGTTCGTTCAGGTCGAGCTGTAAGCAGTATGTTTGCAGTTGCGTTTCAGAGATGGGCATTTGGGGCATTGACCGTTCATGCCCTTTTACTCTCTCGAAATTCTTGGCACATCGATACCACTGCAGACCAAGCAGTTTTAGATTTCGGCCTCTGTGCCGGATCTGCCGCTGGCGGAGCCTTTACCGCAGCCATCCTCAGCACTATCTTGCTCAGCGATAGACGTAATAAGAAGGACGGGACGGAAATGTCACCACGTCGCCAACTGCACTTAATTACCGCGATGACTGTAACTATTAGTGTCGGTGTTCCAGTGTGCATTTTGGGATATCAGATGGGAACCTTGTCAACCATTTGTGCAACTGCTGGCACGTTAGGTTTTGCTGGACAACTATTAAAAATTAATGCGGATACAACAATTCAGCGGACAATTGATGACGCGCATCGCGGTCGCGTCTTTTCGATATTTGACATGGTGATAAACGTTTCTCTGATTTTGGGAATTACGACATTTTCTCTAATTGGTGGAATCAGGGACAATGTTGATGCTGGCGCTGCGTATTCAGTTGTGCTACTTAGTTGCAGTACCGCTTTAGCGATGTTTCTACTTCGCAAGCAGCGCGCGCATTTCAATTCGCTTTAGGCTTGCACATTGTGCCAGGTGGTCAAGCGTTCAATTGCTTGGTCGCGAGTTAGTGGGCCTTCGTCGAGTCTCACCTCTAGTAAATAGTTGTACGCCTTACCTACCATCGGGCCTGCGGGCACATTCAAGATTTGCATGATGTCGTTGCCGTCTAGATCAGGTCTGATCGAATTTAACTCTTCTTGTTCATTCAGAATTGCAATCCGATCCTCAAGGTCATCGTAGGTTGCTGCCAGAGTTGCGGCGCGCCTTGGATTTCTCGTGGTGCAGTCTGCTCGCGTTAATTTATGCAGTCGTACCAACTCGTCACCAGCATCCCTTACATACCTTCGCACCGCGGAGTCTGTCCACTGGCCTTGTCCGTAACCATGGAAGCGCAAATGAAGTTCCGTGAGCTTGCACACTGCATCAATTAACTCACCTGGATAACGCAGTGCAGTTAAGCGCTTCCTTGCGATTTTTGCGCCCACGACTTCGTGGTGGTGAAAACTAACGCCACCACCTGATTCGAATTTGCGGGTTTTTGGTTTGCCAATGTCGTGTAGCAGGGCAGCTAACCGCAAAACTAAATCGGGTTCACACTTAGGGGAATGTGTGGTTTCTAAGTCAATGGCTTGTTGCAACACAATTAAACTGTGTTCATAAACGTCTTTGTGTTTATGGTGTTCATCAATTTCAAGTTGCAGAGCTGGGAGCTCGGGAATTACATATTCAGCAAGCTTTGTGCCTTCCAAAATTTCAAGGCCAGTAGCTGGATAGGATCCCAGGATCAATTTACTAAATTCATCTCTAATCCGTTCTGCGGAAACAATCTTGATTCGCTCTGACATATCAGTTGCAGCCAACAGCACATCGACTACTGGGGTAAAACCTAACTGGCTGGCAAACCTGGCAGCTCTCATCATGCGCAATGGATCATCTGAAAAAGATAGTTCTGGTTCTCGTGGAGTTCGAATCACTCGTTTGCTTAAGTCATCTACGCCGCCAAATGGATCTTCAAAAACAAGTTCGGGCAATCGCACCGCCATAGCATTAATCGTGAAATCACGGCGGATTAGATCCTCAGTTAGTGAGGTCCCGAAACTCACTACAGGTTTACGACTTTCATCACTGTAAACCTCAGAGCGATAAGTAGTGATCTCCACTTGAAAATCTTTACGCCGAGCGCCTACGGTGCCAAAAGCGATGCCAATATCCCAAACTGTGTCAGCCCATGGAGTAACCAAGGCCAATATTTGTTCTGGGAGGGCATTAGTGGTGAAGTCCAAGTCAGTAATTCCACGATTCAAAATTAAGTCGCGGACCGGTCCACCAACTATGGCGAATTCAAACCCTGCAACTTCAAATAGCTGCGCAAGATCCATAACATCAGGCATATGTTGCAGCGCAGCCGTTACGGTTTGCGATGCGATTGCCTGTGGTGATGAGTTATCCATAACATGACCTAGCCTAGGCGCAATAACTAATAGTCCAATATTTGCAGGTATTCTGAGTTAGTGAGCCGTAACCAAGTAATCCCAAAACTCGGGCGGTTTGATTCTAGATTCTCACGTTTCGGGTCCGTGCTCTTTGCAGCAACAATTGGTTGTGCTCTGGTTTCGGTGCCCGTAACCGCTTCGCAAGCCGCAGAAAGTAACTTGGTCAAAATAACCAGCTTGAATATCTCGGCTGCAACTGATTCAGGTGGCACCTTACGTGACCGCCACATTGTTGCATTGCAAGGAACCTTTACCAATAATACGAACCGGACGATTTCAAAGCTTGAACTAAATCTGGTTTCATCTCCTGCAATTAAATCTCGAAGTCAGTTAGCAGATTTGATTGCGAAACCAACAACTTCAAACAATCTGATCTCGTCTAGTAAATTTGCTATTTTGCGCAATATCGCGCCAGGGAGTCAAAAAGATTGGCAGATGACTTTTATTGGTGAGGAAGTACTTGGTATCAACGCTTCAGGTGTCTACGCATTTGGTGTGAAGCCTCGTTTAGGAGAAGCTTCTCCCGCCACAGTGATTACCACACCATGGTTCTTTAACGCTGACATCAAGCCAACAAATGTTGCATTTGTTGTCCCACTGACCACACTTAATAATCATTTGGCTAACGGTGAGGTTGCAAGTCAGAAAAGTGACGTTGCTGAAGCCCAAAGATTATCCAACTTGATTTCACAAAAATCAGGTTCGAAGATTTCTTGGTTGCAGGACTCAGCATTAAGTTCTTGGGTCAGTCAGTTGGCCGCCGGTTCTGAATCAGATGTTCCAAAAAAACTGGGGGATGCAATTGCTAGTTTGAAGCCTGCTGCATTTGCGCCTTTTGGCAGCACGGATTTAGCTACTTTGTCGTTAGAAAATGACCAGCACAATTTGGTAGATGCAATTAATCTCACTCGTTCGATCACTGGGGACCTTCCTATAATCTATGCACCAATTCAAGGCACTACTGATAGTAAAACTGTTTCAATACTTAGTACGCGAGGTATCAGCACGTTGGTGTCAAATGAGTACTTGCGAGGCAACTCGCAGGTAACAACTTCTGCGGTAGTTACTTCTGATTCAAACCCTGTTTTAGTTTATGATCTTGCTGCCTCATCTTGTCTAGATGGAGTCAATGACAGCGATACAACATTTTTTGGAGCGGTGACGTGTATCACAAGTGAGATCGGAATGATGACTGCAGAGTCACCACAAAAATCGCGCTCCGTGATTGTGCTTGCGCCCGCGAATTGGAAAATTTCAACTGCTCAGATGTCTGAACTTATTGCTGATTTAGGAAACCAGAATTGGATGCAACTTGTGGGCTTAGATTTCGTTACATCAGCGAAACCAGAACAAAATTTCAAGCCATCAATTACTGATTATCAAAACCAGTTGACGGAACTTACGATTCGCCAGGCCAATGTCTTACGCTCCAAAACTCAAACCTTAGCTTCAGTTTTTGTGGATAAGGATTTAGCAGTTGGGTTTGATACTTCTCGCATCTTGGGCTTTTCCGAGTTATGGGGATCGGATGCTAGAGCAACAAAATACTTGGCAAAAAATCTTGCACTAATTGATACTTACCTCGGCGCCGTGAGCATTCAAGTGTCATCGCAAGTCACCACTCCTGAAGAAAGCTCCGACATTCCTATAACTATTGTGAATGAAAGTGGTCAAGCCGTATCTGTAAGGGTCGGCCTATCTAGTGCGGCCACCTCTCGCTTCTCAGCTACTCCTAGTGACTTAATCCAGGTAGGAAGCGGTCAGCGCGTAACGATCCCAGTTGCCATTACCCTAATTGGCGCAGGTGTGCTCGAGGTTAGGGCGCAATTAATCGCGCCGAATGGCGAACCCATTGGTGAAGTGAAAAATATGCAAATCTCTTCAGCTGCTTACAGTCAGTTCGCCCGTACTCTGGTGTGGGGAGCCTTTGGACTGCTGGTCCTGCTGGCTCTAAGTAATTTTGTTAAACGGCGAAGAGAGCGGCGTCCAGTAAAAACGACCGCAAGTTGACTCACGAATAGGTGGTTTGGGGAAACAGTGACAGCAAGCATCGGACAGACTTCAGCGATGGCGGCTGGCACTCTTGTTAGCCGAATCACCGGCGTCTTTCGAGATATCGCATTAGTTGCTGCTATTGGTACCGGGATCTTTTCAGACACTTACTCCATTGCAAATAGCATTCCAAACATTATTTACATTCTGATTGCAGGCGGGGCAATTAATGCAGTTTTCATTCCTTCACTGGTTAGACACATGGAAGATGATGCAGATCAAGGAAAACAATTTACTGATCAGTTGTTAACGCTCGTAGGAATGGTTCTGATAGGAATCGTAATCATCTCAGTATTGGCAGCCGCATTGATTGTGCACCTTTACGCAACCAAACTATGGACACCCGCGGAGTTCGATGTTGCAACAATGTTTGCACGCTGGTGTTTACCTCAAATATTTTTTTATGGGCTCTACACTCTTGCATCCCAAATTCTAAATTCACGCAATTCATTTTCGTTACCAATGTATGCACCAATCATCAACAATGTCATCGTGATTGCAACCGCAGTCGTATTTGTCACAGTATTGACAGGTGTGCCTACCGCTGATTCAGTCACCACATCACAAATTAACTTGCTTGGTTTTGGAACCACTCTAGGAGTGACGGCGCAAGCTTTAATTTTAATTCCAGCACTTGCGAAAACTGGATATCGATTCAGACCAAATTTTCAGTTTAGAAATGTTGGCAATGGCAAAGTTGGCAGTTTAGCTAAGTGGACCATTGGTTTTGTCCTAGTAAACCAAATTACGTTTTTACTAGTTTCAAATTTAACCACTTTGGCAAATGTTTTAGTGGCTGGTGACCCCGGTGCTGTTGCAGTCGGATTCACTTCGTATCAAAAAGGCCAACTCATGATGATGTTGCCACACTCAATTATTACCGTTTCAATCATCACTGCACTTTTACCTCGTCTTAGTAGACAGGCACACGATAAGGATCTTGCTGCATTTGGTGCGGAATTATCAGACTCGTTGAGATTAGTTTCGGCACTGATCATTCCCAGTGCTGTCTATTTACTTGTTGCTGGTCCGTGGCTTGGTTCTTTGTTATACGGCTACGGAGCTTCATCTGCGGCCCAAGGCGCTGCACTCGGAGGAGTAGCATCCATGTTTGCTATTGGACTACCTGCATTTTCATTGTTTTATGTGCTGTTAAGAACTTACTACGCACAGGAAAACACCAAGACGCCGTTCAAGATCAACCTGGGCTTCAATGCCCTGCACATAACAATTGGCTTCAGCCTCTTTATTCTCTTGTCCCGAATGGGTAATGGGCTACAAGTCGCTGGTCTGGCCTTGGGTTATTCGATCGCGTACCTGATCACCTGCGCGCTAACTTGGCATCGAGTCGCCAGGCGCGTTCCTGAGATTCGCAAAACTGGTCACATGCGTCTGATGGTTAGAGTCACAGCAGCAAGTATGTTGTCCGCGCTGCTGTCATACATGCTGGTTAGGGTAATGATTACCAATCAGTTAGACATGTCTGCGTTGCGAATTGGTTTTGCAATTGTAGTTTTTGCTAGCTTGTTCTTTCCTATCTATCTTGGATTCGCAAAGTTGTTTCATATTTCTGAAGTCACAACAGTACTGGCGCTAGTGCGCCGCAAGTAGCCAACTAAACTCCAGATATGAGCGACACAGGTGATCGGATTTTTGATAATCGGTACGCACTAGATGTGCAAGTATCTAGCTCATTAAGTTCACCAATTTGGCGCGCTATGGATCTATCTTTAAAGCGCTGGGTAACTCTAATTTTATTACCCACTTCAGATCTTCGAAGCGTCAAATTATTGCAAGAGTGTCAAATAGCCGCAGCTAATGATCGACGAGATGTGGTTTCGATTCTGGATATCATTCCGGATGGGAAGATTTCAAGTGGAAATTCGTATTCGCAAGATCGCTATGTGGGAATCGTCACTGAATGGTTAGACGGAGAAACCTTAGATCGCCTCATAGTTAGACGCGGTGAAGTTTTCCCGATAGAACAGGCACTTAAACAAATTGGAATTATCACTAATACTCTGATCCGCTCGCATTCATTAAATATTTTTCACCGTCGACTCCGGCCACACAATGTGATTTTTTCTGAAGGACAGGAGGTTCGACTTGCTGGCTTTGGAGTTGACTCTGCCCTCTTAGGACCAGACTCTAACGATGGATTTTCGCAAGACCTAAAGGGTGTTGGTCAATTGCTTTTTGCAATGATTACTGGCGTATGGCCACTTGGTAGTGTCGACTCGCTCCCCGCAGCCGTAGGCGATGGTGGCACTGATCTCGTTTTGCCAAGTCAAGTTCATGGTGGCATAACGCCTTTCATGGATCGGTTGTATCGACAAAGTCAAGACGGCACTTTCAATTCGCTGCGCCAATTTCTTGATGCGCTGTCGGTTGGCGAAGTTGAAGAATCTGAAAGCCTGCAAAACCGAGTTTCGCGGTTAACCGCAAGCTCAGTTACTTGGTCTTCTGTGCCATCCACTCAGTCAAGAAAATTACGGTCGACATTAATCGCTGGGGTGTCAGTTTTAATTTTTGGTTGGATTGGCTGGCAATTATTAACAAGCAATTTTCATAGATCAGACTTTGGATTTTCCAACTTGGAGTCGTCATTACCGACTAGCGATGTTTCCCAAGCAACGGGTGCGGTTGCGGATGTGGCTAAGGTTACGATTTACGACCCGTTTGGTGACAAGACCGAAAATGACAAGCAGGCTTCACTTGCTATCGACGGTGACAAAACGACCGCATGGCGGACTGACAACTATAAAAAAGCCGACATGGCAGGTAAATCAGGGGTTGGACTTCTGCTCGACTTGGGAGTTACCCAAGAGGTATTTGGTGTTGACCTTGACTTAGTAGGCGCTCAGGCAGCAGAAATTTATGTCGTTAACTCAGCCGAGCCCGATCTTGCCACGGAAACTAAGTTTGCTGACATCGCCCCTAATGAGAATTCGACTTCGTTAGGGGTAACTCCTGGAGTATCTGGCAGATACGTTTTAATCTGGCTCACCCCTGATTTGCCAGTAACTGCTAGTGGTGAATTTCAGGGTGGGATTTTTGAAGTTAAAGTCCGACTCTGATTACTTTTTTTAATAATTCAAGGTGTCATGAGGTATTTTGTGGGGTCTGACCGGTAACCCTTGAGTTGGTAAACTTGAAAAACTTCAATCTAAGGAAATTAAATGTCACAAGACATACATGACGTAATCATCATCGGCTCCGGACCAGCTGGGTATACCGCTGCAATTTATGCTGCGCGCGCGCAACTTAAACCAATTGTCTTCGAAGGTGCGGTAACTGCTGGCGGTGCCTTAATGAATACCACTGAGGTTGAAAATTTTCCCGGTTTCCCCGAAGGGGTTATGGGCCCAGCGCTTATGGAGAACATGCGTGCGCAGGCTGTGAGGTTCGGCGCAAATCTGATTACTGACGACGTGACAACGGCCAATTTAACCAGTGACGTGAAAACAGTTATTGATGGTGAGGGTCGGGAATACCAAGCTCATTCGATAATTTTGGCCACTGGCTCAAGTTACCGCGAGCTTGGAATTGCTAACGAAAAACGACTTTCAGGTCATGGTGTTTCTTGGTGCGCTACTTGTGATGGCTTCTTTTTTCGTGACCAAGATATTGCTGTCGTTGGTGGCGGTGACTCGGCTGTCGAGGAAGCTACTTTCTTGACTCGTTTTGCAACTAATGTGACGATGATTCATCGCAGGGGCGAGTTGCGGGCAAGCAAGATAATGGCCGAGCGCGCCCATAATGACCCAAAGATTAATTTTGCCTGGAACAGTGAAGTAACAGAATTACATGGGGAAGCAAAACTTTCTGGGGTGACAATTCGAGACATAAACACTGGTGCTACCCGTGAACTTTCGGTGACCGGATTGTTTGTGGCAATTGGCCACGATCCAAGGTCTGAGCTTCTAAAGGGTCAGGTTGATCTTGATCCTGCCGGTTACGTTTTAACTAGCGTTGGATCAACTGCCACGAATTTGTCCGGGGTTTTTGCGTGCGGAGACTTGGTTGACCACACGTACCGTCAGGCCATCACGGCAGCTGGGACTGGCTGCAGTGCAGCGCTTGATGCTGAGCGCTTTTTATCTGATCTGCACACTAAGTAACGTGCAACTTAATCAATAAAATAAGAGGTTAATCGATAACCACTTATGCTTAAGTCACTAGCAACAATAGGAGTAATAATGGGCGCAACTGCAGCCGTAACAGATGCATCGTTTGCAAGCGATGTGTTGATGAGTGATAAGCCAGTACTGGTTGATTTTTGGGCTGAATGGTGTGGCCCTTGCAAAATGATTGGTCCAATTCTGGAAGAAATTGCCGCCGCTCATGGTGACAAACTAACTATCTTGAAGTTAAACGTTGACGAAAATCCAGCCACTGCCGCTAACTACGGCGTGACTTCAATTCCGACAATGAACGTTTATCTAAATGGTGAGATCGTAAAGCAGATTATTGGTGCAAAGCCAAAAGCTGCCTTACTTTCTGATCTCGCTGAGTTCATTTAAGTAACTAATGACAGTAACGATCCTGCGACACGGCGATCAAGGGCCGGCCGTAACAGAGGTTCGTGACCGGCTAGTTCGCCTTGGTCTCTTAAGTCCTAACGCCAGCGCAGCGGCAGATGTTTTTGATGACATCTTGCTTGCTGCGCTGCGTTATTTTCAGCAAACCCGTGGTCTCAATGTTGATGGTTTGGTTGGACCACAAACTTTTCGAAGGCTAGATGAAGCCCGCTGGAAAATTGGTGATCGGGTTTTAAGTTTTTTACCAGGTCATGTCATACATGGTGAAGATGTTGCTCAATTACAACAGAGGCTAATTGAGTTAGGTTTCGCCTTGGATCGAGTTGATGGAATTTTTGCAAAGAGCACTGATTCTGCGGTGCGGGAATTCCAACGTAATGTTGGCTTAGATGTAGACGGTATTTGTGGCCCAGCTTTCTTCCGAGCTTTTAATAGATTAGCTCGCACAATTGCTGGCGGCAGTCAAGAACATCTACGCGAACTTACAACGGTTGCTAATTTTGGTAAGACGCGTACCGTTGAGGCTTGCTCAATTTTGCTAGATCCAAGTGATCTGGCGGAAAATCTTGTCAATGGTGAATATTCACATGCAGACATTTGTTGGGACATAGCCTCTAGGTTGGCAGGTCGCTTGGGTGCAATGGGAACCTTGGTGCTGTTAACTCGACCTAAGGCTGGCCGCGTTGACGGCGAACGAACCAGAGCTAACCTAGCAAATGAAAGTAACGTTGATTTAACGATTGGCTTGGGCTTAGATCGCCACGACAATCCATTGGCACAGGGCGTTGCTTCATATTACTTCGGTCACCGCTATTCCAGATCTGCTACCGGAATGAGGTTGGCGGAAATCGTTCAGGAAGAAGTCAGTAGCCGAACTGCACTTACAGATTCGAAAGCCCACGCGAAAACTTGGGATTTATTGCGCATTACTCGAATGCCTAGTATCAAAGTTGAATTGGGTTATGCCACCAGCGCGCATGACAGCGCGCTGCTATCCCAATCCGAAACTAGAGACGATATTGCCGCCGGCTTGAGTTCCGCTATCACTCGGATTTTGGCGCCAAGAATCGGATAGATACCATATGTGACCTGTGTCACATTTAATATTCCTACACAGGTTGTTCACATGTGGGTAACTGCATTACTTAATTGTTTCGCCAAACATCCCACGCTGCTTTGGATCAATGACCTCAACGATTCTTTGCAAGTCTTCTAGCGTCGCGAACTCAATGGTGACTTTGCCGCGTGACTTACCAACCTGAACTGTGACTCTGGTGTCCAAACGATCAGATAGTCGATCTCCTATTGACTTAAGGCCAGGAGCGCTGATCTTGCCGGCAGATTTCTTGGCAGTTGGCTTCGCCAGTTTCTCGTCTTGACCTAATGAAACAATTTCTTCCACGGTTCGTACTGAAAGGCCTTCGGCGACGATTCGGCTTGCAAGTCGCTCTATCGAACCTGGATCCTTGAGCCCGAGTAATGCTCTGGCGTGGCCAGCTGAAATAACACCTGCGGCTACCCGGCGTTGCACCGCGATCGGCAAATTTAGCAATCGTAGAGTGTTTGAGATTTGCGGTCGCGATCTGCCAAGTCGAGTCGCTAGCTCTTCTTGGGTGCCGCCAAAATCTTCTAATAATTGCTTGTATGCGGCAGCTTCTTCAAGGGGAGTTAACGCAGCACGGTGCAGATTTTCTAATAGCGCATCTCGCAGCATTTGATCATCTGCCGTCTCGCGAATTAGGGCTGGAATCGTCTTGAACCCGGCCTTTTTCGTGGCGCGCAAGCGGCGCTCACCTGCTACCAATTCGTATCCGCCACCGCTGGATGGTCGAACCACAATTGGCTGTAACAGCCCCACTTCTTGAATCGAATGTACCAATTCTGCTAGAGCCTCATCATCGAACACTTGGCGAGGCTGTTGTGCGTTTGGCACAATCGAGCGAACTGGCAGCTCGGCAAAAGTTAGACCAGCAATTGCAGTCGGTGCCTGGGTTTGGGTTGTTGGGACTGAAGAAGTTTGCGACTTTACGGCCGGCTTGGTATCGGATTTACTCGTTGGCGCGACTTTTTTAGGTGCCATAGCAGCAGTTTTCTCCGCTGGTTTGGTTCCAGTGCCAACTTTAGGTTTTACCGTAGTTGTTTCACGTGAAACATCTGGGATCAGGGCCCCTAAGCCACGACCTAAACTTTGTCTCTTTGCCATTACATTAACCCTTCTGCTTACGTTCGGTGATTTCTCGAGCTGCGGCTAGATAAGCCACTGCCCCGGTAGATCCTGGGTCATAGGTCATCACTGATTGCCCAAATGATGGAGCTTCTGCAACATAAGTCGATCGTGGGATTACGGTATCTAGGACTTTCTTTCCAAAATAAGCGCGGACTTCCTCAACTACTGAGGCTGAGAGGTTTGTTGTAGCGCTATGCATAGTGAGCAAAATCGTACTTACTTCAAGCTCAGGATTTAAGCGCTCTTTGGCGAACTCAACTGTCCGCATTAATTGCTGAACTCCCTCGAGTGCATAAAACTCACATTGAATAGGAATCATTACCTCTTTTACAGCAGCCAGTGCATTAATCGTAAGCAGCCCTAAGCTCGGTGGGCAGTCTATAAATATATAGTCCATTTCATGGCCAGCCAGGAATTCTGCCAGTGCGGATTTAAGTAAAAATGGTCGCTCCGCTTCGGCCACGGTGGAAATAAGTTCAATGTCCGCGCCTGCTAAATCTAAAGTTGCTGGTAAAACCCAGAGCGAATCGTATCCTTGAGCTGCGCTCATCATCTCTGCTATCGCTTCACCATCTAGCAAAACATCAAAGGATCCGCTGGCACCTTCGTAGTGATCGATTCCAAACGCAGTGCTGGCATTTCCTTGCGGGTCCAAATCAATGACTAAAACATTTAACCCAGCCAGAGCCATCGCCGCCGCGAGGTTTACTGCCGAAGTAGTCTTGCCCACGCCACCTTTTTGATTGGCAATAGTAATAATTCTGGTTTGTTTGGGTTTGGCGAAAGTGCCCTTAAGCCCACGTCGAACGTAGACTGCGGCCGCAGCTGCAGCAGCTAAAGGTGTCTCTTCATCATCGGCGTATGCCATTTTGCCAACCTAATTTCTTAAACCCAGTATTACTAACTTGAGCCTTAAGCGTAGGGCAAATGCCTGACGCGAATGTTAGGTGGTCACCCGTACAACCGTTGTTTGTGGATCGACAATGCCTTCCCCGCAAAGAATTATTTCTGCCTTGCGGGCATTAAGAATTTCCGTGGCGTCCGCAATTTCAGTTGCTGCGGAACTCCCCTTTATTGCCAATATCTGACCGCCTTTAGCCGTCAAAGGCAATGACCAGGTGAGAAGTTTTCCAAGTGGTGCAACAGCCCGGGCCGTCACAATTGGCGCAGTGTGACCTTTAAGTTCTTCGGCTCTTCCCCGCATCACAGTTACCCGATCTGTGATTCCTAGGTCAGTAGCTACTTCCGTTAAGAATTCCGATCTACGCATCAGCGGCTCAATTAAGCCAATTGTGATGTCTGGTCTCACTATTGCCAGCACTAAGCCAGGTAAGCCAGCGCCGCTTCCGATGTCAAAAACTTTTGAGTTTTGCGGGATCAAAACTTCTATCACTGCACAGTTTGAGATGTGTCGATCCCAAATCCGATCGACTTCACGAGGGCCGATAAAGCCACGTTCTACGGCCGCCCCAGCTAGCCAGTCAGCGAATCGAGTTAGGTTCTTGGCTGCGTCTGGGTAAACCTCAGTGATCTCTTTCAATCAACTAGCCTTTCAGCAAATGTTTCACGTGAAACGTGAAACTAGGCTGGAAGTACCACAATTCGACGTTTTGGTTCCTCGCCCTTAGAGACACTGGATGCCCCGGCTTCTCCAACTGCGTCGTGAACTACTTTGCGCTCAAAAGCGTTCATTGGCTTGAGTTCGACTTCTTCGCCAGTTTCAATTGCCTTAGCGGCGGCTTCTTTTGCAACCTCAATCAATTTGGTTTTTACCGCCGCTCGGTGACCTGAGATATCTAGCATTAAGCGCGAGCGTTCACCAGTTTCCCGCGTTACTGCCAACCGAGTCAGTTCTTGAATTGCATCAAGCACTTCACCTTTTGGTCCTACTAGTATCGAGAGGTCGGCGCCGACGATGCTTACGGTTGCGCGATCATTTTCCACATCCATGTCGATGTCGCCATCAAGGTCAGCTATGTCTAATAGACCTTCTAGGTAGTCTGCGGCGATTTCGCCTTCTTGCTCAAGTAGTGAGAGTTTTTCAGCCATTTTTTGGCCTTTCTGTGTGGTAAATCTTTTCTTGATGTTTTACTGAGATAGATGTTTAGTTTCACGTGAAACTAATTGCGCTTCTTTTTAGGCTTTCGCTTAGGTTGCTGTCGAGTCACTTTTGCCTCTGGTACGGACTCGACTTCTGATGCAGATTCAGGGTTCTTCTTTGAGGTTTTTGCGGATCTTCTGGCTTCCAGTGCCTCGTGTGCCGGGGTTCCAGGTTGTGGGCTATTTCGGATTACATAGAACTGTTGACCCATAGTCCAAAGATTGGTTGTAAACCAGTAAAGCAGCACGCCAATTGGGAAATTGATGCCAGTGAAGGCGAAAATCAGCGGGAAAACATAGAGCATGATTTTTTGCTGTTTTACCATCGGGTTGTCTGGTGCGGTGTTCTTAACGATTAGTTGGCGCTGGGTTAGGAACGTAGTTAAAGTCATGCAGATGATCAGAACCAAGGTCACCCAAAGAGTCGCAGTTGGGTTTGCGGTCTCGGCACGGTTAGTAAATGTGCCGTAAATCTGGGCACCAAACACTGTTGCATTTCGGGCAGACTCAACCGAGTCAACAGTAAGTACGCCTTTTGGATGACTCCTAGCGATGCCTTGAAGAACCGCGAACAAGGCATAGAAAATTGGAGCCTGCGCCAAAATTGGTAAGCAGCTGGAGAGCGGGTTGGTTCCGGTTTCTTTGTAGAGCTTCATCAACTCTTGTGACTGACGCTCGCGATCTCCGGCGTACTTCTTTTGAATCTCTTTAACTTGCGGCTGAATAATCTGCATGTTGCGCTGGCTCTTAATTTGTTTCACGAACAGTGGAATTAGCAGGATTCGGATCAAGATAACGAGCAGTACGATTGCCAGACCCCAAGCCCAGCCACTGTCTGGATTAAACACTAGAGAAGTTAAGGAGTGGAACTTAATTAACACCCAACTCACGATTGTTTCGAGCCACACTAATGGATTAACGCTCATACGCTAATCACCTGCCTATCGTTATTAGTTGAAGTTTCAATTAAATCACAGTTTGTCCAAGTTCCTTTTGCCGGTACGTTTTCAATCCCGCCTGTTGCCCACGGATGACACCGCAATACCCGCCAAGCTGCCAACAGGCTGCCTTTGCCGGCACCATGAACCTTTATTGCCGCTAACCCATAGTGCGAACAAGTTGGGTAATAGCGACAAACTTGACCAATTCTTGGACTTAATAAAATTTGATATCCTCGAATTAAACCAATCAGAAGACCGGCGAGAAGGCTGCCAAATGTGGCATCCCAGAGTAGCTTGATGACCTGAAGTGAGCGCTTTACACCCCCAGTTAAATTCTTTAGCGTGTTTTCCTTCATGATTTTGCTACTTTTGAGAGCGCAAACTTAAGGTTTTCTGAGAGTTGAATGAAGTTTGCCTCCCGAACACCAGGCAGCGCCCTTACTACAACAAGGGAACCGTCGGGGAAATTACCAATAAGTGGGCTGATTGCATGTCTTAATTGCCGGGTCACTTTATGCCGAACTACTGAATTTCCAACGTTTTTACCCACGGCAAAGGCTACTTTCGTGTGTTCGTTTGAACTTTGCGCCACGTGAAGAACCACCAATTTTGCTGAAAACCTTGTGCCTGACTTCATAACAGCTGAAATTTCCGAGGACTTTCGCAACCTCGCCGAAGCGGGAAGCATTTAAAAGCCGGGTACCAGATTAGGCGGACAGCTTTGAGCGGCCTTTTGCCCGGCGTGAGGCAAGAATGCCTCGGCCAGCACGGGTGCTCATGCGGTTACGGAATCCGTGCTTCTTTGCACGACGACGCTTATTTGGCTGGTAGGTGCGCTTTGTCATAAGTGACACTCCATAAGGAAGTAGGGATGAGGCGATTGGCCATCGGACATCCATGAATTCTTACTTTCATGAACATTCGACGAGGTGCACATCGAACTCGGTATTAACTTCCTAAAGATACGGGTAAGTGAGGGTTTTGGTCAAACTCAAAACCCTATTTAGCCTCCTGTGGAAAACAACTTGTCAGCGGGTATCCACAGGCCGTAGTCTGCATAGTCCGAGCCTGTGGAAATCAATTATTCCCTGCCTGCACACTTGGACTCAAGGAGCGAAATGGACGATCTGGACCTAAATGAGGTTTGGGCCAAGACTTTAGAGTCTTTGTCCTCCGGGGCCCTAACACCACAGCAGCGGGCGTTTGTAACTCTTACCCGCCCGCTAGGAATAGTTGGAGACACCGCTCTTGTAGCAGCCCCAAATGAATTTACGAAAGACGTTTTAGAAAGCCGGCTAAGTCCTATTGTGTGTGATGCACTGTCCGCGACCTTAGGCCGCGAAATGCGCCTAGCTGTAACAGTTGATGAATCAATTGCTCCTGATCTTGACGATGAGGCTACTGATGAACTCGCTGACTCAACTTATGCCGACATCGAATCAGTTGGTCTACGTTCAGATCCAAAACCAGCTCTACCGCCTCAGGCTAGCCGAGGTCCAGCACCTGCTCCTAGAACTTCCGAAGGTGGAAGTCGGCTCAATCCAAAATATACTTTTGACACGTTTGTGCCTGGTTCCTCAAATCGTTTCGCTCACGCAGCCGCTCGTGCCGTAGCCGAACAACCGGCAAAGGCTTACAACCCACTTTTTGTTTATGGTGAATCTGGACTCGGTAAAACTCACTTATTGCATGCCATTGGTCACTACACCAGAACTCTTTATGCCGGCTCAAAAGTTAGGTATGTAAGTTCGGAAGAATTTACAAACGAATTTATTAATTCGATCCGCGATGATAAAGCCAAAGAATTTCAGCGTCGGTACCGAGACATTGACGTTTTGTTAGTTGATGACATTCAGTTTTTGTCTGGAAAAGTTCAAACCCAAGAAGAGTTTTTTCATACTTTTAACACTTTACATAATGCAAACAAACAAATTGTGGTTACTTCTGATTTGCCACCAAAACAACTTCAAGGCTTTGAAGACCGGATGAGTTCGCGTTTTGAGTGGGGTTTAATTACTGACGTACAACCGCCCGATCTGGAGACCCGTATCGCTATTTTGCGCAAGAAAAGTGCGCAAGAGCGGCTAACTGCGCCGCCAGAGGTCTTGGAATTTATTGCGTCGAAAATGTCGACAAACATTCGAGAACTTGAAGGCGCATTGATTCGTGTTACTGCCTTTGCGAGCTTGAATCGCGCAGCAGTTGATTTAGATTTGGCAGAAGTCGTTTTAAAAGATTTAGTTTCGGATGCTGCCGGTCCAGAAATTGGCGCAAGCCTGATTATGGCTCAGACTGCTAGTTACTTCGGTGTTACTCTGGACGATTTAACTGGAGCTAGCCGGTCTCGAGTTTTGGTAACGGCGCGTCAGATTGCTATGTATTTATGCCGCGAGCTTACTGATTTGTCGCTACCTAAAATTGGGCAACATTTTGGTGGTCGCGACCACACCACCGTTATGCATGCAGATCGCAAAGTTAGGCACTTAATTGCGGAGCGACGAAGCCTATACAACCAAGTAAGTGATCTAACGGCCCGGATTAAGGCTCAAGCTCGGGGTTTGTAACTCTATTAACATCAGTCACTTCTATACACAGTGTGGATAACTATGGGGATATCTTTATTGATTTTTAAGGATTTTTGGCTAATTGTGGATTAATCCGACATAAAACCTTATTTTTCTTTTTGTGCTTGTGGATAACTGTGGATAACTATTTATGTTTGTGTTTTTTGTTAATAAGCGCGAAAGTTACCCACACCCTGCATTTTAAATTTCTTATTGTTTTGAAGGAATTTTAAGTTATCCACAGAATCCACAGCACCTACTACTACTACGAAAGATATATTCCCAACCTGAGACTTCACCAACTCTGTTGTTAACTTTTTACGGAAGGTTAAAAGCAAGGTAATTTAACAGGATCGCTATGGCTGAATTAGTCAGCCAGACATGGCACGATAAAGAGTCAAGTGACCAAGACACCAGAGGGTGAGTTGTAAGTGAAGTTTCAAGTTGATCGCGATGTTATGGCGGACGCTGTGTTGTGGGCGTCCCGCACCCTGCCAACAAAATCAACCCAGCCACTATTAACTGGGATGCACTTAGTTGCGGAAAAAGCTGGTTTGGTTCTTTCAGGCAGTGATGCTGACGTCAGCGCCAGAGCAAACTTAAAAGCTGACGTTATCGAAACCGGAACTGTTTTAGTACCTGGGCGACTACTGGCCGACATAACCCGCTCACTTCCATCTGCGGTAATTGATTTCTCAATTGAAGGCAACCGCGCAAAAATTTCTTGTGGCCGCTCGTCATTTACAATTCCAACAATGCCAGTAGCTGAATATCCTCCACTGCCAACAATGCCCGGGTTAAGCGGAACCGTAGCAGGCACGGACTTTGCTACCGCAATTTCCCAAGTTGCAATTGCCGCATCTCGTGACGAAACACTTCCTGCGTTCACTGGAGTAAAAATTGATGTTGATGGAGCGGTAATTACGCTAGCTGCAACAGATAGATATCGACTTGCTGTGCGTGAACTAAACTGGTCGCCTGCGTCCACCTCAATTAATACTCACGCACTAGTACCAGCAAAGTTTTTATCTGAGTCTTCTAAATCACTTTCACACAGCGAAGCGATCTCACTTGCTTTCGCAACCGGCAACGAGGGCTTAATTGGTATTGAAGGATCGGGCCGTCAGACCACTAGTCGTTTACTGGCGGCAGATTTTCCAAAGTACCAAACTTTGTTGCCCTCCGAGTCAACAACTGTTGCCCAAATTAGCACCAGCGCGCTTGTTGAATCAGTAAAACGTGTTTCGCTAGTGCTTGAAAGAGAAGCCCCAATTCGGGTTCACTTCACGAATGGCGAAGCTGTAATAACTGGCGGCGGCGGCAGTGGCGAATTAGCAGAAGCAAAAGAATTTATTGAGTGCACACTCACTGGCGAGGAATTGACTATCGCTTTCAACCACCAATTCTTGTTAGATGGTTTGAGCGCGATTGATTCCGCTGTTGCAGTGGTTTCGATGACAACCCCAATCAGGCCAGCGGTGATTTCTGGAGTAACAGATTTCGGCGCACAACCCGATGACAGTTTCAAGTACCTATTGATGCCAATCCGGCAACAGTAAGTAACGCAGACATCCATTAGCGCCCTTAAGCAATGCGAATATCGAAACTTTCCTTAAGCAATTTTCGCAACCAAAAAAAATTAGACCTATCATTTCCTGCAGGTGCAACAACAATTGTTGGCCGTAACGGGCTTGGTAAAACAAATATAGTTGAGGCCGTGCACTACCTATCGACTCTCAGTAGCCATCGGGTTTCCCAAGATAGCCCCCTGATTATCAACGGCGAAACGTCAGCGGTTATCTGGGCAAGCGTTGAAAAACACAAACGGAAAGCAGAAGTAGAACTAACAATAAATTGTCCAGGCGTAAATAAAGTTTTGTTAAATTCAAGCCCGCTCCCAAAAACCAAAGACATTCTTGGATTAATCACCACAGTAATTTTTTCGCCAGAGGATCTTGAATTAATAAAAGGTGAGCCAACTGCACGCCGAAGATTTATTGACGATCTAAGCACCCAGTTAGCCCCAAAATTTTCTAACACACGAAGCGGCTTTGAGCGAACCTTAAAACAACGCAACACACTTCTAAAATCGCTGGGGCGTAGAACGCCATCACCCCAAGCGCGTGCAACACTAGATGCCTGGGATGAGCAACTAATACAACACGGCACCGAAATAATATTTACTCGATTAGAAAACATTAAGCGAATAGAGCCACATATTTATGAATTTGGTACGGCGATAAGTGGAGACACCGAACCTCTGCAAGTAAGTTACTTAAATAATTGGCTCGTGCCCGAAGTCAAGAATAAAACCGAAATTTTAAACCTATTTAAGACTGAACTAGAAAAGCGCAGCAAGGATGAAGTCGATAGAGGTACGACTCTAGTTGGACCACATCGCGACGATTTAAACGTCCAGTTAAGCATGATGCCAGCTAAAGGCTATGCCTCTCATGGCCAATCCTGGTCGATTGCAATTGCGCTTCGTTTAGCAGCTTTTAAAGCTTTGCGTGAACACGACGACGACCCAATATTAATTTTGGATGATGTTTTTGCTGAGCTAGACGAAAGGAGGCGCGCTCGTTTAATTTCCATAATTTCAGATGTTGAGCAAACCCTTATCACCGCTGCGGTGGTAGCAGATGTTCCAAAAGGACTGTCTAGCAACCAACTTTTGTTAGAAGATAGTTAATACCGTGTTAGATAAATCGCAGCAAGAGTTTTTACGGTCTTTGCTAAGTAGAGCCAGGGTCCGGACCTTAACTGTGCCGAAACGTAGAAACAAAAATACAAACTTTTATGATGAACAACGAAGTGGATCTGGTCCTGACGAGCGAGACCCGGCATCACTATCTGGACTAATCGACAGATTAATCATTAGTAAAGGTTGGGATCTACAAGTTGCAACTGGTCGCTTGCGTGGCCAATGGGGTTTGATTGTGGGCCACGACGTTGCCAGCCACGTGCAAATCGAGACTTTTAACCTGGACCCAAGTGGGCAGTCGGGAACTTTGGTGCTCAGGGCTGAATCAAGCGCCTGGGCGACCCAGATTCGGTTGCTGCTTCCGACGATCTCACAACGGGTGGGCGAGGAAATCGGGCATGGAAGGATTAGTGAAATCAAGGTCCTAGGACCCACTGCTCCCTCCTGGAAACATGGGCAAAGAAGTGTCCTTGGACGCGGCCCAAGGGACACCTACGGGTGACACCCCGACTCCCAAAAAATTCAACAAACAGATAGGATTAGAGGCAATAGAGCGCCTGAAAAACTCCCTATTTAGGGTCTGACACTCAGAAGCCAACAACGTTCGAGGAAAGGCCCAAAAAGTGACATATGACGGCAGTGCCATCCAGGTCCTAGAAGGCCTTGATGCGGTTAGAAAACGCCCAGGCATGTACATCGGTTCAACCGGTGAAAGAGGCCTGCACCACTTGGTTTACGAAGTTGTAGACAACTCAGTCGATGAAGCGCTAGCTGGACATTGCACCCATATCGAAGTCACAATTTTACAAGATGGCGGGGTACGCGTCGTCGATAACGGCCGCGGAATCCCGGTAGACATAGTTGCTTCTGAAGGAAAACCTGCCGTTGAGGTAGTACTTACAGTTCTCCATGCTGGCGGAAAGTTTGGCGGCGGGGGCTACGCAGTCTCCGGTGGCCTTCACGGAGTGGGCGTCTCGGTGGTAAACGCACTTTCCAGGAATGTTGATGTTGAAGTCCGCCGCGAAGGTTTCATGCACACCCAGTCATACAAGTACGGCGTCCCAGTTGCTCCGCTAAAAAAAGGTGGCAAAACCGATATCACTGGAACCACGGTTACCTTTTGGGCAGATGGAGATATTTTTGAAACCACAGTTTACGATTTCGAAACCCTCTCCCGTCGATTCCAAGAAATGGCATTTCTGAATCGTGGCTTAACGCTTTCACTCACCGACGAGCGTATCTCAGCTGGACCGATAATCGATGAAGAAACTGGCGAACCAAAAATTGATGGCCCGCGCAGTGTTACTTACATGTACGAAGGTGGCATAACAGATTTCGTTCAACATTTAAATGCGCGTAAATCTCCAATTCACAATGACATAGTTGAATTTTTCTCTGAAGATACAAATCGTGGATTAAGCCTTGAAGTGGCCATGCAATGGAATAGCAGCTACACCGAATCTGTGTACTCGTTTGCAAATACCATCAACACAATTGAGGGTGGAACCCACGAAGAAGGTTTCCGCACTGCACTAACTTCGCTAGTAAATAAATTTGCGCGCGAGTGGAGCATCCTCAAAGAAAAAGACACCAATCTTTCAGGAGAGGATGTTCGCGAAGGTTTAACTGCCATCGTTTCTATCAAACTTCACGAACCACAATTTGAAGGTCAAACTAAAACAAAACTTGGCAACACTGAAGCGAAAGCTTTCGTTCAAAAAGTTGTTAATGAAGAACTGGCCGCGTGGTTTGAAAAGAATCCTGCACAAGGAAAAGACATCGCGCGTAAATCTTTACAAGCAGCCACTGCCCGTTTAGCCGCTCGTAAAGCTCGCGACTTAGCCCGAAATCGTAAAGGCTTGCTAGGAAGCAGCAGTCTGCCCGGAAAACTAAAAGATTGCTCAAGCAATGAACCTGCTGAGTGCGAAGTATTTATCGTGGAAGGCGACTCGGCTGGCGGCTCGGCTGGCCAAGGTCGTGACCCGCGCACCCAAGCAATTTTGCCAATTCGTGGAAAAATTCT
>Ga0136641_1000198_pt1 | contig 25903 bp, 22 predicted proteins | sample EliLak1302023Y_FD_115312 | JGI IMG/M metagenome (GOLD analysis project Ga0136641, IMG submission 115312) | Freshwater microbial communities from Elizabeth Lake, Yosemite National Park, California, USA - 13020-23Y | ecosystem: Environmental > Aquatic > Freshwater > Lake ...
GCTGGGATAGACATGTCGTTGTGAGCAAGGTTTTCTGATAATTGAATAGGGTGTTTAGATTTAATTTTTAGTTTGTTAGAAAACCGATTCATAGCTATCAATTGCTGATGAACATTGGATGCCAACAAGCCACCATCAGCAAGGGAAATACTTGAGCAACCCATGATGTATTGATGGCTTGAGTTCAGAATAAACTTGTATATTTCTTTCCAAAGCAAAAGTATCGTGTAGCCATTTCTGAATTGTTTATCGATGCAAGATCTGTCAATTTCGACAATCTGATCCCTTAGGTGATGGATAGGACTCAAATCAAATAATGAGTCACAGTACATACTGCCTATTTTCTTTGCGGCAGCTGGAGTGATTAGTCTGTAAGTCCCGACTATGCTATTTTTTGTCGTTTCTCTGACTACCAAATGATCACAGACTTGATCAAAATCATCAATATCCATGTCATGAAAATTATCTGTAAAAGTAATAGAAAACTCTTCGACAAATACTTTGAAGCGAAAGCGTTGTACATCTTCAATAACCCTCGGGTCTTTTGTCCACTCGATGTTAAGCAGTTTAGAATTCATCATGTCGAATGATTTGCTGGCAGTAGGTTAAGGGTAACTGTAATAAATAAGTGAAATAATTTTTTGATAAATGGTGTGATGAAAAAATTTTTAAAGCTCTTTATTTTTTGGTTGAAAATTTTCTCATTGATTGTTGAAGCAGCCATAGTTAGTAGATTGTTCTTTTTTTTATTATCAGCAAATTGGAAGAAAATATATATTCAAAAATGGTCAGACAAGGTACTGGAATCTTTTGGCGTTACTATAGATTTGGTGAACCCTGCAAATCTATCAATCCAGGGAGGATTTAGTTTGGTATCCAATCACATTTCTTGGATTGACATACAAGTCCTAGAGTCAATTATACATTGCAGATTCATTTCAACTTCTGAGGTTTTTAGTTGGCCACTAATTGGCAAAATGGCAGAAGCTGCCGGTTCTCTTTTCATTGATTTACATAATCCTAGAACAGGCACAAAAAAAATAGTTGACCAAATGGTGCCCTTGCTTAGGGGGGGAGAAGCTATTTGTTTTTTCCCCGAAGCCACTTCAACAGATGGAGCGGAAATATTGCCTTTTAAAGCCAACTTGTTTCAGTCTTCAATTTTGGCTAATACACCTGTAGTACCAGTAGCAATAAGATATCTTGATAAATACAATCAGGTTTCAAGTGCGCCTGCTTTTTTTGGCGATATGACGTTGATTGAATGCATGCAAAATATCTTTGAACATGCACCATTGATTGCTGAAGTCACAGTTTTGCCTGCCGCTTTTGGATTTTCAAATAAAAAAGAAATTTCAGAATATTGTTATATTCAAATTTCCGGTGCTTTATCTAATAAAAACTGAATGTATAAACATATGGATTATGTAAATAAAATCATTTTTGAAGATGCGCTTTTAAGAGTTTATATATTTGTTTTCTTAGGTTTCGTATTCTGGTTAATCTCTCAATATTTTCCTATGAAAGAATATTCAAATCTTGAAATCACCTATCTTGATTATTCGTTTATTTTTTCTGCATTAATATTTTCTGGATTATTTGAATTGTTTTTAACACCAGTTATTAAATATGTATTTATAAGCTTCACAGATTTTCACCTTGCACTTCATCGAGCAGTAGACCACTGGGGATGGTGGTTCCAAATCCCTGCTTATTTGATAGTCACTGATTTTTTAGGATACTGCTTTCATCGTCTGATGCACACCAAGACCTTTTGGCGTGTTCATGCTTTTCATCACTCCATTCAATCCTTGAATTGGGTTGCTGGAGTTCGCGGTTCACCTGTGCATATATTGATGGTGATTCTCCCTGGTATGCTGACATCTTCTATTTTCCTTTTGTCTGATCAGCCTTGGGTGTTTTATACGGTTGTCGTCATTGACATATGCAGTCAACACTTAACGCATTCAAATGTTTATTTACCTTATGCCAATAAATTGGAAGCTTTTCTGGTAACTCCACGCATGCATTTTGTGCACCATCATATTGATGAGCGTTATGGAAGCAGTAATTTTGGATTTTATTTTTCTATCTGGGATCATTTGTTCGGAACCTATGTCAATGCCCAGAACGTAGCTGTCAAAGGTCAACTTGGCCTTACTGATAAATATTCAACTTCTTCGTTGTTTTGGGGTGTAAATTTAAAAGAAAATAATCAATAAACGAAAAGCGACTATTTAGTCATGAATCAAACACAAACTTGTGGGTATTTTAAGAAAATACTTAAGTTGCTCGTAAAGGTTCATGAAAGGGGTTTATGAATCAGTAAGTAAGGTGCATTGGCGGAGAGGGCGGGATTCGAACCCGCGGAGGGCTATTAACCCTCACACGCTTTCCAGGCGTGCGACTTAAACCGCTCATCCACCTCTCCTAATTTTCTAATTGTATCAGTCGGCATGGAGGGTACACTTTATTGTTTTACATCAATGCTCAAATCCAGGGCTGGAGCTGTTAATGAAATTTCGCTTTCCTATCGTCATCATTGATGAAGATTTTCGATCTGAAAATACGTCAGGATTGGGTATACGCGCCCTAGCCCAAGCCATAGAAGGTGAGGGATATGAAGTCATGGGCGTCACCAGCTATGGTGATTTGAGTCAATTCGCTCAGCAACAGTCTCGTGCAAGTGCTTTTATTTTGTCCATTGATGATGAGGAGTTCACGCCCGGCCCTGATTTGGATCCCGCTGTGTTGAACCTGCGCAGTTTTATTGACGAGGTACGACGGAAAAATGCAGATGTACCCATTTATGTTTATGGTGAGACCAAGACCTCGCGTCATTTGCCCAATGACATATTGCGCGAATTGCATGGATTCATTCATATGTTTGAAGACACGCCTGAATTCGTCGCGCGGCACATTATCCGTGAAGCCAAAAGTTATCTTGAAGGTGTTCAGCCACCGTTTTTCAAAGCTTTACTTGATTATGCTGAAGACGGTTCTTATTCGTGGCACTGTCCAGGTCATTCGGGCGGCGTTGCGTTTTTAAAAAGTCCAGTGGGACAAATGTTTCACCAGTTTTTTGGTGAGAATATGTTGCGGGCTGACGTTTGCAATGCGGTGGAAGAACTCGGTCAGTTGCTTGATCACGATGGCGCCATAGGTGAAAGTGAGCGTAATGCTGCGCGTATTTTTAACGCTGACCATTGCTTCTTTGTCACCAACGGCACAAGTACTTCTAACAAAATTGTTTGGCATCACGCAGTAGCTCCCGGCGATGTAGTGGTTGTCGATCGCAATTGTCACAAATCGGTTTTGCATGCCATCATCATGACCGGTGCCATACCGGTTTTTCTCAAACCAACCAGAAACCATTTCGGCATCATTGGGCCTATTCCGAAAAGTGAATTTGAACCTGAGGCAATCAAAGCCAAGATCAAAGCCAATCCATTGCTTAAAGGCCAAGATGCTAAATTGATCAAGCCTAAGGTCATGACATTGACTCAGTCTACCTATGATGGAGTTTTGTACAACACTGAAGCCATCAAGGACATGCTTGACGGCTACATACCCAATCTTCATTTTGATGAAGCGTGGCTACCTCATGCGGCTTTCCATCCTTTCTACGGCACCTTTCACGCCATGGGAAAAAAGCGTATGCGACCCAAAGAAGCCATGGTGTATTCCACCCAATCGGTGCATAAATTGCTTGCAGGTATCAGCCAAGCCAGCCATGTATTGGTCCAAGACTCACAGGAAAACAAACTCGATCGGCATTTATTTAACGAAGCGTATTTGATGCACACCAGTACCAGTCCGCAATACAGCATCATTGCCAGCTGTGATGTGGCCGCTGCCATGATGGAGCCACCCGGTGGCACTGCATTGGTTGAAGAAAGCATTGCTGAAGCTTTGGATTTCCGTCGCGCCATGCGCAAAGTGGACGCTGAATACGGTAAGGACTGGTGGTTTAAGGTGTGGGGTCCTGATAACTTGGTGGAAGACGGTGTTGGCAGAGCTGACGACTGGGTGATCAAGGCGGAGAAAAAAGTACGTATCAAAAAAACCGATGCACCTAACTGGCATGGCTTTGGAGATCTTGCTGATGGGTTCAATATGCTTGACCCAATCAAGGCAACCATTGTCACACCGGGTTTGCGCTTGGACGGTAAGTTTGATGACGTAGGAATTCCAGCCAGCATCGTGACCAAGTTTCTGGCTGAGCATGGGGTTATTGTTGAAAAAACTGGGCTCTACAGTTTTTTTATTATGTTTACTATCGGAATCACCAAAGGCCGATGGAATTCATTGCTGACTGCGTTGCAGCAGTTCAAGGACGACTACGACCGCAATCAACCCATGTGGCGCATCTTGCCTGAATTTTGTCAAAAACACCCTAAATATGAACGCATGGGTTTACGCGATTTGTGTCACTACATTCATACGCTATATGCCAAGTATGATATCGCGCGGTTGACAACAGAGATGTACTTGAGTGATTTGAAGCCAGCGATGAAACCAAGCGATGCATATTCACAAATTGCACATCGCAATACCGAGAGAGTACCCATTGACCATTTACTCGGGCGCATCACGACCAGTCTGGTAACGCCTTACCCGCCCGGCATTCCGTTATTGATTCCTGGCGAAGTTTTTAATAAGAAGATCATTGATTATTTAAAATTCGCGCGTGAATTCAATTTGAAATGCCCAGGGTTTGAAACTGATATTCATGGCCTGGTTGAAGAAAAAGATGAACACGGCGTTACCCATTACTTTGCAGATTGCGTGAAACTTTAATTCTTGTTGAATGTCCATGAGTATTGATAAAAAAACTTTCGCTAAGTACAGTATTTCCGATTGGGAGAAGGCCGCTGCTAAGTCTGCCCCTGGTGGGGACTTGGATAAACTGAACTGGTTGACGCCAGACGGCATCACTGTCAAACCTTTATATACCGCGCAGGACACAGCATCGCTCTCCTATACCAATACTTTGCCGGGTTTTGCACCTTTTTTACGTGGACCGCAAGCCAGCATGTATGCGGTGCGTCCATGGACCATCCGGCAATATGCTGGTTTCTCTACGGCGGAAGAGTCCAATGCTTTTTACCGTAAAGCATTGGCTGCGGGTGGGCAAGGTGTGTCTGTGGCTTTTGATTTGGCAACACACCGTGGCTATGACTCAGATCATCCGCGTGTGACTGGTGATGTCGGCAAAGCCGGGGTGGCTATTGACTCTGTAGAAGACATGAAAATTTTGTTTGATCAGATACCCTTGGACAAAGTGTCTGTATCGATGACTATGAATGGGGCAGTGTTGCCAGTGCTTGCCGGCTATGTAGTGGCTGCTGAAGAGCAGGGCGTGTCGCAAGATCAACTCAGTGGCACCATCCAAAATGACATTCTCAAAGAATTCATGGTGCGCAACACCTACATATATCCGCCCGAGCCGAGTATGCGTATTGTCGGAGACATCATTGCGTACACAGCTGTGCATATGCCTAAATTCAATTCCATCAGCATCAGCGGCTATCACATGCAAGAGGCGGGTGCTAACCAAGCATTGGAACTTGCGTTGACCTTGGCTGATGGTCAGGAATATGTGCGTACCGCTATGAATCAAGGGTTGGACGTTGACGCGTTTGCGCCTCGCTTGTCTTTCTTTTGGGCCATAGGCATGAACTTCTATTTGGAAGTTGCCAAAATGCGTGCAGCGCGACTGCTATGGTGTCGCATCATGCAAGAAGCTGGTGCTCAAAATCCCAAGAGCTTGATGCTTAGGACCCATTGCCAAACATCAGGCTGGTCACTGACCGAACAAGATCCTTACAACAATATAGTGCGCACCACTATCGAAGCCATGGCGGCAGTGTTTGGTGGTACACAAAGTTTGCATACCAACAGCTTTGATGAAGCTATTGCGTTGCCGACTGAATTTTCTTCACGCATTGCACGCAATACCCAACTGATTATTCAGGAAGAAACCCACATCACAAATGTGATTGATCCATGGGCAGGCAGTTACATGATGGAAAAGCTGACTCAGGATATGGCTGATGAGGCTTGGAAAATCATTGAAGAAGTCAACCATATGGGCGGCATGACCAAGGCTGTGGGTTCTGGGTGGGCAAAACTGAAAATTGAAGCTGCTGCTGCTGATAAACAAGCGCGAATTGACTCTGGCCAAGATGTGATTGTGGGTGTCAACAAATACAAACTGTCTACCGAGGATACCGTCGAGGTAAGGGACATTGATAATGTCAAGGTACGCGATTCGCAAATCAAGAGACTTCACCATATCAGGCAATCTCGAGACAACGCCGCTGTGACCAACGCATTGGAAGCGTTGACACAGGCCGTACAAAATGGCGGTTCTAACCTGCTGGACTTGTCGATCAAGGCAGTGCGTTTACGCGCCACCGTGGGGGAAATCAGTGATGCATTAGAAAAAGTGTTTGGCCGTCACCGTGCTGATACTCACAAAATCAGTGGCGTGTATGCAGCTGCATACGATGGTGGTGAGCATGAAGGAGACACCATGGCCTATTGGGACGCATTGAAAACAGATATTGCCTTGTTTGCACAAAAGCAGGGAAGGCGTCCGCGGGTCATGATTTCTAAGCTGGGTCAAGATGGCCATGACCGTGGAGCCAAAGTAGTAGCCACCGCTTTTGCTGATCTAGGATATGACGTGGACATTGGGCCGTTGTTTCAAACCCCTGAAGAATGTGCAAGACAGGCTATTGAAAACGATGTGCATGCAGTAGGGGTTTCTACGTTGGCAGCTGGCCATAAAACATTGGTGCCTGCAATCATTGCCGAGCTCAAAAAACAAGGTGCGGATGACATCATTGTGTTTGTTGGAGGTGTTATTCCACGTCAGGACTACGACTTTCTTTACCAAGCGGGAGTGAAGGGTATTTACGGTCCAGGTACCCCCATTCCAGTGAGTGCCAGAGATGTGCTGGAACAAATCAATAAGGCACTGGCCGGCTAAAGCCGATCATCGGTATTTTTGATGGCCTCCCATACCAACGTCTTGCTTGCTGACATATTGGGTTCTGACAACTTGACCCAAAGACGTGCCATGGCTAAAGCTATTACATTGCTTGAATCCACCAGAGTTGATCACCGCGAACAAGCAGACGACTTACTCACACAATTGTTGCCGTTCTCTGGAAAGAGTTTACGTATCGGATTAAGCGGTGTACCAGGTGTGGGAAAAAGCACATTGATTGAAAACTTGGGTTTGTGGTTAATTGAACAAGGGCACAAAGTAGCAGTCTTGGCTATAGATCCTTCTTCCAGTCTGTCGGGTGGTTCTATTTTGGGTGATAAAACCCGCATGGAGCATTTGTCCGTTCATGCCAGCGCATTTATTCGTCCCAGTCCAAGCAGTGGCAACTTGGGTGGTGTTGCTGAAAAAACCCGTGAGTGCATGTTGGTGTGTGAAGCTGCGGGATATGACATTGTGATCGTTGAAACGGTTGGCGTGGGTCAGAGCGAGACTGCTGTTGCTGGCATGACAGATATGTTTGTGCTGATGCAATTACCAAATGCAGGGGATGATTTGCAAGCGATCAAAAAAGGTGTGATGGAACTGGCAGATTTGATAATTATCAATAAGACAGATATCGATGAAGACGCAGCATCACGCGCGCAATCATTCATTCAAAGCGCATTGCATTTATTGGGGCATCACCCAATTGAGGCAACACCACGTTGGCAGGCGCAGGTGATGCGGTTAAGCGCTTTGAATGGCAGTGGCTTGGTTGAATTATGGGACAAGGTGATGAAGTTCAAAACCGTTCAAACTGACAGCGGTCTATGGATCAGTCACCGTCAAACTCAGGCACTGACTTGGATGAACGAGCGTATACAGTCAGGATTGAAAGATGCTTTCACACAGCATGCAAGTGTGTCTGCTGTACTGTCACAAATGCAGCAGGAAGTATTGGCCGGTCGGATCGCTGCCTCTACAGCTGCCCGACAATTGCTATCTTTGGCATCGCGGCCTGTTACTTGAAGCTAAATAGAAAACCAAAGAGGATTTGATATGCAGGAAATCATTCATCAGCTGGAAGAAAAACGCGCAGCTGCTCGCCTGGGTGGAGGCGAAAAACGAATTGCCGCTCAGCACAGCAAAGGCAAGTTGACCGCACGTGAGCGCTTGGAAGTGTTGTTGGACGAAGGCACCTTTGAAGAATGGGATATGTTTGTCGAGCATCGTTGTACCGACTTCGGCATGCAAGACAGCAAGATACCTGGTGATGGCGTAGTTACCGGTTACGGCATGATTAACGGTCGACTTGTTTTTGTCTACAGCCAGGACTTCACGGTTTACGGTGGGGCGTTGTCAGAGACTCATGCCGAAAAAATCTGCAAAATCATGGATCAGGCCATGAAAGTCGGCGCCCCGGTGATTGGTTTGAACGATTCAGGCGGCGCCCGTATCCAAGAGGGCGTGGCATCTCTTGGCGGATATGCTGAAGTGTTTCAGCGCAATGTAATGGCCAGCGGTGTAGTGCCCCAGATCAGCATGATCATGGGCCCTTCTGCGGGGGGTGCGGTTTATTCACCTGCATTGACGGATTTCATCTTCATGGTCAAGGACAGCTCATACATGTTTGTCACTGGTCCTGACGTAGTAAAAACTGTCACTCATGAAGAGGTGAGCGCAGAAGAGTTAGGTGGCGCTATAACGCACACCACCAAAAGCGGTGTTGCCGATCTGGCTTTTAGCAATGATGTTGAAGCCTTGTTGATGTTGCGCCGTTTGTACAACTACCTACCGTTAAATAATCGCGAAAAACCACCTGTCCGTCCCAGTGGTGACCCAACAGAACGCATGGATCTGAGTTTGGATACGCTGGTGCCAGACAACCCCAACATGCCATACGACATGAAAGAGTTGATTCTGAAGACTGTGGATGATGGTGACTTTTTTGAACTGCAACCCGAATATGCAAAAAACATATTGATTGGTTTTGCTCGCATGGCCGGTCAAACAGTCGGCATCGTGGCTAATCAACCTTTGGTATTGGCTGGGTGCTTGGATATCAAGAGTTCCATCAAGGCCGGTCGTTTTGTCCGTTTCTGCGATGCCTTCAATATTCCTGTACTTACCTTTGTGGATGTACCCGGATTCATGCCAGGCACTTCGCAAGAGTTTGGTGGCATCATCAAGCATGGTGCTAAATTGCTTTACGCATATGCTGAATGCACAGTACCCAAAATTACCGTTATCACACGCAAGGCCTACGGCGGCGCTTATGACGTGATGGCTTCCAAGCACTTGCGCGGCGACGTCAACTTTGCTTGGCCGCACGCAGAAATCGCTGTCATGGGTGCCAAGGGTGCGGTGGAAATCATCTTTCGCGAGGATAAAGGGGATCCAGAAAAACTCGCAGCCAAGGAAGCCGAATACAAAGCCCGATTTGCCAATCCATTTGTCGCAGGTGCGCGAGGTTTTATAGATGACGTCATTCTTCCCAGTGAGACACGCAAGCGCATTTGCCGCTCGTTGGTGATGTTGAAAGATAAAAAAATTGAGAATCCGTGGCGTAAGCACGGCAATATTCCGCTGTGATGATTGCGCTGGAGAAAACTATGTTTAACAAAATACTGATTGCTAATCGAGGTGACCAGCCGCAAAGCGGCGCAGCAGCGCAGTTAAATTGCATGGTGCGCGTAGCGCACGCAGGCGATTTCAGCTCGATGGAGATGACCCATGTTTAACAAAATACTGATTGCTAATCGAGGTGAAATCGCCTGCCGTGTCATCGCAACTGCTAGACGCATGGGAATTGCCACTGTCGCTGTTTACTCTGAAGCAGATCGCAACGCGCGATTTGTGGCACTGGCAGATGAAGCGGTACACATTGGTCCTGCTGCCAGTCGCGAAAGCTATTTGGTCGCAGACAAAATCATTGCTGCCGCCAAACAAACCGGTGCGCAGGCTATCCATCCTGGATACGGGTTTTTGAGTGAAAACGAAGAGTTTGCGCGTCGCTGTGAAGAACAGGGCATTGTTTTCATTGGGCCAAAACACGAAGCAATTGCTGCCATGGGCGACAAAATTGCGTCCAAGAAACTGGCCGCACTCGCCAAGGTCAATACCATTCCCGGTGTGAACGAAGCCATAGAAACGCCTGAAAAAGCGGTGGACATCGCCAAGTGCATAGGCTATCCGGTCATGATCAAAGCGTCTGCCGGTGGCGGCGGTAAAGGTCTGCGTGTGGCCTATAACGACAAGGAAGCGCACGAAGGATTCACATCTTGTAGAAATGAAGCGCGAAACAGTTTCGGTGATGACCGAGTGTTTATAGAAAAATTTGTTGAAGAGCCGCGTCATATAGAAATCCAGTTACTCGGGGACGCTCACGGTAACGTGGTTTTTTTGAATGAACGTGAATGCTCCATTCAGCGGCGTCATCAGAAAGTGATTGAAGAAGCGCCTTCGCCCTTCATTAGCGATGAAACGCGTGCCGCCATGGGTGCACAAGCCGTGGCTTTAGCCAAGGCAGTGAAATACCAAAGCGCGGGTACGGTCGAGTTTGTTGTCGGTAAAGATCAGAGTTTTTATTTTCTCGAGATGAACACCCGTTTGCAGGTGGAACATCCAGTGACTGAATGTATTACCGGCTTGGACTTGGTCGAGTGGATGATTCGCGTCGCTGCCGGTGAAAAACTGCCGTTTGCACAAACCGATATTCAGCGTAATGGGTGGGCCATTGAATGCCGCATCAACGCCGAAGACCCATTTAGAAATTTCTTGCCTTCCACGGGTCGCTTGATTCGTTTCCAGCCGCCTGAGCAAACCATGGTGCAGGCCGATATCTCCAAGTTGCTGGGCGTTCGGGTCGACACTGGCGTGCAAGAGGGTGGTGAAATATCCATGCATTACGATTCGATGATTGCCAAACTCATCGTACATGGCCGTGACCGTAATGATGCCATTCAGAAAATGCGCGAAGCGTTGAACGGCTTTGTTATCAGAGGCATTAGCTCTAACATCCCTTTTCAAGCTGCTTTACTGGCCCATCCAGATTTTGTCAGTGGTAACTTCAACACTGGTTTTATCGCCGAACATTTCGGTAAAGGGTTTCATGCTGAAGATGTGCCGCACACTGACCCCGATTTTTTGGTGGCATTGGCCGCTTTTGTCCGTCGTAAATCACGTGAGCGTGCCGCTTCGCTCAGCGGGCAATTGCCCGGTTATGACGTGAAAGTAGGACAGAAATATGCGGTCATCACACTTGACGTTAATGGTGATCATCAGTACAGCGATGTTGAAGTTGACGACGCTGGCGGACGCGGTACCGCTGTCATCAAAGTCAACGGCAAGAATTACGCCATTCACAGCACATCGCGTTTAAATGATATTGCAATTGAAGGCACGGTGAATGGTCAACCCTTCACTGCGCAGGTTGAACGCGGTTCAGCCAAAAATCCATTGGTCTTGCAAGTACAACATCACGGATGCCGTATAGATGCGTTGGTCGTGTCGCCACGTATGGCCGAGTTATACCGTCTAATGCCATTCAAAGCACCGCCGGACCTGAGTCGATTCGTGTTGTCCCCTATGCCTGGCTTGCTGGTAGATGTGGCAGTCACCGTCGGTCAAAAAGTACAAGCTGGGGAACGAGTCGCGGTCATCGAAGCCATGAAGATGGAGAACGTATTGTTCGCGATGCAAGATGGAGTGGTAAAGAATGTGATGGCTGTCAAGGGAGAGTCCTTGACAGTAGATCAAGTGATTGTGGAATTCGCATGAGCAGACCGTTTCAAGTCTTAGGCATACAACAAATTGCCATCGGAGCAAGTGATAAAAAGGTTTTGCAAAAACTCTGGATTGATCTGTTCGGCTTGCAAATCACAGGTCAATTCACTTCCGAGCGTGAGAATGTGGATGAGGACATTTGCACCATCGGCAGTGGACCATTCAAAGTGGAAGTAGATTTGATGCAACCTTTGGACCCAGATAAAAAACCGGCCGTGCACTCAACACCGTTAAATCACATCGGATTGTGGATAGATAAACTGCCTGAGGCTGTGCAATGGTTAAGCGCAAAGGGATTGCGTTTTGCACCCGGCGGCATCCGTAAGGGAGCTGCTGGTTTTGATATTTGTTTTGTACATCCAAAGGGTAACGAAGAATTCCCGCTCAGCGGTGAAGGCGTTTTGATTGAACTGGTGCAAGCGCCACCCGAGGTGGTCAAGTCGTTTGCAGCGCTGGCTTCGAACGCCTATTGAGTTCTGTCCTTAATGACTGCGCTATCCTAATCTGAAATACTGGTTTGCTTCTTGGCGCGTGACAGTGCAGCTTGTACTCTGCTTTGTTTATGTTGTTCAGACAATGGCTGAGGTGCTGAGGGCAGGGCCGACAAGCGTTGTTGCCGTTCTTCATATCGCTGTCTTGCTCTTTGAGCTGCGTCGGCAGACCAAGCATCCCAACCGGTGGCTTGTCCGCTGATATTTTCCAGCACTATGCAATCAACCGGGCAGACCGGTAAGCAGAGTTCACAACCCGTACATTCAGCCTCAATGACGGTATGCATCAGTTTATGCGTGCCTACGATGGCATCCACCGGGCAGGCTTCAATGCACAAGGTGCAGCCGATACACCAATTCTCATCAATCCAGACAATATTGCGCGGTGATTCGTTGCCGTTGTCAGGGTTCAGCGCAACTAAAGCTTGTCCTGTGATAGCGGCCAGTCTTTTAATACCTTGTAAACCGCCAGGCGGACAGTGGTTGATCGCAGCCTCACCCTTAGCGATGGCATTTGCATAGGCTGCGCAATCAGGGTAACCACAACGTGTGCACTGCGTTTGCGGCAAAACTTCCAGAATGCGGCCCGCCAGATTCACTGCATTTAGGCCGTCGCTCGGCGACGACTGCTCGTCGTAGAAGTATTTGTTTTACTCACGGTTTTTTTTGTGGCCACTTTTTTTGTTTTGGGATGGTGTGCTTGAATGAAAGCAACGACTTCCGGGTACACCAATTCGCGCCAGCGGCGACCGCTGAAGATGCCGTAATGACCAGCGCCTTTGACCTCGTAGTGATGTTTGTCACTTGCTGGAATGCCAGCGCACAACTTCAATGCGGCTTTGGTTTGCCCAGAGCCGGAGATGTCGTCAAGCTCACCTTCAACAGTCAACAAGCCGCAACCAGTGATGTCCTGCGGGCGCACACGTTCAATATCGCCGTTTTCTGAGCGAACATCCCATGTACCTCGTACAAGTTTGAAGTCTTGAAATACCGTCGCAATGGTTTCCAAATAGTAATCTGCATCCATGTCTAAGACTGCGTTGTACTCGTCATAAAACTGACGATGCTGATCAGCGCTGGCATCGTCACCTTTGATCAGATCTTTGAAATAGTCGTAATGGCTATTCATATGGCGATCGGGGTTCATGGCTACAAACCCTGTGTGCTGTAAAAAGCCCGGATAAACACGACGTCCTGCGCCTGGAAAGTTGGTAGGTACCCGATAAATCACATTGTTTTCAAACCAGTGGTAGCTCTTGTTCATCGCCAGATTGTTTACTGCAGTTGGTGATTTGGTGGCATCAATCGGACCGCCCATCATCGTCATGCTGAGGGGCAAGGTTTCACCTCTGCTGGCCATTAATGAGACGGCCGCAAGTACTGGCACGGTGGGCTGACACACACTGATCACGTGGCAATGACCTTGAGTGGATTGGATGTGGCGTATGAATTCCTGCACATAGTTGATGTAATCATCCAGATGAAATTCGCCTTCGCTCAAGGGAACCAAGCGAGCATTTTTCCAATCAGTGATGTAAACATTGTGGTCCTTGAGTAATTGGCGCACAGTGTCTCTCAGCAAAGTTGCATAGTGACCTGATAAGGGTGCAACCACAAGAACGGCTGGCATATTCTGAAGGCTTTGAAGTGTCTCAACGTTGTCGCTGAATCGCTTGAAGCGCAGCAGTTCACAAAATGGTTTGCTGACTTCGACATGCTCTTGAACCGCGACATCTGAACCGTGAATATGTACAGTTTGAATGCCGAAGGCAGGTTTGACATAGTCTTTGCCCAACCTGTACATCAAGTCGTAAGAGGCTGAAACGCGCTGCACCATGGGATTTTGTGCAAATGGAGACACCGGGTTGGACAGCATCTTGGAGGACGCTTGAGCAAATTCGGCAAAGGGTTCCATCATCGCCCGTTGGGCTTCATAGAATTGGTAAAGCATGGCTGACACCTCACTATGTGTTTGTTGCAGTGCAATATACCAGTTGAAACATGTTTTTGGCTGACACCCTGGTAACTTTGCAATTTTATTGTAGGTATACAGTCGCAAAATACATAAACCGTGGAGTTATTGATTGAATCAACAAGTTTTTTTAAAAAATACGGAGTCTTTGACCGAAAAACCATTACCCGTCATGTTTGTTGGTCATGGCAGTCCGATGAATGCCATCGAGGACAATGCTTTTCGCCGTCATTGGGTGCAAATCGGCGCTCAGTTTGGCCCCACGCAACGTTGGCCTGCACCTAAGCTGATTTTGTGCATATCAGCGCATTGGTTGACACAGGGTTGGCACATCACGGCGGATGAGAATCCCAAAACTATTCACGACTTTGGCGGATTTCCGCAGGCTTTGTTCGATCAGCAATATCCAGCGCCTGGCGACCCGCATGCCGCGCAAGCAATAGCGCACATATTGAGCCCGTTACCGGATGGCGCCAACCTGACTTTAAGCCGTGATTGGGGATTGGACCACGGCGCCTGGTCGGTGCTTAAACCTATGTTTCCGAAGGCGCAAATACCTGTGATGCAACTCAGCATGGATTATTCGCGTCCTATCGAAGACCACTTTGCTATCGGAAGCCAATTACAAGCATTGCGCCAACAAGGTGTGTTGATTGTTGCCAGCGGCAATACGGTACACAATCTTCGTGCAATACAAATGCAGATGGGCAGCGAAGAGGCACTGGATTGGGCGCGCAGTTTCGATGAATGGGTAGCGCAGCGAATTTCAGCAGGGGAGCGTAAAGCCTTGATCGCTTTTAAAGATCGTGGACAAGAAGCTGCTCATGCACACCCAAGTTATGAGCATTTTCTGCCCTTACTCTACGCGGCTGGCGCTGCCACTGAAGAAGACACTGTGAGTTATTTCAACACCAGCTTTCAGCTTGGCTCGATTGCCATGCGCTCGGTTATCTGGGACCGGGCTTGAAATATTTATTGAGTGAAGTAGAAAAGTGAGCCAGTGAAAGAAAAAAGGCTCAAGCACAACCCAGTTGCGTTGCCAGATCCAGCAGATCGCTGGCGGAAAAGTCCATTGGAGTTTTTGCCACAGACTCACCCAGTCCTGGCCCGTGCTCATCGGGTCTTGCAATGAATGCAGTTTTCAGCCCTGCGCGAGCGGCTGCGACCAAATCGTCTGAGTGCGCCGCCACCATCATGGTTTCTTCGGGCAAAAACCCCAGTGCTGCCGCCGAGGCTTGGTAGACGATAGCTTGTGGTTTGTAGTCGTGAGCGATTTCAGCTCCCGTGATTGCGTCCCAGTGCCAGCGATTGTGGCGTGCCAAGTTGACCATCAAACTGATGTGGCCATTGGAGCAGGGCGCGAGCACAAATTGTTGATGCAGCCGCATTAAGCCTTCTTGGACTTCGGCCCATTGCTCCAGCCGGTGCCAGCCGAGGTTCAGTTGTTGACGGGTGGCTTCGTCCACTTGTTGCCAGCCTAGGCGTTCAAGCACGGTATCCAAATTGCCTCTGTGCAATTCGTCCAGCTTGCAAAAGCCGCGTTGGCCGCTGCGTACTTTTTCCATAGCCGGCTGGTACTCGTTTCGCCAGTTGTCAGCGAACGCATGCCAATCGGTTGTCAATCCTAAGGGTGACAAAAGCCTTTGGGATTCCTTAGCAATGCTCGTGCGCCAATCAACCAAGGTACCGAACACATCAAAAACCAGCGCTTTGATAGCCATTTTGAAAACCTATTTCAAAACGCTTGCAATGGCTTTGCAAACGTGAGCGATGTTTTGACTGTTCAAGGCAGCCACGCACATGCGTCCTGTGTCGGTGCCATAGACACCAAACTCTGATCGCAAACGCAGCATGTGATCCTTGCTCAAACCCGAATAACTGAACATGCCGATCTGACGAGTGATGAAGCTCATGTCTTCATTGATGCCTGCGGCCTTTAAACCGTCGACCAGGCTTTGGCGCATGGTTTTGATGCGAACCCGCATTTCACCGAGTTCTTTCTCCCACAGTAGGCGCAACTCAGGGCTTTGCAACACGGCTGCGACCACCGCGCCGCCATGTGTCGGCGGGTTGGAATAATTGGTACGAATAACGATTTTGAGTTGCGATAAGACCCGTGCAGCTTCGTCGGCAGATTGGCACAGAACAGACAGGGCGCCGACACGTTCGCCATACAGACTGAAGCTCTTGGAAAACGACGTAGCAACCAAAAAGTTGAGGCCAGCTTTCACAAATTTTTCTATCACCGCGCCGTCCTCGGCAATGCCATGGCCAAATCCTTGGTAGGCCATGTCAAGAAACGCTGTCAGTTGGCGTGCTTTAACGGATTCAACCACCTTGTCCCATTGCTCAGAGGTGATGTCATAACCGGTCGGGTTGTGGCAGCAAGCGTGCAGCACGATGATGGTGCCAGGGGCGGCAGCATTTAGACTGTCAAGCATGCCTTGAAAATTGACGCCGCGCGTGGCCGCATCGTAGTAAGCATAAGTCTCTACCTTAAAACCAGCTGAAGAAAACAAAGCGCGGTGGTTTTCCCAGCTTGGGTCGCTGATTAGCACACCGGCTGATGGATTGAGCTTTTTTAAGAAATCCGCACCGATTTTCAAACCACCGGTGCCGCCAAGGGCCTGCACGGTGGCGACACGGTTTGAATTGACTGCCTCTGAGTCAGCACCGAACACCAAACCTTTGACAGCGGTGTCATAAGCCGCTATGCCATCGATTGGCAAATAGCCGCGGGCAGTGGGCTTGGCCATCATGGCGTGCTCTGCTTTTTGCACACATTCCAACAGTGGTAGTTTTCCTTGGTCATTGAAGTACACACCTACGCCAAGGTTGACCTTGACAGGGGCGGTATCGGCTGCAAATTGTTCATTCAAGCCCAGAATCGGGTCGCGGGGTGCCATTTCTACGGCGGAAAAAAGAGACATCGTCAGTCCTTGATGGGAGGGGAAAAAGCAGAGATGAGATCAAACAGCTCAGACTGCGTTAGGCTTAGCGGTTTGGCAACGATTTTAGCGGTTCGCATGTGCGAGCTGGATCGTCCTTTCAAAGCATAGACATGAGCAGTCCCTTATTCAGTATGGATGAAACCGCCGAGAGCGCTGCGGCACTCGCTGGCGAATGGAAAACCTATCCCGGTTCACCTTATGAGTTGTTCCAGCCCTACCCGCCGGCGGGTGATCAGCCTGTTGCCATTGGCAAACTTGTCGAAGGCATGCACGACGGCGAAATGTTCCAAACACTGCTTGGTGTGACAGGTTCGGGCAAAACCTTCACTATGGCCAATGTGATTGCACAAATGGGCCGCCCGGCCATCATTTACGCGCCTAACAAAACCCTGGCGGCACAGCTTTACAGCGAGTTTCGCGAGTTCTTTCCTAAAAATGCCGTTGAATATTTCGTTAGCTACTACGACTATTACCAGCCAGAGGCCTATGTGCCGCAGCGCGATCTTTTTATTGAAAAAGACAGTGCGATCAATGAACATATTGAACAAATGCGGTTGTCTTGCACCAAAAGTTTGCTAGAGCGCAGAGATGTCATCATCGTGGCTACGGTGTCGGCGATTTACGGTATCGGCGAGCCTGAGAGTTATCACCGAATGGTGATGACTTTGCGTATCGGTGACAAGCCGGGTCAGCGCGACATTATTTCGCAATTGGTGCGCATGCAATACGAACGCAACGACATGGATTTCTCACGTGGGTGCTTTCGTGTGCGCGGTGACACCATCGACGTCTTCCCTGCGGAACACAGCGAACTGGCGATACGCATTGAATTATTTGACGATGAAATCGAAAGCCTGCAGTTGCTTGATCCTCTTACCGGACGCGTGATTCAAAAAATCCCGCGCTTCACCGTGTATCCCTCAAGCCACTACGTCACCCCGCGCGACAAAGTACTTGCTGCCGTAGAAACCATCAAACTTGAATTGGGTGATCGACTCAAGGAGTTGGTCGGCATGGGCAAACTGGTGGAAGCACAGCGATTGGAGCAACGCACACGCTTTGATTTGGAAATGCTTAGCGAAATCGGTCATTGCAAAGGCATTGAAAACTACACCAGGCATTTATCAGGCGCCGCGGTGGGAGAGCCGCCCAGCACATTGACCGACTATTTGCCCAAAGATGCCATCATGTTTTTCGACGAAAGCCATGTGCTGATGGGCCAGTTCTCGGGTATGTACAACGGCGACCGTGCCCGCAAAACTACCCTGGTGGAATATGGTTTTCGGCTTCCGAGCGCATTGGATAACCGACCGCTCAAACTTGAAGAATTTGAGCGGCGCATGCGACAACTGGTGTTTGTATCGGCCACTCCCTCCGACTATGAAAAAACGCATTCCGGCCAAGTGGTGGAACAAGTGGTTCGACCGACCGGGTTGGTAGACCCGCAAGTCGAAGTACGCGCGGCCACCCACCAAGTCGATGATGTTTTGCAAGAAATCCGTATACGTTCGGAGAAAAGCGAACGTGTGCTGATCACTACCTTGACCAAACGCATGGCAGAACAACTGACCGATTATTTGAGCGACAACGGCGTAAAAGTACGTTACTTGCACAGTGACATAGACACCGTTGAACGCGTGGAAATACTGCGCGATTTGCGACTGGGAGTTTTCGATGTGCTGGTCGGCATCAATTTGCTACGCGAAGGTTTGGACCTGCCGGAAGTCTCTCTGGTGGCCATTTTGGATGCGGACAAGGAAGGTTTTTTACGCTCTGAACGCAGCTTGATTCAAACCATCGGGCGTGCGGCACGAAACTTGGAAGGGCGGGCGATTTTGTACGCCGACCGCGTCACGGATTCCATGGCACGCGCGATTGGAGAAACAGAGCGGCGCCGCAACAAGCAAATAGCCTTTAATTTGGAAAACGGCATCACGCCGCGCGGTGTGGTCAAACGCATTCGCGATTTGATCGACGGGGTTTATAGCGACAAATCTGACAAAGAGTCCATGCGCATGGAGCTAGAGCAAGCACGCTTGCAGGACATGAGCGAAAAAGACGTTGCCAAAGAAATCAAGCGCATGGAAAAGCAGATGATGGAACACGCGCGTAACCTAGAGTTCGAGCAGGCCGCAGCAACCAGGGACCAATTGGGTCGATTACGCGCCTTGACCTTTGGCGCCACACCCCAAGATAGGCTTTAGCCACAAGGATTTAGGGCTATTACCCGACTAAATCGTTAGGCTATGTGCTATAGTTGACTAATCCAGTCGACAAAGCACCTTTCAGGAGTTTCTATGCGTCTCACAACCAAAGGCCGTTTCGCCGTCACCGCTATGATTGATTTGGCATTGCGCCAAAACAATGGACCGGTCACCCTGGCTGCCATCAGCCAGCGCCAGCAGATTTCACTCTCCTACCTCGAGCAATTGTTTGGCAAATTGCGTCGCCACAATCTGGTCGAATCAACTCGAGGTCCCGGTGGCGGTTACACGCTCGGGCGCAAAGCCTCAGACATTTCAGTGGCTGACATCATTTTGTCTGTGGATGAGCCTATCGATGCCACCCATTGTGCAGGCAAGGAAAATTGCTTAGGTGAAACTGGCCGCTGCATGACTCATGAACTTTGGACTTCTCTCAACCAGCGCATGATCGATTTCCTGAATTCGGTCAATCTGCAAAAACTGGTAGATGATCAGCTCGCCAAAGGTTTGCAAATTGAAGATAAGCCCATGATGAAGCGTGCCATCACAACTGCACCAGTGGTCAAGCCTATCCGCGTCAATGCGCCTAACTCTGTCTTTGCTTTGGGCAATGCATTTATCAAAGGTTGATGGACACCATGGATATGACGCCTCATTTCCCGATTTATCTGGATTACGCCTCCACCAACCCCTGTGACGAACGCGTGGTCGACGCCATGATTCCCTGGTTGCGCGAGCATTACGGCAACCCAGCTTCCCGTAGCCACGCCTGGGGCTGGGAAGCCGAGGAAGCGGTTGAAAAAGCGCGGGTTCAAGTGGCGGATTTGATTGGTGCCGACCCTCGTGAAATCGTCTGGACTTCTGGCGCGACCGAGTCCAACAATCTGGCTATCAAAGGTGCTGCGCATTTCTACAAAACCAAGGGCAAGCACCTGATCACCGTGAAAACCGAGCACAAAGCCGTGCTCGACACTATGCGTGAACTTGAGCGCCAAGGCTTTGAGGTGACGTACCTTGATGTGCAAGAAGACGGCTTGCTTGATCTGAACAAGTTGAAAGACGCTATCCGACCAGACACTTCGCTCATCAGCGTCATGCATGTCAACAATGAAATTGGTGTCATCCAGGACCTTTTTACCATCGGTAATTTGTGTCGTGAAAAAGGCATCATCTTTCATGTCGATGCCGCCCAGTCCACCGGCAAGGTTGACATCAATTTAGCTGAATTGCCGGTTGATTTGATGAGCTTGGCATCGCACAAAACCTACGGACCTAAAGGCATTGGCGCTTTGTATGTTCGCCGTAAACCACGTATCCGCTTGGAGGCCCAAATGCACGGCGGCGGCCACGAGCGTGGTATGCGCAGCGGTACCTTGCCCACGCATCAGTGTGTTGGTATGGGTGTGGCATTTCATCTGGCTAAGTTGGAAATGGCGCAAGACATCGCCAAAGCCCGGCATTTGTCTCAGCGTTTGCTCAACGGATTGAAAGACATAGAACAAGTGTTCATCAACGGCCACCTGACTCAGCGTGTGCCGCACAACTTGAACATCAGTTTCAATTACGTTGAAGGCGAGTCATTGATCATGGGCATCAAAGGCCTGGCTGTGTCATCTGGTTCAGCCTGCACCTCAGCCAGCTTAGAGCCTAGTTATGTACTGCGTGCCTTGGGTCGCAGCGATGAACTCGCTCACAGCAGTTTACGCATGACCGTGGGACGTTTTTCCACTGAAGAAGAAATCGACTATGCCATCGCAACGATTCGTCTGAATGTCAGCAAGTTGCGCGACCTCAGTCCGTTGTGGGACATGTACAAAGACGGCATTGACATCAGTACTATTCAGTGGGCTGCTCATTGAACAGTTGCGACACATTGAAACACCGCTTTGTCGCTGCTGATGGACCGTGCTTAGCGCATTGTTTTCACAACGGCAACACATATGGGCCCATTGACGGCTTAGCAGAATTTACACAAGGAAGAATATGGCTTACTCAGAAAAAGTGATCGACCATTACGAAAATCCACGCAATGTGGGTTCGTTTGAAAAGGGAGATGATTCTGTAGGAACCGGCATGGTTGGAGCACCTGCATGCGGCGACGTGATGAAACTGCAAATCAAAGTCAATCCCGTCACCGGCATCATTGAAGACGCACGTTTCAAAACCTATGGTTGCGGTTCAGCCATTGCGTCTTCTTCTTTGGTGACAGAGTGGGTCAAGGGGAAAACCTTGGACGAAGCTGCGTCACTCAAGAACAGCGAAATTGCCCAAGAGCTGGCGCTGCCGCCTGTCAAAATCCACTGTTCCATCTTGGCCGAAGACGCCATCAAGGCTGCGGTTGACGATTACAAAAAGAAACACGCCCACTGATATGTCAGTCTCTATGACCGAAGCTGCCGCACGGCATGTGAACCGCTACCTCAGTAAAAGAGGCAAGGGCGTTGGTGTGCGCTTAGGTGTCAAAACCACCGGTTGCTCAGGGCTGGCCTACAAACTGGAATATGTAGACGAACTTGCGCCTGAAGATGTGGTGTTCGAGGTTCATGGTCTGAAAATTCTGATTGACCCTAAAAGCCTGCCTTATCTGGAAGGTACGGAACTCGACTTTGTCCGTGAAGGTCTTAATGAAGGCTTTAAATTTAACAATCCCAACGAACGTGACCGTTGCGGCTGTGGTGAATCTTTCCGGGTTTGATGGTGAGCGAAGGGTTAGTCTCGGCTGCGCTGACACTTGCTAGCAGCGACTTTGAATTATTCGGCTTGCCTGTCTGTTTTCAAATCGATACCGCTTTACTGGATCGGCAATGGAAGCAGCTACAACGACAAGTCCACCCTGACCAGTTCGTGTCACAAAGTGCTGCTGACAAGAGACTGGCTATGCAATGGTCAGTCCGCGTCAACGAGGCCTATCAGCGTTTAAAAAATCCGTTACGCCGTGCCGCTTATTTGTGTGAAATAAATGGTGCGCCGATTCGTGCCGAAGACAATACAGCTATGCCACACACTTTTTTGATGCAACAAATGCAGTGGCGGGAAGAACTCGATGAAGCACCAGATGTTGTCGCTATTGAAGCCTTGCAGCATCAGATGATTGATGAGAAAAAAAAGCTTCTGCAACAATGTGCACAAGACATTGATTTGCACGCAGATTGGATAAATGCTTCACACACTGTTCGTGCGCTCATGTTTATAGAGCGATTTGAACAAGACTTGGATTCCCGCCTAGACAGCTTAAACAATAACTAAAAAAGATTTCACGCAGATGGCTTTGTTGCAAATTTCCGAACCCGGTCAGGCTCCCGATCCGCACGCCAGGCGTATCGCCATTGGCATAGACCTCGGCACTACGCATTCGCTCGTTGCCAGTGTGCGTAACGGCGTTGCCGAATGTCTGCCAGACCAACAAGGACGGGTGATATTGCCGTCGGCAGTTCAATATTTAGGTAACGGTAAACGTGCCATCGGTCACGAAGCGCTGGCAGCGCAGGCGCAAGACCCGCTCAACACCATTGTCTCGGTCAAAAGATTCATGGGGCGTGGTGTCGCCGATATAGCCAATGTCGCTGGGCTACCTTACGAATTGTTAGACAAGCCTGGTATGTTGAGTCTGCAAACGCGTGAAGGTGAAAAGTCGCCAGTCGAAATCAGTGCAGAAATACTGGCGACATTGCGTCAACGCGCTGAAGATACTTTTGACGATGAGATTTATGGCGCAGTCATCACGGTACCCGCCTATTTCGATGACGCTCAACGCCAAGCCACCAAAGACGCAGCGCAAATGGCTGGCCTTAATGTATTGCGGCTCATCAACGAACCCACAGCCGCTGCAATCGCCTACGGACTAGACAATGGCAGCGAAGGCATTTACGCTGTCTACGACTTAGGCGGCGGTACTTTCGATGTGTCTATTTTGCGCTTGAGCAAAGGCGTGTTCGAAGTCATGGCCACAGGGGGCGACTCCGCCTTGGGCGGAGATGATTACGATCGCGCAGTGGTCGAAAATGTTTTGTCTGCGACTGGCCGTTCATTGAATAACGCCTCAGACAAGTCGCGCATGTTGACAGCAGCACGTCATGGCAAAGAAGTTTTGTCCGACAACACTGAACATCTCTTGCAATTAGAACTCAGCGACGGTCCTATCAGCCACCTCGTGACACGCGCAGCTTTTGAAGCGAGCACACAGCATTTGACACGCCAAACTTTGCAAGCCGTGAAAAAAGTCATGCGTGACGCCGGTATTCAATCGTCTGATATTCATGGTGTGGTGATGGTCGGTGGTTCCACGCGCATGCCGCATATTCAATCGGCGGTTGGTGAATTGTTGCAATGTCAACCTTTAAACAATGTCAACCCGGACGAAGTGGTGGCCTTGGGCGCGGCTATTCAAGCCAATCAATTGAGCGGTAACAATCCCAATGGTGAATTGCTGTTGCTGGATGTCATCCCATTGTCTTTGGGTATAGAAACCATGGGCGGTTTAGTAGAACGTATTGTTCCGCGTAACCAGACCATTCCTACCGCGATGGCGCAAGACTTCACCACTTACCAAGACGGACAGACTGCTTTGGCCTTGCATGTGGTGCAGGGCGAACGCGATTTGGTGGTTGATTGCCGCAGCCTGGCCCGTTTTGAGTTACGCGGTATTCCGCCCATGGCTGCTGGTGCTGCACGCATACGTGTGACCTTCACCGTCGATGCGGATGGATTGCTGAGCGTGAATGCGATTGAGACCAACAGCGGCGTACAAGCACAAATCAATGTCAAGCCAAGCTACGGCTTGTCAGATGATCAAATTGCCACCATGCTCCAAGACAGTTTTCATACCGCCGAGTACGACAAGAACGCGCGTGCCTTGGCCGAAGCCAGGCTCGAGGCCGACCGCATGTGGCTGGCCGCGCAAAGTGCTTTAAACGCTGACGAACATTTGCTCACGGTAGATGAGGCATCGGTCATTCGAGGTTTGATGGCTGAAGTGTTGACCGCAAAATCGCTTGAGACGCCAGCTGCCATTGAGGCTGCGACAGAAGCTTTGGCTAAAGGAACCGAAGCTTTTGCTGCGGCACGCATGAACGACGGCATACGCAAAGCGTTGGCTGGTAAACATATCGGGGCCATGTGATGACAACTATCAAAATTCTTCCGCACGTTGAACTTTGTCCTGAAGGCATAGACATACATACATTGCCCGGTAACAGTATTTGTGAGGCCTTGCTGGACAACGGTATCAATATTGAACATGCCTGCGACATGAGTTGCGCCTGCACCACCTGTCATGTCATTGTGCGTCAAGGCATGGCCAGTTTGAATGAGGCGCAGGAGGAGGAAGAAGATTTGTTAGATAAAGCTTGGGGTCTGGAACCTAATTCGCGATTGGGTTGTCAAGCACTGGTTGCGCAGCAGGACTTGGTTATCGAGATTCCGCGCTACACCATCAACCATGCCAAAGAAAACCACTGAACTCCATGCGACAAATTGTCCTCGATACTGAAACCACAGGCCTGTCGCCAGAGGCAGGCGATCGCATCATTGAAATTGGATGCGTGGAATTGATCAACCGTAAATTGACTGGCAATAATTTTCACCACTACCTGAATCCAGATCGCGATATTCATGAAGATGCGATGAAGGTGCACGGCATCAGCACCGATTTTTTAAGCGATAAACCTCGCTTTGAAAATATTGTTGAAGAATTCCTGGCTTATGTGCAAGATGCTCAAATCATTATTCATAATGCGCCATTTGACGTCGGTTTTTTGAATGCAGAATTGCAACGCACTGGCAAACCAGTATTCAAAGAACATGTCAATAGTGTGCTGGATACGCTGGCCATGGCCAAGGAGCTATACCCAGGCAAACGCAATTCGTTGGACGCTTTGTGTGAACGTCTTGGAGTGAGCAATGCAGCACGCACATTACACGGCGGTTTGCTGGATGCAGAATTGCTGGCCGATGTGTATATCAACCTGACCCGCGGTCAAGATGCCTTGTTGATGGAGGGTGAAGACAACAACGCCGGTATTTTCAATACAACCAAAAAAGATTACAGTCATTTCAAATTACCTGTCATTCAAGCGACGGCTGACGAATTGTTGAGCCATGAAAAATTACTCGATGAAATTGACAAAGCCAGCGGCGGTAAAACGATATGGAGACAAGCATCGGCTTGAATTGGTTCTTCAAATCAAAGACTTCTCTAGGCTTCATTCGTCTCTTGTGAAATTGGATTTGTGTCAAAATACCCTGTGTCGGTATCAGCATAGCGTGGTTAGCTCAGTGGTAGAGCATCGCCTTCACACTGCTTAATTGCCGAGTTTTTTGTGTCAAAAAAGTTGAGAAATTTCTTTTTAAATTCAAGCACTTGCAACGTAAAGTTAAAGTGATTTAAGAAGAAAAAAGTAATAAAGTCCGACTATACTACTCGTCATAGATTTTTCTATGTCTTTTCTTAGATTTTGGGTACAAAAAAGTAGGTAGTTTTGAATGTGTCGGTGATAGTTAAGTCA
>Ga0136641_1000199_pt1 | contig 25674 bp, 23 predicted proteins | sample EliLak1302023Y_FD_115312 | JGI IMG/M metagenome (GOLD analysis project Ga0136641, IMG submission 115312) | Freshwater microbial communities from Elizabeth Lake, Yosemite National Park, California, USA - 13020-23Y | ecosystem: Environmental > Aquatic > Freshwater > Lake ...
ATGCACTGTGCCGGTTTGAACGCTCATTGAGACATCTTTATTTGCAATGACCCCAGGGAAGCGTTTGGAGATGTGCCGCAGTTCAACAGCTACAGACACTTATTCATTCTCCTTATTGTTGTTAAAAGTATTTGGCCCAACAAGGGAGATTTAACTCCATTGTTGGGCCAAATGCCACTACTTAACGGCCGATTATGGCTTAGTTGGAACCTTGATCTTGCCTGACTTGATTGCTGCAGCTGCAGCATCAATTTGTGCTTTGTACTTTGTGATGTAACCACCAGTGTATGAAACTCCAACGCCATCAAGTGCTAGGTCATAGTGACGACCGTAGACGCCAGCCTTGGCATCCAAAATGTCGTTTACAGATGAACCTGCAACTGAAGTTGCAATTACGTCGTACACAGCACGGTCAACGTGCTTGACCATTGATGTGAGCATATTCTTCTTTTCTGCAGCTGAAGCAGATAGGTACTGATCAGAGTCAACTCCGATAGTCCAAACCTTCTTGCCTGCTGCTGCTGCTTCAGTTGCAGCTGCGAAGTTACCCGCACCTGAACCACCTGCAGCTGAATAAATTACATCTACTCCCTTGTCGATCATGCCCTTAGCAATGATCTTCATTTTCGCTGGATCATTGAAGCCAGAGAAATCAGGGAATTCAGTTACGTACTTAACATCTACAGTTGCAGACTTCTTTGTTGCCTTAACACCAGCAACGAATCCTGCTTCAAACTTCTGTAGTAGTGGAATACGAACTCCACCGACGTAGCCAATCTTTCCTGACTTTGAAGAAAGTGCAGCTGCAACGCCAGCTAGGTATGAACCTTGCTCTTCAGCAAAGATTAGTCCTGCGACATTGAGAAGTGCGATTGATGAATCATCAACAATTCCGAATTGAACATTTGGATAATCCTGAGCCACAAGCTTGAGTGGGCCAGCATAGAGATATCCAACAGCGATGATTGGGTTGTAACCAGCAGCTGCTAGCAAGCGAAGCTTGCCTTCACGCTCTGCATCAGAACCTGTTGTAACTGTTACTTCTTTAGCTGTAACACCAAACTTCTTCTTTGCCATATCAAGACCAGCTGCTGCAGAGTCATTGAAAGACTTGTCTCCGCGACCACCGATGTCATAAGCAATTCCAACTTTTACTTTTGTTGCTGCAGTTGCTGATGGTGCAACGAATGCAGTTGCTGCAAGTGTTACCGCAGCGATTACTGCTACGAGACGAAATACTTTCTTCAATTTTCCTCCTTCAAGGGGCTCTTCACTAAGCGCTAGAAAAGCAGGTAGTGAGGATCTGTGTGATACCGAGCCTAGTAGTTACGCATGAAAAAACTCAACACAGCGCCGCTCGTTTTGAGCCAACTGATGTAACGTTTTGGATAAGTCTTAACCTAGAGTCGATAGTTTTTTGCGGCTTTATTTAACAATTCCTAAGCTCTCATAGGCTTTTTCCAGAGTGAGCGATGCTACGCCCCGAGCTTTTTCAGCACCTTTGTGCAGAAGTTCTATCAAATGCTTTTCATCGTTCAAAAGTTCTAGGGCATGAGTGCGTATCGGTCTGAAATATTCCACAACGACCTCGGCGACTGCAGTTTTAAAGTCACCGTAGCCTTTGCCTTCAAACTCTTTTTCAAGCGCGGCAATGGATTGTCCTGAAAGCGCGCTATGGATAGTCAGCAGATTGCTAATCCCAGGTTTTTCTTTTTCATCGAAAGTAACTTCCCGGCCAGCATCGGTTGCCGCACTCTTAATCTTTTTAGCATTCGATTCTGGTGTATCCATGAGTTCTAAAACTCCGCCCGCCGATCCAGAGGACTTACTCATCTTGGCCGATGGATCTTGTAAATCCTGAATCTTGGCCGCGGTCTTTAAAATAAAGTTATCGGGGATTGTAAAAACCTGGCCAAAGCGAGAGTTAAAACGGCCCGCTAAGTCACGAGTCAACTCGATATGTTGACGTTGGTCTTCACCAACTGGAACTAAGTGAGCTTGGTACAACAAAATATCTGCAGCTTGCAACATGGGATATGTAAACAAAGCTACTCGCGCAGAATCAGCGCCACCTTTAGCTGATTTATCTTTGAACTGCGTCATGCGGCTTGCTTCGCCAAAACCGGCCATACATTCCATTAACCAACCTAGTTGATTGTGTTGTGGGACTTGTGACTGAACAAAAAGCGTTGATTTTTCTGGCGAAATACCTAGCGCTAATAACTGTGCCGCTGAAGCTAAAGTTCGCTTTCGCAAAAGTTGCGGTTCAATTTCGCCCGAGAGTGCATGCAAATCAACAATGCAATAAAAAGCATCGTGACCATCTTGCAGCTCTACCCACTGCTTAACCGCGCCTAAATAATTACCGAGGTGAAATGAGTCGCTCGTCGGTTGAATCCCCGATAAGACTCGCTTTTTGTTCATGCGCTAATTCTTTCACACATCATGAGGTACGAGAGATTAATAACTGTCCCGCGCGTTTGCCTTCCATGGAAAGCACTGTAATTCGCAGGCCATCGAGGATTACCACATCATTTTCCTTGGGGATTTTCCCCAAATGGTGCATGACAAAACCACTGGCCGTTTCATATGGGCCTTCAGGGATTTCAAGCGCGGTTTGTTCGATTAAATCTTCGATCGAAATAAGTCCGTCAACTTCAAAATCACCACTTCGTGCTTCGATGCTGATTTCTGATTCATCCACGTCATATTCATCACGGATATCACCAATCAAACACTCCACTAAATCCTCTAAAGTCACAATGCCATCGGTGCCGCCATACTCATCCAAAACAATTGCGACATGCTGACCTTGCTCGCGCATTTCAGTCAACGCGGGAAGCACGCCTTTAGTGCCAGGCAAAAACATAATGCTTCGTACTATTTCAATAATTTTCGTGGACTTGGACGCTAAGGATGTATCCAATAAATCGCGTACGTGGATGAAACCAATTACTTCATCAGAAGAGCCACGGATAACTGGATATCGAGAATGAGCTTTATCAACGGCTAGTTCGATGGCTTTACCGATTGTCAATGAGACATCCATGAAATCAACTTCAGTGCGCGGCACCATGACTTCATGCACCTGTCGTTCCGATGCATTGAAAACTTCTTCTACGATGTCGCGCTCTTCGGCGCTCAGTGCGGCGTGACCGGCAACTAAATCTAAAAGCTCTTCTTCCGACATTGCACTACGGGCTTCTTTAGGGTCAATTCCAAAAAGACCTACTATGAAATCCGTAGATTTAGAAAGTAACCAAATAATGGGGCGAAAAATCTTGGCAATAACATCGATAACCCCGGCCGAGGCGAGCGCGATTTCTTCACTCCTAAAAAGTGCCAGGCGCTTTGGTACAAGTTCTCCAAACACCAATGAAAAATATGCAATGACTAAAGTGACACCAATGATTGAAAGTGTGGTGCTCAGGCCATGAGAAAAACCGCGACTCTCTAGCCAAGGGATGACATAGCCACCTAGTTTTTCAGCACCCAGCGCCGCGGATAAAAAACCCGAGACCGTCACACCAACTTGGGCAGCGGCTAAGAAGCGGTTGGGGTTTTCGGCAAGCTTTGCCACGCGAGCGCCACGTTTGCCGCGGCTTGCGATTTGGCGAATTTGGCTCTCGCGCAATGAGATCAGCGCGATTTCGGCGGCCACAAATAAGGCCGCTAATAAGATCAGGCCAGCCACGGTTGCTAAATCAAGTAATAAGGAACTGACCGAATGCGTCTCCATTATGTGGCCAACTATACGCCAACCATCCGAGGGTCTCATCTAGCCATTTCCCACCTTTACGCGTAATCTTCGTGCGTTGGTCAACCGACCATCACCTTCATCCTCGGACCGTCGGGCACGTACCTGCCCGGAGAAGGAGAGCAATCTCATGGCATCAGTAGTTTTCGAAGCCGCATCACGTATCTACCCAGGAACAACTGCACCTGCAGTCGATAAATTAAATCTCACAGTTAATGATGGTGAGTTTTTAGTTCTAGTTGGCCCATCAGGTTGCGGAAAGTCAACATCACTTCGTATGTTGGCAGGACTTGAAGAAGTCGATAACGGAAGAATCTTGATTGGTGATCGCGACGTAACAAACGTTGCACCAAAAGATCGCGATATCGCGATGGTATTCCAGTCATATGCGTTGTACCCACACATGACAGTTGCAGAAAATATGGGCTTCGCATTAAAGATCGCTGGAACTCCAAAAGAAGAACGTGAACGTCGCGTTCTTGAAGCAGCTAAGTTGCTTGACCTCGAGCCATATCTAGAGCGCAAACCAAAAGCGCTTTCCGGTGGACAACGTCAGCGTGTAGCTATGGGTCGCGCAATCGTTCGCGAACCTCAGGTTTTCCTTATGGATGAACCTCTTTCAAACCTTGATGCGAAGTTGCGTGTTGCAACTCGTACACAGATCGCTGCATTACAGCGTCGTTTAGGAATTACAACAGTTTATGTAACTCACGACCAAGTTGAAGCTATGACAATGGGTGATCGTGTTGCAGTTCTTAAAGATGGCTTGCTACAACAAGTTGATACACCTCGTAATCTTTATGACAACCCAGCAAATGCTTTCGTAGCAGGCTTTATCGGCTCTCCAGCCATGAACTTGCTCAATGCACCAATCGTTGGTGGTAAGGCAATGCTTGGAAATCTTGGACTTGCAGTTCCAGCATCAGCTGGCAATGAAGTTACTGTGGGTGTTCGCCCAGAGGGCTTCACGCCATCAACTGAGGGCTTCCATGTACTTGTAGAAGTTGTTGAAGAACTTGGCTCAGATGCTTTCGTTTACGGAAAGCCAGCTGATAACAACGTTAAGTTTGCAAACGCAACTGACGAAGGTGCACAGATCATTGTTCGCTGGGATCCAAAGAATCCTCCAAAGCCTGGGCAGATAATTACTGTTACAGCAATTCCAAGTGCAGTTCATTTGTTCAACTCAGTTACAGGTGAGCGTATTTAATAGCGTTAATTAAAAAAGCCCTTCGCTCATGCGGCGGGTTTTTTTATGCCCCAGTTTTTACAGGCGAACCCTCAAGCCGTGCCCACTCATCATCAGTAAATAAACGTGAACGAATGAGAAAGCGTTTTCCTTCGGGAGATTCAAGTGAAAAACCTCCGCCACGTCCATCAACAACATCAATCGTTAAATGTGTGTGTTTCCAGTATTCAAACTGCGTTGCAGACATCCAGACTTCAACTGGTTCACTCAACTGGGGAATAACAAGTTCGCCAATTAATACATCTGAACCACCCACTCTGAACTCTCCCTTGAGATAACACATAGGCGAAGATCCATCGCAACAACCGCCAGATTGGTGAAACATCAGCGGACCATTTATTGCAGAGAGTTTTATTAATAACAATGCCGCCTCGTGTGTGTAGTCAACGCGAGACGGCAGAGTCATTTGTTCTCCTTAGAAGAAGCCAAGCTTGTTTGGTGAATATGAAACTAGCAGGTTCTTAGTCTGTTGGTAATGATCAAGCATCATTTTATGATTTTCTCGACCGATTCCCGAAGCTTTATAACCACCAAATGCAGCACCTGCTGGATAGGCGTGATAACAGTTAGTCCATACGCGGCCAGCTTGGATTGCACGTCCTGCACGATAAGCAGTGTTCATATCGCGAGTCCATACACCTGCGCCTAATCCATACAACGTGTCATTAGCAATTTCCATGGCATTTTCGAAACCATCAAACTTTGTCACAGAGACAACTGGTCCGAAAATTTCTTCCTGGAATATTCTCATCTTGTTATTGCCTTCAAAAATCGTTGGCATGACGTAATAACCACCAGCGAGTTCATTGCCCAAATCAGCGCGTTCTCCGCCAGTAATTACTTTTGCGCCCTCTTTCTTTCCGATATCTAAATAGGAAAGAATTTTTTCTAGTTGATCAGTACTTGCTTGCGCACCCATCATGGTTGAAAGATCTAATGGATTTCCCATTTTGATCGCTTTTGTACGCGCGGTGACATCACCCATGAATTTGTCATATATCTTGGCTTCAACTAAGCCACGTGATGGGCAAGTACACACTTCACCCTGATTAACTGCAAACATTGTGAAGCCTTCAAGTGCTTTGTCGTAGAAAGCATCATTTTCAGCGGCAATGTCATTGAAGAAAATATTTGGGCTCTTGCCACCGAGTTCAAGGGTGACAGGAATGATGTTTTCAGAGGCATATTGCATAATCAAACGACCAGTTGTTGTTTCACCGGTAAATGCGATTTTTGCAATACGAGGAGAAGATGCAAGTGGCTTACCTGCTTCAACGCCAAAGCCGTTAACGATATTGACGACTCCTGGTGGCAATAAATCTTTAATGATGTCCATCAAGAACATGATTGAAACTGGAGTTTGCTCTGCTGGCTTTAGGACTACGCAGTTACCTGCAGCAAGAGCTGGAGCTAACTTCCATACAGCCATCAAGATTGGGAAGTTCCAAGGAATGATCTGACCGACAACTCCTAGAGGCTCGTGGAAATGATAAGCAACGGTGTCATGGTCAAGTTCGCCGGCTGATCCTTCTTGCGCACGAACTGCTGCAGCAAAATATCTGAAGTGATCAATTGCTAATGGAATATCAACATAGAGTGCTTCGCGAACGGGCTTGCCGTTTTCCCACGTTTCAGCAACAGCGATTGCTTCAACATGTGCTTCCATACGATCTGCGATTTTGTTAAGAATAATCGCGCGTTCGGTTGCAGATGTTTTACCCCATGCAGGTGCGGCAGCATGTGCAGCATCCAAGGCCTTATCGATATCTTTGGCATTTCCACGTGCAACTTCGCAAAATACTTTTCCAGTAACTGGAGTTACGTTTTCAAAGTATTGACCAGAATCTGGTTTAACATATTCGCCGTTAATCCAATGGTCATACCGCGATGCGTAATTAACTTTACTTCCGGGTTGTCCGGGAGCAATAAAATCAGTCATATCTCCTCCAACTTCATGCAAGCGACAGTGCTCGCCATGTTGGATTGAAAGTAGACCTGCCCTAGTTGGTGAGGCAATGAAAAAATAGAGGTCTACCCCTCACAAAAAAGGAATGAAGGCCTAAGCCATCGCTTTTTTTAGGTTTTCATCAATTGAATTGAGAAATTCCTGAGTGGTTTGATAGGGAGCATCTTTAGAGATCAAAAGGGAGAGATCCTTAGTCATCTTGCCTTGCTCAACGGTTTCAATACAAACACGCTCTAATGTGTCACAGAACTGTGCAAGTTCGGTGTTGTTATCCAATTTTGCTCGGTGTGCAAGGCCACGAGTCCACGCAAAGATTGATGCAATTGGATTAGTTGAAGTTGCCTTGCCTTTTTGGTGATCGCGATAATGACGTGTCACTGTTCCGTGGGCAGCCTCTGATTCAACAATTTTTCCATCTGGTGTCATCAATACTGATGTCATCAAACCAAGCGAACCATAACCTTGCGCCACAGTGTCAGATTGAACATCCCCATCGTAGTTCTTACACGCCCAGACATAGCCACCATCCATGCGCAGTGACATCGCTACCATGTCATCAATGAGACGGTGCTCGTACCAAATTCCTGCAGCTTCGAATTTTTCTTTGAATTCGGCTTGGTAAATCTCTTCGAAGATATCTTTGAAGCGTCCATCATAGGCTTTCAAGATTGTGTTTTTAGTTGAAAGATAAACTGGGTATTTGCGTTGTAAACCATAATTTAACGATGCATGCGCAAAATCGCGAATTGATTCATCCACGTTATACATACCCATTGCTACGCCAGAGGATTTGAAATCAAAGACAGTGTATTCCGTTGGCGCTGAGCCATCTTCTGGAACAAATGACATAGTCAGCTTGCCAGCACCTGGAACTTTAAAATCAGTGGCCTTGTACTGATCACCAAAAGCGTGACGACCAATAACAATCGGCTTAGTCCAGTGTGAAACTAAACGTGGCACATTGCTAATGATGATTGGCTCACGGAAAATTACGCCGCCCAAAATGTTGCGGACGGTTCCGTTTGGTGACTTCCACATCTTTTTTAGGCCAAATTCTTCAACGCGGGCTTCATCCGGCGTGATAGTTGCACACTTAATTCCCACGCCATGCTTTTGAATTGCATGTGCTGAATCAATAGTTACTTGGTCATCAGTAGCATCGCGATTTTCCATACCAAGGTCGTAGTACTCAAGATTTACATCCAAATAAGGAAGGATTAATGAATCTTTGATGAACTGCCAAATGATTCGAGTCATCTCGTCACCATCTAGTTCAACAACGGTTCCTTCTACTTTGATCTTGGCCATGAAGCGTGCTCCTTTAGAGTGTTTGAACGTCTGCTTGTTTTGCGCGAACTGCTTCAGCTGCAGCTTTAAGTGCACTGACCTCAGAGTCAGTTAACGTGCTTTCTACAACTTTCTTAATTCCTGTGCGACCAATTTCGGCTTCAACGCCAAGGTACACACCTGAAATTCCATATTCGCCATCGACCCATGCACACACTGGCATTACTGCACCTGAATCTTCAATAACTGCTTTAGCCATACGGGCTGCTGCTGCAGATGGGGCATAGTAAGCCGACCCTGTCTTAAGAAGTGCAACAACTTCAGCACCGCCATTTCGAGTGCGATCAACAAGTTCATCAATTTCAGTTTGTGATAACAGTTCGCTCAAAGCTTTGCCATCAACGGTACAACGACTTGGAACTGGAACCATGGTGTCACCATGTGAACCCAACGTTAAAGTCTTAACTGCGCCAACTTTTACGCCAAGTTTTTGTGCCACAAAGTTAGTAAATCGTGCAGTATCAAGCATTCCAGCTTGACCCATCACTCGATTTTTTGGAAAGTTAGTTGCAAGTTGTGCAAGAGCAGTCATTTCATCAAGCGGATTTGAGACCACAATGATTACTGCGTTAGGAGAATGTTTAGCAATATTTTCTGCTACTCCGCGAACGATTCCAGCATTTACACCGATTAAATCCATACGGCTCATGCCAGGCTTGCGAGGTAAGCCTGCAGTAATGACTACAACATCTGAATTAGCAGTTGCTTCATAGCCGCCACCTTCAGCAGTTGTTGTTGCTCCGATAACCTGTGTTTCAAAACCTTCAATTGAACGGGACTGATTCATATCAAGAGCTAAACCTTCAGGTTTACCTTCAACAATGTCGGTTAAAACGACAGTATCGAAAATGTTGTATTCAGCTAAACGAAGCGCAGTTGTTGATCCGTAGAAACCTGCACCGACTACTGTGACTTTTCCGCCCATGGCGTACTCCTTATATTCGCACTGCCTATGTAAGGCACTGGTGCAACTCTACCGTCCGCGAGGAAGTGCAATTGCCAGAGCAAAAAGGGCTACTGCAATCAATAACGGAAAGTAAAAGTCGAATTTACGTTGATGCCGCGCCTTGAGTGCAATTCCCGCGGTCCCGACTGCAATAAAAAGTGACCCACCTCGCACTATTCCAAATACGCCAAGGCCTATCCCAGTCAGGATTACGCCGTTGCTAGCAATAGTTAATAAGCGATCATTTATCCGCATGCATCAACAACATTCTTCACCAACATCGCGCGCGTCATTGGGCCGACTCCCCCAGGCATTGGTGCTACCCAAGAAGCAACGGTCATAACTGATGGATCAACATCACCTAATAATCCTTTATCAGTTCGAGAAATTCCGACATCAATGACTACGGCTCCTGGCTTAATCATGTCTGCTTTAAGAAAATGAGCTTGGCCAATTGCCGCAACAATAATGTCAGCGTTCTTGGTGTGCATCAATAAATCTTTTGTTCCAGTATGCGTCAAAGTAACGGTTGCATTTTCTTGTCTGCGCGTTAATAAAAGTCCGAGAGGTCGACCAACAGTAAGTCCACGGCCAATTACCGTAACTTCTGCACCTTTCGTATTAATTCCGTAATGTGTCAGCAGCTCAACAATTCCATGCGGTGTGCAAGGAAGTGGCGCGTCATAACCTGAAACTAAACGGCCTAAGTTCATTGGGTGCAAACCATCGGCATCTTTAGCTGGGTCGATGGCTTCTAGAACACGTTGTGTATTAATCGCTTTTGGTAAAGGTAATTGCACGATGTAACCAGTGCATTCGGGTGAAGCATTCAAATCTTTAATTGCCGCCATTACATCGGCTTCACTTGCATTTTCTGGTAGGTCCACCCGGATTGAGTTGATTCCAATTTCATGGCAATCGCGATGTTTACCACCAACATACGAGTGCGAACCTGGATCATCGCCAACTAAAACAGTTCCAAGACCTGGGGTAATTCCGCGCGATTTAAGTTCAGTGACACGAATGGCTAATTGGGCTTTGATTGTTGAAGCTAAAGCTTTTCCATCCAGAATTTGTGCGCTCATACCCTGCATCCTAATAGGGCTTTAAGCGTGAGAGAAATGCCGCACGCCAGTGAAAAACATCGCAATGCCAGCTGCTTTTGCTGCAGCGATTACCTCTTCATCTCGCACGCTGCCGCCTGGTTGCACTATCGCAACTACTCCAGCATCAATCAAAATCTGTAAGCCATCTGCAAATGGAAAAAATGCATCGCTGGAAGCAACGCTACCTTTCACGCGAACGCCGGCGCGATCAACTGCCAGCCGGGCCGAATCAACGCGATTTACTTGACCCATTCCAATTCCAACAGCGGCCAAGTTCTTGGCAAGTAAAATTGCATTACTTTTAACGCTACGCACACTTCGCCAAGCAAATTCCAAATCTTTCAAAGTATTCGTATCCACTGGATCACCGCTTACTTGTTTCCAATTCTTTGATAAGTCACCGGTAGCATCGACGAGATCGGTGTGTTGTAGCAAAATCCCACCTGAAACTGGTCGCAGTTCGATCGGAGAAATAGTTGTAGTTTCACATTTGAGAATACGGATTGACGGCTTCTTCATCAGAAGTTCTAAAGCGTCTTGGTCATAATCTGGCGCTATCAAAACTTCAGTAAAAATATCGGACAGTGGTGTTGCCATAGCTAAATCAACTTTTCTATTAGCCGCAACCACTCCACCAAAAGCCGAAACCGGATCACAATCATGCGCGCGTCTATATGCATCAGCAATGCCTTGTTCAGAAAGTGCAATTCCACAAGGATTTGCATGTTTCATGATTGCAACTGCTGGTTCACTATGATCTTGAACGGCGCGCCAAGCTGATTCAGCATCGGTGTAGTTATTAAACGACATCTCTTTTCCATGCAGTTGAGTTGCATTAACAATTCCAACTGGTCCACCTGAATAAATTGCCGCACTTTGGTGTGGATTTTCGCCATAACGCAAAGTGTTTTCACGATGCCAAATTCGACCAAACCACTCTGGTAGTTCTTCGCCTTGGCTTAGCCAATTAGCGATTGTTAAATCATATTCGGCAGTAGTGCGAAAAACTTCGAGCGCTAATTGACGTCGTTCGGCATCGGTAAAGCCACCGGCTTCAATCGCATGTAAAAGTTGGTCATATTGAGAGGTCTGACAAATAACTGCAACTGATCCATGATTTTTAGCGCCTCCACGCAGCATTGATGGACCGCCAATATCAATCTGCTCTATGCATTCGGCAAAATCAGCACCTGAAGCAATGGTTGCTGCAAATGGATACAAGTTAATAATAACTAAATCGAATACTTCGATATCCAAAGCTTTAATTGCCGCTAAATGCTCAGGGTTATTTTGATCAGCCAAAATTCCAGAATGTACTCGGGGATGCAAAGTCTTAACGCGACCCCCCATAATTTCTGGGAACCCGGTGTACTCACTCACTTCGGTTACAGCTATTCCTGCAGCTTGCAAAGTTTTTGCCGTTGAACCAGTCGAAAGGATTTCTACACCGGCAGTACTGAGCGCCGAACCAATTTCAAGCAAGCGAACTTTGTCATACACACTAACCAGTGCTCGTCGAATAACTTTGCGATCAGGCATTGTGCTCCAAAGTTGGAAGAATTAAAGCGATGGTCGCAACAATGAGACCGCGTTCTACTTTCTTAATTCTCTCATGAAGTGTGGCTTCATCGTCATTAGGCAATACGGGAACTTCCATCTGCGTGATGATTGGCCCAGTATCAACTCCTGCATCAACCCAGTGCACCGTTGTCCCAGTGATACTTACGCCAGCAGCTAAGGCATCCCGGACGGCATGCGCCCCTGGAAAATCTGGCAACAAAGCCGGATGGCTATTAATTGTTGGAAACCTTTGCACGAACGCAGCCGGAAGGATTCGCATAAAGCCTGCACTCACTACTAAATCTGCTGAGTATTGTTCAACGGCAGAAATCATGTCTTCATTCCAAATCTGACGTGAATCTCCCACGGGAATGACTTGGGTCGGGATTCCAGCTTTTTGTGCGCGTGATAAAACTAAAGCATCGGCTCTATCACTTATGAGCGCAACTATTTCTATATCTAATTCAGTTGCATCAAATATTGCTTGTGCAAGTGATCCATTCCCTGATGCCACAATAACTAAACGATGCGTCACGAACGTCTTCCAAGACGCGGCACATAGAGCGCCAAAAAAACGCCTAACCCAAGTTCAGCGCCTATGGTGAGCGTGAATTTCCAAGGCGATACGCCAACGGCCGACATCGAAGCGGTTAATAAGGCCCCGCTGCCTAAGTAGCCAATGAGCGCTGTGATTATCGTTGCAATTACCAAACTTTGAACCAAAACCTTTGTGTTAAGTGCAATTGTCCAACTTGCAAGCAAAGCTCCAGTAAAAATTACGATTGCAATACCGAAAAGTGAAATAAGAGATTTTCCAGATGGAATGGTGCCTAATAAAGGGAAGGCCGGAATGGAATGTAAATGAAAACTCCAAGGGGCGATGATGGTGCCTTTACCTATTGCAAAGCCCGCACCTGAAAAGTAGCCCAGCGTTGCTACAACTGCATTTGGTATATAGAGAATATTTAAAAGTAACAACAAAAAGCCGCCCAGAATTCCGGGCTGAAGGACTAGCGTTAAAACCTTAACCATATGCAGATGCATGAAAATAGATATTCCAAAAATAATCGAAGCGATTCCTAGTAAGAGCGAGAGTACGCGCGAGCCATATAAAGCAGCTTGACCAAAAATTAATCGTCGGCCCACAGTAGCGGCGGTAACTAAAGTCAAAGGTAGAGTCAAAGCTGGAATCAGATACCAGACTGGCTTAACGGCTGAAGTTGCTGAAAAAAACGCAAAGAGCATCGCGATAACCGTATATTCAACGGCAAAAAGCGTTCGAGCCAATGGCAACAAAGATGAGTCATTGTCCAAGCGATCAATTGTTCGAGCTATTCCACTTCGAATTGCCAGTATCGGAAAAACAAGCGCACCAAGCGGTAGATATGAAAGATATCCAGCGATATTTGCTGGTGGGAGCTGCAGATTAAAAGGTATCTGGTGTGCGCCTAACCAAATCCATAACGCTGCACGGAGCGGATCGCCAGTATTTCCCGTTGCACTTCCAGCTGTCGCCCACGCCAAGATTGCAATAAAAGAAATCGGAAGTAATACAAATGCAATGCTGCGCGTAACTTGGACCAAAGTGGTTCCAAGTACGCGGCTAAACATTTTTTAGCGGCCTAGAATCGCACGCATTAAGCGGGCGGTTTCACTCGGTGTTTGGCCAACTTTTACACCTGCAGCTTCCAGCGCATCTTTCTTACCTTGCGCAGTTCCAGATGAACCAGAAACAATTGCTCCCGCATGCCCCATAGTTTTTCCTTCTGGCGCAGTAAATCCAGCGACATAACCAACCACTGGCTTAGTTACATACTCGGCGATGAAAGCTGCTGCACGTTCTTCTGCATCACCACCAATTTCACCAATCATTACGATTGCTTGAGTGTCTGGATCATCTTGAAAAGCTTTCAAGCAATCGATATGCGTTGTTCCAATTACTGGATCACCACCAATTCCAACTGCTGTACTAAAACCGATATCACGAAGTTCATACATCATTTGATAAGTGAGCGTTCCAGACTTTGACACTAACCCAATTGGACCAGCTCCAGTAATGTCTGAAGGAATAATTCCAATATTAGATTTTCCGGGGCTAATTAAACCAGGGCAGTTCGGCCCAACAATTTGTGTCGTTCCTTTAGTTAATGAATAAGCATAAAAACTAGCAGAATCATGAACGGGAATTCCCTCGGTGATAACTACTACTAAAGGCATTGCTGCATCAATTGCATCGATAACGGCAGCTTTAGCAAACTTTGGTGGAACAAAAACTACTGAAGCGTTAGCTCCAGTCGCGCTCATTGCTTCGGCGACGGTGTTGAAAACTGGAAGATTATGGCCGTCAATTTCTACGACTTGACCACCTTTACCGGGTGTAACTCCGCCAACAATCTTTGTGCCTGCTGCCAACATGCGGCGAGTGTGTTTAGTTCCTTCAGAACCAGTCATTCCTTGAACAATTACTTTAGTATTTTCATTGAGGAAAATAGACATTATTTAGCCGCCAATTCCGCAGCACGATCAGCTGCTCCATCCATTGTGTCGAGCTGCTGCACCAATGGGTGTGCGGCTTTATTTAATATCGCTCGGCCCTCAACAACATTATTTCCGTCAAGGCGCACAACGATTGGTTTGGTGGCTTTTGGCCCAAGTAATTCAAGGGCTTGAACAATTCCCGTTGCAACGGCATCACACGCAGTAATTCCACCGAATACATTGACGAAAACGCTCTTAACGTCTTTATCACCAAGAATTATTGAAAGACCATCTGCCATAACTTGTGCCGAAGCTCCGCCGCCAATATCAAGGAAGTTAGCTGGACGCACGCCACCATGTTTTTCGCCAGCATAAGCGACAACATCTAGTGTGCTCATGACAAGACCGGCACCATTACCTATAATTCCTACTTCGCCATCCAACTTGACGTAATTAAGTCCCTTTTCTTTTGCTGCAGCTTCCAAAGGATTCTCAGCGGCTTGATCAATAAGGGCTTCGTGATCTGGTTGACGAAAATCTGCATTGTCATCGAGGGTTACTTTGCCATCAAGGGCAATAATTTTCCCATCTTTTGTCTTTACCAATGGATTAACTTCAACCAACGTTGCATCCTCGGATTGAAAAACTTCCCAGAGCTTTACAAGAACATGTGCAACTTGGTCGGCAACGTCGGCAGGAAAATTTGCTGCCTTAATAATTTCTGCAGCTTTACTTAAACTAATTCCATCAACGGCAGAAACTGGAATCTTGGCAAGTTTCTCTGGAGCGGTATGTGCGACTTCTTCAATATCCATTCCACCAGAAACTGAGGCCATCACTAAAAAAGTACGGTTTGAGCGATCGAGCAAAATTGCTAAATAATATTCGGCCTCAATGGGTGCAGCAGCGGCAATCATGACCGTGCGAACTACATGTCCTTTGATATCCATTCCAAGAATTGCACCAGCTTTTTCGCGAGCATCGCTTGAATTTTCCGCCAGCTTTACTCCGCCGGCTTTTCCGCGGCCCCCAACTTTTACTTGAGCTTTAACAACTACTTTTCCACCAATCTTTGTAGCTGCGGCTTCTGCTTCATCGGCAGTTGTTGCAATTGCTGCGGCTAAGACAGGTACTCCATGTTTTTCAAAGAGATCGCGAGCTTGATATTCAAAGAGATCCACTGGTGCTCCACATTCTAATTAGGGGGTAATCCTAGAGCTTCTCAACGGGTGCATAGCGCAGCAGCAAACGCTTCTCGCCATATTGGCCGAAGTTAATTGTGGCTTCGGCTTTCTCGCCTTCGCCTGCAACTGCCACAACGCTGCCTAAACCAAATGTGTCATGTGACACACGATCGCCAATGTGAAGTTCCATCATTGAAATTTTCTTACCTGTTGCACGTGGAGGCGGTGGACTCGCAACTCGTGATTTTTTGACTAGAGATGGTGAGAGTGATGCCGATGCTTGGTTACGCCATTCAATAACATCTTCGGGAATCTCATCTAAAAAGCGAGAAGGAGGATTGTAATTTGGCGCGCCCCATGTTGAACGATATTCGGCGCGTGAAATATATAAGCGTTCACGTGCGCGAGTTAAACCAACATAAGCAAGGCGTCGTTCTTCTTCAATCTCTTCTTTTTCACCCAAAGTTCGTGAGTGCGGAAAAATTCCATCTTCCATTCCAGTTAAGAAAACCGTTGGAAATTCCAGACCCTTAGCAGTGTGAAGCGTCATCATGGTAACCACTCCTCCATGATCTTCGCCCTCTGGAATTTCATCGGCATCGGCAACGAGTGAAACTTTTTCTAAAAATCCAGCTAATGAAATCTCTTCATCTTCGGCTAACTCTTCAATAGGGCGCTCTTCGTACTCCATAGATACCGCGACAAGTTCTTTTAAGTTTTCAACGCGCACTTCATCTTGTGGGTCCACGCTATCGGCTAACTCTTTCAGTAAACCGGATTGCTCTAGTGCGGCTTCTACTATGACTGAAGGTCGGGTTTTAGCTTCAACTAAAACATTCAGTGCACTAATCATGGAAGTGAAATCATTTATGGCTTGCGCCGCTCTGGAGGGGATACCCGGGGCTTCATTGCATCGCAGAAGACCTTGCCAGAATGAAATCGAATGTTGTGTTGCGAAGGCATCAACATAATCGAGGGAGGTATCGCCAATTCCGCGCTTTGGAACATTGATGATTCGACGCAATGAAATTTCATCTTCAAGATTTGATAGCACTCGTAGATAAGCCAAAAGATCTTTGACTTCGCGGCGCTCATAGAAACGCAGCCCACCAACTACTTTATAAGGTAGGGCATTGCGCATAAAAACTTCTTCAAAAACACGTGACTGGGCATTGGTGCGATAGAAAATCGCCGTATCTCCCGGTTGAGACTTTAAATCGCGTTGCAGCGCTCGAATCTCATCGGCGATGAAGGTTGCTTCATCATGTTCACTTTCAGCGATGTATCCAACTAAGGGTGCACCTGATCCAGCCTCCGACCACAAATTCTTTTCTTTGCGGCTCTCATTTCTGGTGATTACTGCATTTGCGGCATTAAGAATATTTTGTGTTGAACGGTAATTTTGTTCTAGTAAAACCGTTGTTGCACTGGGGTAATCAAGTTCAAATTGTAAAATATTTCGAATCGTTGCGCCACGGAAACCATAAATGCTTTGATCTGCATCCCCTACAACACACAGTTCGGCAGGTACCAAGCCTTCAGCATCGGTACCGACCAGTTCCTTCACCAAAATATACTGTGCATGGTTTGTGTCCTGATACTCATCAACTAAAACATGTCGAAAGCGGGATCTAAAGCGGGCTTTCGCTTCTGGGAAACGTTGCAGTACTTCAACGGTTTTTAAAATCAAATCGTCAAAATCCATTGCATTAGCGCGAATCAACCGCTGTTGATAAATGGCATATACGTCGGCCACAACTTGTTCAAATTGATTACTGGCAGCATTAACATAATCCTGCGGCCCTAATAATTCATTTTTGGCATTAGATATCATCGCTTGAAATTGTCGCGCTGGATATCGCTTCGAATCTAAATTGAGCTCTTTTGCAACAATGGTTATCAAACGTAACGAGTCTGCCGAATCATAAATAGAGAAAGAATTGCTGTAGCCAAGTCGAGCAGCTTCTTGACGCAAGATGCGTACACATGCCGAGTGAAAGGTAGAGACCCACATTGATTTTGCAATCGGACCAACTAATTCACCGACGCGCTCTTTCATTTCCCCCGCGGCCTTATTAGTAAATGTGATTGCCAATATTTGATAAGGGGCAACGTTTCGCCTAGACATCAAATACGCGATTCGGCGCGTTAATACGCGGGTTTTACCTGATCCAGCCCCAGCTACAACTAAAAGTGGGCCACCAGAATGTGTCACTGCATCGGCTTGCTGGGGGTTCAGGCCAGCTAAAAGCGGATCAGTGCTCGTCATGATGAGTAGTCTATTAGGCTGAGCGACATGGAACCGATTGCAGATAGCGAGATCAAACGAGTTTTGGTCATAAGTGCCCACCCTGATGATTCTGATTTTGGTGCATCAGGAACAATTGCTCAATGGGTCAAGAAAGGTATCGAAGTCGCATACGTGTTTTGCACCAACGGCGATCAAGGTGGCGAAGAATCTGGTTTTACAAAAGAGGAAATGCCGGCCATTCGCCAACGTGAACAACGTGCAGCAGGCGCTGCAATCGGAGTAACAGATATTACTTTTCTGAATTATGTTGATGGACATCTCGAAGCAACACTTGGCTTAAGAAAAGATTTAGTCCGCCAAATTCGCAAGTCACAACCTGATCGAATGGTGTGTCAAAGTCCTGAACGAAATTGGGACCGAATTGGTGCAAGTCACCCTGATCATTTAGCTGCCGGTGAAGCCGCAGTTCAAGCCGTTTATCCAGATGCGCGTAATCCATTTGCTTTCACTGATCTTTTGGAAGATGAAGGTTTGCAACCATGGCGAGTAAAAGAAGTTTGGATAAGTGCATTTTCTCAACCTGATCACTTTGTAGATATCACCGACACTTTTGATTTAAAGATGAAAGCGTTACATGCACATGCATCACAAACTGCTCACAATAAGGAGCTTGAAAACATGGTCCGTGAGTGGGGTCAACGTAATGCTGGAATTGGTGGTTTACCTGAAGGCCGCATTGCTGAAGCTTTTAAAATAGTTAATACAAATTAATTATTTGACTGTAACTTTTTTAATTTCAACACTCTGAATCGGATATCCATCCGTTGCGTAATAGGGCTTGTTGTCGGTTGAATTAATCGTGTAGGCACCAACATCGCCAATTTTATTGAGTAGAACTAAGCCAGTAGTTATTCGACCCCAAATTGTGTAATTTGGCGGGAGTTGAGTGTCCTTGTAAACCAGGAAGAATTGACTGCCATTTGTGCCTGCACCTGCATTGGCCATGGCCACCGTTCCAGCTGGATAGTTATTGGCAGTATTTGCTGGAAGATTTTCTTCTTTATACCCCTTCCAACCCGTTGGCATTCCAGAACCAGCTGCCGTTGGATCTCCACATTGCAAAACAAAAAGTCCTTGAGTGGTTAAACGGTGACACAGCGTGGCATCGAAATATTTTGCTTGAGCAAGCGCTGAAAGTTTAGTAATCGTTAATGGAGCTTTGCTACCTAAAAGTGAAATCACAATTGGGCCGCAATTTGTATCAATAGTCATTGTTTTAGGAAGGTTCTTGGCAACTGTCATTGGCTCGGTAACTTTTGCTGGAGTGTGAGGTTTTGCGGTGGGTGTTTTACAACCTGCCACTGAAGTCGGCTTATTGGCCGCGTGGGCCGGTGCTATAAAACTTAATGACACCAGAATGATTGCAATTAATGACTTCTTCATTTTTATTCCCATTCAATCGTTCCCGGCGGCTTACTTGTTACATCTAATACAACGCGATTAACTTCGCGCACTTCATTGGTTATGCGAGTTGAGATTTTCTCTAGAACTTCATACGGAACTCTAGACCAATCAGCGGTCATAGCATCTTCACTCGAAACTGGACGAAGAACAATTGGATGGCCATACGTACGGCCATCACCTTGCACGCCAACGCTACGAACCTCAGCTAATAAAACTACTGGACATTGCCAAATATCGCGATCTAACCCCGCGGCTTTTAATTCAAAGCGTGCAATTGCATCGGCTTCGCGAAGTAAGTCCAGTCTGGCTTGTGTCACTTCACCAACAATACGAATTCCAAGACCGGGGCCAGGGAAAGGTTGACGCCACACAATCTCTTCAGGGAGTCCAAGTTCAAGACCAACTTGGCGAACTTCATCTTTAAATAGAGTTCGAAGCGGTTCAACTAACGTGAACTTCAAATCATCGGGCAATCCACCCACATTATGGTGGGATTTAATATTTGCGGTCCCGGTTCCGCCGCCAGATTCAACTACATCTGGATACAATGTGCCCTGTACTAAGAATTTCACATCACCGCCGGCAGCAATATCGCGGGCTGCGCTTTCAAATGAGCGAATGAATTCGCGTCCAATAATCTTGCGCTTTTCTTCAGGATCAGTTACCCCAGCAAGGGCATCTAGAAATTGTTTCTTGGCATCAATGACAACTAACTGAACACCAGTTGAAGCTACAAAATCTCGTTCAACTTGTTCGGCTTCACCCTTGCGCAATAAACCATGGTCAACAAAGACACACGTTAATTGCTTACCAACAGCTTTTTGAATAATGGCGGCAGCCACAGCTGAATCAACGCCGCCCGATAAACCGCAAATCACGCGTTTAGTGCCAATAATTTGTGCCGCTTTAGCAATTTCAGTGTGTGCAATATTTCCAGTTGTCCAAGAAGCGTCACAAGCGGCAATGTTGACTAACCAATTTTTTAAAATCGCTTGTCCATGTTCACTGTGTAAAACTTCCGGATGAAACTGAACTCCGGCCAATTTTCCTGATGCATCTTCAAATGCTGCGATTGAGGTATCTGTAGTGCTTGCAGTAACCGCAAAACCAGGTGGGGCTGTAGTTACAGCATCACCATGTGACATCCAAACTTTTTGTTGTGTGGGAAGTCCGGCAAAAGTTTTTGATTTCAGCTGGGAAGTAACTTCGGTGCGACCAAACTCCGATTTTCCAGTTTGACTGACGACTCCACCAAGTGCGGCGGCCATCACTTGAAATCCATAACATATTCCAAAAACCGGAATTCCTAATGAGAGAATTGCGCTATCAAATTGCGGTGCTTGGTCTGCATACACGCTGGATGGTCCACCAGATAAAATAATTGCTGATGGATTCTTGGCACTGACTTCATGTGCAGTAATAGTTGAAGGAACAATCTCGCTATAAACATTAGCTTCGCGAACTCGGCGCGCAATCAGTTGGGCATACTGCGCCCCAAAATCGACTACAAGTACGCCGCGAACATTAGGCACGGTGAATAAGTACCTCTACGCGCTGGAATTCCTTTACATCTGAGTAGCCACAAGTAGCCATTGCGCGACGTAATGCTCCAAATAAATTCATTGAGCCATCGGATGTATGTGAGGGCCCAAGCAAAATCTCTTCCAACGTTCCCACAGTGCCCACTGCAACACGTTCACCACGTGGCAACACTTGGTGATGTGCTTCAGATCCCCAGTGCCAACCCAGACCTGGTGCTTGAGTTGCTTTTGCAAGAGGTGAACCCATCATGACTGCATCGGCGCCACATGCGATTGCTTTTGCGATGTCTCCGCTACGACCAACTGCGCCGTCGGCAATGACATGAACATAACGTCCACCAGATTCATCTAAATATTCACGACGTGCGGATGCAACTTCGGCAACTGCCGATGCCATAGGCACTTCGATTCCTAAAACTTTTCGTGTTGTATGTGCTGCACCGCCACCGAAACCAACTAATACTCCAGCAGCACCGGCACGCATCAAGTGAAGAGCAGCAGTTGCAGTTGCAACTCCGCCAACAATGACGGGAACATCTAGTTCATAAATAAATTTCTTCAAGTTAAGTGCTTCGCTTTCAGCAGCAACATGCTCAGCACTCACTGTAGTTCCGCGAATAACAAAGATATCTACACCAGCATCAATAACTGCTTTATGAAGTTCGGCAGTACGTGCTGGGGAAAGAGATGCGGCTACGGTGACACCAGCATCACGAATCTGTGCGATGCGGGCTTTAATAAGTTCTGGCTTAATTGGTTCGGCATAAATTTCTTGCATTCGCTTAGTTGCATGCTTATCTGGCATTGATGCAATTTCTCCTAGCGGAATGCGTGGATCTTCATATCGAGTCCATAAACCTTCAAGGTTGAGAACTCCTAAACCACCTAAACGACCAATTTCAATTGCCGTTTCTGGTGACACAACTGAGTCCATAGGCGCAGCCATCATTGGCAAGTTAAATTTGTAAGCATCGATCTGCCATGTGGTTGAAACATCTTCTGGATCGCGAGTACGACGGCTGGGAACAATTGCAATGTCATCGAATGAATACGCAGTTCTGGCGCGCTTTCCGGGGGCTAGTTCAATCTCGTTCATGAGCGGCCTTTCTGCGCATAATTAGGTGCATCTGCCACGTGAGCTACATCGTGCGGATGACTTTCTTGCAAACCTGCTGAAGTAATTTGAATGAGTCGGCCTTCACGGCGAAGCGTTTCAATGTCAGGTGCACCGGCATAACCCATACCAGAACGAAGTCCGCCTACTAATTGATGCACTACATCTGCAACCGAACCACGGAATACAACTTTGCCTTCAATACCTTCAGGTACAAGTTTGTCTTCAGATAAAACATCGTCCTGCATGTAGCGATCTTTTGAATACGATTTCTTTTCTCCACGTGATTGCATAGCTCCTAATGAACCCATGCCGCGATAGGCCTTGTATTGAACGCCGTTAATTTCAACTAGTTCACCTGGAGCCTCTTCGCATCCAGCTAACAATGAACCCAACATTACTGAATTAGCACCAGCAACAATTGCTTTAACAATGTCACCTGAATATTGAAGACCACCGTCGGCGATTAATGGGATGCCGGCTTTGTTACAAGCTTTAGCCGCTTCCATGATTGCACTTATTTGTGGAACACCAACACCTGCAACAACTCGCGTTGTACAAATTGATCCTGGTCCAACGCCAACTTTTACTGCATCAGCACCGGCATTAATGAGTGCCTGTGCACCTGCCCGAGTCGCAATATTTCCACCGATAATTTCAGTAGTGGGAGAAAACTTCTTAATTCTAGAAATTGCATCTAAGACTGCACGGTGGTGACCATGTGCAGTATCAACTACAACTACATCAACGCCAGCTTCAATCAAGGCTTTCGCGCGGGCAAAGCCATCATCGCCAACTCCGACTGCGGCGCCGGCAAGACCGACGTTTTTAACGAGTTTTACATGGGTTACTTGCTCATCTACCGGCAAGTTGCGGTGGATGATTCCAATTCCACCAGCTTTAGCCATTGCAATCGCCATTGCAGATTCAGTCACGGTATCCATCGCTGAAGAAACCAGTGGCACCGCGATTGTGATGTTTCTAGTTAATCGCGCAGTTGTATCAACTTCTGAAGGCACGACATCTGAAGCATCAGGCAGAAGTAGGACATCGTCATAAGTCAGGCCGAGCATTGCGACTTTATCGTTATCGCTCATCTGCCCTCCTTCATATCGACTCGTAAGAAGGCAGAAGTCTATCGGGGCTTTAGAGCCCTACTGCACGCTCGATTTCAGCGCGGGCCTGGGATAAATCGCTGACAAAAACTACTTCTTTGCATGCTTCTTGATCCCACCCAGGTCCCCCGAGCACAATTCGGGGCATTGGCCGAATCGCAGGTAGTTCCTTGAAAAACTTAGCCTGTGCATTTTTGGGTAGTTGCGCCCACAGAAAAATTGCTGGTGGTGCTACACGGGTAACCATTGTGCACAGGGCATCAAGTGGAGTTCTGGAGCCCATGAAATAACTCTCAATCTTTCGCTCGGCCAAGGCTGCAGCTAATGCATGAAGGGCAAGCGAGTGCATTTCCTCCCCGACCGATGCCAACAAAATAGGGTGAGCATTAATTGGCTTTTTTATTTCCTCAACGTGTTCGCGCAAAACTGCTTTCAATATTTCAGTCAAGAAATGTTCGACTTCAATACCTTTACCAGTTTCTTCCCAATCATTCCCAATTAAAAACAAGAGTGGAACAATCACTTCTGACCAGGATTGTTCAACACCAAATTCTGCTAAATCTTTGCGCAATAGAGCTTCAATAAATTTTTTATCCAATGCATTAGCGGCTTTGTGTATTGCCGCAACCATGTCTTCTCTGATTACATAGTCATCTACGATTTTTTCTAACTTCATGCTCCCTTTATGATTTTTAGCCACTTCAGCAGCATCGCACGGAGAAATTCCACTGGCGATTAATCGACGCATCAAAGTAAGTCGTGCTACGTCCATTGAACAGTAGCGGCGATGTTCACCGCTCTCATGTGTTGACGGCCCAAGGCCATATCGGCGATCCCACGTGCGAAGTGTTGCTGGAGCAACGCCTAGCCTTCTGGCCACCGCAGCGACTGTGAGGAGCTCTTCAGTGGGGTTCACACCCCAATCGTGGCGTGAAGTGGGCCAACTCACCAGTTGAAACACGCTTATGGACACGTTGTGAAGCGTTGCTACTTGAACAACTTATGGCGCGGTTGTACTCTTTGGCTATGGCTGAGATATCTCGATTACCCCGTCCCGTTGCCGATGAATGGGAATGGCAGTACCAAGGTGCCTGTCGCGAACTGGAATCCGAGATGTTTTTCCACCCCGACGGCGAACGCGGTCCGCGCCGACGCAACCGCGAAAATACTGCCAAAGCAATCTGTGCAACGTGTCCAGTAATCGCCGCATGCCGCAAGCACGCTCTTGCGGTGCAAGAACCATATGGAATTTGGGGCGGTTTATCTGAAGATGATCGCTTAGCCATCCTGGGTATCGAGGTTAAGCCAAATATTTCAACTGCATCATAAATTTAACTCTCCTCCTAGAGTAAAAATAAAAAGCCCCGCAGATTTATCTGCGGGGCTTTTTATTAATCTCTTTCGAAATTAGTGGCTGTGTCCACCTGGACCATGTGAATGTCCGCTTGCAGCTTCAGCCGCGGCTTGCTCGGCTGGTTTTTCAAATACAACGGCTTCAGTTGTAATGAACATCGCTGCAATGGATGCCGCATTCGCAAGGGCTGAACGCGTTACCTTAACTGGATCTATAACACCATCTTTAGCAAGATCGCCATAGACATCAGTTGCCGCATTGAAACCTTCATTGGCTTTCATTGCGCGAACCTTAGCAACTACAACGTAGCCTTCAAGTCCAGCATTTTCAGCGATCCAACGAAGTGGTTCATCGCACGCTTTGCGAACTAAACGAACACCAACAGCTTTATCGCCAGTGAAACCAAGATCGCCTTCAAGGGCATCGGCGGCATGCACTAGGGCTGCACCTCCACCAACAACGATTCCTTCTTCAACTGCCGCACGAGTTGCAGAGATTGCATCCTCAAGACGGTGCTTCTTTTCGTTAAGTTCTACTTCAGTGTGTGCGCCAACTTTGATGACACAAACGCCACCAGCTAACTTTGCAACACGCTCTTGTAGTTTTTCTTTGTCCCAAGAAGAGTCAGAGTTTTCAATCTCTTTACGAAGTTCGCTCACGCGGGCAGCAACTGCGCCTTTGTCTCCAGCGCCTTCAATGATTGTTGTTGCATCTTTTGAAACGACAACACGACGTGCGCGGCCGAGATCTTCAAGAGTTGCAGCATCTAGTTTCATTCCAACCTCAGCTGAAATAACTTGACCACCAGTAAGTGTTGCGATGTCCTGCAACATTGCCTTGCGGCGATCACCAAAGCCAGGAGCCTTAACCGCTACTGAAGTAAATACTCCACGCATACGGTTTACAACTAGCGTTGAAAGGGCTTCACCTTCAATGTCATCAGCGATGATTAAAAGTGGCTTTGACGTAGCCGATACTTTCTCAAGAATTGGTAGTAATTCTGCGAGCGCAGAAACTTTGCCAGCTGAGATAAGTACGTAAGCATCTTCAAGAATTGATTCCATGCGATCTTGATCAGTTACGAAATATGGAGAAATGTAGCCCTTATCGAACTGCATTCCTTCAGTGAACTCTAAATCCAGACCAGTTGTTGATGCTTCTTCAACTGTGATGACGCCATCTTTGCCCACGCGATCCATTGCTTCGGCGATCAAGTCACCGATTGCACGATCTTGTGCCGAG
>Ga0136641_1000200_pt1 | contig 25670 bp, 23 predicted proteins | sample EliLak1302023Y_FD_115312 | JGI IMG/M metagenome (GOLD analysis project Ga0136641, IMG submission 115312) | Freshwater microbial communities from Elizabeth Lake, Yosemite National Park, California, USA - 13020-23Y | ecosystem: Environmental > Aquatic > Freshwater > Lake ...
ACGGACAAACTACTGTCTTGGGGCAGGCTGCGGATGGGCGCCGCTTTGTTGCGCGGCATGCTGCCAGCTTGCAGGGCGTCGACCAAGGATAAAAACTGCAAGCTGATGTGTTGGTAGGGGTTATAGGGAATCGCATGCGTAATAAAGCTTCCCCGGTACAGGCCTTCCTGGGTATGCGCAGTGAAGCCGGTGCGCACCGGTGCGCCGCAGGCAAAAGAGAGCAAAGCGCTGACGCGGGAAAACAATTCGCAGTCGATGACTGCGTCAATACCCAAAGCGCGCAATTTTGCGCTCACGCGCAGGATATCGCCTGCCAGTGCCAGACCGCTGCTGTCGTCAATCGAATGCATGTGCTCCGCATCGGTCAGCGACAGCAAGCGGGTAACTTCCTGGTTTTTTTGAAGTTGCAATACGTGAATTGCCGCGTGTGGATAACGCTGGCGCAGTGCGGCAAACATCGGCCCAGCTAAGACGATGCTGCCCATCTCAGAAAGCAGAATGACCAAAATGTGCCGCGCATCTTGCGGCATCACCGCAGGCTTACGCCATAGGCCAGCCAGTCGTACCCAGCCCGATACCACGCCACATAAAGCCTGGCCTAGCCAGCGGTCTATCAGGCGTTGTGTCTTCAGCTTCATGCGACGGCTGTTTTACAGTCCCACCGCTGCGCTCAGCGCCGCAGCTTGGTGCTTGCGCGCATAGCTGCGGATTGCTGGCGCAAACCTAGGTCTCATAGACCCGCCGCTGCGCGCAGCGCGGCAGCTTTGTCCGTGCGTTCCCAAGTGAATTCGGGTTCTTCGCGGCCGAAGTGACCGTAGGACGCGGTTTTTTCGTAAATCGGGCGCAGCAGGTCCAGCATCTGGATAATGCCTTTGGGACGCAGGTCAAAGTGTTCGCTGACGAAGGCGGCGATTTTCTCGTCAGAAATCACGCCGGTGCCTTCGGTGTAGATGGTGACGTTCATGGGCTTGGCTACGCCAATCGCATAGGCCACCTGGATCTGGCATTGCGTCGCCAAACCAGCTGCCACAATGTTTTTAGCCACGTAGCGCGCCGCATAGGCTGCCGAGCGGTCTACCTTGGTGGGATCTTTACCGGAGAAAGCACCACCGCCATGAGGGCAGGCACCGCCGTAGGTATCCACAATGATTTTGCGTCCGGTCAGGCCGCAGTCACCCTGGGGCCCGCCGACCACAAAGCGGCCGGTGGGATTGACCAAATAGCGGGTGTCTTTGAGCCACTCTTTGGGCAAGACCGGTTTGATGATTTCTTCGATCACCGCGTCGATGAATTCTTGCTTCATGGTCGTGCCATTGCTCATCTCAGGACTGTGCTGGCTGGACAGGACCACGGTGTCAATACTGTGCGGCTTGCCATCGACATAGCGCATGGTGACCTGGCTCTTGGCGTCGGGGCGCAAAAATGGCAGGCGCCCGTCTTTGCGTAGTTGGGCCTGGCGCTCCACCAGGCGGTGGGCGTAATAAATAGGCGCAGGCATCAGTTCGGGCGTTTCGTTACAGGCGTAACCAAACATCAGGCCCTGGTCACCGGCGCCCGTGTTCAGGTGGTCGTCACTGGCATGGTCCACGCCCTGGGCGATGTCGTTCGATTGCTTATCGTAGGCCACCAGTACCGCGCAGCCCTTGTAATCAATACCGTAATCAGTGTTGTCGTAGCCGATGCGCTTAATGGTGTCGCGCGCGACCTGGATGTAGTCCACATGCGCGTTGGTAGTGATCTCGCCGGCCAGTACCACCAAGCCGGTGTTGCACAAGGTTTCTGCCGCAACGCGGGACTTGGGGTCTTGCTTGAAAATCGCGTCCAGAATCGCGTCGGAAATCTGGTCGGATACTTTGTCCGGATGTCCTTCGGACACGGACTCAGAGGTAAAGAGAAAATCGTTCGCCATGGTTGCACTCCAATAAATATGAGGTTGACATGCGTTGCCAATCCCGGGAGCTGGCGAACGCTTTAGCAGATTTGCCCTAGAGGACAAGGCACAATCGCCTGGCAAGGCCAGTCGATCATGTCGTCGCCCTGCAAGTTGCTCGTTTAACTCGGCGACTCTTTCATTCTAGCAAAGCCCTATGCCATTTTTGATCCGAATGCTCGCGCGCTGCCCTCTGTGGCTGTTGCATGGCGCTGGTTGGCTGCTGGGCTGTTTGAGCTATTTGCTTTCGCAGGATTACCGCCAGCGTTTTCACACCCAGTTGCAGCAGGCCGGCTATGGCTGGCGCGAAGCCCTTGGCGCGATTGGGCAGGCCGGTTGCAGCGTGTTGGAATCGCCCCGCTTGTGGTTTGGCGCGCCGGTTTGTGTGCACTGGGTCGGGCAGGACGTGGTCCAATCCGCTTACGCTAGCAGGCGCGGAGTAATTTTTTTGACCCCGCATTTAGGATGTTTTGAAGTCACGGCGCCCTCAGCGGCAAGGCTGTTTGCCGAGCGTTATGGGCCTATGACGGTGCTCTACCGTCCAGCGCGCCAGGCTTGGCTGGCCGCCATGTTGCAGGCTTCTCGCAGCCGCCAGGGCATGCTCACCGTGCCCACCAATTTGCAGGGCGTACGAAGACTGCTCAAGGCGTTGCGCAAGGGCGAGGCCGTGGGCCTCTTGCCTGACCAAGTGCCGCCCTTGGGCATGGGCATCTGGTCGCCCGTCTGGGGCCGACCGGCCTACACCATGACCCTGGCCGCGAAACTGGTTTTGCAAACCGGTGCCGTCGTTGTCATCGCTTGGGGCGAGCGCTTGCCCTGGGGGCGCGGTTATTGCATCCATGCGCGCGCTCTGGAGGTGGACTTACAAGCAGATTTGGAGTCTATGGTGGCGCACATTAACCGCGCAATGGAGGGCTTGGTGCGCCAATGCCCGACCCAGTATTTATGGGGCTACGAGCGCTATAAACAGCCGCGTCAGGAGCCTCTCGCATGAACCCGCTGATACTGGTCATGCGACTGCTGGCCCATGTGCCGCTTCCCGTTTTGCGAACCATGGGCAGTGCATTAGGTTGGCTTTTGTTTGTGTGTGCCCGGCGTCGGCGCGCTGTGGTTCAGGCTAATCTAGCAGCGTGCTTTGCAGACATGAACGCAGCGCAGCGCACCGCCATTGCGCGCAGGCACTTCCGCTTTTTTGCCCAATCTTTGCTGGACCGCGCTTGGTTATGGCACGCACCAGTGGCGCTGCTGCGCAAGCGCATCCAGTTCGAAGGCGCCCTGGCCGAACTGGACGAACCCGGGCCCTTGGTATTTTTAGCACCGCATATGGTGGGTCTGGATGTCGGCGGCGTGGTACTGACCGAGCTACAGCAAATCAGCACCGCTTGTATCTACGTGCCCTTGACCAATGCGTGGGCGGAGGAATGGATGGTGCAGGGTCGCAATCGTTCGGGAAACGTGCATTCGATTGCCCGCAAAGACGGCCCCCAACCGGTATTGCGCGGACTGCGTAAAGGCATCCGCCTGCATTTGTCGCCAGACATGGATTTCGGGCCGGAGGGCGCGCTATGGGTTCCGTTTTACGGCGTACCGGCCGCTACCGTACCAGCGCTGGCGCGCTTTGCCAAACTGGGTCGAGCGCGTGTCTGCACTTTGGTCAGCCGCCTGGTTCCTGGGGGTTATGAAGTCCGCTTGAGCGATGCGTGGTCGGATTTTCCCGGCGATGACTTGCAGGCCGACACCTTGCGTATGAACCAAGCGATTGAAAAATGCATCAACCAGGACCCGGCCCAGTATTACTGGGTGCACAAGCGCTTTAAGTCCCGGCCGCCGGGCGCCCCTAGCCTGTACGCCTAGCGCAAGGCCTAGCTTGGGACACGACCGCAGTGCATCGGCCCGTTTGTATCCTCAGTACGCATAAGGCTGTTTGTGTGCCCCAACGCAATATGCCCTCAATCGCGCGATTTCCGACAGGCGCGGGACGCGTTCAGTCGGTGGTCGCTTTGACTGCCAACGGTGCCGGGCCCGCGGGGTGGGCCCAATCCCACAACAGCGTGGCAACGTCCTCCAAACCCGTGCGCTTGGTCGCGGAAAAAAGCCGCACTTCACCGCCGCCCGCTTGCAATTTTGTGATGGACAGGGCTTTAGCGCCCTCGCTGCGGGTCAGTTTGTCCGCCTTGGTCAGTACCACCAAAAACTTCAAACCTTCTTCGACCCTGGGGCGGATGACGTCGAGCAGTATTTCGTCTAGTTCGGTCATGCCGTGGCGCGGGTCGCACATCAGCACAATGGCTTGCAGGTTTTTACGGCTGACCAGGTAATTGGCCATCACCTGTTGCCAGCGGATCTTGTCCTGCTTGGGAACGGCGGCGTAGCCATAACCGGGCAAGTCGGTCAATACCGCGTCCATTAAGCTTTGTTTGCCCAGAGCAAACAGGTTGATGTGCTGGGTGCGTCCGGGGCGCTTAGAGGCAAAAGCCAGTTGCTTTTGCTGGGTTAAGGTGTTGATGCAAGTGGATTTGCCGGCATTGGATCGCCCCACAAAGGCGATTTCCGGCACGTCCAATTCCGGCAAAAAATGCAATTGGGGAGCAGTCGTCAAAAAGCGCGCCGTGTGCAGCCAGCCCAGGGCCTGCAGGGCCGCGCTTTTGGGGGTAGCAGCAAGGCTGACTGGCTGGGCGGGCGTGAAAGGGCTTGGGGTGGGCATGTACTTATGGTTGTTATGGCGGGCAGGACCCGTGCCGCATTGTAGAATGGTGGTGTTTTTGCCCTACCTAAGAGCCCTAGCACCATGAAGTCGTTTGCCCCCTTGTTTTTCGTCGCAGCCATGCTCGCCAGCGCGTTTTCCGCCTCGGCCAACACTGCGGAGTCTGCTAAAGCTGCCCAACCCGATCTAGCAAAGGGCGAAGCCAGTTACGGCGCAGTCTGCGCAGCCTGCCACGGGGCCGACGGCAATTCGGGTACGCCGACTTTTCCCAAACTAGCCCAGCAGCATCCCCAGTATCTGGTGAAGCAACTGCAAGAATTCAAATCCGGTAAGCGCGCCAACGCCATCATGATGGGTTTTGCCAGCGCCTTGTCCGAGGACGATATGCGCAACATTTCCTTTTGGTTGGCTAGCAAAGCGGCTAAACCTGGATTTGCCAAAGACAAAGAAGCGGTAGCACTGGGCGAACGTATTTACCGCGGTGGCATTGCCGACCGCCAAGTGCCTGCTTGTGCTGGTTGCCACAGCCCCAATGGTGCCGGCATCCCCGCGCAGTACCCGCGCATCGGTGGCCAGCATGCGGAATATGCCGCATCCCAATTGACGGCCTTGCGCGACGGCGTACGCAAAAACAGCTTGCAAATGAACCAAATTGCGGCCAAGCTCAATGACCGCGAAATTAAAGCCCTTGCGGATTACGTCGCCGGTCTGCGCTAGGCGTGCCTCTCTTGGCGCGCACCGACCCTGGGGTGCTTTTTTCGGCATAGTTTTTTGCTCGGAGCCCCTGTGAAAGTTCAAAGTTCAGATATCACCCCTCGCGCCCTGGTAGAAGGCCGCCGTGACGCGCTGCGGCGCATGCTCTCTGGCTCCGGCGCCCTTGCCATGGGCAGCCTACCCAACTTAGGTACCGCGCAAGTGCTTGCGCAGACGCAAAGACCCGGCAAACTGGCGCCATTGCCGTCCAAAGCCAGTACCCTGCCCGGTGCGCAGGCCGTGGACAAGCCCACGGCTTACAAAGACGCTTCTGGCTATAACAATTTTTACGAATTCGGAACCGACAAGTCCGACCCCGCTGCGAATGCCCACACACTGAAAACCACGCCTTGGACGGTCGAAATTGAGGGTTTGGTTAAGAAACCTGGGCGTTGGCCCTTGGAAGATTTGCTGGCCTTGAGCCCCATGGAAGAGCGCATTTACCGCTTGCGCTGTGTCGAGGGTTGGTCCATGGTTATTCCCTGGGTGGGCTACTCGCTGGCCGAATTGATCAAGCGTGTCGAGCCTTTGGGCAGCGCTAAATATGTGGAGTTTGTGACCCTGGCGGACCCCAAAACCATGCCTTTTGTAGGTAGCCGGGTTTTAGAGTGGCCTTATACCGAAGGCTTGCGCATGGACGAAGCCATACATCCGCTGACGCTGCTGGCCTTTGGCATGTATGGCGAAATACTGCCGAACCAGAACGGCGCGCCGCTGCGCCTGGTAGTGCCTTGGAAATACGGCTTTAAAAGCGCCAAGAGCATTGTCAAAATCCGGTTCAGTGAGCGCCAACCGGCCACCGCCTGGAACAAGGCAGCTCCGCAGGAGTATGGATTTTTCTCTAACGTCAACCCTGAAGTGGACCATCCGCGCTGGAGCCAGGCTAGCGAACGACGACTTGGCGAAGATGGAATTTTTGGCAAAAAGCGCAAGACCTTGATGTTCAATGGCTATGAGGCGCAGGTCGGCCAGTTATACGCCGGCTTGGATTTGAAGAAGTTCTACTAAGCGCCGGTGTATTTCGCATCCATCCATCGCGCGATAGGCGCGCCCTTGGCGAAACCTTTTGTATTTGTGCTGGCCTTGCTGCCGCTCGCCTATTGGTTAAGCGCATTGTGGAATGACGCGCTTGGCGCCAATCCGGCCGAAGCCCTGCTGCGCGGTACTGGCTTGTGGACTTTGCGTATGTTGTGTGTGCTCTTGCTGGTGAGCCCGCTGCGCGAGGCCATGGGTTGGACCGCCCTGGCGCGCTTGCGCCGTATGTTGGGCCTATTCGTGTTTTTTTATGCGCTGGTGCATTTTGTTGCCTACGTCTGGCTCGACCAAAGCGGGCAGTGGGAGGACATCCTCGGCGATGTTCCCAAGCGCCCCTTTATCCTGGTCGGACTGCTGGCCTTCATACTCCTGATTCCCCTGGCGCTGACGTCTTTCAATGCGGCCATGCGCTTGATGGGCGCGGCGCGCTGGCGTCACTTGCACCGGGCGGTGTATGTGATCGCCTTGTTGGCCATCCTGCATTTCTTTTGGATGCGCGCTGGCAAGCGCAACTTTGACCAAGTGGCGCTGTATGCCGCCATCATTGGCGCTTTGCTGGCCTGGCGCGTGGGCCGCCGTTTCATTCGCAGAGGTGCTCGCCCCGGAACAAGTCGGTAAGCGACTCCCGTTGGCGGATGAGTGTGGCCCGGTCGCCGTCTACCAACACCTCAGCCGCTCGCGCACGGGTGTTGTAATTGCTGGCCATGCTCATGCAATAGGCCCCGGCGGACATAACTGCCAGCCGCTCGCCGGGCTGCACCGCCAGTGCGCGGTCCCGGCCAATCCAATCGCCGCTTTCGCACACTGGGCCGACCACGTCATACACCGTGGCCTCGGTGGGAGATGTTGGTTTGTCGAGCGGAATAATCGCGTGGTAGGCCTGGTACATGGCCGGTCGCGGTAAGTCGTTCATCGCGGCATCCACGATGCAGAAGTTTTTCTGCTCACCCGGTTTGAGGTAGAGCACTTCGGTGAGGCACACCCCGGCATTGCCGACCAGGGAGCGGCCCGGTTCGATCATCAAGGTGTGGTTACCCAAGCCACGCGCATCAATTTTTTGGAGTAGTTTGGCCCACAGCGCATCGGCCAGGGGTGGCACTTCTTTCTGGTATTGAATACCCAACCCGCCGCCGAAGTCGATATGTTCCAGCGCAATGCCCACGGCTTCGACAGCCTGCACCAGGTCGAGCATGCGGTCCAGTGCGTCCAGGTAGGGTGCCTCCTCGGTGATTTGTGAGCCGATATGGCAGTCAATCCCCACAATGCGCAAGCCGGGCAGCGTCGCCGCGTACTGGTAGGTCGCCAAGGTGCGCTCATGGGCGATACCGAATTTATTGCCTTTGAGGCCGGTGGATATATAGGGGTGGGTTTTGGGGTCCACATTGGGGTTGACGCGGATGCTGATGGGTGCGCGCAATCCCATCGACACGGCAACCGCGTTCAGGACCTCGATCTCCGCTTCGCTCTCCACATTGAAGCAAGCAATGCCTGCCGCCAGTGCCTCGCGCATTTCTACGCGCGTTTTACCCACCCCGGAAAAAATAACCTGGGCCGGATCGCCACCGGCGGCGCGCACCCGCGCCAACTCGCCCATGGAAACAATGTCAAACCCGCAACCGGCGCGCGCAAACACTTGCAGCACGCCCAAGGAGGAGTTGGCCTTCATGGCGTAATAAATCTGCGCTTTACGGCCGGCAAACCCGGCCTGGTAAGCGGCCAGCGCACCCACCATGGCCGCCTTCGAATACACAAACAAAGGCGTACCATGCTCTTGGGCTAGCGTGGTAAGGGCCAAGTCTTCCACCATCAGGCCGCTGTCGCTGTAATGGAAATAAGGTGCTCCAGGCAAGGTATTGTTCATGCTGCGCGGCAGGGGCTCTGCCGATCCGTTATGGTGTGGCTTTCGAGTGCTTGGCAAGGGCTGCCAATAAGCGCCGCTTTAGGCGGCAAATACAGCGGTCCTTTTTGCCCGCAGGCGCTCAGCAGCAGCGCGACTGCCAGGCTGATACAGGCAGCCGACGCTGATTTTTTTGTTTTTGACATGGTGAAATTGTAATGACCGACCCCGAGTTCATGGATCTGGCTGAATCACTCTTGCGCAGCGTCGAACGCGTTTGTGACTCCATCAACGATACTGGCAGCGCAGATATTGATAACCAACGCGTAGGTGCTATGGTGACTTTGGTGTTTGCTAATCGCAGCCAGATCATCATCAATCTGCAAAAACCCTTGCACGAAGTGTGGATGGCTTCGCGCTCGGGTGGCTACCATTTTTCATGGCGCGATGGTAGCTGGCAAGACACCAAAGGACAGGGCGATTTTTTTGTGCTGCTAGGAAGTGATGCCAGCGCGCAGGCGGGCGTGCCCTTGCAGTTTGCCGCCTAATCAGTTTCGGAACAAATCCAAAATACTGCGCTGTTCCTCGGACGGCGTCATGGGCCGCGAGGCGCCGGAGAATGGTGCTGCAGACTGGGTTTTGTCCCCAGCGCCCACCGCACCGATGCCGGTACCCTTTGAAAACTCCTCGTAATACCACTCGTTATTGACGCGCACAATGCCTTCGGGCGGCTCGGCCTCCATGATGGGTACGTTTCTTAGCGCAGTTTCCATAAAACTGATCCAGACCGGCAGGCTCAGGCCACCGCCGGTTTCCTTGTCGCCTAGCTTGCGCGGCGTGTCGTAGCCGATCCAGGTGACTGCCGTGAGTGTCGGGTGGTAACCTGCAAACCAGGCGTCCATGGAGTCGTTAGTTGTACCGGTTTTGCCGTAAATATCTGGGCGCTTGAGCGTAGCCTGGGCCTTGGCTGCGGTGCCCGACCGCGTGACCTCTTGCAGCAGACTGGTCATTAAAAAGGCATTGCGTGGCTCGATGGCGACATTGGCTTCACCAAGTGCCGGCTTGACGGTTTCCAGCAGAATTTTTCCGCGCTGTTCGCTGACCCGTGAAATAAGCCACGGGCTGACGCGATAACCGCCATTGGCGAACACCGAGTAGCCTGTTGCCAGTTGCATGGGTGTGACAGAGCCTGCGCCCAGCGCCATGGTGAGGTAAGGCGGGTGTTTGTCGGCGTCAAAACCGAAGCGGCTAATCCATTCCTGCGCATAGTGGGTGCCTATGGACTGCAGGATTTGAATGGAAATCATGTTTTTGGACTTGGCCAACGCCTTGCGCAACGGCATAGGGCCTTCAAATGTTCCATCGTAATTTTTCGGCTCCCAAGGCTGACCACCGGTGGTACCCGCATCAAAAAACAAAGGCATATCATTGATCACGGTGCTGGGCGTAAATCCTTTTTCCAAAGCGGCCGAATAGATAAAAGGCTTAAAACTTGAGCCCGGTTGGCGCCATGCTTGGGTCACATGGTTGAATTTGTTTTTTCCATAATCGAAGCCACCCACCAGCGCCTTGATGGCACCGTCGCGCGGGTCCATCGCAAAGAAAGCGCCTTCAACTTCGGGCAATTGGGTAATTTCCCAGGCGCCTTTCATCGATTTGGACACGCGAATAATGGCTCCCGGACGGATTTTGATGTTCGGCGCCGCCTTATCTGACAGGCCCGACTGGGCCGGCTTCAAGCCTTCGCCGTTTATTTCCACCACCTCGCCGGCTTGTCGTTGCGCGAGCACGCGTTTGCCGTCGGCTTGCAGGACTACGGCTGCCAGCACATCGCCGTTGTCAGGATGCTCATCGAGTGCCTCATCAATGGCGTCCTCGAGCTCCTGCGCATCGCTGGGCAGGGTAATGAATTTCTCCGGGCCGCGATAGACTTGCCGCCGCTCAAAGTCCATGATCCCTCGCCGCAGCGCTTTGTAGGCAGCATCCTGCTGCGCGCTGACCACCGTGGTCACCACATCCAGGCCCCGGGTATAAGTTTTATCACCGTATTGGTCGTACATCAGTTGGCGCACCATCTCGGCTAAGTATTCGGCATGCACCTGCGGACGCGTAGCTGCAGTTTGCACCCGCAGCACCTCGGCTTTTGCAGTTTTGGCCTCCTCCTCCGTAATAAAACCGTTATCGAGCATGCGCTCAATAATGTATTGCTGGCGAATACGCGCGCGGCGCGGATTTTTGATGGGGTTATAGGCGGAGGGTGCCTTGGGCAAACCTGCCAGCATTGCTGCCTCGGCGATACTGATATTTTTCAAAGGTTTGCCGAAATAGGTTTCGCATGCAGCGGCAAAGCCATAGGCGCGATTGCCCAGATAAATCTGGTTCATATAGATTTCCAGAATTTGGTCTTTGCTGAGGTTGTGTTCTAGCTTGAAGGTCAGCAATATTTCGTAAATTTTGCGGGTAAAAGTTTTTTCAGACGATAAGTACACATTGCGCGCCACCTGCATGGTGATCGTCGATGCGCCCTGGCTTTTGGAGCGCCCTACATTGGCCGCCGCAGCCCGCACCATGCCTACATAATCAATCCCGCCGTGCTGAAAAAAACGGGCATCTTCAATAGCCAAAATGGCATTTTTCATGACCAGCGGGATTTCATTAATCGGTGTGAGCGTCCGATGTTCCTCGCCAAATTCCCCAATCAAGTCCCCTTCGGATGAAAACACCCGCAATGGAAGTTTGGGGTGGTAGTCCTCTAAATCCGAAATATCCGGCAAATTCGGGTAGGCCAGTGCCATCACGATAGCCACCAAAAACAAAATAGAAGCCATACCCGCAGCAGCCAGCCCGGCCAAGGACAGGATGACATAGCCCATCCAGCCCCAAATAGTGCGTGCGCCTGGAGATTTCGTCTTTGCAGGCTTAGAAGACGGAGGAGGGGGCGATGCGGCCATGAATACAAAGATTTAAAGAGTAAAAACCAAAAGCTTCTGCCCCACAACGCGCAGCGCCTAGGCCAGAGAACTCCCATCGTGGCGCTGCAAACAGCGCCGCAAGCAGCGGGAGCCCTATGGTAGCGCAGCGGCTAAGCAACAAATTCGACCGTGTTGATTCAAGATTTCCTGCATTCAATAATTTTATTGATAAAGATTTACGTTAAAGAAATTAAAATTTAAGCCATCGCGGGAGAACGAATGAATTTGAAGTCACTCTTTGGCCAACGTCAGGAAGCGATTGTCGGAGTGGACATTAGCTCGCGGGGAATCAAAGTCGTCGGGCTCGGCGGATCGATGGCGCGGCCTGTGGTGGAAGTGCTGGCCAGTACACGGCTGCCGGGGGGCCATAGTGTTGGCGGCACTGTGGTGGACGTGAATCAGGTCGCAGAGGCCTTGCGAGGCCTTTGGCGGGAAAACCGGATAAAAGTCAAAAAAGTTGCTTTGGCATTGCCATCGACCGCTGTTCTCACCAAAAAAATCATGGTGGAAGCGGATTTGAGTTCTTGGGATATGGAGGCGCAGGTCGAGGAGGAGGCCCGTCCATATATTCCTTTTCCATTGGAAGAGGTCAGTCTGGATTTTTACCCAATAGGCCAAAACCCACAACGTCCAGAAATGATCGATGTGCTGATTGCCGCCGCACGTCGTGACCGCGTTCAAAACCTACTAGACCTGATGGAATTGGCCGAACTCGAAGCCAGCGTGGTCGAAGTGCAACCCTATGCCATGCGTTTGGCGACCCGGCGCCTGGTTGACATCTATTTGCCGGGACAGGAAGATGCCGTGGTGCTTTTGCTCAAGGTGGGGGCAGGCCGGACCTCGATGCAACTCACCGCCGGCGAGTCGATCGTATATGAGCGCGACCAGGCCATTGGGGGTGATCAGTTGACCCATCGCATTGCGGCGTGCTATGGCTGCTCCAAGGATGAGGCAGAAACCAAAAAAATCGCCGGCGCTTTGGCGCAGGATTTTGAATCATCGGTTCTGAGGCCCTACCTATTTGCGACCGTTCAGGTGCTTGAGCGCGCAATCCAGTTCATGCAGCACACCATGCCCAATGGCAAAATTCATCAAATTTTTTTGACAGGCGGCGGCGCCCTGGTTCCTGGCTTGGCCAAAGCTATTTCTGCGGCATTGCAGTCGCCTTGTACCTTGGTCGATCCCTTTGAGGGTATGCGCCTGGCACCTAAGGTGCGAACTCACTTGCGACTGCAAGCCGCACCACTTTTCTTTGGTGCTTGCGGCTTAGCCTTGCGAAGGTTTTGCTTGTGATCCAATTTAACCTGTTACCGCACCGCGCGGCACTGCGCAAGTTTCAGCAGGACCAATTCAACGCGTCACTGGTGTTGACGGTGATATTGGGGGGAGTCACAGGCTTGGCCGTATCTGCATACTTCATTTCGGCGATAGCTGCACAAGAAAACAATATTGCAGTTCTTGAAAACGAAATTAGGCATTACGAAGCGCAGATCGCTGAAGCTAACAATTTGCATATACAAATCGATGCGCTGCGTGCACGTCAAAAAGCGCTTGAAGATTTGCAGGCCGATCGAAATCTGCCCGTTCGTTTGCTCTCAGAATTGCCCACCAAGTTGCCACAGGGGATTAGCCTGATCAAACTAGTGCAAAAAGACGCGGAGCTGACACTAGAGGGCATGGCACAGAGTCATGAAAGTTTGTCGCAATTTGTAGAAAACCTGGGTCAGGATGGCGCTTGGTTTTCTAAACCTGAACTTTTGGTCAGTGAGGCACAAAACTTCAGTCCAGGCGGGAAATTTTCGGTTCCAGCATCTAGGTTTTCGGTGAAAGTGACTTTCTTGCGCGCACAGGGTGTGTCCGCAGGAGAGACTCCGTCGCACGCTGCATCTGGCGCCTCGCCGGGGCATGCAGCATCCACAGCCGCGTCCTTGGGGACCCACTAAATTTGAGCTCTTTGTTTTGATGATTGAAACTATTCGTGGACAAGTACCTATTGACACCATTTAGCGCAAAGATTGCAGCACAGTTTCGCAACTTCGATTGGGAAAATCCGGCTGCGTGGCCGCTGATGCTGCGATGGTTTTCTTTGGTGGCTGTGTATTGCCTGACAGCAGGCCTGCTTTACCTATACCCCTTAAACGATTACCTCAACGCATTACAAAATCTGGTTGATAAGGAAAACGCCTTGCGCACTGAATTTGTCGACAAATTGGGCGGGGCTGCGCAGCTCCCTGGTTTGAAAGAGCAGCGTGACGAACTTGCACTTAACGTGAAAGTTTTGGAAAAGCAGCTGGCTCGCAGCACGGAGGTGTCTAGTTTGCTCTTGAGCATCAGCCGGGTGGGTCGAGACCAAAAGCTGCAGCAGGAATTGTTTCGGCCAGATGCGCCGATATTTGCACAACATTACGCTATCGTCCCGCTCACCTTCCGGGCCCATGGTGGGTACCACGATTTCGCCCGCTTTGCTGCCGACCTTGCAAACCTGCCGCGTACCGTCATCCTCAGCGCTATGTCTATATCGGCCAAATCGGATGGGATGTTGACACTGGAGGCCACGCTGCGAACTTACCGCCGTTTAGACCCGGATGAATTGGCTGCTCAGGCCAAAGCTGCGGAGGTGGGTAAATGAAGAGGCCTCTGCTCGCTGGCTGGCTCGCGCTGATAGGGCTACTGCCTGGGTGCGCACCCTCTCGGCAAGATAATTTGCATGCATGGATGCAAGCCCAACGCAAGGTCAGCGTGCCTCGTGTGGAAACGGTAGCTGCTCCACTAGCGTTCAAGCACTTGCCCTATGAGCAGGACCAGCGCAGGGATCCCTTTGCCAAGCAGTACTTTGTAGCGCTAGCGAACGCCCCAGCGGAAAACGCAAACTCCAATTTGAGCCAGGCGCACAAGTCGCGCGTGCGCCAGCCTTTGGAAAGCATAGCCTTAGAGTCCATGGATTGCGTGGGCATGCTGGAAATGCAGGGGCAGACCGTCGGTTTGGTGCGTGTCAATGGCATCGTGCACCAGGTAGTGCCCGGTCAATACCTCGGGAAAAATTTTGGAAAAGTGTGGCGCGTAGACGAGTCAGGCATTGCATTGCGGGAAATTGTGCATGATGCAGATGGCAGGTGGTTGGAGCGAGACGCTCAGCTACGGATGCACAGGGTTCGTTGATGAGCACCCAGCGCCTATTGAAACGCACTGGCCTTTGGACAGTCTGCCTATTGAGCTGCCTGCTGGGTGCCACGGTAGCCTTCGCAGAAAACGCTTTAATGGCCATCACTGCACAGCGCAACGCCAGCTCCGAGCAAGTGCGCATTGACTTTGCACAGGAACTGGACAGCCTGCCCAAGGCCTTTGCCACTAGCAACCCTGCGCGAATTGCCCTGGACTTCCCCGCGATGGGCAGCACCTTGGGCATGGCTCGCATCGCGATGGCCCAGGTCTTAGTGGACTCGGCTCTGGTGGCCCGGTCCGATGAGCGCAGCCGTGTAGTCATCAACCTGCGCCAGCCGGCTAACTACCGGCTGGACAGGGTGGGTAAAAGCCTCATCGTGACTTTGGACGCGGCGGGCGCAAGGCCGCCGCCGCAGATCCACACGGCCGACGCACCCGCGATCAGCGAGCTACCAAGCGCTCCCATCAGTGCGGTGGTCCATGCAGAAGTGCCCAGCGCACCCCTTGCAGGGCCTGCGCACCTCAGCGATATTCAGTTTCGCCGGGGCAGTGACGGCGCAGGGCGGGTTGTGGTGACCTTGCCGGGTAAACAAGTCAGCGCCGATGTGCGCCAGGTGGGTAGCAACTTGGTGGTTAACTTGGGCAACGTCAGTTTGCCTGAGCGTCTTCGCAGAAAGCTGGATGTGACCGACTTTGCCACGCTCGTCCAGTCCATCACCACCAATCAAAACGGCGGCCGCGTGCGGATGCAAATCGCAGCAATGGCCCCTTGGGAGCACACCGCCTACCAAACCGATACCGAGTTGGTACTGGAAATTCGCCCGACCCAGCAAGACCCGAAAAAAACGGTCCAAAAGGACTTATTTACTGGTGAAAAACTGTCGCTGAGCTTCCAGAGTATCGATGTGCGCCAGGTACTCCAGGTGATTGCTGATTTCACTAACTTCAACGTAGTGACCTCCGATGCGGTCAGCGGAACCGTCACCTTGCGGGTACAAAACGTACCTTGGGACCAGGTACTGGACATCATCATGCGCAGCAAAGGCCTGGCCATGCGCAAAAACGGCAATGTGTTGTGGATCGCTCCCAAAGAGGATATTGCCGCTAAAGAAAAGCTGGAGTTTGAGTTGCAAATCACCAATGAAAAAATTGAACCCCTGCGCACCCAGTACTTTCAATTGAACTACGCCAAGGCCTCCGACGTGGCACCGCAATTGCTCGGTGGTGGTATCGAAGGCGCCGCGGGCCGCATCCTAAGTGCCCGTGGCAGTGTGATCGCCGAGCCACGTACCAACCAGTTATTCATCACCGACGTGGCGGCTAAGCTAGAGCAGGTGTCGCAGTTGATAGCCAAGGTGGATGTGTCGGTGCGTCAGGTACTGATCGAAGCACGCATAGTAGAAGCGAGCAGCGACTTTGCGAAAAACCTGGGCGTTAAATTAGGTGGCATTGATTTGCGTGCGTCCAAGGGCGGTGAGGGCGGCTATCCACTGGCCGGCGATAACCGCCTGGCTTTTGGCACTACCTACGCAAACGTATTGGGCTCCTCGGGTGCGGGTACCCCCATGGATGCCAGCAGCAACTTTGTAAATCTACCGGCAGGCGCTTACGCAGGCGCATCACCGGCGACATTTGCCGTGAGCTTGTTCAGCGCCGCATCCAACCGGGTGCTGGCCTTGGAACTGTCGGCTCTCGAATCCGATGGGCGCGGCAAGATTATCTCCAGTCCACGTGTCATTGCCTATGACAAAACCAAGGCCATCATTGAACAAGGCACCGAAATTCCCTACCAAATGGCTACGAGCAGTGGCGCTACGGCAGTCAGCTTTCGCAAAGCCGTACTCAAGCTCGATGTCGTGCCGCAAATCACTCCGGATGGCAATATCAGTTTAGAGCTGGATGTCTCTAAAGACAGTGTGGGCGCTATCACCGCATACGGCCCATCGATTGATACCAAACATATCAAGACGCAGGTGCTGGTAGACAACGGCGGCACCGTGGTCATTGGTGGCATCTATACCGAAGAGCAACAAGAAAGGGATAACAAAGTGCCTTTCTTCGGTGATTTACCAGGCCTTGGAAAGTTATTTCAAAACAAATCCAAGGTCAGCAAGAAAAGCGAAACCTTGGTGTTTATTACGCCGAAACTGATCAATGACTTGCTTGGGGGGCGCTGAGTTTGGCTGGAGCTAAGGCTGATGCATCAGCGCATCATTTCGCCATTGCGGGAATTTACGCTATTGAATAGAAATTCAACCCGCCGCTTTGGGTCGGTGGGTGATTCTAAAATGGTGCTACCTCGCTTAGAGGATTATCAGCCCGCATAAGCACGCATTCGCTTCGCCGCATTTTTGATATTTTTACGGCTTAAACTATTTTGATTATCTTTATCGGTCTCCCAGGTTCTGGCAAATCCACTGTCGGCCGGCATTTGGCCCGGCGCTTGCAACAGCCGTTCATGGATTCGGACCAGGCCATCGAGGCGCGGCTGGGCTGCTCCATCCGGGAGTTTTTCGAGCGCGAAGGGGAAGACCGTTTTCGCGATATTGAGCAAGAGGTGATCGCGCAGTTATGCGCCCAGGCGTCTGGCGTGCTGGCTACTGGCGGCGGCGTTATCTTGCGCATGGCGAACCGTGATGCCTTGCGCGCAGCAGGTGCCGTCGTGTACCTGCAGTCGCAACCCGAAGACCTCATGCGCCGCTTGCGTCACGACCGCAAGCGGCCCTTACTGCAAGTGGCAGACCCGACCGCGCGCTTGCGCGATTTGTTCGCTCAGCGCGACCCGTTGTACCGCGAGACGGCGCACTACACGGTAGAAACGGGGCGCCCCTCGGTGTCCAGCCTGGTGCAGTCGATTCTGAGCCAGCTGCAGATCACACCGCCCAGGCGCCTAAACTAGCGGGCTATGACCTCCCCGCTTTTGCACTCCCTCACCATCGCCCTGGGTGAGCGCAGCTATTCCATTCAGATTGGCTGCGGCTTGCTTGCGGATGCCGCAAGTTTCGTCGGCCTGCCGCAGGCGTCCGCCGCGCTGATCGTCAGTAACAGCACGGTAGCGCCGCTCTACGCCCAGGCCTTGCAAGCGGCCTTGCAGCAACATTACGCGCAGGTGCATTCCGTGGTTCTGCCTGATGGAGAAGCGCATAAAGACTGGCAAACCCTCCATTTGATTTTCGACGCTCTGCTGCAAAATAGGTGTGACCGTAAGACCGTTTTATTTGCCCTGGGGGGCGGCGTAGTCGGTGATATGACCGGTTTTGCCGCCGCCAGCTACATGCGTGGTGTACCCTTTGTTCAGATCCCGACGACGCTGCTAGCGCAGGTAGACTCCTCGGTGGGCGGAAAAACGGGTATCAACCACCCCTTGGGAAAAAACATGGTGGGCGCGTTTTACCAACCGCAGCGCGTGCTGTGTGATTTGGACACGCTGCGGACCTTGCACGCGCGCGAGGTCAGCGCTGGGTTGGCGGAGGTCATCAAGTACGGGCCAATTGCCGACATGGCATTTTTGGACTGGATAGAAACTCACATAGACGCGCTAGTCGCGCGCGATGTCCGCGCTGTGGCCCACGCGGTGCGGCGCAGTTGCGAGATCAAGGCACAAGTGGTGTCTCAGGACGAGCGGGAGGGCGGTTTGCGCGCGATCCTCAATTTCGGCCATACCTTCGGGCACGCCATTGAGGCGGGACTGGGCTATGGCCAGTGGCTGCATGGCGAAGCGGTGGGCTGCGGCATGGTGATGGCAGCGCATCTTTCGCAAGCGCTTGGCTTGGTGGACGAGGCGTTTGTACAGCGCTTGACGCGCCTGATCGCCACTGCCGGCTTGCCGGTACGTTGCCCGGTGCTGGACGCCACCGACAACGCCGGACGGTACTTGACCCTGATGCGTGTGGATAAAAAAGCCGAAGCCGGCGCCATCCGTTTTGTATTGATTGACGGACCGGGCCGCGCCTGCATGCGCGGGGCTGACGACGCATTGGTGCGCGCGGTGATCGACCGCTGCTGCGCTGCCTGATGCGCGCGCCCTATGCCTGTGACCCGGCGCGCAGCCGCGGGCGACGCCACCCGCAAAGCCCGGCACCTACCCGCACGGAATTTCAGCGCGACCGCGACCGGATCGTGCATTCCACCGCATTTCGACGATTGGTTTATAAAACCCAGGTATTTCTGAACCACGAAGGCGATTTGTTTCGCACCCGCTTAACGCATTCCTTGGAAGTAGCGCAGCTAGGCCGCTCCATGGCGCGTACGCTGGGCCTCGATGAGGATTTGGTGGAGGCCATCGCACTAGCCCATGACCTGGGCCACACCCCTTTCGGCCATGCCGGGCAGGATGCGCTCGATGCCTGCATGTCCGGGCACGGCGGGTTTGAACACAATCTGCAAAGCCTGCGCGTGGTAGACCAACTGGAAGAGCGCTACCCCGAATTCGAAGGTTTGAACCTTTGTTTCGAAACCCGCGAAGGCATTTTGAAGCATTGCTCGCGCCACCATGCCGGATTGATTGAAGCACAAGAGCCAGCATATACGGATGGACTGGGCGGTGTAGGAGCGCGTTTTTTGCAACGCACGCAACCCGGCCTGGAGGCACAGTTATGCAACCTCGCCGATGAGATTGCGTATAACGCGCACGACATCGACGATGGCGTGCGTTCGGGATTGATAGAGCTTAGGCAAGTACAACAAGTACCGCTGTTTGCGCGCTTTAGCGAGCAGGCGGCTCGAGCCCACCCAAACTTGGTACACAAGCCTCGTCGCTGGCTCTACGAGACCGTACGCCTGATGCTCAGTAGCCAGATTTACGACCTGATGGAAAGCACCCAAAATGCCATCGCGCAGGCCGCGCCTGGGGATGTGCAAGCCGTGCGCAGCGGCCCGCCGCTGGTGCAATTTAGTCCTGCCATGCAGCAGGAGACTGCGCAGCTCAAAGCCTTTTTGTTCGACTCTCTGTACCGCCATCCGCGGGTGCAAGAGACCATGGACAGAGCGCGCCAAGTGGTCAGTGATTTGTTCGAGGTGTATACGAACGACCCGGCATCCATGCAAACAGGCCCGGATGCCGTTTCGCCGCAAGCGCAGATTTATCGGCGCGTAGCCGACTATATTGCGGGCATGACCGACCGCTTTGCATCACGTGAGCACCAGCGCCTCACCGGCCGCGTGCTATTGGCATGAAACCGCAAGCTGAGCGCGCGAGCGAAGTGCTTCAGACTACCGAACGCTGGTTGGAGCGCGCGGTCATCGGGCTGAACCTGTGCCCTTTTGCCAAAGCGGTACATGTCAAGGGGCAAATTCACTATGTGCTGACCTGGTCGCAGGATCCGGCCGATGTGCTCGATGATCTGGCTGCAGCGATACGCGACTTGTTAGCCCAAAATTCGGCGCAGCGTGATACCACTTTGTTGATTGCACCCCGTGCTTTCCCTGATTTTTGGGACTTCCACGCCCTGGTGCACAGAGCAGAAAAATTGCTGCGCTCGCTGGGTCTAGATGGAGTACTACAAATTGCCAGCTTTCACCCGCTGTACGAATTTGCCGATGCACCAGGTGGCGATATGGCGCATTACACCAACCGCGCGCCTTACCCGATCTTGCACCTTCTGCGAGAAGACAGTATGGACCGCGCGCTGGCTGCTTACCCCGACGCGGCGCTGATTTACGAGCGCAACATCGCGCGTCTGCGGGAACTGGGGCCTACGGGCTGGCATGCCTTGGATGTTGCGGCCCCCACACAGCGCGATCAGGCCGCGCCATGAAGCCGCAGGACGCCATGGCCGTCAAAACCGTGCGCAGGGGTAAAACCGGGCAGTTGCCGGGCAGCCGCCAGACAGCAAGCGAGAAGCAAGTGGCCGAGCTGCTGCGACCCGGGCAGTCGATCGCCTTGTTGCAACATTTGCACATACTTACCCGCGATGGCCAACTCAACCAAGATTCGCGGCGCAAGCTCAAGCAGGTGTACCACCTGTACCAGTTCATCGAAACACTGTTACGCGAATTGGTAGGCCAATCGCTCGACGCATGCGCGCATGCGGGGCCGGGCTTATCGGTAGCAGACCATGGCGCAGGCAAGTCCTATCTGGGCTTCATCCTTTACGACCTGTTTTTCAAGTTGCTGGACAGCGGCCAGGTGTATGGCATCGAAAGCCGCAGCGACTTGGTGGAAAAGTCGCGTGCCCTGGCGGCCCAGCTTGGGTTTGCGCGCATGCAGTTTTTGGATTTGACGGTGGCCGAATCGGCGCAATCGGCCTTGTTGCCACCGCGCATTGATTTGGTGACCGCTTTGCACGCCTGCGATAGCGCTACCGACGACGCGATTGCCTTTGGTCTGGCTAAACAAGCACGTGCTTTTGCGCTGGTGCCTTGCTGTCAGGCCGAAGCGGCGCGCCATCTGGGCAGCAACAAAGCGCTGATGCTATCGCGCACACCTCTGGCCGAGTTGTGGCGCCATCCATTGCACACCCGCGAATTGGGCAGCCAGATCACGAATGTGCTGCGTTGTCTGTATTTGGAGGCCAATGGGTATCAGGTCACCGTCACCGAACTAGTGGGCTGGGAGCACAGCATGAAAAATGAACTCATTTTGGCCCGCTACACCGGCCATAAAAAGCGCGCCGCCGCACTGCGCTTGCAGGAAATCGGCGAGCAATTCGGTCTCAAAGCCCTGATTGACACGCGGTTTACATGGCGGGCGGACAATTCTTAGGACAACGCCAGCCGGGGCTGGCGCGTTGCATCCCCAGGGTTTTGCCATTGCACCATCAACCGGTGTAAGGGCGGAAGTCATGCATTGAATATTTTGTAAATCTAAAGGCATTCCTATGAAAAAAATGGTTCAAGTTCTTTGTGTCGTGGCCTTGGTGGCCGTCCTGAGCGCCTGCGCTACCAGCAGTCCGGATGTGATCAGCCGCCAAGACGCCCAAGTGGCCGCTCTGGTGCAGGACGGCGTGATCATCACCATCCGGCCCGTGACCGTTGACGGCAGCCAGTCCGGTATGGGTGCAGCCGCAGGCGGTGTGGTTGGCGCCATGGTCGGCAGTGGTGGCAGCAGCATTCAGCGTGAAAAAACCAGCCTTGGGATTTTGGCCGGTGTGGCCGGCGCAGTTGCCGGCAATGCTATCGAGCGCATGGCGACCAAGGAAGAGGCGGTTGAAATCATCGTCCAATTGCGCAATGGCGATCGCCGCGCCATCGTACAGGCCAAGGGCAATGAAACCCTGTCGGCCGGTGACGCTGTCATCATCGTGACTTCCGGCGGCAAAGTGCGCGTCAGCCGGGCTCCTCGCTAAATGATAGGGGCCGGGCGGCACCAAACAATGGGGGACAGGTAAGCGATAAGATGCGGCGAACATTCTGTTACACCAATGGCCCGCCTTCCCCGCCTCAGTTTGCCTGGCTACCCTCACCACATCATCCAGCGAGGTAACAACCGGCAGGCCATTTTTGCCACTGCTGCTGATTACTGGTTTTTGCTGGACTTGTTGAACACGCATTCCCGCCAATTCCAAGTGGCGGTGCACGCTTATGTGCTGATGAGCAACCATTTCCATCTTTTGCTCACGCCGCAGGATGCCCAAGGCCTACCGCGCATGATGCAAGCGGTGGGCCGCAGCTATGTGCAGTATTTCAACCGCAAGCAGCAACGCAGCGGAACCTTGTGGGAAGGGCGTTACCGTTCCACCGTGTTGCAGACAGAGCGCTATTTGCTGCAATGCATGGCCTACATCGACCTCAACCCGGTTCGGGCTGGTATGGTCACTGGGCCGCAAGACTATCCCTGGTCCTCCTATGGGCACAACACCGGGCAGCGCGCCGACCGATTGGTGAGTCCGCACCCGCTTTATTGGGAAATGGGCAATACCCCTTTTGCCCGCGAAGCCAGCTACCAGGCCTGGGTGCAGGCGGGCGTAGACGGTTCTGCGCAGCAGGCCCTGACCGATGCCACGCTACGCGGTTGGGCGTTGGGAGATGCGGATTTCGTTGCAGATTTACAAAAACGCACCGAGCGCCGTATCAGCAAATCTAAGGTCGGCAGGCCGCAGATCGCGCGCGCGGCATTGCCGCCGTAGCAGTTCATGTCCCTGGTGCGGCGGGGGTGCACGGCCCACGCAGACCCATAAATTGGCACCACATTGGAAATAATCGGCTACCCCAAGCCCCAATCGATCGAAGAGTGACCTGTCCCCAGTTATTTCAGACCATCGGTTCGAGGGAATTAATTGGGTTCTGACCCCAATTAAATTTTGTAAAACAATGCTGCGTTGCAGTATGCTTACGGTCGTTTGTAATTTTTCCAGGAGCGGGTTATGACCACGGCGGCCGAGAAGGAGCATCTGCAGCAATTTGGTTTGTATGCGGGCGAGCAGGAGCATGACGCTTGTGGAGTGGGCTTTGTGGCGCACATCCGGGGCGATAAAAGCCACAGCATTGTCAGCAACGCGCTCAAAATTTTGGAAAACCTGGACCATCGCGGCGCAGTGGGCGCTGACGAGCTCATGGGCGATGGCGCCGGCATACTGATTCAACTGCCGGATGCGCTCTACCGCGAAGAAATGGCGGCCCAGGGTGTGCAACTACCTGCAGCGGGTGAATACGGCGTCGGCATGATTTTCCTGCCCAAGGAACACGCTTCGCGTCTGGCCTGCGAGCAGGAGATGGAACGCGCGATCAAGGTGGAGGGTCAGGTCTTTCTAGGCTGGCGCGATGTACCGGTCAACGCGGACATGCCGATGTCGCCCACGGTGCGGGAAAAAGAGCCAGTCATTCGCCAGGTGTTTATCGGACGCGGCAACGACGTGATTGTTCAGGACGCGCTCGAGCGCAAACTGTATGTGATCCGTAAAACCGCGAGTGCAGCGATCCAGCATCTCAACCTCAAGCACAGCAAGGAATACTACGTTCCAAGTATGTCCAGCCGCACGGTCATCTACAAAGGTTTGCTGCTGGCCGACCAGGTAGGCACCTATTTCAAAGACTTGCAGGACGCGCGCTGCGTCTCTGCCTTGGGCCTGGTGCACCAACGCTTTTCCACCAACACCTTTCCTGAGTGGCCGCTGGCCCATCCTTATCGCTACGTCGCGCATAACGGCGAGATCAATACCGTCAAAGGCAATTACAACTGGATGAAAGCGCGGGAAGGCGTCATGTCCTCGCCGGTGCTGGCCGCGGACTTGAAAAAGCTGTATCCCATCAGTTTTGCCGGTCAGTCTGACACTGCCACGTTTGACAACTGCCTGGAACTGCTGACCATGGCCGGTTATCCCATCAGCCAGGCGATGATGATGATGATCCCCGAGCCTTGGGAAAACCACAGCACTATGGACGAGCGCCGCCGTGCTTTCTACGAATACCACGCCGCCATGCTCGAGCCCTGGGACGGCCCGGCGTCTATCGTGTTTACCGATGGCCGCCAGATCGGGGCTACGCTAGACCGCAACGGCCTGCGGCCCTCGCGCTACTGCATCACCGACGATGATTTAGTCATCATGGGTTCGGAGTCCGGCGTGTTGCCGGTACCGGAAAACAAAATCGTGCGCAAATGGCGCTTGCAACCGGGCAAGATGTTCTTGATCGATCTCGAACAAGGCCGCATGATCGACGACGAAGAGCTCAAATCAGGCCTGGCCAACAGCCGCCCCTACAAGCAGTGGATTGAAAACCTGCGCATCAAGATCGACCATGTAGCCACCGGCGACAGTGCGGCGCCAATGATGCCTGCAAGTGCGGATTTACTTGATCGTCAACAAGCCTTCGGCTACACCCAGGAAGACCTGAAGTTCCTGATCGCGCCCATGGCTAGTCTGGGCGAAGAAGCGCTGGGCTCTATGGGCAACGACAGCCCCCTGGCCGTGCTCAGTGACAAGAATAAACCGCTGTACAGCTACTTCAAGCAATTGTTTGCACAGGTCACCAACCCGCCTATCGACCCGATTCGCGAAGCCATCGTGATGTCCTTGGTGTCTTTTGTCGGGCCAAAGCCTAATTTGCTGGACATCAACCAGGTGAACCCGCCGATGCGCCTGGAAGTCTCGCAACCCGTGCTGGACTTCACTGACATGGCCAAGCTGCGTGACATCGAGCGCCACACGCAAGGAAAATTCCGTAGCTACACCCTGGATATCACTTACCCGCTGGCCTGGGGCCACGAGGGCGTAGAGGCCAAGCTCGCGTCCCTGTGCGCCGAAGCGGTCGATGCCATTAAGAGTGGCAATAATATTTTGATCGTTAGCGACCGCGCGATGGGCGCCACCCAGGTGGCCATCCCTGCATTGCTGGCGTTGTCGGCCATCCACCAGCATCTGGTACTCGAAGGCTTGCGCACTACGGCTGGTCTGGTCGTGGAGACTGGTAGCGCGCGAGAGGTACACCACTTTGCGGTGCTCGCAGGCTACGGTGCCGAAGCCGTACATCCCTATTTAGCGATGCAAACCCTAGTGCAGATGAGCGAGGGCTTGCCCGGTGCGCTTGGCGCGGATAAGGCGATTTACAACTACGTCAAAGCCGTGGGTAAAGGCCTGTCCAAAATCATGTCCAAGATGGGTGTCAGCACCTATATGAGCTACTGCGGCGCGCAGTTGTTCGAGGCGATCGGCCTGTCCAGCGAGACGGTTAGCAAATACTTTACCGGCACGCCCAGCCGCGTGGAAGGCATCGGCGTTTTTGAAATCGCCGAAGAAGCCATACGCACCCATAAACTGGCTTTCGGCAAAGACCCGGTCTTGGCCAATGCCTTGGATGCCGGCGGCGAATACGCCTGGCGCGTGCGCGGCGAAGAACATATGTGGACGCCCGATGCGATCGCCAAGCTGCAACACAGCACACGCGCCAACAATTGGGGCACCTATAAAGAGTATGCCCAAATCATCAATGACCAGACGCGGCGCCAACTCACGCTGCGCGGTTTGTTTGAGTTCCGCATCGATCCGACCAAAGCCATTTCCATCGACGAGGTGGAACCAGCGGCTGAAATCGTCAAACGTTTTGCTACCGGCGCGATGTCGCTGGGCTCTATCTCCACCGAGGCGCATAGCACGCTGGCCGTGGCGATGAACCGCATCGGCGGTAAGAGCAATACCGGCGAGGGCGGCGAAGATCCGCTGCGTTACCGTAACGAACTCAAAGGAATTCCGATCAAGCAGGGCCAGACCATGTCGGACCTGCTGGGCAAAGAAATTTTTGAGGTTGATTACGCCTTGCAGGCTGGCGACTCGATGCGCTCCAAAATCAAGCAGGTAGCCTCGGGCCGCTTTGGCGTGACGGCCGAATACTTGGTCAGCGCGG